>Ga0194119_10003799_pt1 | contig 23946 bp, 19 predicted proteins | sample TA2MahC100mmetaG_FD_148620 | JGI IMG/M metagenome (GOLD analysis project Ga0194119, IMG submission 148620) | Freshwater microbial communities from Lake Tanganyika, Tanzania - TA2015018 Mahale Deep Cast 100m | ecosystem: Environmental > Aquatic > Freshwater > Lake | place: Tanzania: Lake...
GCGGGCGAAGTGAATATTGCATCCACAGTCGGTCAGGGCCTGCGTGATTTCGTAGAGGACTCCCAATCGATCCTCACCGGTGATTTCGATAATCGTATAAAAATCGGAATCCCGATTATTCACTTTTGCTTCTCCGGGAACTTTCGGAATCACTTTCTTTTGAATCCAGCCTGACTCTTCCCTCTGAGAGAGAAGGAGTTTCAAGGAAATCTTCCCACTTAAGATCTCCTTCAGGTCTTTCTTAAATTGTTGCAGTCGGCGTTCAATTTCCCCTGTCGGGTCTTCCACATAAAAGGTATCGAGGGCAATCCCATTTCCCCAGGTATGAATCTGTGCCTCAAGAATATTCAAACGGTTTAAGAACATCGAGCCGGCGATTTTGGAGAAGAGTCCATAACGGTCTTTCGTGCAAATCGTCACTCTGGCTCTGACCTCTTCCTCGCGACTCCATCCTACAAGCAAAACCTCCTTGCCGAGGTCCTGGGCCATCTTGATGTGGGAGAGAATTTCCTCCGGGGAGTAAGTGGATAGGTAGCGATCCGGAAGGTGTTCTGCATAGTGATTAAGGGTGTCTTGAGGAAGGGACTGGTGCAATTGAGCGAGCGTCTCTCCCCTTCTGGGAAAGGTTTGTGGTTCCTCTCCCTTTTCGAAGAAATGCGAGGTTTTGAGGAAGAGCTCCATGAGGAGAGAGTTCTTCCAGAAAGTCCAGGCTTCCGGGCCCACGGCTTTGATGTCTCCAAAGGTTAAAAGGTAGAGCATCTTTAATCGAACCGGATCCTGAATCTCGTTGGCAAAACGGGAGATGGCCTGCTCGTCGTGGAGGTCCCTTCTGAAAGCAGTTTCCAGCATGAAGAGATGGCGGCTGATCAAAAACTCCAACAACTCTTTTTCTTCAGAGGTCAGCCCCATTCTTTCCCCAACCTGTTTGGTCATTTCAGCGCCGATGAGAGCATGATCGCCCTCCTGTCCTTTTCCGATATCATGGAGAAGGGCGGCCAGGAAAAGGATTTCAGGCTTATCCACTTCTCTCATCAGGGAGGTCAGAAGCGGGTAATCGTTTTGATAATAGCCGTCCCTCAATCTTCCCAGTTCTTCCACCGCCAGGATCGAATGGATGTCAACAGGATGGACATGGTAGAGATCGTAGTGCACCTTTCCTTCAACCTCAGAGAATTCAGGGATATACCGGGAGAGAAAACCAAGCTGATGGATCTTCATCAAAAGGGCGTCAGCCCCTTTCCCTCGTCTCAGGATCGAAAGGAAGGCTTGGTTGACCTTTTGAGAGGCTCGAAAGCGATCATCGATAAAGGGAAGCGCCTCCACCACCGCTTCCTCGGTCCGGAAATCCACCTTGGCCTGGTAAGCCTGAGCATGTTGAAAGAGGGTCATCATTTGCAAGGGGTCTTTCTTGAAGGCAACCGAGTTAAGAAGATGGATCTTGCCATGAGCGATTTCAAAATTTTCATCAATCCTCTTTCGCTGAAAGAAAAAGATCATTTTTCTGAGAGCGGAGGGTTCAAAGAGAGCCCGGTCGAGAATGTCATGGAAAAAGTTTGAGATTTCCCGAGCAGAGAGGTGATATTGTCGCATCATCTCCTCGACGCCTTTTGTGCCATTGGGAAAGCCGAGGAGCGGTGCGATCTTCTCCTGCAGTTCAAAAGTCAGATCATCCTGTCTTCTTTCGCTCAAAAGATGGAGATGGTTTCTGATCGCCCAGAGGAATTGAATGCTTTTATCTAACATTCTGGAGTGGTCGGGAAAGAGGATGAAATCCCAGCGATCGGTCTTATATTTTGCCCTGATGATCCATCGACCGACCTGGAAGTCTCTCAAACCTCCTTCTCCTTCTTTAATATTAGGCTCCAGGACATAGGCGGGGTCTTCGTATTTCTGACGGCGGGGATGGACTTCATGAGCCAAGGCTTCTGCAAAGCTTTGGACTCTGCGGTGAACCACTTTTTTCGTAAAGAGACCATATAAATTCCGAAAGAATTCATATTCTCCGTCCAGATAACGGCCGTCGATTAAACTGGTCTTAACCTTGAGATCGGACTCGGCCATTTTCAAACACCCGTCCACTGATCTTGAACTGCAGCTGACATCGAGTCCTAAATCCCAGAGGGGATAAAGGATTTGCTCAGCCAAAGGAGAAAGTTCATTCTTATTTGAAGGGGAGTAAAGAAGGAGGAGGTCGATATCGGAGTAAGGCGCCAGTTCAGCTCTTCCATAGCCTCCAATCGCCATCAGACAGACCGATGGAGATGGAACCTTAGCTGATTGAAAGGCCTTCCTTACCAGGCCATCCATCATGTCTGAGTGCTGCCGGAGAAATTCTCTGGGTGAGGAATGGGCGGGCAGGCCCCGGGCAATTCGATTCCTCATTTCGGCCAGCTCTTTTTTCGTGATCCCTAACTCAGATGGCATCTTTTCCGCGCTCTCCGGTTCGGATCCGAATGACCTCTTCAACCGGGGAAAGAAAAATCTTGCCGTCTCCGATCTTTCCTGTTCTGGCCGCCCGTTCAATGGTCTCGATCACCTGAGGGACCAATTCATCGCTGACGATGAGGTCAATCTTAATCTTGGGGATGAAATCGATGGTATATTCCGCTCCCCGATAGACTTCGGTATGGCCTTTCTGTCTTCCAAACCCCTTGACCTCGGTCACCGTCATCCCCTGAACGCCAATTTTGGTGAGTGCATTTTTCACTTCATCCAGTTTAAAGGGCTTTACAATCGCTTCGATCTTTTTCATCTGGTTTCTCCATTTCCGTCCTTGAGAGGTAGGCGCAAGCTTTAGCTTGCGATCATTACGCAACCTGAAGGTTGCGGCTACTCATGTCTCCGAGCTTATTAAAAACTATATCCTGCTTCCCCATGTTGACTTAAATCCAGACCATTGATTTCGTGCTCTTCGCTCACCCTCAAGCCCATGGTCCAGTCGAGGATTTTCAGCAAAATGAGGGTTACGACAAAAGAATATATCCATGCGACTAACACTGTCAATGCCTGTATTCCCAAGAGGGATGGATTGCCAAAAAAGAGGCCGTCGTTTCCAGCCGGGTTAATCGCCTTGGAGGCAAAGAGGCCTGTTGCCAAAGCTCCCCATGTTCCACCCACTCCATGGACTCCGACGACATCAAGAGAGTCGTCGTATCGAAGCTTCGTTTTGAGATTGATCGCAAAATAACATAACACGCCGGCGACAAACCCGATGAGGATGGCGGACATGGGCCCCACAAAACCGGAAGCCGGGGTGATGGCCACCAATCCTGCCACGGCACCCGAGGCCGCGCCAAGGGCTGTGGGATTGCCTCGGTAGCGCCATTCAGCGATCATCCAGGAAAGGGCGGCAGAAGCGGTTGAGATGTGAGTCACAACGAATGCAGAGGTTGCGAGGGAACCTGAGGCGATCGCGCTGCCACCGTTAAAGCCGAACCATCCGAACCAGAGCAAGGCCGCGCCCAGAAGGGTCATGGTCAAATTGTGAGGCGGCATTGATTCTTCCCCATAACCTTTTCTCTTTCCGACCACAAAGGTTGCAGCAAGAGCTGCAATTCCGGAACTGATATGAACGACCAGCCCTCCGGCAAAGTCAAGGGCGCCGAGTTCTCTGATCCACCCGCCCACTCCCCAGACCCAGTGGGCCAGGGGGTCGTAGACGAAGGTTGCCCAGAGGATGAGGAAGACCAGATAGGTCTTGAATTTAAAGCGCTCGGCGAAGGCTCCTGTAATCAAAGCGGGGGTGATCACGGCAAACATCATCTGGAAGATCATAAATGCCTGATGGGGAACGGTTGCGCAATAGTCGGGATGAGGATCGAGCCCGACTCCTCTCAACCCGATCCAGTCGAGGCTTCCGATCACTCCTCCGATATCAGGGCCGAAGGCGAGGCTGTATCCATAAAGAACCCACTGGATGGTGATGACACCAAGAGCGATAAAGCTCTGCATGATCGTCCCCAGCACATTTTTTCTCCTGACCATGCCGCCGTAGAAGAGGGCCAGGCCGGGCGTCATCAGCATGACCAGGGCCGAAGAAATCAAGATCCAGGTAGTATCTCCCGTGTCCACTTTGGGTGGGTTGTTCCCTGTTGTCTCAGCAAAGGCAATACCTGCCATTAAAAGGATGAACATCAGCAATGAGCTTAAAAATATTTTCATCTCGACTCTCCTCTCCCCTAACTTCTTTGCAGTCTCCGACCCGGAGGGAAAAAAGGGGGCATTTGAAAACTGTTTTTTATGTCATTCCTAAGTAGCAATCCCTGTGCCAGCGAATTAACCAAAAAATTCAATTTAGTTTTTATAGAAACAATTCAGTGGCTTGAAGATATTCACTTGAGAAGATTTTCGATTGAAACCGAATTACACGAAATGCACTGCTTGTTGAATTTTAGGCATCCTGTTGAAAAACAGACAAATGAAACTTGGGGTTTATTGCGGGAAATGGAGTCTTGACAAACAATTTAGTATGGCATATAATCTTACTAAAAGTAAGAAATAATGGAGTGCCTTTATGCGTACCAATGCATCCCGATCTCAAAAGGCTAAGATCACGGTTACCTTAAGCAATGATCTAGTTCATCAAATCGATAAGCTGCTCGATTCTCCGGAAGCAAGCTCCCGAAGCCAAATGGTAGAGGAGGCGGTGCGCCGATGGTTGCGCGACCAAGCTCAAAAAGAACTTGAGCGCCAAACAGAGGAATACTACCTTTCCCTCTCCAGAGCGGAACGTAATGAAGATCGGCAGTGGTCCAAGATAACCGCTCGTTCAGCCAAACGCCTGTGGGATAAATAGGCCATGTCATATCCGCTCCGAGGAGAAATCTACCTGGTTAAGCTTCCGGGACATCCTTCTGATATGAAGGATCGTCCAGCTCTTGTTGTTTCATTAGATGTGCGGAATCGCCTGGCAAATGATGTCATTGTTGTACCTCTATCCACCACCCTTCGGTTAGCTCCAACGCATGTTGAGCTACCTGCCGGGGAGGGAGGACTTAAGGAAACTTCAATGGCAAAGTGTGAGCAGGTAACCACTCTGGACAAATCCTTTCTCATCCGCGGTCCTTTTGCTGGAACAATCAACCCTTCCATCATGAGAGAAATTGAAAAAGCTATCCAACGAGCGATTGGAATAGTGGCCGTTTAGGAGCAAATATCTGGGGAAAAAGGGACCTAAAAATTTCGATATTTATTGGTGACCGGCAGCCGGCGGTCTTTTCCGAGGGCGCGGTGGGTGATCTTTACGCCCGGGGGGCTCTGCCTTCGTTTGTATTCATTCCGATCGACCATCCGAATTACTTCTTTGATCATACTCTCCTTAAATCCCATCTCTGAAATCTCTTCAACCCCCTTATCTTCTTCTACATAGGCCTGAAGAATGGGATCGAGGGTAGGGTAGGGCGGCAGAGAATCCTCGTCTTTCTGATTCGGTCTCAATTCGGCGGAAGGGGCTTTGACGAGAACATTTTTTGGGATGATGTCTTTTCCTTCTTTTCTGTTCTTGTATTTAGCTAATTCGTAAACCAGAGTCTTGGGGGCATCCTTCAAGACGGCGTATCCGCCGGCCATATCTCCGTAGAGGGTGCAATAACCCACACTCATCTCGCTCTTATTCCCTGTGGTCAGAACGAGCCAGCCAAACTTATTGGAGAGAGCCATCAGGATATTTCCCCGAATCCGGGCCTGGATATTCTCTTCGGTCGCATCCGGTTTCACCTTTTTGAAAGGGACTGAAAGCGTTTTAAGGTAAGCCTGAAAAATCTCTGCAATGGGAATCGTCAGAAGCCGGATGCCGAGATTTCTGGCAAGGACTTTCGCATCCCCTAAGGATTCTTTCGAGGAGTATTGGGAGGGCATGGCCACTCCGACCACGCCCTTTTTCCCCAAGGCATCGACAGCAATCGATGCTGTCAGGGCTGAATCAATGCCTCCGCTTAATCCAATGAGGACCGTGTGAAAGCCATTTTTCCGGATATAATCTCCGGTACCCAGGGTGAGAGCGGCATAGATCTCAGAAAGACGATCCAATGGTTTGGAATCTCTTTTAGGGGAAGGAAGTGTCCGTTTGGATCGACCGGTCTTCGCGGGAAGATCAATCTTTCTCAATCCCTTCTCCTCCCCGGTCAGCTTCTCTCTTCTGACTCTGGGATCATGAAGCCTCATTCGAAAGACGGCTTCCATATCAAGATCGACCAGAACCAGGTCTTCCTCAAACTGCCTCCCTCGAATGAGCAACTCCCCTTTCTGATCGTAAATCACGCTTCCCCCGTCAAAGACCAGTTCATCCTGGCCCCCAACCAGATTGCAGTAGGCGACGATGGCTACATTGTCAGAGGCCCGCGTTGAAATCATCTTCTCACGAAAGGCGGTCTTACTGGCCTGATAAGGCGATGAGGAGATATTCACAATCAACTCTGCTCCTCCGTAGAGGGCCTGAGTTCGAATGGGATCTCCGGGATACCAGAGGTCTTCACAAATACTGATGCCGATGGGAATCGATTTAAGGGTGAAGATGAAATTCTCCTTTCCGGGTTGGAAATAACGGTACTCATCAAACACCCCGTAATTGGGAAGATAGGTTTTGGAGTAGACACTTATCAGTTCCCCATGGTGAAGAAGGGCGGCGGAATTGAAGATGTTCTCCTTTTTATCGACGAAACCTACGATGGCGGTGATGGAGGAAGTGGCCTGGCCGATTTTTTTGATGGCTTTTAAATTGGCCTCAATAAACTTCGGCATGAAGAGGAGATCCTCGGGAGGGTAGCCCGTGACGGCCAACTCGGGAAAGACGAGCAGGTCTGCTCCCATCCTCTTTCCTCTGGCGATGTAGTCGAGGATCTTCCTGGTATTGCCTTCGATATCCCCTACGGTCGTATTGATCTGACAGAGCCCAATTCTAAGTATCCGCATGTTTTACCCCTTAAAATCGCAAAGCGCATAGAGCATAGCGCAAAGCGTAGATTAAAAGCTAAAATTTTCTTTATTTGAAACTCTTAACTCATCATTTATAACTCAAAACTCATAACTCTCAACTTTCTTCCTCCGAAACCAGTATCTCTTTTTTGATATGGTACCGATCCATCCTGCCCCGGAGGGTGCTCCGATTGATTCCGAGCAGTGAGGCGGCCTGGACCTGGTTTCCATTTGTCTTTTGAAGGGCGCGAATGATCAGCCCTTTTTCTATGGCCGAGACCATATCCAGGCCTTCCTGGGCCAAAGGATTCCCTGTGAGTTCCTCAAAGAGGGAATCGACAAGATTCTCGAATGTCCTCCTGTCCCGAACCTCACCGGACTCCCGTCTCTCTTCTACTTCAAGAACGAGCTGATCGTCAAGTATCCATTCTCCCTGACACAACAACATTGCCCTTTTCAAAACATTTTCAAGTTGCCTCACATTGCCCGGCCATCCATAGGAGGAAATCTTTCCCATGGCTCCGGGGGTAATTCCAACCACTCTCTTTTTCAACTCGTGGTTGAACTTCCTCAAGAAGTAGGAGACGAGAGCGGGAATGTCCTCCTTTCTTTCCCTCAAGGGCGGAATCTTGATAGAGACCACATTGAGCCGGTAGTAGAGGTCCTCACGGAATTCCCCCTTTGCGATCGCTTCTTCCAGGTCTTTATTCGTTGCCACGATCAATCGGATATCGACCCTGATCGTTTCCCTCCCTCCCAATCTCTCAAAGTTTTTCTCCTGAAGGACCCTGAGCAGTTTGGCCTGAGTCGAGAGGGACATGTCGCCGATCTCATCGAGGAAAATAGTCCCTCCGTGGCACTGTTCCAGTTTTCCAATACGCCGGGATGAAGCGCCGGTGAAGGCACCTTTCTCGTGGCCGAAGAGCTCGCTCTCGAGAAGGGTATCCGGTATGGCGGCGCAATTGACCGGAAGAAAGAGTTGCTCAGAGCGAAGGCTGTGTTGATAGATGGCCCGCGCCATTAACTCCTTTCCCGTTCCGCTTTCACCCCTGAGAAGGACCGTGACATCGCTGGGAGCCACCTGTCCGATGACTTTGTAAATCTCCTGCATCCTGGGAGAAGACCCGATGATCTGTTCCTCCTCTTTCCGTTGATCCGGTTCGAAAGCATAGGAGACCCCATCCTTCATCAGTTTCCTCAGGGCGATCGCCTTTTGCACCAGCTCTTTCATCTGCGGAATCGGGAAAGGTTTCAGGATGTAATCGAAAGCCCCATATTTCATCGCTTCAATCGCGGTCTCGGTGGTGCCATAGGCTGTCATCAGAATGACGAGGGATTTGGGATCGATCAACTTTATCTCCTTCAACACCTCGATTCCACTTCGGCCCGGCATCTTGATATCCATGAGGATGAGGTCGGGGAGTGATTCTTTCAACCGTGACAGCGCTTCATCCCCATTCTGGGCGGTGAGGACGGAGAAGTTCTCCTCTAACATCCTCTTCAGGGAGTAGCGGATCGATTTGTCATCGTCAACAATCAGGATCGTCTGCATGTTACCTCTTTCGTAATACGATGAACGTTAAACGATAAACGATGAACTGTTCTTCGTCCATGGTTCAACGTTCATAGTGGATTGGAAGCCAAACCGTAAAAAGCGTTCCCATCCCCGGCGAGCTTTCCACCTCGATCTTTCCATGATGCTGGTCGATGATGCGATGGGTGATGGAGAGACCGAGGCCAATTCCTCCTTCTTTTGTGGAGAAGAAGGGGTCGAAGAGTTTATCGATGTCTTCTCCGGAGATTCCCATGCCGGAGTCCTGGATGGAGAGATGGATCCATTGACCCTCTTCCGAATTTCTCCCCTTCAGGGTCAATAGACCGCCCTCCGGCATGGCCTGAATGGCATTGAGCAAAAGGTTGAGCATCGCCTGTTTCATCTGCTCAGGGTCGATCAGGATCATGGGCAGGGCTTGGAACTCCCTTTCAACAGCGATGCGTTGTTTCTCGGCCTGAAGCCTGAGCAATTGAAGAGTCTCTTCGACAATGGAGAGGACGTCGGTTTTTTCAAAGAAAGGGGGGGCAGGTTTTGCGAACCGGAGGAACTGGTCGACAATCTCATTCATCCGATGGATTTCCTCTTCGATGACTTTCAGGTCTTCCTGCTGAGAATTTTCAGATGGCAGTCTCTCCCTCAAAGAATGGATGAGGATGTTAATGCTGGTCAGAGGATTTCGGATTTCATGAGCAATTCCTGCGGCTAATTGACCCAGGGCCGCCAATTTCTCGGACCGGATCAGCTGAGCCTCTGTTTTTCTGAGATCGGCCGTCGTCTTTTGAATCTTCTCTTCCATCTGCCGGCTGAAATTCTTGAGCTCCTGATACATGGAGGCATTCTGAATGGCCAGGCCTGCCTGTTGAGCAAACGTCATGACCGAATCGAGCGTCTCCTTCGTCAACCTTCTTCCGGGTTCGGTGTGGTCTGCGGCAATCGCTCCCAGGACCCTTTCCTTCGTGAAGAGGGGGATGACCACAAGAGAGTGAAGATTGAATTTCTCTTTCAGGACGGGGTTGACCCTTGGGTCCATCCTGGCATCGGGGATGATATAGGGTTTCTTTTCCATTACGGATCTGGATACAATGCTTGCTTCAGGATCTAAGGGAAGCTCGATCCCCTTGATCTTCTCCACATCGACTCCCACAGCCATTTTGCATTCGAGGAGATCCCTCTTTTCGTTGACCAGATAGAGCCGTGCCCGGTCGAATCCGATATTCTTGATCACCCCTTCCAATACGAGCCTGAGGATTTCGTCGATATCGAGCGTTTCCATCAGGCCGGAGTTTTCAATGCAGATCGCGGCCTGATTGGCCACGGTTGAGAGCATTTCCTCTTCGGACTTCGAAAAGGTCCGGGGATAGGAGGTGTAACAGTTGATCACGCCGATCACTTTTTCCTTGATGCACATCGGCACGCTGAGCATGGAGACCAGCCCTTCTCTCCTTGCCAGTTCCTTCTCTTTATAAAGAGGCTCTTTGAGGACATCGACAATAGCCATTGGCTGATTATGGAGGGCGACATGACCCACTACCCCCTCTCCGAGCCCCAGGCTTCTCTCTTTCAGATATTCCTCGCTGATGCTCTGGGTGGCCTTGAGTTTAAGTTTTTGTTCTCTTTCATCGAGGATCCAGAGAGAACAGATCTTCGAATCCATCACATTAGCCGTCACCGTCACAATCAGGCGAAGCACGTCCTCAAGGTAGAGGCCGGAAGTGATCGCCTTGCTGATTTCCAGAAGGGCGTTGATCTCCCTCGCATCAGAAGTCATTTTCGTCTCCGGCAAACGTTTTTTCCTCCTTCTTATTACCACAGCGACACTTACGGGAATAACTTTGTATTACCAACAGAAAGAATAACCCCCCTGGACGTCATACCTGCGAAAGCAGGTATCCAGTATTTTGTGTGGTTCTCTGTCGTTGCGACTCGAAACCGGGCTTTCGCGGGGATAAGCCTGGATTCCCGTTTTCACGGGAATGACGGAAAAAGTGGCTGTAGGATTATCATATACGAAAACAGTCTTTTTGCAAAACAAAAAAAGGAGATATCAAATCCCTCCTGATATCCCCTTTTAAAAGTGGCGCAACGTTAAAGTTTCTTTCGTATCTTAAACCCAGCCCCTCAGCTTGCAGGCCTCCGCCACACGGGCCACAGAAACGAGGTAGGCGGCCTGTCTCATATTGACCTTCTCCCTTAAATACATCTGGTAAACCCCATGAAAACCCCGGGTCATCTTTTCATCCAACCTTTGGTGGATCTCCTCAAGGGGCCAATAAAAGTTGTAAGTATTCTGAACCTGCTCAAAATAGGATACCGTCACCCCCCCCGCATTGGCGAGGAAATCGGGAAGAACAAAGACATTATTCTGATGGAGGATATCATCGGCTTCGGGTGTCATTGGTCCGTTGGCCAGCTCACAAGAAATCTTGCACTTGATCCGATCTGCGTTTGCCGCTGTGATCACATTTTCAAGGGCGGATGGAAAAAGAACAGTGACATCCAGTTCGAGGAGCTCTTCGTTGGTAATGCTCTCGGCTCCCGGGAATCCATGGAGGCTGCCGGACTTAAGCTTATAATCCACCACCTGTTTCGGATCTATCCCTTTCGCGTTATAAATTCCTCCTCTGGAATCAGAAGCGGCAACCAGTTTGAGTCCGAGAATTTCACTGCCCAACAGAGCGGCGTATTGGCCGGCATTGCCAAAGCCCTGTATCGCCATGGTTTTGCCCCGAAGATCGATGTTTAGTTGTTTGGCGGCTTCACGCGTGACATAGACACCGCCCCGCGCCGTCGCATCTCCCCGGCCCTCTGATCCTCCGAGGGGAATCGGTTTCCCCGTGATGACACCGGGATGATGATGCCCAACCATCGTTTCGTACTCGTCCATCATCCAGGCCATAATCTGAGGAGTCGTATAAACATCCGGAGCGGGCACGTCTTTCGAAACCGATATCGTCCAGGCGATGGCCCGAATATAGGCGCGAGCCAGCCGCTGCTTCTCAGCCTCTGACATCGATTTCGGATTGCAGGTGACCCCTCCCTTTCCTCCTCCCAGGGGAATATCGACCACCGCTGTCTTCCAGGTCATCCAGGCGGCGAGAGCCCGGACCGTGTCGATGGTCTCTTCGGGGTGCCATCGGAGGCCGCCTTTGGCAGGCCCCCGGGCGGTGTTATACTGGATTCGATAGGCGTGGAAAATTTGCACCTTTCCGTCATCCATTTGGACGGGAAGCGTTACCCGCAGTTCCTGCTGAGGCCAACGGAGCAGGTCATGGGTGGCTTGATCTAACCCTAATCTTTCCGCCGCAGCATCGAGTTGTCTCTGTGCAATCGTAAAAGGGTTCATCTCTAACATATCTTTTTCTCCTTTTTTGGGATGAATAAAAAAAGGCGCCAAATTTCTTTGACGCCTTTGTCCTCAATACCCCGTTGTACTGATTGGTTCAACTTTTAATATAATAAACGTTTTTTGTCAAGAAAATAAAATGAGATTTCTGAAAAAGTCCAGAAATCGCTTAATCATCCTTTTTCCAGAATGTCGCGGCAACGTCCTTATCCAAAAAACATATTGCGTCGTTTAGTTGCGGATCGGCAACCACCTGAGCAAACGCGCCCCCCGTTGTTTTAGGCACATCAATCAAGCGCAGGATGGATTCATATTCACCGGCCTGTGGTAATAATTCCGTGAGAGCATTGGGGGCTGTTTTAAAAAATTTTTCTTGAAATTCGGAAGCGGTGTCATCCGGGTAAACCGGCAGATAAATGACCTGCCCTTCAACCAGATCATTGAAAAAATGGGTGCCATAAGAGACTTCGGGCACATGGCCGGCTTCTTCCAGGGCTAATTCCACCAATACAGAAGCGTTATCAATGTCAGCGTAACTTACGTTCACTCCCAGGGCGATGTTGCTTGTGCCCCACCGCCCGGGTCCCATCATCATGATCCGGTCGCCCTGTATCGCAGGATGCCGGTTGATTTGCCCTACTAAACGTCCCAGAGATAATTTTGCCCCTGAGGACAGACGGTGGTACCGTTGAGGGTCAATATAAAGAATGTACCGGATTTGCTCCACAAAACCGCCACAGATCATGCGGTGGGCCCGAAATAGAATCTGGTGCGGTTCCAGGGAGGTCGGCATGGATACATCTTCCAGGGAACCCGGAAGAAACAACGGACGGCATTGAAGCAGGTTGATACGAACACGCTCGTCCGAACCCACAAAGGCGGTAAACTCAATATCCACCGGCTGGCCGTAGGCTTCTTCGAGTGTGACTAAAATATCCCCCATGACCCGGACAAAATCAGTTTGGTGGATCAAGTTATTAAATGTGAGGATCCATTGATTTGTGATCCCCTCCACTTTTCCATAGACGGGATCGTATGGGTAATGGTCGTGCATCACCGAAACAAAGAGGTGAAGATTGGGATAATGGTTATCCACCAGGACATCGGTTAGGAATCGACTATCGAACTTGTTGGTTTTTAAGTCAAGCAAGTCCACCTGGCGCTGGGAATATTTGACGACCATGGCTCCCACTTCAGGCCTCAAATGGGGATGGCTGATGGCTATCATGCGGGGATAATCCGAGCCGACCCTCTCCACGGCGCGCGTTCCCAAACCGAAGACCAGACGGATGATTCCCTGCCGTGTATCAATACGGTCATTCCAGGCATAAAGATTTCGAGAGAAGGCTACCCCGGCAAGCGTTGGAAAGAAATACTGCCGATAAGGCATGCCCGAAACGCGTTGCACCAGGATCGCCATTTGTTCGTCGGATTCGCCGAGACCCCGCCTGCTGCGGTAGCACAGGGCATCGGGGTTAAGGGCGCTGGCATAAACCAATTTGACGGCTTTCATGAACTCGGCCAGGCGGGTTTCGGGATTTCCCTGGTTTGCACAGAAGATGCTGCGGTATTTCCCGGCAAACGCATTGCCAAAACTGTCTTCCAATAAACTGCTGGAGCGCACGATGATGGGGGCTTGTCCGTAGTAGTCGAGCATCGCGCGAAATTGTTCTTCAATGGCTGCCGGAAAACGGCCGGTCAGGAAACGATCTTCGATCTCTTTAAACTCTTCATCGGAGGTGGCTGAATTGCAGGTCAAGTGCAGCCGTAGCCGGAAGAGGTCGTTATGGACCAGAAAGGTGAAAAAGACATCCGAACCGATGTAAAACGAGTCATGGTCCTCAAGCCGTTCTGCCAAGTCAATCCCGGTTTTTTTCTTTTCGGTCAGCAGAATACGCCGCGCCAACAACATGCCGGCGGCCTTCCCGCCGATGCGCCCGGCTCCGATTAAGCGGTTTCGAATGGCAAACAGATCGTCCAACGTGAAATATCTGTCAGCAAGTTGATTAAAGATCGGATGATGGCCGATGAGCATGCGGCCCAATTCTTGTTTTAAGGCCGTCTGCTCCCGGTCTGTTTCATCAAGACCTGACGGATGTTCACGATAGTGGACGAGTTTTTGATAGACGCTTTCCCAGGGAGCCAATGGTCTGTTGGTGTCGATGAGCGGGGTGGGATGAGCTGAGGTCAGCACCTCTACCGCTTCACTACTGTGGGAGAGAGGCAGCCAGCTTTCGCCGGCGATGAGATGGGGCAAAAACATCTGCGGTGAATAGCGGTCCCAAACCTTGATGGGATGAATATGCATCCGGCCTTTGACATGATATACGTCAACAAGAATTTGTGTTGTGTCTCGGATGCGGGCTACTGCGGAGTGGGCATGTTGACCACGCCTCAGGGCAAAATAGGCGACTGTGTTCAATTCATACAGGAAGGGACAGGTGATCTGGAAAAAATTGGCAAGCAGTTCATCTGTCGCCCATTCCACTACAAGAGCCGACAGGTTGTCAAAGACATACATAACCCCTGGGCCATGGCTTTCAATGAGGCGGTGGACTTCCCGCGTAAAGCTATCGAAACCCAGACTGGGGTTTAATTCAATCGTTTCCAGACCAGGGCGAGGCGCCAGCACGCACGGGTGAGATGCGAAGCGCAGATACACCAGGCGCAGGCGGTTAGCGATTGCAGCCTCGGCAAACGGCTCGGCAAAGTATTGGTAATCCTCGAGGCGGTCCACCTGCCAAACGACATTGTCGCTTAACCGGATTCCCTGCAACACTTCATCTAACGCTCGAATGCCACTATGAATCACAGAGATATCCATTTTCAGCTATTTCCTTGCGGGCCGGAACTTTGCCGATACGGGAAATGTGATTTTTTTACACCTTCTCAGTTATGGGGGAGATTCTTATAACATATGTAGCGCCCTCATTTATTGAGGGCGGAGTCCGTCCCGGCTAAATCGGGACGTTGCTACCCTCCCATTTTGTCGGTGAGAAGGATGGCTTCGGCAATTTCACGCATCGTTTTGCGGCTGTCCATGCTCGCCTTCCGGATTCGTTTGAATGCCTCCTCTTCGCTGAATCCCTGCCGCTTCATCAATATTCCTTTGGCCCTCTCCACCAGTTTTCGAACCTCCAATTCTTCCTGGATCACTTTGGTCTTTACCATCAGCTCCGTGCTCTCAATGCAGATGGCGGCCTGGCTGGCAACGGCGGCGAGCATGTCTTGCTCCGTTTCGGTAAATTGATGGGGATAAGAGGTATAACAGTTGATCACCCCGATGACTTTGTCCTTTACGGCCAAGGGAACGCTGAGCATGGAGACCAGGCTTTCTTTTTTAGCCAGCTCTTTCTCTTTGTAGCGGGGCTCCTTCAGCACATCGAGAATGGCCAGGGGTTTTTTCATCTGGGCGACATGACCCACCACTCCCTCACCCAGTTTTAGAATCCTTTCCTTCAGGTATTCCTCACTCATGGTTTGTGTGGCCCGAATTTTGAGAACCTTCTCCTTCTCGTCCAGAAGCCAGAGGGAACAGATCTTCGAGTCCATCACATTGGCCGTTACCGTCACGATCAATTTGAGGATGTCATCCAGATACCGGTCCGAAGAGATGGCCTTGCTGATTTCCGTCATGGCCTTGATCTGCTGTTTGTAGGATGTCTTTTTATAAAGCAATGGGAAGACCTCCCTTCTTTTCATTAGGACTTAATTTACAAGTAAAGAGAGTTGGTTGTCAACTGAATCCATATCGCTATGCATAGAGCGCTCAAACATAGCGTTTCTTTGAGGGTTGACCGGGGGATGGGGATTATGCTAAATCTGATTATACTTTTGATCAAAAGGGGGCAGGACGATGACCAAGAAAGAAGTCCTTCGAATTGTCAAGGAGAAGCATGTCAAGTTTGTCCGACTTTGGTTCACCGATATCCTCGGTTTTTTGAAGAGTTTTGCCATCACTATTCGAGAATTGGAAGGAGCCCTCGAAGAGGGAATGGGATTTGACGGATCATCGATCGCCGGTTTCGCCAGGATTGACGAGAGCGATATGGTGGCCAAACCAGACCCCTCCACCTTTCGTATTTTTCCCTGGAAGTCGAATGACCATCTGGTGGCTGTGATGTTCTGTGATGTTCTCGAACCCAATGGGAACCCTTATCAGGGAGACCCACGATGGGTTTTAAAGAAGAATTTGGAAAAGGCCTTTAGGATGGGGTACACCTTCTATGTGGGCCCCGAGCTCGAATTCTTTTACTTCCAGAAATCGACCGGGAAACCTGAACCTTTGGATTCTGGAGGATATTTTGACCTGACTCCTCTTGATGTAGCGAGCGACCTCCGCAAACAGACGGTTATGGCCCTTGAAGAAATGGGCGTGCAGGTCGAATACTGCCATCATGAAGCCGCGCCCAGCCAGCACGAGATTGATCTGAAATATAAAGATGCCCTCTCCATGGCTGATAACACAATGATCTACCGTTTGATCGTCAAAGAAGTCGCCCTGAAGAATAATGTCTATGCCAGTTTTATGCCCAAGCCGCTTTTCGGCATAAACGGAAGCGGAATGCATACGCATCAATCCCTATTCAAAGGGAAAAGGAACGCCTTTTTCGATTTGAAGGATAAAAATCATCTTTCCCAAATCGCCAAGCATTATATCGCCGGATTGATGAAACATGCGAAAGAGATTACCCTGGTGACCAACCAATGGGTCAATTCCTATAAGCGATTGGTGCCGGGTTACGAAGCGCCGGTCTATATCTCCTGGGCGCAGAAGAACCGTTCGGATCTGATCCGGATACCTGTTTACAAGCCGGGAAAAGAAGTTGCCACACGCGTTGAGTATCGATCACCGGACCCGGCGTGCAACCCCTATCTGGCTTTTGCGGTCATGCTGGCCGCCGGATTGGAGGGAATCGAGAAGAAATATCCTTTGAGGGATCCGGTGGAAAGAAACGTTTATGTGATGGGCGAAGAGGAGAGGAAAAAGTGTCGAATTGAATCCCTTCCCGAAGACCTCTGGGAGGCTATCAAGACCACGGAACAGAGCGAGCTCGTGAGAAAGGCTCTGGGAGACGATCTCTTCTACAAATTTATCGAAAACAAGAGAATGGAGTGGGAACGCTTCCGTGCCCGGGTAACCGACTACGAATTAGAGCAGTACTTCTCAATTTTGTAATGGAGAAATGGATGGATTCGATAAAACAGTGGTGGGTTGAGGAGAAGGCAAAGAAGGCCATTGAAAAACTGGAGGCCCACGATTTTAAAGCGGTCTTTTTAAAGGATAAGAGGGAAGCGGTCGAAGAAATTTTGAAATATATCACCCCTAAGACAAAGGTGGGGGTTGGCGGCTCTGTCACCATCAGAGAGTTGGGAATTCTGGAGAGGCTGGAGGCCCAGGGCAATGTCCTCTATAACCACTGGAAACCCGGGCTTCCGAAAGAAGAGGTTCTTCGGATTCGCAAGGCTCAGATGACCTGTGATCTCTTCCTGAGCAGCTCCAATGCCGTCACCCTGAATGGGGAACTGGTCAATATTGATGGAATTGGAAACCGTGTGAATGCCTCGGTGTTCGGCCCGAGCAAGGTGATTCTGGTGGCAGGCTATAATAAGATCGTTGAGGATGTGGAGGAGGCGATCAAGAGAATCAAGAATGTTTCTGCTCCGCTCAATGCGAGGCGGCTCAATATTGATGTGCCCTGCGCCAAGGTTGGGAAATGTGTGGATTGCAACTCTCCCAACCGGATTTGTAGGGCCATTGTCATTCATGAGAGGAGGCCGTCCTTGACGGATATGTTAATTATAATTGTTGGAGAGGAACTGGGATTTTAATCTATTGCGGATTTCGGAATTCGGATTTCGGATTTAATTCCGCAATCAGCAATCCGCAATCCGAAATCCTAATGGGGGTCAAAAGATGGGCAAGATCAGGAGGGCGATTATCAGCGTGTCTGAAAAGATTGGGGTGATTTCATTTGCCAAGGGTTTGGCAGAGATGGGCGTGGATATCCTTTCGACCGGAGGAACTGCCAAAATGTTGAGGGAGCAGGGGCTCTCCGTGATGGATATTTCCGATTATACAGGATTTCCGGAGATGATGGATGGAAGGGTGAAGACCCTTCACCCGAAAGTCCACGGAGGGCTTTTGGGGCAGAGATCGAAACCCGAGCATGTCGCAAAGATGAAGGAACACGGGATTCTTCCCATTGACCTCGTGGTTGTCAATCTTTACCCCTTTGAGGCGACTGTTGCCAAGGAGGATTGCGGTCTTGAGGATGCGATTGAAAATATCGATATTGGCGGGCCTACCATGCTCCGTTCGGCCGCCAAAAATTATCCGGATGTGACCGTTGTGGTCGACCCGGGTGATTATGATTTAGTCCTCTCCGAACTGAAAGAGAAGGGGGAGGTTTCTTCCGAAACCAATTTTCGATTGGCGAAGAAGGTTTTTCAACATACAGCCCGATATGATGGCGCCATTTCCAATTATCTCGGTCAGATCGAAAAGAGAAAGAAGACCCATGAATTTCCGGAGACCTTCACGTTCCAGGTGAAGAAGGCACAGGAATTACGCTATGGGGAGAACCCCCACCAGAAGGCAGCCTTCTACCGGGAATACTTGTTGACAGAACCCTCCGTTTCAAATGCCCTCCAGCTCCAGGGCAAAGAATTATCCTACAACAATATCCTTGACCTCGATTCCGCCTATGAGACGGTTAAAGAATTTGAGGAGCAGGCCGTCGTCATCATCAAGCATAATAACCCCTGCGGGGCGGCTACCTCTTTAACGAGTTTGTCCGATGCTTATCGAAAAGCGAGGGACTGCGATCCGGTTTCTGCGTTTGGCGGGATTGTCGGTTTCAACCGGCCGGTCGATCAGGAAACAGCCCGGGAGATGCGGGACATCTTTCTGGAAGCGATCATCGCTCCCGGTTTTCATCCGGAAGCTCTGGAGATTCTAAAGGCCAAAAAGGATCTCCGGATTCTTCAAACACCGCCTCTTGCTTCCTTTGCCAATCAGAAGGGATTCGATCTTAGAAAGGTTGTGGGCGGACTTCTGGTTCAAGACAGGGACCTCGGCAGGGTTCCAATGGACCAGTGGAAGGTGGTGACGAAGAGGAAACCGACAGAAGAAGAGAAAAGGGCGATGGCTTTCGGATGGAAGGTGGCCAAACATGTCAAATCGAACGCCATCATTCTCGTGCGGGAGGACCGGACGATTGGGATCGGAGCAGGTCAGATGAGTCGTGTGGACTCGACCCGGTTGGCAGTGATGAAGGCAAAATCTTCGACCAAAGGAACGGTTTTAGCCTCGGATGCGATGTTTCCATTCAGGGATGGAGTGGATACAGGAGCAGAGGCGGGCGCCATAGCGATTATTCAACCCGGCGGCTCGATCCGGGATGATGAGGTGATCGCGGCTGCCGATGAATACAACATCGCCATGGTCTTTACAGGGATGAGACACTTTCGTCACTAACCTTGTTAGTGACGAAAGAAATCCCAAGCACGAAATCCGAAACCGGGTTAGGAGGTAATCAGAATATCAGGATATCTGGATATCAGGTTTTAAAATTTGTTAATTAGAGTCTGTTTATAAACTAACTGTTTCAAGAAAGGTGTCATTCCGGCGAAAGCCGGAATCCAGTTCTTTCAAGGGCTTCTGGATGCCCCGATTTAATCGGGGCATGACGGACAAACTGAATTTATAAACAGACACTAATTAATGTTTCCCTGATATTCTGATAATCTGGTATCCCACCTCCTGATTTCCTGGTAACCCGATTCCCTATCAAGGAACATCTCGGATTTAACCAAAGCTACTGGATTTACAGCTTGGGTTTGACGCGGAGATAAAATATGAAAGTATTGGTAGTAGGTGGCGGTGGCAGGGAGCACGCCCTGGTCTGGAAGATCGGACAGAGCCCAAAAGTATCGGAGATCTACTGCGCTCCAGGCAATGCAGGCATTTCCGAACAGGCGACCCTCGTCCCCATCCAGGCGAATGACTTGAATAGCCTTCTCAGTTTTGCCCTGAAAGAAAAGATTGACCTCACCGTAGTTGGACCCGAAGAACCGCTCACCAGAGGCATTGTCGATCTCTTCGAGTCAAAAGGACTTTCGATTTTCGGAGCGAGCCAGAAGGCTGCGGAGCTCGAAGGAAGCAAGACCTTTGCCAAGGAGATGATGAAGAAGTACCACCTTCCCACTGCCTCCTATGGGGTCTTCGAAGACCGACAGAGGGCTATTGACTATATTCAAAAACAAGGCGCTCCTATTGTGGTGAAGGCTGATGGCCTGGCTGCAGGCAAAGGGGTGATCCTCTGTAAAACTGTTGAAGAGGCGATCCAATCGGTTGATCAGATGATGGTGGAAAAAATATTTGGAGAGGCAGGCAAGCGGGTAGTGATTGAGGAGTATCTTGTGGGAGAAGAGGCTTCTTATCTTGCCTTTACGGATGGTAAGGTCATCCTTCCTCTGGCTTCTTCCCAGGACCATAAGGCTGTTTTCGATGGAGATGAAGGGCCGAATACCGGAGGAATGGGGGCTTATTCCCCCGCGCCTGTTGTGACGGATGAAGTTAACCAGAGAATCGTTGAAAAGGTGCTAAGGCCGATCATTCAGGGAATGGCGGAAGAGGGGAAACCCTATAAGGGCGTCATCTATGCTGGCCTGATGATCCATAATGGCCATCCAAAGGTATTGGAATTCAATGCCCGCTTCGGGGACCCTGAGACTCAACCGGTGCTGATGCGTATGAAAGGAGATCTTATCCCCATACTGGAGGCTTGTATCACCGGAAATCTCTCCCGGTGCAAGCTCGAATGGGAGAATAAGGCTTCGGTCTGCGTGGTCATGGCTTCGAGGGGGTATCCTGGAGCCTATCAGAAGGGAAAAGTGATAGAAGGTTTAAAAGAGGTTGCGAGGATGGAGGACGTCTTTGTCTTTCATGCGGGCACAGCATTGAGCGATGGCAAGATCATGACCAATGGGGGTAGGGTGCTGGGTGTGACGGGTTTGGGAATGAATATTCCCAAGGCGATTGAGAGAGCCTACGAGGCTGTTCAGAAGATTTCCTGGGATGGAGTTCATTTCCGAAAAGACATCGGCAAAAAAGCGTTGTGCTGGCTGTAATAAAGATACAGAGGGATTTAATTAAAAAGGTTCTGTAGCGCCCTCATTCATCCCCCCTTAAGTTAAGGGGGGAGAAGAGGGAAAAAAATAGTAAGGAGACATTAACCCATGTACAAAATTGCGGTGATTCCTGGAGATGGAACCGGTCCTGAAGTCGTGGCTGAAGGGCTGAAGGTTCTGAAAGCCATCTCCGAAAAGTTCAATTTCAAATACCAACTCGTTCATTATGATTTGAGTGGCGAGCGTTACCTGAAGACCGGAGAGATTCTTCCTGATCCAGTCCTGGAAGAATTGAAAAAGATGGATGTCATCTATCTTGGAGCGATCGGCCATCCGGATGTGAAACCAGGAATCCTTGAAAAGGGGATTCTGTTGAGGACCCGTTTTGAACTGGACCAGTATATCAATCTCAGGCCTGTAAGACTTTACCCTGGCGTGGAAACTCCCTTGAAAGACAAGGGGCCGGAGGATATTGATTTCATCGTTGTCCGGGAGAATACAGAGGGGGCCTATTTAGGGGCAGGAGGATTTCATAAGAAAGGGACTCCCGATGAAATTGCAGTGCAGGAAGCGATCCACACCCGGAAAGGAGTGGAACGGTGTATCCGTTATGCGTTTCAATATTGCCGGAAGCGGAACAAGAAGAAAAAGGTGACCCTCTGCGGAAAGACGAATGTCCTCACCTATGCCTTCGACCTCTGGGAGAGAACGTTCAAAGAAGTGGCAAAGGAGTTTGAAGATATCGAGACGGACTATGCCCATGTGGATGCCATCTGTATGTGGATGGTGAAGAACCCGGAATGGTTCGACGTGATCGTGACGGATAATATGTTCGGTGACATCATCACGGACCTCGCAGCCATGATCCAGGGAGGGTTAGGCATTGCGGCTGGTGGAAATATCAACCCTGAAGGGGTTTCGATGTTTGAGCCGATGGGCGGCTCTGCCCCCAAATATACGGGGAAGGGGGTTGTCAGCCCGTTGGCAGCTATTGCAGCATGCCAGATGATGCTCGAAAACCTCGGGGAGGAAAAAGCGGCGAAGCGAGTCGAAGAGGCTATCATGAAGGTGGTCAGAATTGATGTGAAGAGCCTGACCGCCGGCAAAATGGGGTATAGCACTTCGGGAGTTGGGGATTTGGTGGTGAAATATATTCTTGGAAAGTAAATTTCAAATTGTAGATTTCAGATTGCAGAATTAGAATTTTAAGGTTTTTTCTGAAAATTCCGAAATCCGAATTCCGAAATCCGAAATTGAGTGGGAGGTTACCATGGAATGGGGAATGAAGAATCGTTTGGCGCAGTTGATTCAATCGGATGGGCATTGTCTCTTTTTGCCCATCGATCATGGTTATTTCCAGGGACCGACCCGGAAACTGGAAAAACCCGGTGAGACCATCAAGCCCTTGCTTCCTTATTGTGACGCCCTCTTTGTGACAAGGGGCGTTCTTCGGGCTTCAATTGATCCTGAACATACGAAACCCGTCATCCTCAGGGTTTCAGGCGGGACGAGCATGGTTGGTAAAGACCTTTCTGACGAAGGTCTCACGACCTCAATGGAGGAGGCCATTCGTCTCAATGTGGCGGCTGTAGGAATCTCCATCTTTGTTGGAAGCGATCACGAGAAAGAAAACCTTCTCAATCTTGCGAAACTGGTAGATGAGGGCGAAAAGTATGGCATTCCTGTGATGGCTGTCACAGCCGTAGGGAAGGAGTTAGAAAAGAGAGATGCGCGTTATCTATCCCTTAGTTCCAGAATTGCCGCTGAATTGGGTGCAAGGATTGTAAAAACCTACTGGTGCGAGAACTTTGATAAGGTGGTTCACGGATGTCCCGTTCCTGTGGTGATGGCAGGAGGACCCAAAGTGGGTTCTGATTTAGAGGTATTAGAGTTCGTCCACGACGGAATGGAGAAAGGCGCCATCGGTGTCAATCTCGGGAGGAATATCTGGCAAAACGAACATCCTGTAGCTATGATCAAGGCTTTGCGTGCCATCATCCATAAAAAAGCATCCGTCAAAGAAGCGAACGAAATCTTCAAGCAGGAGAAGATCAAGAAGTAATTAAAGATATCTGGTTTTTTTCAGTAATCACATCAAATATCTTGACCCTCATATCCTTTTTTGATAATGTTTCTCCGTCCGATAAGACCTCTGGGCTTGGTCTTATCGGAGTCTCTGCTATATTATCATTCAGGAAAAGTTATTCTAAGAAAAAAACAGCAAAAGATCAGGAGGCACCCTGTTTTCTTCTGCACATCCCTCGTAAGCCTCCCAGAAATTATTGTGAACCTTGAAATTTCCAGTATCCATGGTTTTAATCGAAGAGCCCATATTAATTTCAATAGGTTAAATGACAATCAAACCTTTAATAATAGGCGGAATTATTTTATCACAATATAATATTTCCGTCTAATATCTGTTAGGGCTTTCTATGAGACACAAATCATATGGAGACGATTTATATCCAGAACTTGAGCGCCTCGGCGTTCCAAAAGTATTGCATATGTACTCACTGAACCAGTTTCATATTTTGGACCGTGACCGTGTTTCCGCTTGGCTTAAAACTGAAGAAGCTAAAGCGGCTGAACGTGCAGAGGACCGTTCTGAAGAAAACCTATCCATTTCACGCAAGGCTTTACGCAACTCAGAGCGCGCCACCAAAATTGCAATTAGTGCAATCGTATTGAGTATTATTATGGCTATCCCACTAATTATTGAATTCATTCGATGGCTCCTTAAAAAAATTATGCCCTAACCAATCGCTCAACCGGATGGCTTACAGCCACCGGTTAGCTCTCCGTAAAAAACACGGGGTTACGTTTCAGGAGGCAGCTACAATCTTCGGTGATCCTTTGGCAATTACATTTGATGACCCAGATCATTCTTTAAGCGAAAACCGATATATCACCTTTGGGCTGTCACTCCAGAAACGGCTAATTGTTGTTTCCCACACTGAACGTGGAGACCGAACAAGAATTATAAATGCGCGTCTCATGAACC
>Ga0194119_10003800_pt1 | contig 23937 bp, 20 predicted proteins | sample TA2MahC100mmetaG_FD_148620 | JGI IMG/M metagenome (GOLD analysis project Ga0194119, IMG submission 148620) | Freshwater microbial communities from Lake Tanganyika, Tanzania - TA2015018 Mahale Deep Cast 100m | ecosystem: Environmental > Aquatic > Freshwater > Lake | place: Tanzania: Lake...
ATCTATTTCAGCTCCTCGAATCAACAGTTCTTTGACAACCTCCAAGTGGCCCTCTTGAGATGCTATGTGAAGTGGTGAAAATCCTACATTTTCTTTTGCATCTATTTCTGCTCCACGATTCAACAGTTCTTTAACAACCTCCAAGTGGCCATATAGAGATGCCAAGTAGAGTGGTGTAGCTCCCTCATTTGCCCTTGCATCTATTTCTGCTCCACAATTCAACAGTTCTTTGACAACCTCCAAGTGTCCCTCTTGAGATACAAAATGAAGTGGAGTAAACCCTCTACTTGACTTTGCTTCTTTTTCTGCTCCTTTATTTCACAGTTCTTTGACACATCCCACGTCGCCATATCGAGCAGCAGCATGTAGTGGTGTAACTCCATAGTGACTTTTGGCATTAATTTTAGGTTTCAACTCAAAAACTAATTCAAGAGACTTTGCGTTCCCTGAAATACAAACTTCATGAAGAATGGTTCTACCATAAAAATTCCTGATGTTTTCATATGGAAATGCTTTCAACAATATCTTCAAGAGTTCTTCATATCCCAACTTAGCAGCAAAGTGTAAAGGCGTTGTTGAAAAGAACTTTGGTTCAGAATCTCTGAGGCTGTTGTATTCAAAGAACTTATAGATAAAACTGGGTTTCCTTCTTTCCATAATCATTTTGCACAATCCAATAGTTTCTTCTTCTCCTTGTTCATCACTGTTGACAACTATTTCCGTCATGAGCTCAAAGATGTCATTCATAGATAGACAGCCTAAAATTGTCTCTTGGTCCTGCTCAGTCAAATCTTTTAACTTTCTGGCAATCAACTTTAGCTTCGTGTCGCCATTTTGGTCTCTTCCGGCAGGCTGGAGCCCCATGTAAAAGCCGATTATCATTTTTAGATTCACTGATGTCTCATTCAGCTTTGATTCAGGCCTTGGAAGTTGTGGTAGATGGTAGTCTATCCAGTTTGAGTGAGCTGTTCTTGAACTTTGATCCAAAAGGTCATGCTGTCCTCCCTTAAGATATAACTTCAAAAATTCATCATAAGGCTCTTCATCTTGCCTTCCTTCAAGAATCTCGGCCATAATTTTTGGTTCGAGAACGTGCAATATAGTTTGCCCGGTCAGTCTATTCTGTTTGTTGATATGGTCAGGATTATCATGCAGCCAATCCAAAAGAACATCTTTGAATTGAAGTGGACTTTCAATGACATCTAGGTAATGAATAGACTGCTGGATCTTTCTTTTTTGCTTTGGAAAGCAGGACTTGAAGCAGGTTTTAGTTTTCAGTAGTTTTCCATAGTTCAACAAACTTGAAAAGCTTATTCCGGCTGAAAGTTTTAAGACCACACAAGCAGCCAAAAGAGGAATTATTATCTGCTGCAAAACATCTGTTGGTTCCTCATTTTTCTCACAGAGTCGAACAATAGGTTTTGCAGGACCCAAGTTTAGTCCATTGTAATTTCCATAAAGAATTTCAATCTTCTCATACTTTTGTTTTGTAAAATTTTGAGGCATGCAATTTAAAATAGAAAAGTCATCATCACTCCTCATGTCTTTAAGAATTAGGTGAATAGCTAAACCTATGCAAGTGGATCCAGCAACAATGGTAGAGATAATGTTTGAAACGAGTTGGATTTTTACTGTACTCTTCACAACTAAAGTGTTGATAATCCAAGAAAACAAGGCTGAGAGCCACAGTTTTTCAGTGATCTCTCTTTTCAGGGCGTCAATGTGACCGTCTTCAATCTTGCAACTTCTTTCCAACTCACTTTTTAGTTGCACCGATTGTTTCGAATTGTACACCAAGCTAGATACGATTATAATGATTACAACAGCAGCCACAATCCAAGGACATCCATTCACTTTTGAGAAAAAGCACAGGAATGTGATGAAAGTCACGGAGGCAAACGCGCCCAAGTATGCGCATAATCCTATGGGGCCAAGGAGGAAAGTCAACGTGTCCTCTTCTTTCTCTTCTGCCACCCTTTGCGTAAAGAAAATATCAAAGGATCCATATCCAAGAGACAAAAAGCTCGTGACAACTCCAAATGTTGTCTTGCCACCTAATCAATAAAAGTTATGGATTAACTGATTCTCAATTGCATGGAAAGCTTTAAGTATTACTCATGTTTCCTGTGACGAGGAAGATGTAGAACTGAAGAATGAGTTGCGGAGCAGACTCAAAAATGCTTTCAGAAATGGATATCTCAGAAGCTCTTGATTTGATTGAGGACACCAAATACTTGTTTTGCAGATTGGTAGTGTCCATATTGCAAAGCCCAATGAGCAATCTCAAATTGCTAGAGAAAAAAATTGTCAAAAAAATGAGACTTATTGATGGGAAAAGTCATGCTGCAAGTACCTTATTGACTGCAATAGTGGTAGGTGACGAAGATTATCAAAAAAATCATTCCCAAATTTCATGACATTCTTCCTTAAGTTTATGCATTTGTTTGGGTTAGATCCTTCAGACTTCGCAGAGACAACTATTTTCACACTAGTCAGAAAGTTTTTTAAAAAGCTGACTGCGAGTGACACCAAAAAGGGGATAAAAAGCAATGACACTGTAAGTGATCCCCACATATGGTCTCCATTCTGGAAATGCTCAGAGCCTATAACACAATGATTTATGTAAGGAAAGCAACATCAGATCATTCAAGTCCTTAAGAACACTATATGATACCAAAATGTTGTTTAAATTGGTCACTCAATGTGACAACCCGACCAAAAAAACGGCACCGTATCTCACACGAATTTGACACACCCTGGCACATATGTCGTATATTTTAGAAAAAAGGGTATTTCGTTGTATGTCAAAAGGGTGTGTGAGTTACACCCTGGCACATATGTCGTATATTTTAGAAAAAAGGGTATTTCGTTGTATGTCAAAAGGGTGTGTGAGTTACACCCTGGCACATATTAGGTATATTTTCAAAAAAAGGGTGTTATGTCGTATAATAAAAGGGTGTGTAAGATGTTTCAAAAGTCACACTACAGGACACCCATAAATGAATCGTCTTTGGGACTTCCAACAAATGTTAAATTTTGCTACATCCTTATGAGGATTTTTGAGGAAGGATCTGTCTTGTATTTATAAAAGCTTAAATGCATCAAAGCTGGAAAAGTATTCTTTCTTACCCAAGAAATACTAACCGGCATGCCGGTAACTCTATGAAACATCAACATGTCAGTAAGTTACTGAACCGCCGGGCACAATACAAGGAGCTCATTCGATTTGACCTTGATCTTTCTCTCCCCATTTGATGACATAAGGTAAGACTATTAATATTTTAGGGTGGGGAGGTCCTTCTCATACTTTTTCAATGAAACAATCTTCCATTTATTGTACATGTTAATTTGACTTATATGTACGTAACAAAAATCTATCAAGCTGAAGAGTATGACCATTTATTATACTTCTATAGCAGTTGGAAGGCAACTTAGCAGCCCCAACCCTTCCGCTCCCCCATCCCCTTCAAACTTATTTTTTTGTGTCTTTTACATCGCAGCGCTGCATTTCCCCCATTACATTTGATATATATTTATTAATTTTATTTATTGTATATTAGTGCAATGCAGTCCCAAACATTGCTTAAGACAAACAAAAATAAGACAATATAAAGAATTTATTTCAAAATTTTGCTTCACTCAATTTCACGTGTGTTTGGCACTTTAGAAACAAAAGATATTTCCCCTTTACTGTCTAGTAGGACATGGTACTTAAAACCTAGCACGTTTTCTACAGCAACAGCTTTTAGTCGCTTACCCACTGCCCCAACCTTGATGACAAAGTCATCAAAATCTGGGCCCATATGTTGCAACTTTGAAATTTGCTTGCAAATTAGGAATCCTTTGTGTTCAATAAGCAATACAGTTTCTAGAAAGTACAGTCCTCCCTGCTTAGTCGTAAAAATGCAGTTGCATGAAAGAGTGTCTGCCAATTTTCTAGGAGCAATGTCAAACTTGAAACCCTTAATTATTGTATGCTTGTAAGCCCAACCAAATTTCGAAGAAATACCAGCTGCGCAGAGGAGTTTTTGCTCATCTAAGTTAAGGGCATAGGCCTTCTTAGGTCCAGCAAAGTAAATATTAGGAGCCAGCATTGCACACTGCGAATAAGATAGTTTGTGATTTAGCAAACTTTCCACAAAACAAGCAATGTCTTCAGACCAACGCAATGTGTCACCTGCAAATGCAAAAATGCATGAAAATATTACAAGTATTTTTAATATGTATTTTTGGGTATGATTTTACTTGCGGTTAAGTCACTAATCCTACTACATCAGTTCAGGAATTAAAAACATCTATGCTTGACCTTATCTACACTAACTGCGATGGCAACTCATGGGTACTTGACAAGTTCACAAGTGACCACAAGTGTGTGCTCTTTGAATTCATGTCTGAGGTTGAAAAAGTGATAAGGCATAAACTCAAGAAAAGAACCTATAAAGGCTACAACCCCCAAATTATATCAGAAAAGGTTAATGAAGAACTCTTGAGTCAGTCATTCACTGGTGACGCCGACTTTGATTGTGATCTCCTGACAAATACGGTCATTGATGTCCTTGATAAGCTCCATCCCTTGAGAACCATCCGTACATCGCGCAAAACAGACATAGTCGACCAGGAACTGGAAAAAATGAAAAAGAAAAGGAAGCGTTTACTGAAGAAATTTAACAAGGATCAAGATTCAAACTGCTTATCTCACATCAATCAGCTAAACAAGCGTATTAAGGCAAGAATTAAGGATGCAAGATCACAACAAATCAATCTTAGGCTTCAGGGAAAAAACCCTAGGTCTTTTTGGAATGCAGTTGCAGAGATTGAAGGAAAAAAGAAAGATGAAAACTTGATGCTAACTATCAATAATGAGCTTGTCACTGACTCCCTTGAACTTGCTAAGGCGTTTGGTGACTTTTTTCTCTCAAAGGTTGATAAACTTGCAGGCAAACAACAGACTGATAACTACATGATTGGCCACTCCCCCCTTAACATCACCATCAATGAGATCAACAAAGCTTCAAAAAGCATGAAATCAAAACTCTGCCACGGTGAAGATGAAATCCCTATGAAAGTGATTAAGGACCTGTCATTTTTCAGTCCAGCTCTTTTTGAGAAGCTCTTCAATTCCTGCTGCACGACTGGCATCCCGGCATCTTGGAAGGTTGCCCTTGTACGACCCCTGCACAAGAAAGGCCCTAAGGATGCAATTGAAAATTATAGACCTATATCTAATCTCAATTCAATTGGAAAACTGTTTGAAAAGGTCATTCTTACGAGGATTGAGGAGCTTGGTGATTTGGACGGTCTTTTCCAACATGGCTTTAAAAAAGGGAGATCCACTACAACTGCCATGCTGGAACTCCAGGACTTTGTTGCTAGTGAACTTGATAAAAATAACATAGTCGGCACCTATAGCATTGATTTGAGTGCTGCTTTCGACCTTCTTAAACCAGATGTGTTCTTCACCACCATGCAGCACAAAATTCCTTTGAATCTCATGCAAGTTATTCTAGACTTTCTCAGCGAGAGATCTTTTAAGGTCATAGTCGACAATTGCAAATCTGGTCCTAAGTCTCTTTCCTTGGGATGTGTACAAGGGTCCATCTTGGGCCCTAGGCTTTTCACATTATACATGAGCGAACTTGTGAATAACCTTCCAAAAGACGTACACATCGTTAGCTACGCTGATGACACATATGTTTCCATTTCTAGTCCCAACTTACCGATCTTAAAGGAGAAGCTCTCATATACTATGCTCAAACACGATCACTACCTCAAGAGCATTGGTATGGTTACTAATGTGAACAAAACAGAATTAATTTACTTCTCAAGATCAGGAATACATGATGCAGTGCCTCTCAAAGTTGGTCAAGATTCGGTAATTCCACAAAAAACAATCAAAGTTCTTGGCATCACCTTTGATCAGGATCTCTCGTGGAACACTCATGCAACAAAGATCAAGCAAAAAGCTGCTATGACGATGAGGAAAGTGAAATTTTTAGGAAAATTTGTGGACTACCAAGGGATGAAAAAGATCATCACAACACACTTGTTTGGTATGATCTATTATGCCTCAGTTGTTTGGCTTAGTGAGCTCACTACAGTGAAATTCATGAACTCCCTGGATAGTATTCACTATAAGGGACTGAGAGTGGCAGCTAAAGACTACTATCATGTGCTTAGTAGGCAGAGGCTGGATGATATCTTCAACCGAGCATCTCCTCTCCGATGGATGCAATACTCCACTGCAAAACATGCACTATGCATGATTTCTCTCAATCAGAAGGGACCACCAATGTCGTACGCCCTAAACCAGAAGCTCTACATTAATGACCGCAACCCGAAGAAAATCTCAATTCATGACACATCAAGGCTCAAAGTGGGAAGAAACTCCTTTCATAATAGACTAAAGTGTTTAAAGTGCATTAATTTTGATTGGAAAGACATTACCCCACATACCCTTAGAATGAATTTAAAGAAAACTTTCTTCAAATGAAAACTTTTTACTGATTTTAATTTTTTCAAGGGCCACTGCTTTTAAATTTTTTGATGTTAATTCACAAAATTTTGATAAACCCTAATTCCATGAATCAAATGGCCCGTGATCATTTTTATTTTTATTTTTTAATTTTAGTTTTATTTCACTTTTATTAGTCCTTCTTTTTACCTTATTAATTTAAAAATGTGGGTGTCTGATACCCTTTTCATTGATTTAAATTTCATGTAATTTTGTCGTTGTCTACGCTCTTGAAAAGATTCATGTTGTAACACTGTAGTCGATGGAGCGATGTGATATACAAAATACAAAATACAAATACAAATACCTCTTGGTGAATTATTGCCCGTTGCACAATTTGGGTAGAGACCTTCCTGTTTCCCTTGAAATAGAGCTTCAGGCGACCATTTGCAGCCTCGTATTGAAATAACGAGTACGCCCTAATGAAATATAACAATACTATAAAATACAAAATGTTTTTTAAAAGAGGACTTTTACCATAAGGGACCCCAATTTTCAACGGTCCATGCAACGTGTGACACTATATGGATATTGAAAGTGCATTGGGATAATCCAAAAATAAGTTCGTATCGGCTACAAAATTCCTCTAACAGAAGGCGTGAATGTTCAATTTCTTCGCGTGTAACTTTGTCTTGGAGGAGGAGGAGGATACCCAATGTAAATTTTGACAATAATGTTAAGACATTAAAGTCTATGTTTCCTTTCAAGACAGGGATCCATACAAGCATCCATGTCTTCCATTCATGGGCCTTCCATTGGCTTACACTGGTCAATGTTCCAGCGTTCATCAACAACAAGTCTCTCTAAAATTGTAAATGTAAGCTTTGAATTTTAAAAAAGAAGAAAATTAAGACTTAAATATAAAACCTTCATTTCCTAGGTGATATTTTTTATCTCTAGTCGCATCTAGAATTGATGTGGTGATTCTCTTAACCACCCCCAATAAAGTACCGTGCATATAGTCGTAAACGAAACCTTTAACCATATCAAAGGTGTGAAGAGACATTAATGGTGATGTCAGCACGAGACCCTTAGCAGCATCCTTGTCTGCGTCTCCAGCAATAACTTTTTTGACCACGGGATAGTTTTCTACCACAAAATTGTGTGTGCGTTCTGGATATCCCAATGACTTAGAGGAATATACTTGTTTATGCACACCCTACATAGCCATTAAAAAGATAATTAGCTGTCAAAAAAATATAAAACTGTGAAAATGCTTACTGGATAACGTTCTCCTGGGCATAAACACCATGAGCAAGCATAGAAGCCATTGTGTTGTTTTAGGCCTTGTACTAAAGGCCTCGCACCAGAATCTGCTGTAAACATAGGAAAGCATATGCGAGAATTATACGTTTGTCCGCGGTTTTTCCAAATAAGAGGATCCTCCCAAAGGTCATTGCACGAGGTAACAAATGGTTTTAGGTAAGTTGAAAAGTTTGGTTTGTTGCCACCAAACCAGAGGCCAACCAACAATGTATTTCTTCGCCTTAGTTTGAAGGACATTTCATTAAGTGACACAAAAATTGGCCATACAGTGTTTTCCCCTGACTTGAATAAACGAACACCATCGGTGTTTATTTGACATGAGAGATCAGTGCCCGATAATCCTTTAAATAAATTAATATGTATAAGAGAAAAGTTTATAAATTTAAATCCTTGCAATTTTTACCTAGTGCTTTGTAGCAGCAACCGTCCATAACATCTGTGAAAATATCACTTGTTCCTTGTTCCTGATCACGCCTCTGTGTATTTTTTAGAATCTCATCTCCATTAGTTGGTATCTCCAAAGCAAATCGTAAAACTTCTCTGATGTCGAGTAGGAAAAAAAATTTGTCATGGCGGTTGAGTGTTTTCTTGTCTAAAACGACGTTGCAGTCTACACACAGTTGGCTCTCTTCCTCTGAAAACAATGGCCCTTCGCAATTTGAACAGTAGTAATGCTTCTGAGATTTTTTGAAGTCAATGTTCAAAGACTTTTGCAAACGGTAATTTGAGGTTGGTAAATTTTTTGTGTCCAATGGAAGTGCAATATTAAATAACTTCAGAATATCTTCTGTGCATTCTTTTGTGAGATTATGGCGAAAAACAATGGCGTAAATCAGGACAACCATTTCCTTAGATGTTATCCGTGAACCCTCATACAAATAACCTTCATCTGCATGTAATTCTTCTGTGCAGATCGATGAGTCATCATCACTATCAGTCTCATCAACATCCTCCTCATTTTGACCAGGAATGTAGTCCATCAAATCCTCAGAAATAACACTTTCATCATCTTCATCCTTGTAAAGCTCGTCAATGTGTTGTATTGTTGCTGATACCATATTTTCTGGATCTGAATTGGGAAAATCATTGGTTGGTTCCCATTCTTGTGATTGTGACTGTGACTGTGACTGTGTTTGTGATTGTGATGACTCTTCACTCACAGGCATATTTGAACCTTGAGGTGAAAATAGAAAGCGCTTCCTTGTAGGTAGACCATCCTAAAATGGATTGAAATATTGGAAAAAACAGAAAAATTTTGAAGATGAAAATTAATGGGAACATGATAAGATGGCAACGAACAATTTGTCCTTATGCCAGAGAAAAAATTACAGGGTGTCAAAAATATATATATATATATACTCACGATTTTACAGCTTAGTTGTAAAAACATGATCTGTAGATACATGCCTTAACAACATTTGTGCCAAATTTCAGCTCTCCATCATGCTTTGTTGGAGTACAATTTGCAAACCAAGACCACTTTGAATAACAACTCTTCCACCCCTCCTACCCCCACCCCCAATTACAATTAACAACATCATACTACCAAAAAAGGAATTTATTCCTAACCTGACCCAATCAACACCCCAAAGCAGATTCCCTCCATCGGTCACAACCTAACAAAAATGAATGCATTGCTAACAGTGGTTGTTCGGGGTCAACAGGTACCATTTTGGGTCAATCAGGGGTCAATGGAGGTAAACAGGTTTGAACAAGTACATGGGATACCCCTCCAAGCATGTTTGTTAAGTTAAGTTTTTTCTCCAATGATTTATTTAGGTTTTGGAGATTGGGGTAACCCAGGGTCAGGGGCCAAGTTGGCAGAGTCATACCTATATAAGAATCTTCCCTGAGATAGTGGGGAGATCTGTACAAAATTTGGTCGAGATTGGTCCATTGGTGATTCTATGTTGGAATCCAGCTCAGAAAGGAAAAACATTAATCAGTTTATAGGTTGCTCATTTTTGATCATTTTGTGCTTTGAAATACATCAATAAAAGCTCCTTAAGAGTGCCCAACTTTTATTATTTTAACTTGAGAAGACATTCAAGTTAAAAGTTAGCCATATTTTGGATTCTGTTTTGGAATCCAGCTGGACATTATAGACTTTGATTGGTTAATAGGCTGCACATTTTTTATCATTTTATGCTTTAAAATACATCAATAGAAGCTCGTTAACAGTGCCCAACTTTTATTATCTAAACTTGAGAAGAAATTTGAGTTAAAAGTTAGTCATATTTGGGATTCTGTTTGGGAATTAATCCAACTCGGAAACAGTAAATATAGATTGGTAAATAAGTCACTCATTTTGGATCATTTTGAGCTTTAAAATACATCAATAGAAGTTCCTTAACAGTGCCCAACTTTTATTATTTTAACTTGAGAAGAAATTCGAGTTAAAAGTTAGTCATATTTGGGATTCTGTATGGGAATCCAGCTCTGAAAGTATAAACATTAATCTGTTAATAAGTCGCTCATTTTGGAACATATTTTGCTTTAAAATACATTCATAGAAGCTCCTTAACATTGCCCAACTTTTATTTGTGTAACTTGAGAAGAAATTCAAGTCACAAGTTGGTCATATTTGTGATTTTGTTTAGGAATCCAGCTTGGAAATCTCTAATTTAGGGAAAACTTTCTCAAAAAGTGTTAGTTAATCCATCTAAATACATTATGAGTGGCTAATTTTTTGCTTGAAGATAGCTTGAACCCTTGGCTAAAAAGTTACTTGTCAGATTTTTGATATTTTGTCAAAGAGTTGAGATTTAAGAGTTTTCCTAGACCAAAAATAAAAAAACGAGGACGAAAAATCGCCGATTTTTTGTAAATTACTCCCACAATTTTAAAGGTAAAGAGCTGCAATTTTGCATGAAGACAGCTCAAGTTTGTACCTAAATATTATTTTTTATACACTTTACTCTAAAATGAAATACAAAGCCAGCATTAAGGTTTTCCCAGACCCCAAGAGTAAACTTTCTTAATAAGTGTTAATTATTCCATCAACCTGGCCCTTCTTTTTCACAAAAATTTAAGTCCTTTGGTAGGCAGGTTAGGGGGTTACTGTCTGGCTACGAACTAGGAGATTGGGGTTTAATGCCCAGTCCAGGCAAAATCTTTGAACCCTTAATTAATCGTTTCCAATCCAGAATTGTTGTAAAGTCAACACCACTAGGTGTTAGAATAATCACTTCCTTAACAAAAAGCTGTCAATCAATCAATCAGTTTGTTGATTTTGTGTTGGATCCAGCAAAGAGATTAACATGTTTATCAAAATCTTGCCCATGCCCAAGCCCAAACCTGAATCAAACCCCAAGCCCAAACCCGACCTGACCCAACCCAAGCCAAGATTGTAGAGTCAGAATTAATTAGTATGGGGTCCTGTCTTTGAGGTTACCCAAATTATTGGTGTTTGAAGCTTTGAGAAATCATACCCTTTTTCTATGAAAATGCAGTGTTGTTCTTGGTGGTGTATCTACTCTTCCATATTGTAAATAACGCTTACGCCTCATATTTCGAATCATTTTTGATGAAACAGGGTTAAATTTCTTTTGTCAGATATCAGAAATGAAGCATCAAGCATGAGAGATAAAGGGTGAAAAATGGGGCTTTTTCAGCTCGATGGATAAGAAAATTTGTCATCTCTGTGGTTCTGAACTCTTATGAGAAAAAAACGCGTTTTTTCTCAATTTCGGTTTTTGATGAAAAGAATTAAATTGATAAATTTAATTAATTATAAAGTAATTTAAGTAATTAATCTGTGAGAGAGGCAAGTAAATGTTGTGTGTCTCAATAAACTTGCCACAGCCCTAGCAACCACAAAGCTAAGGCCCAGTGGGTAAGACAGTGCACCCGAAAATAATTTTCAGCAAAATTACTCAAAATGATTTTCAAACATTTAAAGGACAAAGATAAACCAAATGCCTTTTATTTTTATGAAAGTCAAAAAATATTTATTTCAAAATGAAATTCGCCAAAAGACAAGTCTTGCAGCTTGTTTTTACCAAAAGAATTACCAAAAGAATCAGTTGGTCACACTGCTGCACAGATTTACCGGTTTTCAGGCCTGATGCAGCTCAGCAGCTGCCAATTTCCCAAAGGCTTTCTTAAGCAAAGGATCTATTATTTTCTCCTCGCAGTTTTTAATTTTTGGGTCACATTTATTTCTTATTTTCCTCATTTTTAGTAAATAAAGAGACTCGAACTTTGGTTTTGTAAAAAGTCACTTTCACAAAGGCTTTGACAATCCACTATTTCCTTCTCAAAAAAAGGTAAGCAGATTTTAACTATTGGGTCACAGTTATTTCTCATTTGTCTCATTTTTTAGTAAATTAGAAGACTCAAACTTTGGCAGGGTGACCAGATTGGGCGATTTGTCGCCGTTTGGGCGATTTTTGAGAAGCCTGGGCGACAAAATTTAGGAACAAAATCGCCAAATTTTTGGCTACTTTTTGGGCGATTTCCGGAATATATGAAAATCTTCTAAAAAAGCTTAAAATCGGCAACTTTAAGCTACTTTTGGGAGATTTCTCAGAAAATATCAAAATCTACTAAAAAAGTTGAAAATCGCTAGTATGGCCTCATATTCTACACTACAGTTTCTTCAACCAGTAATTACTCCTGGCCTTTGATTGTTTTGTTTTAATTAATAATTATGTAAACAAATCAGGGTTGGCAATGGTTCAGCACGATTTTGAGAGTACAAAATGCCAAAGTGGGAAAAATATAAGAAAAGTTTTCGAAAGTGTTGGTTAGACCTGCCTGAATGTAAGGGTTGGTTACTAGAAAGAGGTGATTCAGCTTATTGTAGATTGTGCATGGTGGTTTTGAGACCCCAGCTTGCTGACTTAAAAAAGCATGGGAAGACAGAGAAGCACAGGAAAATAGTCTCAGGAATTAAAATTCAAGACCCTGTTCATGCAAATGTCCAGAACAGGATTTCAACAGCAGACATTAAAAAACGAACCCTTGAGCTTCGTCTTGCCCTACACTGTGCAGTTTCTTCCTCATTTAGATCCAATTTGAGAGGATTTCCGCAGGGAATCCTCTCAAATTTCCTGATTTTCCTCCGAAAATTGCGTGAATATACACAACAACTCGATCCATGAGACAATCCGCACTGGAAAAGACAAAGGCCTGACCACAAATAGAAACATCCACCTCGGCGACTAAAAATGCTTTTAATAAAATTTTGTGGTGGAATTGTGGTGGAGGAATAAAGAATAAGATTGAATACATTAAATACACTTTATCGACATTAAATCCAATTGCACTTTTCATTTCTGAAGCTGAGATTGGCAAATTTGATGATCTAGGGGTGATCACGGTTGAAAATTATGACCTTTTAACATCAAAAAACCTCGAATTTGGCAAATCTAGATCCGCTGTTTATGTACGATCTGAAATCAAATATAAAAGGCTGGAAAGATCAGAAAAAGATTCTGCTGAAATAGTCTCACTCTTGATTGATGGTAATGTTCTTCTCGGGATCTACAGGCCATTTAAACCCACTGTTGAGGGTGAATCCTTGGTTGAAAACTTTGATCGTCTTGTGAACGCCCTTAAGAAGGTTGAAATAGACTGCAACAACATCTATATTGGCGGAGACTTTAATGTAGACTGGAGAGCAGACTCTACAATGAAAGAAAAATTAGTGGAATTATCAGTTGAACTGAATCTGTGTCAATTGATAAATGAAATCACCAGAACAAGGTTAGTCCGGATGGATTCCGGATTCAGGTTGGAAGAATCCAGCCTGGACCATATCTTCTCAAATGATTGCCAAGCAGATACCAAAGTCATACAGGGGCAACCGAGTGATCATCATATGCTCCAACTCACGATCCCAGAAATCAGACCACCTGAAAAGAAAAAAACTCTTATAAGAGACTGGAGAGCTTATTCAAAAGAAGATCTACTGACTAATATCAGGCTGGTGAAAGAAAATTACAATGACTGGATTGAAAAAGGCCCATTCACACTTCTTGACAGAATCATCATCATCCTACTAACCATCTACGATGAGATGGTACCCCTCCGAGTAGCCAAGGTCACCAATGAAAGCACAATTAATGCAAAAATTGAAGCACTGCGAAAAAGAAGAGACAGGTTTCTAAAAAAGTTTAAGAAGACTGAAAACCCTGAGCATGCAATCAAAGCGAGAACTTTCTCAAATACTCTTAAAAAAGTCATAAAAAAAGAAAACAGAAGAACAATAAAGGTCAAGTCTACCTCGGGTAATCCTAAATGCTTTTGGTCAATGATCAACAGACTACAAGGCAAGTTTAAGAAGAAAATACCTGGTTTAACCATCAACGATCAATTCACTGAAGATCCTAACTTGATTTCGGAAGCTTTCGCCGACGGTTTTCTAAAGAAGATATCCACTCTCTCTGAACATCAAAATCCAATTGCAGAAGTTGAGGATAATGAGGCTAGAATGGAGGACTTCACAATCACAGAACTGGAAAATACAATCATTAAAATTAAATCGAAGAAATCGTGCGGCCTTGACTCACTTCCCACCTGTGTCATGAAAGATGCCTTCTCCGAACTAAAGGACTATTATCTTAGGATTTTCAACGGCATACTTAGCGATGGACTCCCAGCTTCTTGGAAAATTGCAGTAATTACCCCCCTTCACAAAAAGGGGGCGACAGATGATGTTGGTAACTTCCGTCCCATTTCTAACCTCTCGTCACTAGGAAAGTTCTTTGAAAAATGCGTCCTAAACAGATTGAACACCTATGAGGAATTAGTGGGTGAAAATCAACATGGCTTCAGGAAGGGCTACTCTACAGTCTCAGCTATGCTTGAAATACAAAGTCACCTGGCGACCTCCTTAGACCAAGGCCTTCTAACATGCATATACTCGGTCGATATGTCCGCGGCTTTTGATCTGCTCCGTGTGGATACCTTCAACGAACTCCTGAAGGACACCCTGGACCCTGGCCTGATGTGGACCCTAATAGACTTCCTGAAAGATCGAAAATTCATTGTCAGACATGAGAACGTTGATTCGCAAATCCGAAATCTTGATCGAGGTTGTGTGCAGGGCTCGGTTCTTGGACCGGCCCTATTTTCTGCCTATTGTAAAAACCTGACAACCATTCTCTCAGACACTACAGTAACTAGTTACGCAGATGACACATATGTTATTATTAATGCCTCGACTGTGGATGATCTTGTTTATAAAACAACCTCTACAATGTCTAAACACTTTGACTACCTGAGCTCACTGGGGATGGTAGTCAACAAGTCTAAGACAGAACTAATGTTTATGAGAAATAGAAACAAGATTTTACCTGGAAGTATCACTGTGGACTTGGAGGAAATCAAGGCTCAAAACAGTATCAAAATCCTAGGTATCCAGTTTGACCATGATCTAGGATGGAACACTCACATTGGTCTTCTGAATGAAAAGGCTCGGAAAATGATTAATGGATTGAAAGTTATAAGACGATCTCTCAACCAGGATGATATAATGAAGGTCATAACATCCCAATTCTATGGAAGACTCTTCTATGGCATATCGGTATGGCATCCGGCGCTGACAGTGAAACAACAGAAGAAGATGGACATCCTACATTATAAAGCTCTACGTGTTGCAGTGAAGGACTACATGAGAATATTTCCTAGAGAGATGCTTGACCTCCTAGGAAGACAAAAACCACATGTTATAGCACAATACATGACTGGTTCATTTCTCATAAATTGCTACAACTCTCGCGTACCTTCAAGACTCTTCGCAATGATAAAAACCAATGAGTACGTCATCAGAAGATCAGGAAAAATACGTTTCTACGACTCTTCGAAGAAGCGTATTGGTAGCCAAGCCATCTTCAACAGACTGGACACCATTGTACAAAGGTTTGATGACAACTGGACAAAGCTAAAGAAAAAAGACTGCATTAGAATTTACCTGAAGAAGATATTTTTTAAATAACGTATCTGTGATAATCCAGACCAATTTAGTCATGACAATTTTATTGACAATTATTTAATTTGACAAATGATTTTAAAAAGCTTTGTGACTGTCAACTCAGCATCAGGATTTTTGTAAAGTCTCTTTGTCATATTTGTGATATTGCAGATAATGAATCCTTAATAAAAGATTTGAATTGAATTGAATAGGTTACTCGTTTTTTCTTGTGTTTGTTAATTTGTCCATAGGGGTCTCTCTTGTTTAGGTCCACATGATCACATTGAGGGAGGAGGCGGTTTCAGTGAGTGGGCGAATTGCTGCGGAGATGGAAAATCTGGGGCTGCCACCCCAGTGTTTTGAGCTTCTGTACGGCCAGCATGTAGTAAATTCTTAGAGTGTCCAGTTTGAGGTAGCTTTTTTGTAATTTGTCTTTTTGACCTTTTGTTAGAGTCTTTTTCTTGCTTTTAGGATTTTAGGATTTACCCTCATCCTGGATCCCTTCATCAGGATTTATATGGATGCATTCATCAGAATTTATATAGAGGAGTTTATATGGAAGAATTTATAAGAGCTTATTTGGATACCCCTTTTTTTGTTTAGAATATAGCGGGTTTTTTTGGTGACTTTCTTTTGGTTTCACGTTGTGGGGTTTCTGGACGTGATCCGGATGATAAAAAACATATTTCCGGACTCGGGGCGCAATCTTGGGGTGCTTGCTGGTATTTTCCTTGAGTCGTTGGGTGATTTTTCAGATTTTGATGCTACTTCGTTGATATTTTAACTTTCATGTGTTGTTTGATCTTTTTGCTTTAGTTTTCCGGATCCTAATTTGGCAAAACGAAGTTTATCAGGAACAGACGCGAGCCCCCGAGCCGGGGTTTGTTCTTCCCCGGCCCACAAGCCCGCGACCCGCTCCCAACGAATCCCGAGTTTCTCCTTCGTTTTCTTGCTGGTTTGTTTCTTTCGGTGCTAGTGTTGGTAAAAAACACAAAATGTTTCTCCGGTGTCGGGGCGCGACCTCGGGTTTTTTTGGGTTGGTATTTTCATTGGGTCTGATTTGGCATTTTGAGTCTGATTATTGGTGGTACTTTTTGTTTTTATTTTTGTGTTGTAGGGTCTTTTGTTTTTAGGTATTGACTTGTTTTTTTGTTTGGTGATGCGGGTTCTGGTTAGTGCAAAATGAGGTTTACCAAGAACAGACGCCAGACCCTTGGCCGGGAGACTTCAACCGTCCCCAGTAGGCCTCGAGGTTTTTATGTTCGTGTTTTGTTATTTATTCTGACTTGTTTTTGCGGGACCAATTTCGACAAAACGAAGTATACCAAGAACAAGCGCGAGCCCACCGGCCGGGGTTTATCACCCCCCAGGCCCGCAGGCCCGTGCATTGTTCTCGGCGTACCCCGAGGCTGTTCCTGTGATTTCAGTGTGGTAGTTGCGTGGGTGATTTGGTTGGTGATGCGGCCTCATTTTGTCAAAAAAGAGAGGTCTACCAAGAGCAGACGCCTTGGCTCTGGCTGGGACTTGGAGTCTCCAGGTCAACGCCTCAGCGACCACTCCTAGCAGGCCTCAGGGTTTTATATGTCGTTTTTTCTGTGTTATTCAGTTTGGTTTTTCCTTGTTGTTTTAACCCATGGGTGTTGGCTCGTGTTTTTGTACTTCATGAGGCCCCCCTTTTTGGAGGGGCCTGATGTTTGCACCCGCTCCGTCATGACTGTCCCGGGTGGGACGACGGCAGCGGGCTCCAGGACAAAGTCTGTCCTGGACTGTTCCTTTTTCCTTCTTAGCCCTTCAATTGTGAAGGGGGCCGAAGGCTTGGGGTTCAGGCAAAATAAAGTTCTTTTTATTTTACATTTAGAGGTCATTATTTGACCTCTGTTTTATTTTACAAATCTGTGGTCCATCTTTAGGGCCACCAACCCGCCCTCCCGCCTAGGTTGGCCCTTACGGATTTCTAGATTCCGGTTGTCTCATCCGGTTTTGTTGATTCTGGTTGTGTCTGCACGTGGTGACCACATGTTGCTTCATCTGCATCTGATCGACCTGCTTCTAACTCAACTTCCACTGCCTCATCTACCGTGAAGATCTATCCTTCAACCCGCGTGTTAGTCTTGACTGATCAGGGGTTTCTTGACCACAAGTCTAAAGTGCCTCAGGATGCTCTCCGTGTGAAATCTCATCAGGTTCAGTACGTCAAGGTATGTTGTTGTGTGTTTTTTCCATTTGCTTGTTTTGATTCCAATATGTTTTGGTTCTTGTTCGTGTATATTACATCTGCAGCCCTTCCCACCCGCCTTGCAGATAGTTTTCCACATATTTGTCTTAAATCCTTATGTCATTTGGTGTTTAGGTGACTACTTTTAAGTCTTTTTGGGCCTTGTATGATTCACGAGTGAGCTTATCGTCTGTGCAGACGTTATTTCTGGCCTGTCTGTCCCCGATGTTGGTCAGTCCTCCGCCAGTTTCTCCTGTTTCTCGTGAGCGAGATATCGGTGAGTTTTTGGATCTCTTTTTTTTTTTTTGAGGTTCTTTTGGGTAATGGCCTTTTGCCCTTCGGGGGTCCAGGCCTGGTTGCGATTTTGGTCCTTCACCCCTTGGAGGTCCGGATCTAATTACTTGTGGGTACTGTCATGAGTTTTAATTCTGTTTTTTTTTTTAATTCTAGAATCTTTGGTTGAATCCGTACTCCACATTTTGCGAAAGTGGCTTTCCGAGTATAAAGAGCTTAGAGTCTTGGTTGTTCCTCCGGTGTACCGCGGTACGCCGGAACGATTTAGCGACGACATTGCTACTGCTATGGTATTTAGATTTACATTTTGATGGTGTTTTTGAGGTTGGATTTGGTTTCCCCTTTTTAAAGCGTTTCAAATACCCCCTTTTTAGATTACCATAAAGGAGTACTGTGACAAGCAGCGGCGTATGGTTCCGTTGCTTCACACAAGTTTGAATTCGTCGTTATTGGAGTCAGACAAAGTCCGGCTGACTCGTGCTGGCTTTGATAGGTATCGGTTATCTGTGGTGGGTGTCAGTTTTCCATTTTACTTTGGGTGTTTTAGGTATGTGGAGACAACATTTTCCAGTGCAGTTCTTGCATTGTCTGAGATTGGTAAGCGGTTGGATGCTGCAGGGGATGATATCTCGGTGAGTTTATTCTATTGTAGGGTTACATTCGGTTTTTAATATTTTCGATTTTTTTTTCTAGGATTTTGAGGAAGATGAGCAATCTCTGGAGCCTGATTTGACGACTGGTTCAATTTCAGAGCCAAATTCAAGTGCACCAGTCCGTTGGTCAGAGCTTGTGCCTACCCCTCCGATGAAACCGACCGGGAGTCGTGGTTATCTGACATCTGGTCTTCGTCCTGTTGTTGTTGGTTCAGGTGATGGATCTCATGGGGCACCGAGCGGTGGTCCTCAGAATGTAGTGCCACGAGGCGTTACTACAGGTGTTCCTGGCGGTGAGGGTGGCGGTGATGGTCCAGCGGATAAAAAAAGTCAGAGAGTATTATTGTGGATTAATCAGTTCGAAGAGTTCAACTTCTAAAGGATTCCACTGATAATTCTGGAGTTGGTGATCGTAGTAGGGGCCGTTCAAACTATGACGATTTGCTCAGTGATGAGGTGAGTTTTTTTATTTTATTTTATTTTACTTTCTTTCCAGTTGTTTGGGTGGATTTGATGTCGGGTGTTATGTTTTAGCCATGTTACTCGCGTGCTGCTGTTGATCCTGACTTGCCGCAGTTAAGTCCTACTGTCACGCATGAGGATCTTGTTAGTCATGTCAACAAGTTGACTGACAAATTCATCAAGTCTTGTATAGAGCGTTACCACGATGTTGCCGCAAGTTATGAAGCTGAGGATTGGGCTCAGAATGTTCAAATGCAGAAGCGGGTGAGCTTGTCTTTTTCATTGGTGGTTGTTGAAATGATGTGACGATGTTGTTATCATCTAGGTGGTGGTTAACGGATTCCAGGGGTCCGAATATTCATCTAGTCAGTCCGTGCGAAATGAGATCTTCCGTCCGAAAGTTTCTGCCATCATTGATATTGTTCTTGGTCGTACTGTGTCCTATTCTGTCCAGGGGCGAGCTGGGGAGGTGAGTTACCTCATTTTTTCCTTTTCCTTTTCTTCATTATGTATTGATTTCTTTATTTTCAGTCACGTCGCGGGTTTCTTCCCCCTGTAGAGGTTATATTCGAGGTTCAAGAAGACGCAGACGAGTTCAGGTTTCAGGGACAGAAGTTGGCTAAGCAGAGACGTGAGGGTGTGAGTCACCTGTATTTCAATGCTTGTCAGACGTTGGGTACTCGGTGGGTATTTTCTCTATTTGTGTTTTGTTACATGGTTGGTTTTTGATTTTGCTTTTATTTATTTTAGTGTTCGTATTGAGGTTTTGCGTGCTATCGCTACCCGTATATCTAGTCAGGACATTACCGCTTATTGTGTTGCGAATCTTCCAAAGCCCTATCTATCAGTCGGGCCCCCAGGCGGATGCGGTGGTGGCCGAACCTCTTTTAAGTATATTGAAGCGCTTGAAACTTACGGTGAGCGTTTGGTGGAGGCTGATCTGTTGAAGGCTTATGAGAGGGCTGGGGGAAAGTTTATTGGTAAGCATTTTATTCATTATTTTGGTCTTTTGCATGTGTCTTTAATCACAGTTGTCGTTTTTCCTTACAGGTAAGCTCCAAAAAATGTTTCTTGTCCTCGATGATGCTACCGCAACCGCTATTCAACAGCGTCGTCAGGATGGGTGGAATAATAATAATGCTAATTCATCTGGTCGGGCTTCTGCTAGTCAGGCTTCCGCAAAGCTTATGCCGACGCCACTCCGGAAGTGGTAGTAGCTCACAATCTCAAATATCGGTGGTGGACGGCTGACCTCCAGGCCAAGAAGAGGGAACTTCGCCAAGCCTACCTAGCGGCAGGTCGATCTACACAGGACGAAACCTACCTTTCTTTGAAACGGGAATATGCACTCCTCATCAAGAAAACCAGGAGATGCAAATGGCAAGAATACACGTCTAGCTCTGTTACGATACCTCTCCAGGCCAAACTATTACGGGTAATATCACAGGAACCCCGACCTGCCCTGGGAGCCATGCGCATAGGGGACGGGACGACCTACACGGACAGTGTGCTAGACTCCTTAGGGATATTACTAGATGAGCACTTCCCCGAACACATCAGAGGCCTCCCAACACGACCGGTCAAGGGGCCCCATATGCTCCACGACATTGCATGGATCACCCCGGAGTTGGTTAAGAAAGCGATCCGACTGTTTGCGAAAGGTAAAAGGGCGGGACCGGACGATATCACCCCGGAGATGCTCAAACACCTACCCGAAGAAGCGTTGACACATCTCACGTCCCTACTACAGATGACAATCTCATCTGGGTACACCCCCATATGCTGGAAAGAAGCCAATGTCATCTTCCTTCCCAAACCGGCCAAAACGGACTACGCGGATCCCAGAAGCTTCCGCCCCATCACCTTATCATCGTTCATCCTCAAAACACTAGAACGACTGGTACTGTGGCACGTAAATAGGACAACCTTACAGACGGCACCCCTATCAAAAGCGCAAACAGGCTTACGCCGGGGTCACAGCACGGACCTAGCTCTCTCGCGACTTACCCTTCACCTGGAACAGGCCCGATCGACCAGACAGACGGTGACAGGGTTGTTCATGGACATCAAGGGCGCCTTCGATAATGTACCATATCGCGACCTCATCGACATTCTCCGCAGCAAGGGCCTCCCGGAAGACATAGTGTACTGGTACAGCCAAATGCTTACCTCCAGATGCTCGTTTACGCAAGATGCCAACTCCGGCGACCGTATCCTCATGACCCACACAAGAGGGGTCCCGCAAGGAGGTATCCTCAGCCCACTAATGTGGAATCTCTTCTTTGACCCGGTACTCCTAGGGGTACAAACTCCCACAAACATAGTGATCGGCTACGCGGACAACCTTTGCGTCCTCCAAGCCCATGAGGCACATCTGGAAACCATTCTCCAAGCACAAATGGCACTGTCCGTTATGGAAATATGGAGTCGCAGGACTGGCATGCAATTCTGCCCAAAGAAATCGGAATCACTGATATTCCAATGGAGCAGAAAACGGGTCACTGACCTCCCACAACTACAAATATACGGTCGCCCCATCACGCGCTCGACCTCAGTGAGATACCTGGGTCTTGATATCACAGATCGGCTGAACTGGTGGCCACACATACAGAACAAGCTGAAGTCAGCAAAACGTCTACTTAAACAAACAAACGACGTCCTGGGCCGCCTATGGGGCCCCAAGCCGACCCTGGTGAAATGGACTCTTGACGCCGTAGTCAACCCGAAAGTCCTCTACGGCAGCCACGTCTGGCACAGTCTCCTTCGGAAACAGAAACTGCAGGACGGGCTACGAAGAATCAACCGCTTAGGGGTCCTCTCCATGGCACCATGCAGACTGAATACACCCTCCCGCAGCAGCAGTGAAAAAGGTTGCCCGTCATCCTCGAAGACATTATTTTAAAATTAAATATCGACAGAAAAATCAAAGTCAAGAAATTGGCAGGTGATTTGGGAAAAATGATTTCCTTGGAACCTTTACACATAAAAGCAGCCCGAAAGAACATTCTCACGCTGGCAAGGTTCCGTCTCCATCACCCTGACACACCGATACTGGGACATACTCTAGACATATACAATTCCATGCGCGACACTGGTCTGGCAGACTTCCCGATGGACGATATCCCGTCTACGGAAACTCCTACCCTATTCCAGTCGTACATTGACACCCCACTCCCGGCGTTATTAACAGACCCCTGGATCCACATCAACGGAGACGAGGGAGTAGACCCGACAGCACCGGTGATCTCAATATATACGGACGGGAGTAAGCTGGATAACCAGAGGGACAAGAAAGTCATTGCCTAGAAAGTTACCAAACAAAACAAAAATGACTGGAATTTGTGAAATGCTACTGGTGATTCAATGGATTGGGATTAGACAAGCCATGGGCGGTGGAAAGAAGGAAATGAGGGCGACCGAGAAGCAGAAGGATCTAAAACAATGGATGCCCTAACGAAACGCAATCCGATCACCAACGAGCTGATACCTAGCGTGATCAAATTTATTGACTGTACGACGAAATTCGTAGCTGGATTCGTCTCACCTGAAGCTGAGGCCGACGATGACCTCACTCTATTAGTGATTGACATAAATCCAGAACACAGTGTTAAATTAAAGCAAACATTCGACAAACTGAAGGCTATAGAAGGCACAAACATTCCAGAGAACGTTCTCTCACTTTACAACGTCACAGAATTTGAAAGAGCTGGGGCACAGGAGCCGGGTTCGCCATCTTCCTCGGATTAGATGACATCTCGGTGACGGACCATCCCCCAGTGACGTCCGGCAAGGTCAACATCTGCCACAGTTTCACTGTCTTCCTGGCGGAGGTCATAGCCATCCAGCTGGCCCTGAAAGAATACCACCGCCTCAGAAAGGAGGGCTTGGTCGAAAGGCCCCCAGCTCTAGTCATCAGCAGCGACAGCCAGGCAGCTATCCTCGCCCTCACCAACACGGACATTCGATCCCGCACAGTGCTCGAATGTAAACGCCTGCTGAACCTGACAGCGGGGTTTACCCCGACACACCTTCGATGGGTAAAAGCGCATGCGACGTCCCACAGGAACAACTGGGTGGATCTGCTGGCCAAGGAGGGGGCCAGAGAGGCTCGCTCTCATGGCCCCTTCCCGACCAACACGATCCCGATGTCGTTCCTAAAATCCACGCTAAAGTCGTCCCAATGGGAGGAATGGGCGCACCAGTGGGAAGTACACCCCACCTGTCGGCAAACAAAGATGTGGTTCCCGGCCCCGAATGTCGGCCATAGTCGCAAAATCCTACAACTCTCCCATAAGGAAATAGGAATCCTAATCCGATGGATCACGGGCCACAACTTCCTACGTCGACACGCCAACATAGTGGATCCATACACATACAGTACAGCACAATGCCGTCTGTGTGGTATAGAACCCGAGACGTCGTCCCACATCATAGCGGACTGCATGGCACTAGACTACAACAGACTGGCAGCTCTCAAAGTCACCCACCTGGTTCAACCATATACCTGGGACCTACACAAGGTATTACGGTTCCTGGAACCCTTAGCGGAAATGATGGAGGACACAGAGGCACCGGCTCGAAGGCTCACCTTGAAAGCAAGGAATGGCACGCGAACGAC
>Ga0194119_10003802_pt1 | contig 23922 bp, 20 predicted proteins | sample TA2MahC100mmetaG_FD_148620 | JGI IMG/M metagenome (GOLD analysis project Ga0194119, IMG submission 148620) | Freshwater microbial communities from Lake Tanganyika, Tanzania - TA2015018 Mahale Deep Cast 100m | ecosystem: Environmental > Aquatic > Freshwater > Lake | place: Tanzania: Lake...
TTTCATCACAAAGGATGAGGCTGGGCCGGCAGCATGACGGCTTAGTACCTGCCATGCCTGGGTTTTGGTTGGGTTGATATTTTTCATCGAGTAGGAATTGCCATACCATCCAACACGGAAACAGTCTTCTCGACCATCTCTTGGGTGATGTCCAAATGTGTCACTATGCGGAAACGTTCTTTTGACACAGCAAAGAGCAGGATGCCATGTTTTGCCATGGCAGATACGAACTCGCGGGGATCCACCGTCGGCACCGTTTCTGCAATGACGATGTTTGTCTCCACCGGCAGAACCTGTCGGATGAATGCCTTCTTCTCCAAGGCTTCTGCAATGATTCGGGCATGGCCGTGATCGATCGCCAGCCTTTCCACATGATGGTCGAGGGCATAAGCCCCGGCGGCTGCCAGCATTCCGGCCTGGCGCATGCCTCCGCCAAACACTTTGCGCATCTTCCTGCCGGCCTGTATGAAGGAACGGCTTCCCAGCAATATGCTGCCGACCGGGGCACCTAAGCCCTTACTGAGGCAGATGGAGATGGAGTCGAAGAGGGTACCGAAGTCTCTGGGAGCATGACCTTTGGCCACTATTGCATTGTATAGCCGGGCTCCGTCCAGGTGCAGCACCAGTCCGTACTGGTCGCAGACCGCCCGGATGGCGGCCATGTCAGACAGCGTATAGCAGCTGCCGCCACCCCGGTTGGCAGTATTTTCCAGGCTGACCAGTCGAGAGTGTGGCTTGTGGGGATCAGAAGGGTCGTGTACAGCCGCAGCTACCTGCTCCGCCTGTATGCGGCCACGGTCACCTGCCAAAAGCTGGATACTACATCCTGACAGAAGGGCGATGCCGCCGCCTTCGTACTGGTAAATATGGGAGTCAACTTCGCAGATCACCTCGTCGCCCGGGCGGGTATGGCATTTGATGGCAATTTGGTTGGTCATGGTGCCACTGGGACAAAAAAGCCCCGCCTCCTTGCCAAATATCCCTGCCAGCCGCTCTTCCAGCGCCCGTATACTGGGATCTTCTCCAAAGACATCATCTCCCAAAGGAGCCATAATCATGGCCTCCCGCATGCCTACCGTGGGCATTGTTACTGTATCAGACCTGAAATCGATGGCCATGACACGAAAATATGCAATGGCAGGTGAATGCTAAGACCTCAAAATGTGCTAATTTTGTGGTTTTTAGATATGACGGTTAAAAAAATAATACGAACAGTCTATCGTGGGTATATGAAAAATAGTACCCATGCCATACATTTGAAAAAGGTCATGTCCAATACCTCGGTTGACTGTCTATTCCTCGCTACCACCTCATCTGAACCAAGTCCAATGTCCGATGTTACGTATTACACATTCATAGACACCATTTTATGAGGCAACTTAAGATAGCGACACAAATCACGAATCGGGACTCTCAGGCGGTAGAAAAATACCTGCAAGAGATATCCAAGATCTCCATGATCACGCCAGAGGAGGAGACAACCCTTGCCCAACGCATCAAGATGCACGACCAGCATGCATTAGACAAGCTGGTGCAGGCGAACCTCCGCTTTGTGGTCTCCGTAGCCAAGCAATATCAGCATCAGGGATTATCCCTCTGCGACCTGATCAACGAAGGAAATCTGGGCCTCATCAAAGCCGCCCAACGATTCGATGAGACCAAAGGTTTCAAATTCATATCCTATGCGGTATGGTGGATCCGTCAATCTATCCTCCAAGCCTTGGCAGAGCAAGGCAGGCTGGTCCGTCTTCCCCAAAACAAGATAGGCACCTACAACAAGGCCAACAAAGCCTACATGGCCTTCGAACAGGAGCACGAACGTGAACCCTCTACAGAGGAATTGGCAGAGTTGCTGGACATGAGCGAGACCGAGATCAATAACATCTTTCAGAGCAACACCCGACATACTTCTCTCGATGCGCCCGTTCATGAGGCAGAAGACGTGGCCATGGGAGACATGCTCCCAGGCAGCGATGAGACCGATGATGATGTCATTAAAGACTCTCTCAGAGCCGAGATCCGCAGAATTCTTAAATCCCTGAGTCCCCGCGAAGCCGAAATCGTCAATGCCTACTTCGGTCTGGATGGCGAAAATGGTGTGACCATCGAACAAATTGGTTTCAAATACGACCTCACCAAAGAACGCATCCGACAGATCAAAGAGCGGGCAATCAAAAGACTCCAAAAAGCTCGCTTCAGCAATGCACTGAAAGCATATTTAGGTTGATCTGCACTGATTTTTACATATAAGAAGGCTCCATTCGGAGTCTTTTTTTATTAATCCCGTAGCAGACAAGAACCGGCGGAGGCATTCTATTGTTACATTACTATCTATAGTCACACTCTTTTCCCAGGATGAGCTGTTATGACGAATTTTCCCTCACGTGTTTCGAGGACATTCTTGCAGGTGGTAACCCTGTTATGTGTTTTCTTCATTTCTTGTGAGAAAGATATCACCATCGAACTAAAGGAAAAAAGCTCCTCTCTGGTGGTAGATGCCAGCATCGAGAACGGTCAACCACCCTTTGTCATCTTGTCGTCCAGCGTCGGGTATTATGATCGTATTGACCCCGCGGTGCTCTCTGCCTCCTTCGTACGCAAAGCAGAAGTGTATATCTCTGACGGCAGTCGCAGGATACGGCTTCGGGAAGACTCGACGCGCGTCGCATCAGGCCTCTGGCTGGTTCATTACAGCATTGACCCTTCCAATCCTGCCACGGCCCTTGTTGGCAAACTGAGTAATTCCTACAAACTAGACATTCGGACTGGGGGACAGTCCTATCAGGCGACAACCACCATCCCCGATATCACTCGCCGAATCGACTCCCTCTGGTGGCAGGGCCTCCGGCAACCCCAGAATGCGGCTGACTCCAACCGGGCCATCCTCCTGCTGAAAGGCACCGACCGCCCTGGCTTGGGTAGCTATATCCGTTATTTCACCCGGGTAAACAGGGAACCTTTCTGGCCTGGGACCAACTCCGTATTTGACGATCAGGTCATTGATGGTACCACTTATACCGTGGAGGTCGACCGAGGGGTGAGCCGCAATCTGCCCTTTGACCCTAACAACGACTATTTCCAACGAGGAGACACCGTCGTCTTCAAACTCTGTGAGATCGACAAGGCATCTTATGACTTTTGGAGGACCCTGGAGTTCAGCTTTCAGAGTGTGGGCAATCCCTTCTCTAATCCCATTAAAGTACTGGGTAATGTCTCTGGCGGCGCCTTAGGCTGTTTTACTGGGTATGCAGCCCAATACAGGAGCCTGCTCATCCCCAAGCGCTAATCTTTGATACAGATAAAAGCTAGGGTCGCAGTGCTTTTCGGTCAACTGATGTAATTTCAACCATGTCATAGCAGAAACCTTGTTCTATGGAATCTCCCTCTCCCGAAACTGTTCACTGCCTGATCATTGGCTCCGGCCCGGCAGGCTATACCGCAGCCATCTATGCATCCCGTGCGAACCTTGCGCCTGTCCTCTATCAAGGTATCCAGCCAGGTGGACAGCTTACCATCACGACAGAAGTCGAAAACTATCCGGGCTATCCGGAGGGGATCCAAGGCCCCGAGATGATGGTGCATTTTGAAAAACAGGCCGCCCGGATGGGGGCGGATATCCGCTACGGGCTTGCCACAAAAGTAGACCTCTCCGTACTACCATACCGCGTCTGGATAGACGACGAAAAAGAGATCAGGGCCTATGCCCTCATCATTGCCACCGGGGCATCTGCCAAATGGCTTGGACTGGAGAGCGAGCAGCGGCTCAACGGATATGGGGTGAGTGCCTGTGCCGTCTGTGATGGCTTCTTTTTTCGTGGAAAAGATGTGGCCATCGTGGGAGCCGGAGACACTGCCGCCGAAGAGGCACTCTACCTTAGCAAGCTCTGTACCCATGTCCACATGATTGTACGGCGGGGTCAGATGCGTGCCTCCAAAGTCATGCAGGAACGGGTCAAGTCAGCCTCCAACATTACCATCCATTGGAACTCAGAAACGGAAGAAGTACTTGGAGCGCAGAAAGTGGAAGGTGTCAGGATTAAGAACATCCTCACAGGCGTTCAGACGGAGCTATCGGTCAATGGCTTTTTCGTCGCCATCGGCCACCAACCCAATTCTGACATCTTCAAAGGCTGGCTGGATATGGACGAGGCCGGCTATATCATGACTGTGCCTGGCTCTTCCCGTACCAATATGGAGGGTATTTTCGCAGCCGGCGATGTACAGGATAAAACCTATCGACAGGCTGTCACTGCTGCTGGCAGCGGGTGTATGGCAGCGTTGGATGCCGAAAGATACCTAGGGGCTAAGGGCATCCACTAGACGTTCTCTTCCCCAATCGAGTTACGGACCTTCTTCTTATCGAGGATTTGCCAAATAAATGAAGGAAGTTCATTCATGCATGAATGAGCTTCCTTCATTTATTTGACATCAATAGCTGGTGAAGCTGGTGAGTGTTCGGGCACTGGTGCCGGAGGTCGCCTGATAATTTCCCCTAAAGACAACCGTATAGCTGCGCTTTTCCCTTGGCAAGATGCCGTTTAGTTGGGTGAGGTTTTGGGATTTGCCTGTCGGGCGGACAAACAACGTATCGGCGATGTCAGATGCGTAGGGGATGAAGTTGGTGACAGAGGCGGTCGAGACATTGGAGAAGATGTTCGCTTGCTGCTTGATGGAGAAGATATCGACTGCTGGGATGGCCACGCGGGCGAAGATGAAGTTCGCAAAACGGATGCGGGCAGTCGAATCACCAGGCACCTGTATATCATCCTTTACGACCAAGTGCTTCACAGCCGTGGTCGTATCATAGGTGAAGATGGTATAGTTGGCGCCCGCATCAAAAGTGAAGGTGAATCGGAGAGGGATTTGTGTGGCGGTCACGAGCGTATCCCTTATCTCTACCTTTCGGGCACCTGCCTGGATAGCAGAATAATAAGAGACAGATGGGAATAGTCCTCCATATGCGATGCCAGCGCCTGTGACAGGTTTCGCATCAAGATACACATAGTTGCGGGTCGCATTGAGGGTCGAGCTGTAGACTTTGATGAGCGACTTCCCGCTTAGGTCCGTCTGTGCCGAAAGGTAAAGAGAAGTATCTTTCTCACAGGCGGCCAGCAAGATGGAGAGGGCTGCCAAGGCCTGTATGTTGCGCATAGGAGAGGTCATTGTGTTAAGATTTCAAGGTTTACTTTAAGCTGAACCACTGCTCCTTGGTATGGTAGTCTAGTTCCAAGGCCCCCAAGCGCTGCAGTTCAGCGATGTTATAGAGGTATTCTGAGTTATACCTGGGCCGAGCCCTGTAGACCAGTTTGTTTCCATTATTTATGAACAGATCGATCCCGCTGGGGGGGGTAAAGTTGGCATATACCTCATTCGTTGTTCCTTGCTCAATATCTGTATAATGATATCGTCGCATGTCCGTCCATGTCTCTTGCATTCCCCAGCCATAGAGGGCGATATATTTCTGGAGCATGATATGAGAAAGTCGAAGGTTGGCAGCCGTAGGTACGATGACGGGGTTTGCGAGGAATGCATTTTTTTTGGCGGGGGTGATGATCCATTGAGTGCGTATGCCATAGGAGTAGTCTGTCACCAGTTGATCGATGTGCAGGCCGATGCCGTCGCGGTAATTGGACAAAGCCTCTGTGCGCATCCCTTTTCTGTAGTATGCTTCTGCCAGTATAAATTTCATCATGCTGGCGGTGAAGATGGGGAAGGGTGCGCCGTTCCTGAAGATATATCGGCAGCCGGTGTCGACTGTGGGGGCTGTAGCAGCGGAAAAAAGCCCTCCCCAGAAATTCCGGGGCTGGTCATTGACTCCCAGGCCACTCGTCCCCTTGTTAGGTTTGATGCCTCTAAGGGTATTATTCGGGTTCTCACGCAAAAGGTAAAATCCCCGGGGGTCATTCACGCCGGTGAAGGTGGGGTTGAGCCCATTCATGAGGTCTGCCATGTAGGCGCCCTGGCGTAAGGTCGCTACGTTGTTACGATAGGGGCCATAGAAGTTCGAGGTTCCAGTAATACCCGTGTTGGCAAAAGTCATGACTGCATTGTCGGCATTCACCATCATGGCCAGGTTAGCATACTTGATGACGGAGTCGGGACTGTAGCTGGCCTTGTTACTCAGATGGTTGAAAGAGAGTGCCAGAGTGGCGTAGGCAAACTTCTTCCATTTATTGACATTCCCATTTAAAAAATAGGCATCCCCTTTGGCCAAGTTGGCCTGGTTGACCCCGTCGCCAGTGCGGTTGAGGTAGTCAAGCGCCCTGCGACTTATGACCCTGACGGTGTCGTAGACATCCGTCTGGTTGTCGTATTTAAAAACCAGCTGGCTGGTGTTGAAGGCCTCGCGCATGATGATCTCTCCATACATCTCGGTAGTGATCAACCAACTCCAGGCCTGGATCGCATATCCTACGCCGACATAATCCCATTTCTTTTCCTCGATGCCCCACTCGATCATGCGGTTCAGATTCTGCCCCATGCCATAGTAATGCATGGCCCAGATGGAACCCATGACATCACTGGCACCGGTGGCGCCACCCATCTGGTCGTAGAGGTTTCCAGCACCATTGGCAGCCCAGTACTGGATGTAGCGGCCCACATTGGTACCATCGTTGGCGAGTCCGTAGGCAGAGCCCGCCGCGGAGGAATTCCCATGGAAGTTGCTGATGATGCCGGGCAGCAACTTCTCAATCGGCACGCGCACGGTGGCATTGGGATGAGGGAAGGCCTCATCGATCTGTTTTTCACAGCTGACCATAGAGATGGTGGCCAGTGTCATCCCAAAAATGAAGTAGAAGCTGCGTTTCATAATGGATGTCTTTATCTGGTTAGAATCCTGCGCGCAGGCCAAAGTTTAGCCCTAAGGGCAGGGGCAACGTGCCATAGTCGAAGCCGAAGGCGCCTACACCTCTGCTTCCGGCTGTATTTCCGTTTACTTGTGGATCTGCTCCCCGATAATTCGTGAGGAGAATGAGGTCACTGCCTGTGATAAATACATCCAGGGATTTCAGTCCTTTGAGCAGGTATTTCATGGACTCTTTATTGAATCCATAGTTCAACGTGATATCCTGCAACCTCAGCCAGTTGACATCTTTTTGAATGAAGGCCTCTTCTGGTATGGAAGAATAGAAGGCGTCGTTATAGTACGGGATGACGGTGATTGTGTTCGGTGTGGGGTTGGCAGAGTTCTGGTAGTTGTCTTTCAATACTCCGTCAATGACGCGGGGCGTCATACGGTCCATGGTCAGTCGGCTGCGGCCGGAACGTGTCAGAAACATCTCAGTACCATTGTAGATGTCGCCGCCCATCTTCAGATTCCAGAGGAAGCTGAGTCGGAGCGACTTATACCGTAAGGAATTAATGGTACCTAGGGTGAAGGCAGGGTTACGGTCGCCGCGGATCTTAAAGATTCCCTCGACCACCGGCAATCCGTTGAGTGGATTGATCAGGATCTGGCCGGCTTTGTTGCGCTCATAGCCGAAAGAAGTGATGGAGGTTGTCGCCCCGTTGAGGACTAGCCCTCCGCGGGCATTCCCGTAAAGCCATGTGTCGGAGATATAGTACTCAGCCACGTTGCGGGGCATGTCCACCACCTGGTTCCACATGCGGTTGAAGTTGAAGCGGATGTTCCATCCGACTTTCTTCTTGTTTAAGATGGATGCGTCGGCGGCAATCTCTATGCCCTTGTTACGCGTGCTGGCGGCGTTTTGGGTATTCAGTACAAAGCCGGTGCCGTAGCTAAGGCGGAAGTTCTCGATGATCTGACCCTTGTTGAGGGTGTTGTAGTAGGTGACGTCAAGGCCGATGCGACTCCGGAGGAAACGGAATTCTGTGCCAATCTCGCGTGTTTTCTGCCGTTCGGGGCTGAGGTCGGGGTTGGCATTGGTAAAGCCATATGAAAAGCCACCCCCTGAGGCGAAGTTGTTGACAAATACGGACTGGGTGGAATAGGGGCTGTTCAAGCGGGCTGTCCCTGCCAGCGACGTTCGAACCTTCCAGTAGGTGAGGATGTCTCCTTTCTTCAGGAAGGGGAGTACATCGCTCATGATCACGCTGACACTGCCCCCCGGGTAGTTGTAGTTGCGGTTCTTGACCGGAAGGGTGGACGCCGACTCGAAGCGGTGGGTGTAGTTCAGGAAGATGATATTTTTCCAGTTCACGGCGAACTCGCCAAAATAGGCGAACTGCCGGAGGATCGACTGGTTCCATTCGCCGTAATTGTTGCGGAGCAGGCGTACCCGTGTACTGGGAAGTGTATTGCTGCTGTCGTAGTCGGTCGGACTTATCAGCTGGTTTCCGGAGACGGCGAACATCCGCGTCTCATAGTCCTGCCACATCGTGCCCCCCATCAGACGGAAGTTGAACTGTCCGACTTTCTTCCGGGCGATGGCGGTGATGGTATGGTTGTATCCGATATACTTTCTCCAGTAGTTGTCTTGTGCGCCGTTGAGCGCCCGCGAGAGATAGTAGGAGGCGGGGTGATAGATGGTCCATCCCTCCTGGTTGTAGGTGTCGTATCCAAACCTGCCAGATACGGTCAGCCACTCCCAGGGTCTGATATTCACGCCCAGGGTCGCCGAATAGCGCTCATTCACATCCTTGCTGCGGTTATTTTTGACATTCCAGAACGGGTTGTCGTAGTCCGCATTGGGGTTCGAATTGAAGACAGGCATCTTCGCGCCACCGGGGTCTTCGTAGTTCGTGATGGGACTTTGGTTCGGCCATACCAGGAGGCTGAGCATATAACCGCCACTGCTGCGCAGCACTTTGTCGTTGTCGGTGAATGCATATGCCAAGGTCGGCGTGATGTCAATTTTGTCCTTCCATAGTTTTGTTGTGTTCGAAATGCGGAAGTTGACCCGCTTGAAGTCGTTGTTCGGGATGACGCCTTGTTGGTTGAATACCGAGGTGGAGATGCGGAAGATTGATTTTTTGATGCCGAAGTCCATCCCTACGTTATGGGTCTGTGAAACTCCTGTCCGGAAGAAGATGTCGATGTTGTCGTACAGCTGCTGGTTGGGCTCATAAGGTGCTCCGAAGTAGCTGAAGATGGGGGAGTAGACACCATTGGTGCCATTCTCATAGGCATCGTAGGTTTTGGGGAAGCGGTTCAGCTTCTGAATCCGGATGGAATTGTCGTATTGAACAGCCAGCTTTGTCGACTTGGCTTTTCGGGTGGTGATGATGATGGCACCGGAGCTGGCCTGGCTTCCATAAAGGGCGGTAGCTTCTGGACCTTTCAGTACTGTGACACTCTCGATGTCTGCCGGGTTTAGGTCGGCGATCCGATTGGTATAGTCGTTGTCGCGGTTGGAACGGTCAGAAGCCAGTCCTAAGCCACTGCCGCCGCTGGAGGTTTGGTTCATCGTCTGGTTGTCCATGATCACCCCGTCGACCACAAAAAGCGGCTCATTGCTCAGTGAGAGCGAGTTGAAACCCCTCAGGACAATGGAGGAGGAAGCCCCTGCTGTGCCACTGGTTGGGTTGATGGTCAAGCCGGCCACACGCCCGGCGAGCCCATTAACAAAGTTCTCACGCTGGGTCTCTTTAACTTCATCGCCATCTACCTTCTGGACCGAATAGCCCAGCTCCCGAGGGTTGCGCTTGATGTCCATCGCAGTCACTACGACCTCACTCAGCGTATTGTCAGTGGACGAGAGGATGATCCTGACTGCCGCACTGCCTCCCACTATGTATTGTCTTTCTTGATAGCCAATCGATGTGATTATCAGCACCTGGCCTTTGGCCGCCTGGATGCTAAAGTTTCCGTTGTTGTCAGACACCGTGCTACGGCTCGTCCCTTTGACGGCCACTGTTGCATTTGGTAGTCCTTCGTTGTTGGCTGACAGGATCCTGCCTTTGACGGTAGACTCCTGTCCGATGGTATCGAACATCGACAGGATAAGCGTCAATCCCATCAAGGCTCGCATCAGTTGCTTCATAATGCAAATTTTAGTAGATCTTACTTAGACTTTGTAAAACTTTGTCAGGTGACAGCTTGATGTGCGCTCAATGAACATATTTTGAGCTGTCCATTGGTTTGGCCATGAAGCTCGGCTACAATCTTAACATATGCAAAGATATACTTAATAGTTACGATATAAATAAATCGTGCATACCATCCTAATATCATCCATCCATTTACACTATGGGAGCGGCCAGGGTCCTGTGAGGAGGAGGTACAGGAATGCTCCGCAGAGATATCCGACCAAGGCCAGCGGCATGATTCGCTTTAGGTACCAGAAGAATTCAATCCGAAGGATGCCCATGGCTGCCACTCCGGCTGCAGAGCCAATGATCAGGCAGCTGCCGCCTGTCCCAGTGGCATAGGCCATCAATTCCCAAAAGGGGTGGTCCATAGGGTAGGTGGTTAGATCATACATCCCTTGGGCCGCGGCTACCAATGGAACATTATCAATCACCGAAGAGAGCAGTCCCATGGTGATGACGATCGCCCGTTCGTCGCCAATGGTCTGGGCCAAGGCATCAGATACCTGCCGGAGCAAGCCCACACTGTTGAGTGCAGCGACACTGGCGAGAATCCCCAGAAAAAAAAGTATACTGGGCGTGTCAATCTTCCTCAAGGCAAAATTCACGGTCAGCCTGTCCCGGTCCGCCTCATTCTTCCCTCGATGGATCCACCCGGTGACCACCCACATGATTCCCAGCCCCCCCAGCATGCCCATGAAAGGGGGCAAATGGGTATACATTTTAAAAATCGGGACGGCCAGGAGGCAGAGAACACCGATCATAAGCACGGCCATCCGCTGCCATCCGTCGGAGACTGACGCGGTAAGGTCTTGTTCGCGCTGGACTGCCGGCATCACCCCTTTCAGACGAGGCAATAAAAGTAGGATGGGTACAAAAACACACAATATGCTGGGTAGTAATATATTACGAATAATACCTACAGCACTGATTTGTCCTCCGATCCATAACATCGTGGTGGTAACATCCCCGATGGGAGACCAGGCGCCGCCGGCATTGGCGGCAATAACGATGAGACCGGCATACCACATACGGTCGGTTTCTTCTGGCATGAGCCGGCGGACCATGGATACCATCACAATGGTCGTCGTCAGGTTGTCCAGGACGGCACTAAAGAGAAAGGTGATGCCCCCAAAGATCCATAGCAAGTGCCTGCGATGGCGGGTTTTGATCATAGAAAGGATGATCTCAAAGCCATCATGGGCGTCGATCAACTCAACGATGGTCATAGCTCCCAGTAAAAAGAAGAGGATGGCTGCCATCTCCCCCAGATGATCCATCAGCTGGTGTGTGACGGCTTCAGGCGTAGCCATGTCTGAGAAGACATAGGCCGTCCAGCATAGAACCGCGGTTAGGAGGGCAGAGGCCGCTTTGTTGACTCGCAACGGGTGCTCCATCACAATGGCGAGGAAGCCGAGGATAAACACCAGAGCAATCAAAGTAGACATGGCCAGTGCATTTACTGTTAAGTATCTTGAGAATCATATCGACTGTCTGGGCAGGAACTGCCGAAGGTGGGCATAGGCCGTTTCGATGGCCTGTTGCACCTCTGCTACTGAGCCTTCAAAGGACTTGTCTTCTACCTCCAGGCAGGCGTCTCCTCGGTATCCTGACTGCTGCAGTGCCGTAAAGAAACGACCCCAGTCGACATCTCCCCTTCCCGGAATGCGGGGCGAGTGGTAGGAGAGGGGCGTTGATAAGATCCCGACCCTGTCGAGGCGCTCGCGATGTACATGGGCATCTTTCAGGTGGACGTGTTGGAAGCGGCTGTGGTAGTCCAACACCGGCTTTATCGGATCCATCATCTGCCAGACCATATGGGAGGGGTCGTAATTCAGTCCAAAAGATTTCGAAGGGATGATCTCAAATATTTGATCCCATATCTCAGGCGTGGTGGCGAGGTTCTTCCCACCAGGCCATTCGTCCATCGTGAAATACATCGGGCAATTCTCGATGCCGATACAGACACCCAAGTCTTCTGCCAGCCGAACGATGTCAGGCCATGTCTTTTCAAACCGTTGGAGGTTTTCAGGGAGGCTGGCAGCGGGGTTGCGCCCCACAAAAGTATTCACGACCGGCACATCCAGCCGAGCGGCAGCACGGATGACTGCGCGGATATGGCCCTGAAAAAAAGCTGCCTTCTCCGGGTCCGGGTCGAGGGGATTTGGATAATATCCCAGTCCGGAGAGGTGCATCCTGTGTTCGGAAAGTGACTGTTGAAGGGCTTCTACAGTGGCGTCGTCTAAGTTGCTGACATCGACATGCGTCACCCCTGCATACCGGCGCTCGGCCTGCCCCCTCGGCCAGCACATCAACTCGACACTTTCAAAGCCTATGCCGGCGGCGTAGGTAATCACCTCTGCAGCTGTCCACTCAGGAAGGATGGCAGACACTAAACCCAGTCGGATCATGGCTTGTTCGTTTCAGGATTCAGAGACGTCCAATTGAAATCCACCACCAGCCGGATTTCTGGGTGTAGGCTTTCTTTCACCGGGCAAGACCAGGCGATCCGCTCCATCTCGGCTCGCTCTTCATCTGTAGCCACGAAGCCCGATGGATAATAGAACTTCAGATGCAGCTCGGAAATCTTGCGCGGTGGGGTGATGGACATCACTTTCAGGACATCGGCCTGAACCCCTCTCAGCTTGTCTTCCAAGGCACGGGCACGGATGGCAATGGTCGTGAGCATACAACTCGCCAGGGCCGTCCCGATCAGGTCTGTCGGGGAGAAGCGTTCCCCTTTCCCTTGGTTGTCGGTGGGGGCATCGGTCTCCATAGCAGAGCCCGACTGGAGGTGTATCGCTTTCGTTCGAAAAAACCCCTCATATCTGACACTCGATGTCATTGACTTAATTTTAGCTAATTTACATGCAGAAAATATACTAACCTCGTGAACAGGTTTCCTTTAACGATCTTCTTGCTTGTCATTTCGACAGCAGCCATGTCACAGTTGCCGTCCCGCACCAAAAATCGGGAAGACAAAGAAGCGCAACGGCAAGAGAAGCGCCAACGTATCAATGCGATGCTACGGCTTGAAGAAGAGGGGGAACCGGCATTCCAATCCCATTCCATTTTTGGTTTCAAAGTAAACCATGACGGGTATGGTCTAATCTGGGAGAAAGGGCGGATGAAGACACCCTATAAGGCTTCGATTCTTCAGATCGAAATCAATGAAAAGCGCCACCAGAAAGAAGACAAAAGAAGCAAAGGTGTAGACTATGGTTTTTTTCAGGTTTTAGGAAGTCCTTTCTCCTTTGGGAAGATCAACCATTTCTACCAACTCAAAGGTGCCTGGGGCCAACAGGTCATGATTGGTAACAAAGGCAACAAAAATGGGGTGGCTGTATATGGAATCTATTCAGGTGGCGTCTCGCTGGGGCTGGTCAGGCCCTACTACCTGGAGGTGGAATCTCGTTCGCCTCCTATCAGAACACGCGTCATCAAATACACTCCTTCAGACAGTGCCGCATTTTTAAACTATGATCTCATCCTAGCGGGCACGGGTTTATCCAATGGCTGGAAGGACATGCGGCCGGTACCCGGGCTTCATGGCAAGGCCGCCCTACGGTTTGACTGGAGCCGTTTTAATAATACAGTCAATGCGCTAGAGTTTGGCTTCAACTTTGAATACTATACCAGCAAAATCCAGCAGATGGCCACCATCGAGGGTAGGAACTTCTTTGCCAACGGCTACGTATCTCTGTTATTTGGAAAAAGGAAATAATCTATTTTCAGTGCTTTGCATAGCTTTACACCATGTTGGAGATAAACCACATGGCAGAAACCCAGCATTCTCGGGTAAAAAAGCCAGATTGGCTGCGGGTAAGGCTTCCCATCGGGGAAGAATATCGTAAAGTCCGCTCGCTCGTAGACACCCACAAGCTCCATACCATCTGCGAAAGTGGTCATTGCCCAAACATGGGCGAATGCTGGGGCTCCGGCACGGCCACCTTCATGATCCTGGGCAATGTATGCACCCGCAGCTGTGGTTTCTGCTCCGTCGCCACTGGCAGGCCCCTGGAGCCTGACTACGATGAACCCCAGCGGGTCGCCGAGGCTATTCACCTCATGAAGGTGAAACATGCGGTAATCACTTCCGTCGACCGGGATGAGCTCACCGACGGGGGGAGCATCATCTGGGAGCATACCATACGGGCTGTCAAGGCACTAAACCCTTCCACAACACTAGAAACCCTTATCCCAGACTTCAAAGGCCACCGGGTACAGGTCCAGCGCATCATCGATGCCGCCCCGGAAGTCGTCTCACATAACATCGAAACGGTAGAGCGGCTCACTCGCCAGGTACGCATCCAAGCAAAATATTGGCGGAGCATGGAAGTACTCAGCATTTTGAAAGAAGGAGGCATGCGCGTAAAATCGGGCATCATGCTTGGCCTGGGTGAGACGAAAGAAGAAGTGGTGCAGACGCTGAAAGACCTTCACGACCATGGCACCGATGTAGTCACCATCGGGCAATACCTCCAGCCTACCCAGAAACACCTGCCCGTCGTCCGCTTTGTGCATCCGGACGAGTTTACCGAATATCAGGAGATCGGATATCAGATGGGGCTCGATTATGTAGAGAGTGGACCGCTGGTCCGTTCGTCCTACCACAGCGAACGGCATGTCATCCCCGGCGCAGGTAGACAGCATTGGGAAGCATCCCTAAGGCCCGCTGTCTCATGAGGGATCCGCACTACCTGCACTGGACGCATATGTGCAATCCCTTCGCTATGCCTGTCCCTCGGAATCTATTCATCTTCCTCCTAGCCCTACCTGGAGCTGGACTGGCTCAACTTGCTTGGAACAATCGGGATACCAGCTTCCCTGGCCTTCCATCCGGAATACATGTCTATCAGACCCATAGCCTCCTGTCGGGTAGGCCCAACCACGCGTGGTATGTCATGGCAAGCCTGCAGGATCGAAGCCTGCAGTTCGACGTCGATAGCACGTTGCGAAGAAGATCTACGCCCGCACAGTTCCAGCATAGGAATCCAACGGCTGCCATAGTTGTAAATGGGACATTTTTTTCCTTCGCAGATCATAAGAACCTGAATGTTTTGATCCGCAGGGGCCGACTTCTGGGATATAACATCATGTCCATCCCCGGCCGCGGCAAGGATACGCTTTCCTATCACCATGTCACCCGCAGCGCCATCGGCATCGACCGCCAACGGAGGGCAGATGTGGCCTGGTTATATACCGACAGCAATCTGCGTTATCCATTGGCCTATGCGGAAGGGCCAGCCTATGGGAAAGGCGCCCAGACACCGCTAACCCCCTCTGACCTGCACTCGGCGACGACCTCTGAGCCTAAGCCCCGGCGATGGAAGATGGTGACTGCCATCGGAGGAGGCCCTGTTTTGATCCATCAGGGCGTCCTCCGGATAACCAATGATGAAGAACGGATGTTCATGGGTAAGGCAAGGGAAGACTTACATCCTCGTACGGCCATGGGCTATACCCGCGATGGCCAACTGCTGATGGTCGTTGTGGAAGGCCGAAGGCCTGGAAAGGCGGAAGGGGCTTCGCTGACAGACCTTGCCCGGATCATGCTGGACCTGGGAGCCGTAGAAGCTTTAAACCTGGATGGCGGCGGGAGCAGCTGCCTCTTAGTGATGGGCAAAGAGACCATACGGCCATCTGACAAAGAAGGACAACGCGCGGTGCCTGGCGTTTTCATCATCAAATCCCGGCCAATACGTTAAGATTTTCCCTTCATCTCCCAAACCAGGGCGCTGGCACCCAGGATGGCAGCATCGGCTTCTTTCAGCTCGCTGAAGATTAGCTTCACCTTGTTCTGAAAGATGGGAAGCAGATGCTTCTCCATATGCTCCCGGGTCGGCTTGAGGATCAAGTCTCCTGCCTTCGACATGCCACCGAAGAAGATGATGGCTTCAGGACTGCTGAACATGACGAAGTTCGCCAATGCCAGCCCTAGGATTTTGCCGGTGAAGTTATATACTTCGATAGCCAGCTTGTCGCCCTGCATGGCGCATTCAAAGACGATCCGCGAGTCGATGTTTTCTTTCGGATAGCCGCGCATGAGACTGGAGACAGAGGAGTCTCTCTCCAGAAATTCCACCGCCGTCCTAGCCACGCCGGTAGCAGAGGCATAGGCCTCCAGCGAGCCATGCTCACCTGTTCCAGGATGGAGTCGTCCATCCGGGATGATGATGTTATGTCCTAATTCTCCGGCAAACCCGTCATGCCCATAAATCAGCTCTCCGTTGGCGACGATGCCGCTGCCCACACCCGTACCTAGGGTGATCATGATGAAGTCTCGCATTCCCTTGGCAGCTCCATAGGTCATCTCGCCTACGGCCGCTGCATTGGCATCATTGGTCAGACGGGCAGGTACGCCAAATCGTTCGCCAGTCATCGAAGCGATGGGGATGATGCCCTTCCATTTCAGGTTTGGCGCATACTCGATCGTCCCTTTGTAGATGTTGCCATTAGGCGCTCCAATGCCAATTCCCCGGATGCATTCTATGCCGCCCGACTCCTGGATAGCAGGCATGATGGCTTCGTAAAGGTCGTTGATGAACTCCTCAACTGTTTGATGGCGATGAGTCAGGATTGAGCCATGGTAGGAGATGTCGCCTCGGTGATTGACCAATCCGAATTTGGTATTGGTGCCCCCGATATCTATGCCTAGCGCGAAGGTGTTGGATGAAGATCTTTCCATGTCTTAGTGCTTAGTGTCCACCGCCCAACTGGACATCGAAGTCGATGCCTTGCCTGCGAAGGATGCTGCGAACGCTCACCCCGAAGAAGATGAGATATGCAAAGCAAAGGACGGCCACCCAATAAGATTGCTGTATGCCAATGATATCCGCCAGCTTACCCTGGATGGGAGGGATGATGGCACCTCCAAGAATCATCATGATCAGGAAAGATGAGCCTTGTGAGGTGTATTTCTCAAGCCCTGCGATCGAAAGGGCAAAGATGCAAGGCCAGAGGATGGAGCAGAACAACCCACCGCTGAGTAACGCATAGACTGCTATCTGTCCGCTGCTGAACAATCCAATCAGCATGGCTGCCAGACCCAGCACACAGAAGGTGATCAGTGTCTTGGCGGGTTTCTCTTCTGTGTAATAGAAGGCTGCAATCAGAATCGCGACGCATATACTATACCAGTACAAAGCACTCATATCCTTCCCGGCCAGCGAATTCACGCCCAGCACGACGCCAAAGGCTACCGTTGGTACCACAAAAATCAAAATATTTTTGAGCGTTGGCTTGGGGTCAAAGACCGGAATGGCACCTGCCCATCGGCCAATCATCATACTGCCCCAGTACATCGAGATCAAAGGTGCAATCTGAGAGGCCTGCATTGCGCCGAAAGCCTTCTGCTTGAGGAGCTCCCCCAGGTTGCTCACAATAGAAACTTCCACCCCCACATAGGTGAAGATGGCTAGCATGCCCAACACCAGCTGCGGATATTTCATAGCGCCCCAACCGGTACTTTCTTTTTTTGCCCGAGTATTGGCGAACAATAGTCCTCCAAAGACAATCAATAATGCTCCCACCAGCCAGGAAAGACGATAAATTTCCAGTGCCTCCTTGCCCGCGTCAGTGCCCGGCTCCGAGCGATAGCTATTAAAAACCGGGAAAAAGGCAACCGCCAGTAAGAGGGTGAGAGCTATCAGAGTATTGGTAGCCTTGCCGGATTTTTCGATGTCGGCATCGCTTTTGCCTGAAGGGAGGCTCTTCGAGCTAACAAACAATAAGGCAGCGATCAGGAAGAGGACGCCTACTGCCACATAGAGATAGGTTACTTTATCGAGCGACAAGGCGGAAATTTGCTCATCTGACACTTGGGTTGCCGTGCCAAAAAGGGCATACGCGACCACCAAGGGACCAATCATGGTACCGAACGAATTGACGCCACCACCTAAATTGACGCGGTGCGTGCCCGTAGCAGGATCCCCCAGCGAGATGGTAAAAGGCTGTGCCCCCGTTTGCTGCAACGAAAATCCTAAGGCAACGATGAAAAGGGAGGACAGGATGGCCGTGAAACCACCACTGGCATTGATGGCAACGATCATCGCCACAGCACCCAACACGGCAAACAAAAGTCCATAGACAATGCCCATCTTAAAGCCCCACCCAGCCATGATATCTTTCCCCCTGTTGACACTGATCAGATATAAAAGCAGGGCCCCGATATAGTATGCACCATAAAACGCGAAGTCGATTAACTGCGACTGAAACTGGTCGAGCTCAAACTTATGCTTACAATAGGGAATGAAAACACTGTTAGAGGCCGCAATAAATCCCCAAAAGAAAAAGACAGAGACCAGGGTGCCCAGTGCCCCGTAATTGGTGGGTAACGTCGTGGATCGAACTTGTTGGTTCATAAGAAGGGTTATGGGATGAATACTGTGATGCTGGCTCAAAATAGTCAACAAATACAACGCTGAAAAATATTTTTAAAGCACATCTCTTGCATCCGGCGAACTTCGTTACTTTACTGATCACCCTACATGGAAATCGTTCACATAGCTGCGGAATGCTACCCTGTCGCTAAGGCAGGCGGCCTGGGTGACGTGGTCGGATCTCTCCCCCGATACCAGGCTGCGGCAGGCCACATCGCCAAAGTGGTAATACCGATGTATCGAACCAAATTTCTGTATCAGCAGGTCTGGGACGTCGTGCACAAAGGCGCTACCAACCTGGGATATTCGTGGTTTGAATACACTGTTATCCGGGAGCGTACTAACCTCTTGGGATTTGATTTATATCTCATCGATGTCAATGGACTGCTCGACAGAGAAAAAGTCTATGGATATGATGATGATGCCGAGCGGTTCATGGCCTTCCAGATAGCGGCAGTCGACTGGATGTCGAATTGGCAGCACCGGCCCCATGTCGTACATGTCCATGACCATCATGCTGGCATGGTCCCTTTCATGATGCAACACTGCTTTGCATATCGTCACCTGGCAAACGTCCCAGTCGTACTGACCATCCACAACGCCCAATATCAGGGTGCCATGAGCTGGGGAAAAAGCATCTATGTGCCCGCATGGGACAGCTGGAAAAGAGGCATGATGGAATGGCAGGGTGCCATCAACCCACTGGCCTGTGCCGTAAAATGCTCACATCGCGTGACCACCGTCAGCCATAGCTACCTAGAAGAGCTCCGAAATGCCAGTAATGGACTGGAAGCACTCTTCGAATATGAAAGAGGCAAATGCATTGGCATACTCAATGGCATCGATCCAGATACTTGGGATCCATCAACGGACACAAACCTCACACACAACTACCAGCTCAAAACAGTTGCCGCGGGAAAAAAACACAACAAAGAGGAACTCTGCAATATGTTCGGACTCGACCCAAGAAAGCCTTTGTTTATATTTATCGGCAGACTGGTTGGAGAAAAGGGTGCTGACTTGCTCCCGCAAGTGATTGGGGATAGTTTTCACCACATAGGAAGGCACATGAATTTCCTGGTGCTCGGCAGTGGAGAACCAGACACAGAAGCTCGACTGGAGGCGCTTAGAGAAACCGCACGCAGCGATTACGGCCTATACATAGGGTATAATGAGGGGTTGGCACATCGCCTATATGCAGGTGCAGATTTTCTGCTTATGCCATCCCGCGTAGAACCATGTGGCCTCAACCAACTCTATGCGATGCGCTATGGCACCATCCCCATCGTCAGGAGTACCGGCGGCCTTCGTGATACAGTCGTGGACTGGGCAGAGCCACATGGCTATGGAGTGACCCATGAGAATGCTTCGGTTGGTGACGTCACCCATGCTGTTTACCGTTCGCTGCAAGCGTATCAGGATAAAAAAAATATAGCATTTGTCAGACATCGGATCATGCGTCTGGACTTCAGCTGGAAAGCCAGCAGTCAAACATACCTCGACCTATACAAAACGCTTTATCAACTTATTTCATGAAAAAGGACGTCGTAGCCATTATCCTCGGCGGCGGGGCAGGTTCCAGACTTTATCCACTCACCGCCACCCGCAGCAAACCTGCCGTCCCGATTGCAGGGAAGTACCGGCTCGTAGACATTCCCATCTCCAACTGCCTGCACTCCGATATCGGAAGGATCTATGTGCTGACACAGTTCAACTCAGCCTCGCTCAATAAGCATATCAAAAACACCTATCATTTCAGCGCCTTCAGCGCCGCTTTCGTAGATATCATTGCCGCCGAGCAAACACCCGACAATCCTACCTGGTTTCAGGGAACGGCTGATGCCGTCCGACAGTCACTCCGACATGTGCAACAACAAAGCTTTGACTATGTCCTCATCCTCTCTGGCGACCAGCTGTACCAGATGGACTTCGACGAAATGGTCGCTCAGCATATACGGGAAGGGGCGGACATATCCATTGCCACCATCCCCGTCGCCGCACGGGAAGCCACCGAGTTTGGCATCATGAAGAAAAGTGATGACGGCGGCATAACCTCTTTTATCGAAAAGCCTTCTGCAGAACTGCTGCCCGACTGGGTTAGCGATACAGGCGCGGAGATGACTCGTCAGGGACGCGTCCATCTCGCCAGCATGGGCATCTATATCTTCAGTCGCCGCATCCTCTTCGATATCCTCTTAGATGTGCTCAAAGATTCGACAGACTTTGGCAAGGAGATCATCCCCCAGTCCATCGAGCGGTACAAAGTGCTCAGTTACCAGTATGAAGGTTACTGGACAGATATTGGGAATATCTCATCCTTTTTTGAAGCCAACCTGGCCTTGACGGAGGACATCCCCCCCTTCAACCTCTTCGATAACGACAACACTGTCTATACCCGTGCCCGGATGCTTCCGCCCGCAAAGATCAACGGCACGACCCTAGAGAAGACCATCATCGCAGAGGGTTGCATCATCAATGCGTTGCGGATAGAAAATAGCGTCATCGGCATCCGCACGCGCATCGGTACCGGAACATCTATTGTCAGCAGTTATATTATGGGTGCTGACTTTTATGAAACACTCGAAGAAATATCCAACGCCGAACGCATGGGTATACCCAAGCTCGGCATCGGCGAACGCTGCTACTTTAGAAATGTGATCATCGATAAAAACTGCCGGATCGGGAATGATGTACGTATCAATGGAGGTCACCATCTGGCCAATGAAGACCATTCGCTCTACACTGTCAAAGATGGGATAATCGTCGTCAAGAAAAGAGCCATCCTACCTGACGGTTTTGCGATTTAAAGCCACCAAGCATACACTTACACTATGTCCGCCTTCTTTCTCTCCGGTATCTTTTATACCGTCTTCAGGACCCGTGAATATCCTCTCGCGGCGGAAACGGAAGATGGGAATGCCCCGCCTGAGAAGCTGAACTGGATGCTGACAATTAGAGGCATCCCGAAAATCTACTATAGCACCGAGATCCTGATGAAGAACTTCAAGAGCCCCACAGATGCAGAAGTGCGACTTGACTTTCCGGGAGGATGGCCCGGGGACGCGGTCAATAAATTCACGCCCACCGGCCGGTCTGCCCTTGAGAATAATGCGTATCAATATATCCGCACCCTGGCTCAGTTTCGGAAGTCCTCCTCCGTGCTGACAACCGATAAGACGATGCAGTATGTGGTGCGCGACGGAGTCTATATTTGTTTTCGCTGCGATGACCGACAGATCGTCAAGGTGATTACCAATACTGGGAAAATCCCATTCAGGGCTGGCTGGCCATTCTACAAGGAACGGATATCTGGTTTCTCCCGGGCAAGCAATATCGTCACACGACAAGAGTTTATGCTCTCAGACCTGACAGTCCCCCCTGGTGTCAGCTGGGTCATGGAGTTGAAAAAATAAAGGATGAAGGATCCCGGCGGAATGGAGGAGAAGGCCAAGCCCTACGAAGAGGTCTATTTTGTGGACACCACGAAGCCTGTATGGAACTATTCCCTTTTTTCAGATGATGCCATCGGACATTTTCAGCAAGGAACCTGCTATGATGCCTATCGCTATTTCGGAAATCACCAGCTTAGCATCCTCGGAACAGAAGGCACTTATTTTTCTGTCTGGGCTCCGAATGCCACAGATGTAAGCGTCATCGGTGGATTCAACCAATGGCGCAGGGATGCGCACCGACTCTTCGTTCGTCTTGACCGCAGCGGCATCTGGGAGGGCTTCATCCCGGGTGTTGGCAGGGGGGAGATCTATAAATATCATATTTGTCGCGAGGGAGGCGTACCGCTGGATAAGGGGGACCCTTTTGCCTACTACTGGGAGTTGAAGCCCAAGACAGGATCGGTCACCTGGAACTTCAACTATACCTGGCAAGACGATCATTGGATGTCCACCCGGCATCGGCATAATGCCTTGGATGCTCCCTATTCTGTATACGAAGTTCACCTGGCCAGCTGGAAGCGGCCCAACCGCCACGATGAAGAACGGTACCATTCCTACACAGAGATTGCGGAACAACTGGTACCCTACGTCAAAGAGATGGGCTTCACGCATGTAGAGCTCATGCCCGTCATGGAGTATCCCTTTGACGGCAGTTGGGGATATCAGGGAACCGGATACTATGCCCCTACTGCACGCTTCGGCCATCCAGAATCATTCATGGCCCTGATCGATGCATTTCATCAGGCTGGCATCGGTGTGATCCTCGATTGGGTCCCTTCCCATTTTCCCCATGATGCCCACGGACTTTTTCTATTTGATGGCAGCCATACCTATGAATACGCAGACATGCGTAAAGGCTACCATCCCGACTGGAACAGCTATGTCTTTAATTATGGTAGGGGAGAAATCAAGTCTTTTTTGATCAGCAACGCCCGCTTCTGGTTCGATCAATTTCATATCGATGGCATCCGGGTGGACGCGGTCTCGTCTATGTTACGCCTCGACTATTCGCGCAAACAAGAGGAATGGGAGCCTAATCGCTTCGGAGGCAACGGGAACCTGGAAGCGATTGCATTCATCAAAGACCTCAACCAGACGATCTACCGCGATTTCCCAGATGTACAGACCATTGCCGAAGAAGCCACTGACTGGCCTGGCGTCTCAAGCCCTACTTGGAAAGATGGCCTGGGCTTCGGCATGAAATGGATGATGGGGTGGATGCATGACACCTTGCGGTATTTCAAGCAAGATCCTATTTACAGGACACTTCAGCAAGATCAGTTCACCTTCAGCATGATGTACTACTACGATGAGAACTTCATGCTGCCGTTGAGCCATGATGAGGTAGTCCATGGAAAGTCTCCCATGATCTACAAAATGCCAGGTGACGAGTGGCAGAAATTTGCCAATCTCCGGTTACTTTACACATACATGTTTACCCATCCTGGAGGCAAACTCCTATTCATGGGAAATGAATTCGCTCAGACGTCCGAGTGGAATTTTAAGACAGAGCTAGACTGGCACTTGTTATCATTTGACGTACATAGGGGCGTGCGTGACTGTGTACGAGATTTAAATCTTCTCTACAAAAACTGCAAAGCCCTGCATGAACGTCAATTCGAGCCCGGCGGATTTGAATGGGTTGACCTGAGTCGACGGACAGAATCAATCATTTCGTATCTGCGAAAAGGCAGACGAAACGACGATCTGGTGCTGATCATATTGAATATGACGCCCGTCCCAAGGTATAATTGGAAAGTGCGTGTCCGAGGTCGTCTACATTGGAAGGAGCTCTTTAACAGCAATGATGCTTCTTATGCGGGAACGGGAGATGTCTACAATCCAGACATTGCCGTGGAAGTGCTCGACGTCACAGATACAACCTGCGAGCTTACGATACACCTGCCGCCTCTAGGTGCACTGGTACTGGGTTAATTTTTCTCGTCAGCCTCGTCTCTCTCTATTTTTAATGTTTACCTTCTATTCCTAGTTGAGACAGCCATCCGATGGCCATGCCAGGCCATTGGTTGAGTACAGGGTCTTTAGGCGCCATGCCGTATCCATGTCCACCGTGGTCGAAAATATGCAAGGCCGCTTTA
>Ga0194119_10003807_pt1 | contig 23916 bp, 22 predicted proteins | sample TA2MahC100mmetaG_FD_148620 | JGI IMG/M metagenome (GOLD analysis project Ga0194119, IMG submission 148620) | Freshwater microbial communities from Lake Tanganyika, Tanzania - TA2015018 Mahale Deep Cast 100m | ecosystem: Environmental > Aquatic > Freshwater > Lake | place: Tanzania: Lake...
AAGATTGAAAAAATAGTTGAGCAAATTAATCCCGAAACTATCATGTATCTAATCAACGCAATTTATTTTAAAGGAACATGGAAATACCAATTTGATAAGAGTAAAACTAAGGATGATGCTTTCACTAAACGTAATGGTCAACAAGTTGCATGTAAAATGATGGATCAAGAAACTCAATTTTCGGTATCTTTTAATGAAATTTTTTCTGCAATTGACCTTCTATATGGTAATGGTAACTTCAGCATGACAATCCTTTTGCCTGATCGAAGCAAGTCTGTTCAAGATGTATTAACCTATTTAACAACAGAAAGTTGGAATGATTTGCTTAAAAGTTTTGGAAAAGCTAAAAAGCGTTTAATGATGCCGCGCTTCAACCTTGAGTATAAACAAAATTTAAATCAAGTCTTAAAAGACTTAGGGATGAGTATTGCTTTTGATCCCGAGCAAGCAGACTTCAAAAAGCTTTACGACGGACCTTTTAACGCATATATAAGTAATGTTGAACACAAAACTTTTATTGATGTGAACGAAGAGGGTACAGAGGCGGCTGCAGTTACTTCTGTTGAGATTGGAGTAACTTCCATTAATGATCCATTGTTCCGTTTAGATAGACCATTTATATATTTAATACGAGAAAAGAACAGCGGTTCAATTCTATTTATTGGAAAAATGGAAGACCCCAGCTTGAAATGAGTTTAATAAATGCAATTTCTTATTGCTTAACAAAAAAGTTTTTAGATTATCCGTGAAATACTGGTCTTTGATTTTTTGATCGCTTACAGCTTTCAGAGCAACAGTAATCATTTTTTGTTTTACACTCATCGCATGTGAGCAGAATAATATCGCAATTCTGATTATGACAATTTATATAATAAGATGTTGCTGTTCCGCAGAAATGGCATTTGCCAATATGTTTTAATTCCTCCTTTTCATTTGGAGTAATAATTCTTCTTTCATCAAATACAAACATGCTACCTTCCCAAAATTTGTCGGGGTATTCATTAATATAATTCCATATTCCCCCGTTTATTTGATATACATCTTTGAAACCTTTTTCAATTAAATATGCAGAAGCTTTCTCGCATCTTATTCCGCCAGTGCAATAAGTAATTATAGTTTTATTTTCTAATCCTTTTAATGAATCTACAAAATCAGGCCAATCTCTAAAAGTTTTTAATTGTGGAGTTATTGCATTTTTAAATTTCCCAATTCTGCTTTCATATTCATTTCGCGCATCGATAATCAAAAAATCTTTTCGACTTTCATATAACTCATTTAGATAATGTGGGTCGATTTTCGTCGCTGTTTTTGTAAGATCAATACTTCCAAAACTGGAATTAACAATTTCTTTTTTGAATCGCACATGAATCTTTTTAAAAGCATGAGAACTATATTTATCTTCTTTGAACCAAACATCGGAAAACTCATTATATCTTTTAATTTCGTGCTTATACAATTCCACATTTTCAAGTAATCCTGAAACAGTTGCATTAATTCCTTCATATGAAATCCATACCCTTCCTAAAATTCCATTGCTCTTACAAAAGACTATGTGATCTTCCACAAATTTTTCTGGTTCTGAAAAAGTAACATATTTGTAAAAAAGAAGGACTCTATAATTTTCCATCACTTACTTTCATAATTATGAAATGAAACACTAAATTTACCAAACAAAGATATGAAATCTTATTTCCCTTTAAAAAATGGTTGCGTCATGAATCTTGCAGTTGTGATTTGTTAAAGGGGATATTATTTCTAGTCATTATTATATTTAGATATCAAAATTGAGCAAAATAAACCACCATGCAAGAACCGAATATTAAAATTGGGGTCTTATCTAATAAAGAAATAAGATTTGACCTATATGGTGAATTTTCATCGTCATCATTCGAAAAAAAATTAAGCGGAAGATTTTCTGTTCAGCTAATTGATGAAAAGTTAGTTCTATATCAAGATTCGAAAGAATTAATAAGTGTAAAAGAACTAATATTTACACCTTACGATATAGAAACCGAATCATTTTTACTTTATGATGTTGTGATTGGAAAGGATTTCCATTGGGAGCGAAAGGAAAAACAGAGATTTCGCGGATCATTGCATATCATAATTGAAGGAAATAATTTAACCGCAATAAATATACTTCCACTCGAAGAATATTTGGTTAGTGTAATTTCTTCGGAAATGAGTCCTAATAGCTCTCCAGAATTATTAAAAGCACATGCAGTTGTATCAAGGAGTTGGCTGCTGGCTCAATTAGAAAAGCAAAAAATTGTTAAGAATAAAAAATCTGTGAAAGAAATTATAACCGATGATGAGATTACTAGATGGTATGATAGAGAAGACCATACAAATTATGATTTTTGCGCTGATGATCATTGTCAGCGTTATCAGGGAGTGACAAAAATAATTAATGAAAATGCTCTCCGTGCAATTGAATCGACAAATGGATTAGTTCTATTATATAACAATTTAATTTGTGATACACGCTACTCCAAATGCTGCGGCGGAATGACTGAAGCATTTGAAAATGTATGGGAATTAGAAAAACATCCCTACCTTGAACCTAGCTTTGATTATAAATTTGAATTAGATGGATTAGACTATGACCTTACAAATAACAAACATGCAGAACGCTGGATTAATACTAATCCTCATGCATATTGCAATACATCAAATCAAAGAGTGCTTTCACAAATACTTGTTGATTTTGACAGACCAACAAATGATTTTTTTAGATGGTCTGTAAAATATACACAAGATGAACTTTCACACCTAATTGGAAATAAAAGTAAAATTGATTTTGGAGAAATTGTTGATCTCATTCCAATTGAAAGAGGATATTCAGGAAGAATTACGCGGCTAAAAATTGTTGGCACTAAAAGAACTTTGATTATCGGAAAGGAACTTGAAATAAGAAGGATGCTCTCAAAATCACACCTTTACAGTTCAGCCTTTTATGTTGAAAAAGAGAATATAGAAAACAATATTCCAAAAAATTTTACAATTCATGGTGCGGGTTGGGGTCACGGAGTTGGCTTGTGTCAAATTGGTGCGGCTCTAATGGGCGAAAAAGGTTATAATTTTGATGAAATATTAGTCCATTATTTTCACAATGCGAAAATTCAAAAAATCTACTAATGAAAGTTCTTATAACATGTCTTTCTTACAGTTGGGGCGGTATGGAAATGTATACACTTCAAACTGCAACTCAATTAAGAAAGAGAAACATTGAAATTGAAATTCTTTGCAGCGATAATTCAATATTTCATAAAGAATCGAAGAAACAAAATTTTGTTTTTCACACTACCAAGTTTAAAAAATACTTTCATCCAATCGAAGTGATAAAACTATCCAAGCTCCTTTCAGAAAAGGAATTTGATTTAATCCATTCTGGCAGTTCAAAAGATTTATGGTTAATGGTTCCATCTTTGAAATTGTTAAAGAAAAAAATTCCATTACTTCTCTCAAAACATTTGGGCTCTTACATAATTAAAAAGGATTTTTTGCATAGGTGGATTTATAATCGTGTTAATTATGTATTAGCAATAAGTAATGTAATTGCAAAAAATTTAATTAATACTACTCCGCTTTCAAAGAAAAAGATTTTATTATTACACAATGGAATAGATACTAGTCGGTTTGATTCAAGTAAAGTTAATTCACAAAAAATTAAAACCGAATTCAATATATCAAATAAAGATTTATTGATCGGAATGACGGGACGTTTTAGTCCTGGGAAAGGACATGAAGAATTTCTAAAAGCGGCAAATGAGCTGTGCAAAAAATATGATAATTTAAAATTCATGATTGTTGGCGAACCCAGCAAGGGTGAAGAAAGTTATGCCAATGAAGTTAACCTATTGGCTGCAACTCTTGGTGTTAATGATAAAGTAATCTTTACTGGATTTCGTAGTGATATTCCGGAGATACTTTCAGCGCTAGATATTTTTGTGTTTCCTTCACATGCAGAAGCTTTTGGACTTGCACTTGCTGAAGCACTTAGTATGGGAAAGCCGAGTGTTTGTTCAAAATCTGACGGTGTTTTGGATATTGCGATTGACGGTGAGACATCGTTGCTCTTTGAAAAACAGAATTGGAAAGATTTAACAGACAAACTTGAATTGTTAATTATTGATGAAAACATGAGGAATAGATTTAGTATCGCTTCAAGAAAGCGTGCAGTTGAATTGTTCGATATTGAAATCTTTACTGATAACTTAATTAGCATTTACAAAAGTACTTTAATGAATAATTAATTATGACATTTCTTAATCCGGCAATATTGTTTGGTTTGTTAGCGGCTTCAGTCCCAATTTTATTGCACTTTTTAAATCTTAGAAAACTTAAAAGAATTGAATTCAGCACCCTTGCATTTTTAAAAGAATTACAAAAAACAAAAATCAAAAGGATAAAATTCAAACAGTGGATATTACTTCTTTTAAGAATTTTAATCATTGTATTTCTAGTTTTAGCCTTTGCACGTCCAACGATAAAAAGCTCTTCGTTCGATTCATCAACTTCAAAAACCTCTGCTGTGTTTATTATTGACAACACATTCAGTATGTCTGTAGTTTCGAATGATGGATCTTCATTTAACAAAGCAAAGCTCATTGCAAAAACCCTAGTTGAAGGCTTTAATAACGGCGATGAAATTGAAATAATCCCAGTTTCCAGAACTAGTGGAAAAAAATATAATCTAATTTCAGATCTAACTCTTATCAAAAAAGAAATTGATGAATTGCAATTAGCGACTCAAAGAACAACATTATACGAGACTATTTTGCATGCTGGCGAATTGCTTTTTAATTCCGATAATTTTAATAAAGAACTTTACATCCTTACTGATTTGCAGATGGGAAGTTTTTATAATTCAAAAGAAGAGCTATCTAATCTTAATAAACTTTTATCAGGCGTCCGGATTTATTTGATTAATATTTCTGACAAAGAAATATCTAACATTGGTATTGACAGTCTATCCGTTAACAATCAGATATTTGAAAAAAACAAAATCATCAGTTACACTGGTTATATAAAGAATTATTCAAGTAAGCCAGTTAGTAATTCTATAGCATCACTTTTTATCAATGGAAAAAGAACTGCTCAGCAAAGTTTTTCTTTAACTCCAAATGAAACAGCCAAATTAAATTTTGAATCGGCAGTTTTAGATACTGGACTCAATTCTGCTTTATTAGAATTAGAAGATGATGATATTATTTCTGACAATAAACGGTTTTCCGGCTTTTATGTCCCATCTCAATTAAAAGTATTGCTATTATATGAAAGTAAGGAGGATATATTTCACTTAAGTTTAGCACTCAAGAATGATTACAATAGATCAATTGAAATAAAAGAAACGGCGATTTCTCAAACAACAACGATAGACTTCAGTAATTATAACTTAATAATCATTGTGGGGGCTGAACAATTTTCGAATGTTGAAAAATTACGAAGCTACATTCAAAATGGCGGCGGCACATTATTATTTCCGGGTTCTAAAAGTACAATTAATTCTCTTAAAATATTTTCTTCGAATTTTGGTTTATCTACGCCAATGTCATTTGTTGGAAAAATAAATTCAGTTGAAAATTTCTTAGAGTTTGAAAAAACTGACCTACAGCATGCAATTTTATCTGATCTATTCACAGACAATTTGAATACCAAAATTGAATCACCAAAGGTTTATTATTCACTATCAACGTTAAAAAAATCAAATGAAAGAACTCTGATTTCTCTTCAAAATAAAAATTCTTTTTTAAGTGAGTTTTCTTTGGGATCGGGAAAAATTTTATTATTCAACACTGCCCCTATTCTAAGTTGGTCAGACTTTCCAATAAAATCACTATTCGCTCCGTTAATCCAACAATCCATTTTCTATTTATCTTCAAAGAACTTTAATGCAAAAAATATTCTAGCTGGAGAAGAAATTCTTTTAAACTTGCAAAATGCTAAATCGAAAAACATCAAAGTCGTGTTGCCCCAGAATAGAAATGATTATTTTAATATTGATCTTAATTATTCACAACAATATTATAGTTATTACAAATCGGATCTTGTTGGATCCTATAAATTTTATTCTGGCTCTCAAATGTTTGATTTTGCAATTGCAAACCACGATCCCAAAGAATCAATTTCTAGTTATCATAGTGCTTCTGATTTTGAAGTATTCCTTAATCAGGTAAATTTTGGCGGAGAAGTAATTGTGTTAGAGCCTGGAAGTGATTTTTTAAAGACAGTTTATCAATCTCGATTGGGAAGCGAACTTTGGAAACTTTTTATTTTATTAACTTTATTGGTGGCAATAATTGAAATGTTAGTCTCTAAAAGTTCTAAAAAGGATTTATCAGAGTTGACCAAATGATCGAAATAAAACAGAACAGAACTGAACGAGCAATATTAATTTCACTTTCAACTGCTGATATATCTAAAAAGTATTCCGAAGAGCATCTTGACGAGCTGGAATTATTAGCAGATACTGCCGGTGCAGAAACAGTATTCAAAATTATTCAAGATAAATACCGTCCAGATCCAGCATATTTTATCGGTAAAGGAAAAGCAGAAGAAGTTGCCCAATTAATTGAGCTTAATGACATCCAACTAGTAATTTTTGATGACGATCTGAACCCAACACAACTTAGAAATCTTGAAAAACTATTTGAACGGAAGGTAATAGATCGCAGTGGATTAATACTTGATATATTTGCTTCGCACGCAAAAACACGTGAATCAAAAACACAAGTTGAACTTGCCCAGCTACAATATCTCTTACCTCGATTAACACGAGCATGGACTCACTTATCAAAGCAATATGGCGGTATTGGAACAAAAGGTCCGGGTGAAACCCAAATTGAAACTGACCGACGAATGATAAGGGCAAGAATAAGTAAGCTGAAAGAGAATCTAAAAAAGATTGAATTGCAGCAGCAAACAAAAAGTGCTCAAAGAAAAAATTTTATTTCTGCAACTTTAGTTGGTTATACCAATGCTGGGAAATCAACTTTACTTAATAGATTAACTTCGGCTGGTGTTCTTGCAGAAAACAAATTATTTGCAACTCTTGATTCTACTACAAGAAGTCTTGAGTTAGACAAAAATAAGAAAATTATGCTGAGCGATACTGTGGGATTTATAAGAAAACTTCCGCACAGTTTAGTCGCATCATTTAAAAGCACTCTTAATATTGTCCGCGATGCTGATATTATTCTTCATATAATCGATATAACTCATGACTTTTTTGAAGATCACATTCAGGTTGTTGATGAAACATTAAAAGAATTGGAAAGTGATTTAAAAATTCAATTGAAAATTTTTAACAAAATTGATGCATTAATCGATAAAAATAAATTGGATTATATAGTTAATAAATTCCCCAGTTCTATATTTATCTCAGCTGAACGAGGAATCGGTATAACAAAATTAAACGAGGTTCTGCTTGATATATACGAAAATAATTTTGTTGAAAAAGAAATTAGATTAAAACACGAAGAATCAAAGATGATTTCAAAAATTTATGATCTTGCCGAAGTTCTTGAAACTATTTATGAAGATGATTATGTTTTCTTAAAATATAGAGCAAACTCAGCAAATCATGCCATTATTAATAAACTAATTAGTAAAACAGAATGAGGATATAATGAAAAAAGCAATCTCTCTAATTTTATTTTTTCTGCTTACAACCCTTTCATCAATTGCACTTGCGCAAATTCAAGGTGGAACTTTTTTTGTTGATAATTCAACTAAGAATTTTACATTGAATGCAAATGAAGGTAAGCGTGAAATAGCGGTTGAAATTAACTTTTCTAAACCTTTCATAGAAAAACCCACAGTTTTAGTCGCTCTCTCTTTGATTGATCTTCAAGGAGAAAAATTTGAAGTTCAAGCAAATTTAAAAGTGAATCAAACGCTTGAATCGAGAGGATTAAAAATTGCTGCCGATGCAACTGGGATTTCTCGTGATGGATTTGTATTAAAAATAGTAGTTTGGGGAAATACAAAGATTAATGCAGCTGGCGGAAGTTGGTTTGCATTTGTTCAGTAAAGTTAATGTAGTTTTTCTGTTCCCTCTGTGGGGGGTTTTATTTTTTTATAGATACTCTCTCTTCCAAGCCGTTCTCTTTTATCAATCCATTTGTCTAGTTTATAAATCAACCAGCCAGAAATGGCTAAACCACACAACAACAAAATTGTAATAAGTATAAAAACTATAGTGTAAAGGCTCATATATCTTTCAAATTGATAATCAAATTTAAATTATTTTACCCTTTTTTTCAGTGGCAATTCTTAAGTTGCATAGTCAAATTATAGAATTTTTAGGAGAAATTTTATGCCAGTTGTTCTTGATGGTTCAAATTTAACAATCGAAAAATTAGTTGCTGTTGCTCGACACAAAGAAAAAGTTGAATTACATCCAGATGCACTTCAGAGAATCAAAATCTGCCGTTCAATGCTCGAGGAAAAAATTCAATCTAAGGAAATAATGTATGGAGTTAATACTGGAATTGGTGAATTTTCAGAAGTTGTATTGAATGATGAGCAAGTAAAAGAATTTCAAAAGTATTTGATTTATAATCATGCTGCTGGAATAGGCGACCCGGCACCAATTGAATATGTGCGTGGTGCAATGGTTGGTAGAATTAATGTTCATGCACATGGAATGAGCGGCTGCAGACCAGAAATAACATTAACACTTATTGAAATGCTCAACAAAGAAGTAACTCCAGTTGTTTGTCAAAAGGGTTCTGTAGGTGCATGCGGCGATTTAGCGCCGATGAGTCAGATTGCTTTGTTGATGATGGGCGAAGGAGAGGCATACTTTAAAGGAGAAAAATTGCCTGGTAAAGTTGCTTTAGAAAAAGCTGGAATTAAAATTCCTGGACTTCAAGCTCGCGATGGTCTTGCTACAATCAACGGTTCAAACTTATTAACTGCAATGAGTGCAATTCATCTTTATGATATCAATCGCTGGTTAAAACAATCAGAAATTGTCTGCGCAATGACACTCGAAGCATTATTTGCAAATTTAAAACCATATGACACACGTCTTCATGAAGTCCGCGGATTCAATGGTGCAGTTAGAAGTGCAAAGGCTATAATGAAATGTATTATGGGGAGTGATTTACAAACTGGAAAAATAAAAACCAAAGTTCAAGATGCTTATTCAATGCGTTCCTCTCCTCAAGTAATTGGCGCCGCACATGATGCTGTTCTATGGGCAAAAAAACAAATTGAAACTGAACTTAATGGCGTTGGCGATAATCCAATCTTTATGCCAGAACACAAATTAACTTTAACGGGTGCTAATTTTCAAGGAACGCCGGTATCTCTTCCGATGGATATGGTTGGTGCTTCGGTTACAATGGTAAGCGTTCTTTCAGAAAGAAGATTAAATAGATTACTAAATCCGGCATTGAGTATTGGCTTGCCGGAGTTCCTAACCAAAGGCGCTGGAATGTTTTCAGGCTTGATGTTAAGCCAATACACGGCAGATACTTTAATTGCCGAACAAAGAATTTTATCAATGCCGGCATCAATCCAATCTATTCCAGCTGCTGCCGATCAAGAAGATTTTGTTTCAATGGGTATGAACACAGCAATTAAGAACGGTCAAATTCTTGATAACGCATTCGGAGTTTTAGGCATTGAATTTATTGCCGCTGCTCAAGCGTTGGATTTTAGAAATTTTACAAATGGAAAAGGCGTTACTAAAGCTCGTGAAGTTGTTAGACGACATGTTGAACATCTTGATATTGACAGACCACTTTATCCCGATCACACAAAAATAAAAGAAGTAATTAAGAGTTGTGAAATTCTTGAAGCAGTAGAAAATGAAATTGGAAGTTTAGAATAATTTTTTCTGATGGACTCCTTTAGGGAATGTTGAATTATGAATTTTGAATAAGGGCTTGATTTCTCAAGCCCTTTTATTTTCTAATCAATTGTTAATTCAAATTCTTTTTCAATGCTTAGTGTTTTCTGCGATAAATCATCTGTTACATTTAATATGATTTTATATTTACCTGATTGATAGGATTTATCAAGCTGAACTTGTACTTCAATTTCCACATCCATAATTCTTTCATTATTTGATTTATCAATAATGCCTTCGCTTATATTTTTCAGCAGATTTCCATCTGGAGTTTGGAGATTTGCATTGAAAGATAATTTTGCCGAATAATTATTATATGTTTCTTGCTGAATAAATCCTTTCGCTCTGCAGCTTGCATTAAGTTCCCATTCATCACCAATGGAAAATGCATAAGCTTCAGGAGAAAAGAGTTCAAATTTTTCTTCTTCTTTTGAACATGAAGAAAAAATGATGACAGGAAACAGCAAGTAAATAATTTTATTCATTCTACTTTCATTTTGAATAAGTCATGCTTCAATAAATCCGCCATGGGCTGATAAATTTAGCGTGACAGAAAATTTAATTGTTCTTCTTAAATTCTTCCATGAATGCAACTAAATCCTCAACACCTTTCTTTGGGAATGCATTATAAATTGAAGCGCGAATTCCACCGACACTTCTGTGCCCCTTCAAACCATCAAAACCTTTTTTCTTTGCTTCATCAATAAATTTCTTTTCAAGTTCTTCATTTGGCATACGATAAGTTACATTCATCAAAGATCGGTCTTCAACTGTAGTAGTTCCTTTGTAATATCCGCCGCTTGCATCAATTGCATCATAAAGAATTTTCGCTTTATCAAGATTGCGTTTATACATTTCATTTAACCCGCCCATATTCAAAAGCCATTTAAATACTAAACCGGCAATATAAATTCCGAATGTTGTTGGAGTGTTATACATTGAATCGTTTTCAACATGAATTTTATAATTCATATACGTGTGAAGCGAATCGGCTGATCTCTCTAGTAAATCTTTTCTAAGAATAACAACAGTTACTCCAGATGGTCCAATATTTTTTTGAGCTCCGGCATAGATCAAACCGTATTTTTTTATGTCGATTAGTTTATGAAGAAAATCTGAAGAGGCGTCACAAACTAAGGGAACATTTCCAACTTCTGGTTCATTTTTAAATTGAGTTCCATAAATAGTATTGTTTGAAGTGAAATGAACATAAGATGCCTCCGCATCAAGTTTTAGTTCAGATTGTCTGGGAAGACGTACAAAGTTTTCGTTTTCTGTAGTAGCAACAATATTTACAGTTCCAACTCGCTTTCCTTCCTTAACTGCTTTCTTTGCCCAAGAACCAGTAACAATATAATCTGCTTTATTCTTTGGAGGCATTAAGTTCATCGGAACCATTGAGAACTGCAACGTTGCTCCACCTTGTAAAAATAAGATTGAATATTCATCGCCCATGTTTAATAATTTTCTAAGATCAGCCTCTGCTTCTTTAATTATCCCATCAAAAATTTTTCCACGATGACTCATTTCCATAACACTCATTCCGCTTCCTTTATAGGAATACAAATCTTTCTGAGCATCAAGCAACACTTCTTCGGGTAAAATAGCTGGTCCAGCGCTAAAATTATAAATTCGTTTTTCCATTTTTAGGTTCTCCATTTTTTTACGTTAAGTTACCATAACAATTAAACTGTTATCATATATTATTGAAAATCATATTTTGTGGACTAAAATACCATCTCGCAATTTCGGTTCAAACCAAGTTGACTTTGGCGGCATAATTTCGCCAGCGTCTGAAATATTTATTAAACTATCTAGCGAGACTGGATACATCGAAAAAGCAACTGCTGCTTTTCCAGTATCCACGAGTTCAATTAATTCTTCAGTTCCTCTAATTCCGCCGATAAAATCAACTCTATTATTTGTACGGGGGTCATCAATACCGAGAATTGGATTTAATAAATAGTTTTGAAGAATACTCACGTCCAAATTATCGCCGACTGATTTTGCTTCTTTAACATTTTGATTCGGTTTTAACAAATACCATTTGCCATCTAAATACATAGAAATATTTTTTTCGGCTTTAGGTTCTGCTGAATTGGTTTCTTCAACTGTAAAATTTGATTTAACTTTTTCAATAAAATCAATCTTACTCAATCCATTTAAATCCCGAGTAATTCTATTATAAGGTAGAATTCTCAACTGCTCTTCCGGAAAAAGAACTGCAAGAAAGAAATTATATTCTTCATCGCCATTATGTGTAGGATTCAAATCTTTTTTTACTTTTTGTGCACGACTTGCAGAAGCCGCTCGATGATGTCCATCTGCAATATAAAGATTCTTAACTTTTGATAATTCATTAATTACAGATTTAGAATGATCAAGAGGCATAATCCATACTTGATGTTTAATTCCATCAACTGCCATGAAATCATAAATCGGTTGGTTTTTTTTGATTGTTTCTGCCACAGCTTTGTCAACTGCCTGAACACCTTTGTAAGTTAAAAAGACTGGTCCAGTTTGAGCTTCTGTTGTAACAATGTGATTTGTTCTATCATCTTCTTTTACTTTACGAGTCTTTTCATGTTTCTTAATTACATCGTTGTCATAATCCTCCACTGAGAAAGTTGCTGCTATTCCAACTTGAGAATGTCCATTCATCGTAAGTTTATAAATATAAAGATGGGCTTCCTTATCTTGAATTAATGGTGCAGTATTAATTAATCTTTCCCAATTTGATTTAGCTTTGTTATACACTTCTTGCGAATACTGATCGGTTTCTATCGGCAGTTCAATCTCAGAGCGTGTTACTCTTAAGAAACTAATTGGATTGTTTTTTGCTAGTTCTGCGGCTTCTTCTTTGTTCACAACATCATAGGGAACGCTTGCGACTAAATGTACAATTTCTTTCGGTGGTCTTACAGCTTTAAAAGGACGAATAACAGCCATTTAATATCTCCATAATTTTCAAAAATCATATTGAAAAAATAGGAAGTATGATTATGAATGTAAATTCAAATCGGAATTGATTTTTACAAATTCTGCATTAATATCTAGGGCAGTGACAAATTATTTCAGTTATTGCCCATAGTGATTAATTATTGAATCATTTCAAGCATCAAGCCAATTTCATAAACCATTTCATCTGCATTCCCGTTAAATCCAACGCTTTTAAATCTGACATTGCCATTTTTATCAATGATAAATTTAGTTGGAATTCCAGATACTTTATAACTTGCAATCACTTCATTTTTTTCATCCATCAATACTTGAAATGGATATTTATTTTTAACGATAAAATCTGCAGCATTTTGTTTTTTATTCTCCACGTTTTCCCAAGTGTTAACAAATAAAAATTTTGCTTGACCAGAATTCTCAAATTTTTCTACAGCCGTTTTCATTCCCGGAAACGAAGCTAAACAAGGACCGCACCAAGTAGCCCAGAAATCAACAATTACAGATTTTCCTTTAAAATCCGATAATGATATTTCTTTCCCCTCCAGATCAATAAGTGAAAACTGAGGAGCCGGTTCATTGATAATTTCTTTTTCGAGCTTAGCCATTATTTTTTTCTTAGCTGCTTCCTCAAATTTTGAATAGTATTTATCAAACCCTTCATCAGTAATGTTTATTCTAACGAAAGCTTCTTTTAACAACTCTTTCATTTTTGCTGTGCTATGACCGCTAGAAATAAATTCTTCTAAGTTGAATATTGCTTTCCTAAAATTGCCGTTTTCAATTAATGAAGCAGAATAATTTTCGTTTAATTCAGGTTCACTTTTATCGCTGAGAGTTACTGCCTCTTCAAAGGCTGTAAGAGCTGATTCTTTCTTCCCTAGTTTAGTTGCAATTATACCATAGGTATCTAAAACCATTGCGAGTGAAACTTTACCAGACTTTAACCATTCGTTTTCGGAATAATAAGGTGGTTTTGGCTGAGATTGATTTTTTAATTGTGCTCTACCAACTTCGATTCCTTTTTGTGCAATATCAAGAGCTAATTCTAAATTATCATCTTTTTGACTCATTGCCCATGCTAAGGAATTATAGTTGCTAGCAGTTGCATTTGTAAATTTGCTTGTTAAAAAGTTATTCGCATCAATAAATTTTTCTGCTTGTGTGTATGATCTTATTAAATCGTAACCGATATTTGTTGTGTAATATCCGTTTGGATATACATTAAAATATTCTTCAGCTGCTTGTACTTTTTGATCTAGTTCCTTTATTTGTCTAAATGTCATAAATTTCTGCATCTGAGCATATTGACCATTGGGATATTTCTCGTTCACTATCTTTTTAAGCTTAGCAGATATTCCCGATTCTTTAAGTCTATCATACCAGTTTATCAAAAGAGAATATGTATCTTCAGTCAAATTTTCTTGCAAATTTATTTCACTAAGTTCTTCCAAAATTCTTGTTTTACCATACTCTTTATCAATGTTAAAAATGGATGATAAATAGTAGTTTAGGAAGTCTCTTTTAGCATTAGGATTTATTGCAAATTCTTTTTCGAAAAGTTGAAATGCTTTTTCTTGATCAGGATCCAGATCAATTATTGATATCCATGAAGAATATGCAGTTGCTAAACCAGCAAATGTGCCTGGAATATAGTTACCGTCTTTGCCATAAAGATGAACGATGTAGCCGTTGCCATTATTCAGGTCTCTGTTCTCTCCGTCGCTAAAAAAAAGAAAGATCCCTAAAGTTGAATCTGGGATTGTAACATTTGCAATCCATTTATTTTCTTCCAAAGTCATCGGAATTTCAATTTTATTATCTACGAATTTTCCGAATGGTAGGGCAACTGCAATTAAATTACTTGTGTTAGTAAATAGGGCTTCTACCGGAATGTAGCTTATTGTTATTAATTCGCCTTGTCCGGGTTTTTCTGGTTTATAACTAAAATTATTTGATTGGGGTAAAATCAAACTAGTCGACAAAAATAATAATAGAACCATCACAACTGTTTTTTTCATTTTAATCTCCATTTTTATTCACTGCCAAGCTAAAAATAAAAATTGTGGCATGAAAAAAAAATCATTTATTCATACAATATTTTTATTACTCCATGTTCATATCGAAAAGAATCAGCTTAGAATTTGTAAAAGAAGCAATAGTTAATTCTGGCTCATTAATTATTTTAACAGCATCTCCACTTATTAATTGATTTTCATTAACGGAAATTTCTCCTTCAAATAAGTGGATATATATTCCTCTTCCAGTTTTAATCTTATAGGAAATACTTTTCTCTTTTTCCAAGTAGGATAAATAAATCTCAGCATCTTGGTTTATATAAATAACTCCATTACTTTTTTCTCCGCTTACAACTTTCAAAAGTTTATTTACTTTTTCCTCTGTAGAAAATTTTTTCTGTTCGTAGGAAGGTTTATGCCCAGCTTTATTCGGCAGAAACCAAATCTGTATGAGTTTTAAAACTTCGGTATCTGAAGCATTAAACTCTGAGTGCATTATTCCGCTTCCAGCAGTCATTCTTTGTATTTCATTTGCAGAGATCAATCCCTTTCCGCCGGTACTATCATTGTGAGCTACAGCTCCTTCAAAAACGATAGTTACAATTTCCATATTGCTGTGGGGATGAGTTGGGAATCCCGAACCTGGTTGAATTATGTCATCGTTCAAAACTCGTAAGGGACCTAAATGCATTTTATTCGGGTCGTAATATTCTCCAAATGAAAAACTGTGATAGCTTTTAAGCCAGCCTAAATTAGTATATCCTCTTTCTCTGCTTTTAACTAAAGTGATCATAGCTATTTCTTTTCATTTTATTCTGACTTAGAGCTGAAATAAAAAGCTGCGCCAGCTAAACTTGTATCTTTTAATAAGCTGGGAAGTGACATCTGCATCATTTCTGGATTCAAAACTCCAGGCAAATGAATTGTTAAAGCAAAAATTAGCAGCATTATGCCAAGTAATAGAGTTGATATCTTTACATGTTTGTTAATTATAATACTAACTGCTGCTAAAATTAGAGCTAAGCCAGTTAAATAGACTAGAAAAATTTTTATAGGAAAAAATGATGGAACGTATGCCGCAAAATTATTTGCATTCATAATGTGCATTATTCCAAAAATTGCGAATGGAAGACCATAGATATAGTTTCCAATAGTTGATAGATTTTTCATATTGCACTCCTTTTATTACGAATTATTATATTACGATATCGAAATAATATTTTAAAAAATTTTTATTATTTGTTTAGTGATGTACCGAGCTTTTTCAAGAGATCGCCTAATGTTTTCTGTTCGTTTTCACTTAAGACAGACATAAGTTTCGTGATATGTTCAGCATGTTGCTTGAAAATTTTATTAAATAAATCCATTCCAGTGTTTGTTAACTGAACATCGATCGATCTTCTATCATCTTTACTGTGAGCTCTTTCCGTTAGACCAAGTTTTTCTAGATTATCCAAAACTAAAGTCATATTTCCGCCGCTAACCAACATCTTCTTGCAAATCACCCCGACTTTTTGAGGTCCAAGATGTCCAAGAATTTCGATTACAGAAAATTGAGGCTGAGTTAGGTTGAAAGTTTTAATGCTATTTGCTGATTGTTTATCAAATGAAGAATAAGCTCTTGCAAGCTTAACCCAAGTTGAAAGAGCTAAGTCTGCTTTTTTGCCATATTTTTTAGTTGTTTTCAATATTGTATAACTAACTATTATATTACTAACTCAAAATAATGAGAAATTATATTCTTATCAAATTTTGAATTATTTTATTCTCGAAAATGTTTATTAATTAAAGAACGAAAAAAATATGCAACCAGATATAAAATACTTTACTCCAGCGGATGCGAATAAAACTTTGCCATTGGTCAAATCAATAGTCCGTGATATATTAAGAGATGCAACAATGATAAAAATAATATCTGACAATTTAGATGGTGAAATAGAAAATAATAATGAAGTTAAAATACTTCTGAGTAATATTGAGGGATTTACGAAAGAGCTGATGGAGATTGGTTGTTATTTCAAGGACTGGAACTTTGAAGTAGGATTAGTTGACTTTCCATCAATAATAAATGACGAAGAAGTTTTTCTTTGCTGGAAAAGTGATGAAGATTCAATCAATCATTACCACTCTGTAAGAGAGGGTTTTATTGGAAGAAAACCAATTCCCGAAGAATTATTAAAGTAGAAGCAAACAACTTAGTGATACTAACTAAAAATTACTTTTTTTCTTCAATCTTATACGAGTGAGTAATTTCGACTGCCTTTTGCAACATTGCTGTTACACTGCAGTACTTTGTCATCGATAGTTCAATAGCCCTTTCAAGGTCTTTAGCCTGAAGATCATTTCCGCTAAAAACATATTCAATATGAATTTTTGTGAAGACTTGAGGATGTTCATCGGCAATATCAGCTGATATGTTTATTTTGAAACTATTTAACTGTACCCTTTTCTTTTGCAATATAGTAACTACATCGCTCCCCGTGCAACCGCCCAGCCCAAGCAATAACAATTCTTTAGGACGAATAGCTGCATTGCTTCCACCAAAATTTTCGGGACCATCCATCATTACCCAATGATCTGTATCAGTTTTCCCAGCGAATGTTATTCCTTTTAATTGAATTACTTCAGCATGCTTAACGGACATTTATGCTCCAAGTTTATTTTTATCTCACATTTGATTCAATAATTTAAAATTAGATTCAATTTCAATAAGGATAAAAAAAGTAAAACAGTAGAGAGAATAGAAACAAAATCCACATTCCAAGAGATATAACTTTAAATCTTCCGGCAATAATCATAGAAAGATTATAAACTACAAATCCGGCGGTCATTCCAATACCAAGATTATATGTAAAACTCATTAATGTGATTGTTACAAATGATGGAATTGTTTCCGCAAGGTCATCAAAATTCAATTTTGTGATGGGAGATATCATTAGCAAACCAACTATTATTAAAGCAGAGCCGTAAGCATAAGGGGGTATAACAGAAAATAATGGTGAAAGAAAAAGCGCAGTTAGAAATAAAAATGCCGTTACAACTGCAGTTAGACCGGTTTTACCCCCAGCTTCAATTCCAGTTGCCGATTCAATATAGGTTCCGGTTGTGGTAGTTCCACAAAGTGCGCCAACTATAGTTGCAACTGCGTCGCAAAACATTGGCTTTTCTATCTCCGGCATGTTGCCGTTTTCATCAAGCATTTTTGCTTTGTAACCTAATCCCATTAATGTTCCCATTGTATCAACAAAATCCATAACGAATACAACTAATATAATAGAGATAAATCCCCAACTTAATGCCCCTACTATATCCAGTTGAAATAGTGTTTCGTTCATGCTTGGAGGCATACTTATCCATTTATCAGGAAGCGGTGTAATGTTAAAAATGAATCCAAAAAATGTTGTAACCAATATTCCAATTAAAATTGATCCATTAACTTTTTTAATCATTAAAAAGCCAATCAAAAGAAACGAAAAAATTCCAAGCAAAACGCTTGTTTCTCCAAAATTACCAACATGAACCGGTGCCCCGGGAACTCCAATTTTTACAATTCCAGTTTCATTAAGTCCGATGAATGTTAAGAACAACCCAATACCAGCAGCAAAAGAAATTTTTAGACTTTCCGGAATTGAATTTGCAAGCCAGCTTCTCAAACCAAAGACTGTTAAAAGTGTAAATAAAACTCCTCCAATAAAAATTGCTCCAATTGCAGTCTGCCAGCTGTATCCAAGCACATTAACAACAGTATAAGCAATAAATGCATTTTCTCCCATATAAGGAGCTATGGCAAATGGTCTTTTTGCATATAAACCCATAATCAGTGTTCCGAAAAACGCACTAATAATTGTTGCAACCATTGAGGCACCAAAAGGAATTCCAGCTGCTTCTAATATTTTGGGATTCACAATTATTATGTATGCCATTGTTACAAATGTTGTTCCCCCGGCTATTATTTCTTGTTTAATAGTTGTATTGTGCTGGTCGAGCATAAAATATTTCTTGATCATAACTCCTCTACAACAATTATTAAATAATTATTTCAAGAACTGTATCTATTTTTTAAAAATGTATAATAGAATCGAAATTATTATGCTAAGAAGTATTGAAGTTACAATTGGAAAATAGAATGTGAAATTTTTTCCCTTGTAAATTATATCGCCCGGTAACTTTCCGATAAACGGAATTTTATCCCAAAACGACAGAATTAATCCAACTAACACCAAAACTATGCCGCCAATAATTAAAAACTTGCCTATGGTAGAAAATTCATTCATGATTAAATATGATTACAATAAAAAATAAAAAAAAAGTTTACTACTTGCATCAGCATAATTATGAAATTTTGTTTGAACGAAATTAATTGATCATAATGTGAGCTTTAGCTTTTGTAAAATTCCAACATTTATATTTATATTAAAATCATTAATTAACAATCCAACTAAGATTCTAATTGATGAACGATCAAGACTTCCCAAATATATTTGATGAACAAAAGGATGATTACAGCTACAATCCAATCCGCAAGAAAAAACTTGAGCGTTCGAATCACAACCGCATTATTACTGGAATTTGCGCGGGCATTGGAAAGTATTTCAACACAGATGTTTCTGTAATAAGGATCATTGCGGTTTTAAGTTTATTGTTTGGTTTGTGGAGCGTTGTTGTTTATTTCATATTATCGTTAACTGTTTCGGCAGAATTAGAAACACGTATAATTTCTGATGAAGAGAAAGAACTTCAGATAAAATTAAACTTCAGAACTGTAACTTCAGGGGTTTTAATGCTGTCCGGAATTTACTTCGGCTTTTCTTCTTTTGGGTTTCAATTTTTACAATTCCAACTCTTCTTATCTGGGGGCATCTTTTCTGGTATTGTTTTAATTGGAATTGGAATTTTTTTATACACATCAAATTCACAAACAACAGCACTTCTAAATCCACCAAATAACTTTAATCGGTCAAGTACTGATAAAATTATTACTGGAGTTTGTGGGGGATTAGCAAAATATCTGTCTATTGAAGCCCAAACCTTGAGAATTGCCTTTATAATTTTAACTGCGCTTACATTAGGACTTTTTTCAATTTTATATTTATTACTATCTGTTCTCGTCTTTCAAGAAAATTTGAAATCAAATGATGATATCACTTAAAAAAATAACGGGAATTATTTTAATTGTAAGCGGATTATTATTTGTTCTTGAGAGTTTTCCGATTTCTTTTTTATCAGCAAATGAAATTATCAGCTACTCTTTACTCGCATTCGGAATTCCAGCAGTATATATTTCATTGAATTTAGGCAATAGAGCTCTTCTGGTTTTTGCTTCAATTGTATTTATGATTGGTATATTGCTTCTAATACAGATTAATTACGAAATAATAGACACAAGAGGAATTGTATTTGTTTCCATTCTGTTAATAACTGGATCAATTTCATTTATGCTTTTTTTAGAGAATACGTCCCAGAAAATATTTTTGTTGTTAGCGGTTGTGTTCTTGCTTTTAGGTTATTTATCTGTAACTATGTTTAAGAAAATGGGGCTTTTAATTCTAAGTAATAAAATTGCGAATTATGCAGAAGATATTTGGCCAATTGCTTTGCTGTTGACGGGATTGTTTCTTTTCCTTAACAGAAAGAAGTAATCATTTCCCTAAAATTCCAGTCATATAATTTTGTACAGAGGGTGTTGGAGAACCGGTATTCGATTCAATCGTAACTCTTATCAAATCGATTTGCTCTTTCGGAACAAATGGAAATGTTGACAGCCTGACATATTCAGTTCCGGTTGGCATATATACGCCCAGTGAATAAGATTGATTTTTACTTACTACCCAAATCTGAAAACCTTGGTTCGGTTGTAATGCCCTTGCGTTTTTAAATTGAACCAATCCTTCCTTTTGATCAAATGCAAATATCAGTCTGGCAGATGCTTTATCGTTAACATCAGTTGGCCGTAAAGTAGTAACGGAAAGATCTTTATAATTGAAAAACTCGATTAATGAATTGTAATTACCTATAAAATTATTTGCAGCTGTTAATTCACTTTTAAGCGATGTTACATTTTGTCTTAACTCTTCAACTTCATAGTTCAACTCTTGAATTGAAGTGTATCCATAGTAACCCAAAATAGTTGTTAAAAGAATAACTAAAATTATTGCAATCCAGCCGGCTATACCGCCGGAATATTTTTCTTGCGGCTCCGGCATTGTTATTCTTTGAGTTTGCGGAAATAATGTTTGTGGTTCTGTGGGTGTAATAGCATTCATTCTCTCTCCGGTTCTTGTGGCTGTTTTAACTTTTTCTGTTGAAGAGAAATTTAATTTTGGAATTTCTGGACTTTCAAATGTTTTGTGTGTTTCATCTATTGGGCTGCTCTTTCGAGCCCACTCTTGCGTAAGGCTTTCTTGAATTGAAGGTGCTGGCGGAACTTCGCTTCGAGTAAATGTAAGTGCCGTCTTTCTTCGCTCTTCACGGATTTTCGTTTTTATTTCATCTTGCATACCGATAAGCTTCTTGGCAATGTTGTCTTTAATAAAGGGATCTGGCGCTTCGAGGTCTAAAATTATTGGGATCATGGAAACTATATTCTGTAATTCGCCAAGTTCATTAGGTGGAAGTTCTCCTCCAGCATTTAAATATTCCTTAAACTGGATAAAGTTTTCACCATCAATGCAACCGGCAACAAACGCCGCCATTATTTCGCGAATAGGATCATTTTCCATTTTACATTTTCACCAAATTATCTCTAAGATTAAAAAGAGCAGTCATAACTTTACTTCGCACTGTTTCAATTGGAACATTTAATTTATCTGCAATTTCATCGATTGTAAATCCTTCGTAATACGCAAGGTGTAGTACATATTTTTGTGTGTCGGTTAATTTTGCAAGTGCTTTTTCAACTTTAGGTCTAATGCTTATTGCTGTTGCTAAATCAAGGTTATCCATTTCTTCAAGAAAGGTTGGAATTATATAATAATCCTCATAATCATCATTATAGAATTGAGCAGTATCTGTCGATGCTCTATCCCGTCTTAAAGAATCGATTGCCTTGTTCCTTGTTAAAGTTACAAGCCAGCTAAATACATTGCCGTGTCTTGCATCAAACTTATTTGCTTTACGCCAAATTATGATGAAAACTTCGAGAAGTATTTGCTCTGCAGTTGCTTGGTCAGGAGAAACCTTTTTGATTATTGTATAAAGAAGCGGTGAATATCTGTCGTAAAGTTCTTCTAATGCACGAGACTCAAATCCGCCAATCTCGCGTAAAAGATCAAGGTCTGTCATCTCTTTGAACTTACTCAATATTTACCATACTAATAGTTATTATTATACTTCAAAGGTAAAGTTATGACCAATAAAAATCAATTTGATATTTATATCAGTATAAGAAGTTCCTTATAGTTTATTCATTTACATAAAATTTCAGCAGCTGCATAAAAAGCATTCAACAACAAACACTCAACTTTTTATTATATTTGCTTCGCAATTAAGCAAACATAGGATTTATGACAGCAAACGAAATACGACAGCAATTTTTAGATTTCTTTAAAAACAAAGAGCATAAAGAAGTTCCAAGCGCTCCCGTTGTTCCTCACGGCGATCCAACCCTTCTATTTACTAATGCCGGGATGAATCAATTTAAAGATGTTTTTTTAGGAAACGGAACAAGAGAATACAAGCGCGCGACAGACACACAAAAATGTATTCGCGTCAGCGGAAAACACAATGACTTAGAAGAAGTTGGTCACGATACATATCATCATACTTTTTTTGAGATGCTTGGGAATTGGTCTTTTGGTGATTATTATAAAAAAGAAGCCATTAAATGGGGATGGGAATTACTTACAGAAGTTTGGAAACTCCCAAAAGAAAGAATCTGGGCAACTGTTTATAAAACTGACGATGAGGCTTTTGATTTTTGGAAGAGCGAAACAGACATCAACCCGAAACACATTTTACGATTTGATGAAAAAGATAATTTTTGGGAAATGGGTGAAACTGGTCCGTGCGGTCCTTGTTCCGAAATTCACATTAATCTGAGTGATGATTTTGATAATCCAGAATATGTAAATGCCGGCGATCCCAAATGTATTGAAATTTGGAATTTGGTTTTTATCCAATACAACCGCGATGAAAATGGGGCGCTGCACGAACTGCCAGCAAAACATGTTGATACCGGAATGGGTTTCGAAAGAGTTTGTGCTGTGTTACAAAAGAAAAATTCAAACTATGATACAGATGTTTTTTCTCCAATAATTAGAGCCATAGAAAAAATTTCCAGCGTAAAGTATGAAAAAGAAGAAGAGAAGATTTCAATGCGCGTAATTGCAGATCATATTAGAGCTTTAACATTTGCAATTAGCGATGGTGCTGTACCGAGCAACGAAGGCCGCGGTTATGTTTTGAGACGATTGCTTCGCAGAGCCGCTCGTTACGGTAGAAAAATAAATTTAAAAGACCCATTTTTATTTCAACTTGTTAATGTTGTTGTTAAAAACTTTTCACATGTGTTTCCTGAAACGAAAGCAAACCAATACCAAACTGAAAAAATTATTAAAGCTGAAGAAGAAAGTTTTAATGCAACGCTTGATAGAGGAATTGAATTGTTCGATGCACTAATTAAAAAATTGGAAGCAAAAAACAAAAAGACAATTCCCGGAGAAGATGTTTTCAAACTTTACGATACATTTGGTTTTCCAATTGACTTGACAAATGTAATGGCGCGTGAGCAAGGTTTAACAATTGATGAATCTCGGTTTAACGAACTAATGGAAGAGCAGAGAGAACGTGCGAGAAAATCAACTAAAGATAAATTGTCTACTACCAACATTGTTCTAGACACTATTGAAGACTTCGAATTGACCTCACGAGCATCAACAGAATTTACTGGTTATGATGAGCTTTCAACTGAAACAAAAATTGTTGGAATTAAAAACTCGAACGGACAATCTTTTGTTGTACTTGAAAAATCTCCTTTCTATGTCGAATCAGGGGGACAAGTTAGTGATAAAGGAATATTGATAATCAACGATACACATCTTCGCATAAGTGACGTAACCAAAGTAAACAACTTAACCATCCATA
>Ga0194119_10003810_pt1 | contig 23899 bp, 32 predicted proteins | sample TA2MahC100mmetaG_FD_148620 | JGI IMG/M metagenome (GOLD analysis project Ga0194119, IMG submission 148620) | Freshwater microbial communities from Lake Tanganyika, Tanzania - TA2015018 Mahale Deep Cast 100m | ecosystem: Environmental > Aquatic > Freshwater > Lake | place: Tanzania: Lake...
CGGGTGTTCGAGGAGAACTTCGCGGTCTATGGCGCGCGCAAGGTCTGGCGGCAACTCGGACGCGAGAACGTGACCGTCGCCCGCTGCACGGTCGCGCGGGCTGGGCTCGGCGGGCTCGACGTGCTGGTCAACAACGCCGGCGTCTATGTGGACGGCCCCTTCGAGGCCATGAACGAGGCGACGTGGGACCGCGTGATCGACGTCAACGTCAAGGGCCTGTTCTTCGCGTGCCGCGCCGCTCTGCCCAGTTTGCGCGCGAGCCGGGGCGCGATCGTCAACCTCGCCTCGGAATCGGGCGTGTGGGGCTACGCGCTGGGCACGGTCTACTGCGCGTCCAAGGGTGCCGTGATCAACCTGACCCGCGCCCTTTCGATCGAACTGGCGCCCGAGGTGCGGGTCAACTCGGTCGGGCCCGGCCCGGTGATGACCGACATGCTGCAAGCGCAGATCGACGACGCCCCCGAACCCAAGGCACACGCCGCGGCGCTCGACGCCTGGACGCCCATGAAGCGCGTCGGCCGGCCCGAGGAGGTGGCCGCCGCCATCCTGTTCCTGGCGTCCGACGCCGCGCGCTTCGTCACCGGCGCCAACCTGCGCATCGACGGCGGCGCCACCGCCGGGCGCTGACTCCCTCGTTGCGTGGCCTCCGGGGCGGGCCTACTCTCGATGGTGGCAAGGCAACTGCGGGTCCGTGGCGGACCCGCGGAACCGGACAGAGCGAGGAACCCCATGATGACCTGGATGTCGTTCACGCGGCGCACGCTGGCGGGTCTGGCGATCGCCGCCCTTGTGGGCGTTTGCGCCGTCTCGGCCCGGGCCGAGACGGTGCTGCACCGGGGCAACGGCGCGGAACCCGAGACGCTCGACATCCACAAGATGACCGGCGTGCCCGAGGCCAACATCGCGCGCGACCTGTTCGAAGGGCTGGTCGCCGAGGCGTCCGACGGCACGCTGATCTCGGGCGTCGCCGAGAGCTGGTCGGTGAGCGACGACGGCCTGATCTACACGTTCGCCTTGCGCGGCGACGCCAAGTGGTCGAACGGCGATACGGTCACCGCCGAGGACTTCGTTTACAGCTTCCGCCGGGCGCTCGACCCGGCGACCGCGTCGGACTACGCCTTCCTGCTCTATCCCATCGCCGGGGCCGAGGACTTCAACGGCGGCGTCAACGCCGATCCGGCGTCCATCGGCGCCGAGGCGGTGGACGCCCGCACGCTGCGCGTCACGGTCAAGGCGCCCACGCCCTACTTCCTGCAGATGCTGGTCAATCCGACCGCCATGCCCATGCACCGGGCGAGCTTCGAGGCCGCGGGCGACGCTTGGACGCGCCCCGGCAACCTCGTCGGCAACGGCGCCTACATGCTGTCCGAATGGACGCCGCAGGACCGCATCACGCTGGTCAAGAACCCCAACTTCCACGACGCGGCAAACGTGGCGATCGACACGGTCTACCTCTACCCGACCGAGGACACGGCAACCGAATTGCAGCGCTACCGCGCGGACGAATTGGACATCACTTACGACGCGCCGTCGGACCAGATCCCGTGGATCGAGGAGAACCTGGCCGCCGAGTTCCACAACTCGCCGTACCTGGGCACCTACTACTACGCGTTCAACATGACGCAGCCGCCGTTCAGCGAGAACCTGAAGCTGCGCCAGGCGTTGGCGCTGGCGGTCGACCGCGAGACCCTGGTCGCGCAGATCAGCAAGGGCGGCGAGTTCGCCGCCTATTCGTGGCTGCCGCCGGGCATCAACGATTACGCGCCGCAGACGCTGGACTGGGCCGCCAAGACCCAGGAGGAGCGCAACGCCATGGCACAGGCGCTGTACGCGGAAGCCGGCTACGGCCCTGACAACCCGCTCGAGCTCGAGATCCTCTACAACACCAGCGACAATCACAAGAAGATCGCCATCGCCATCGCCGGCATGTGGCAGCAGGTGCTAGGCGTCAAGGCGATCATGCGCAACGAGGAGTGGAAGGTCTATCTGGAAAGCCGCGACCAGAAGCAGTTCCAGGTGGTGCGCGCGGGCTGGATCGGCGACTACAACGACGCCAACACGTTCCTGGACTTCCACCTGTCGGACGTCGGCCCGATCAACACGCCGGGCTACGCCAGCGCCACGTACGACGACCTGGTCAAGGGCGCCGCGCTCGAGCGTGACGTGGCCAAGCGGCGCGCCATGCTCGAGGAGGCCGAGCAAGTGTTCCTGGCCGATCTGCCGCTGTTCCCGATCTACCACTACACGACCCAGCACCTGGTGAAGCCCTATGTCACTGGCTGGACCGACACGATCCTGGACTACCACCCGACACGCTGGCTGGCCGTGAACCGCTAGAGCGGAAGGGCCGCGGCGGGCAACCCCCGCCGTGGCCCTTCAGGTAGCAGGGCGTGCTGAACTACACGATCCGGCGGCTGGTCGGCGCGGTGCCGACGTTGTTCCTGATCATCGCTATCTCGTTCTTCATGGTGCGCTCGGCACCCGGCGGGCCGTTCGACCGCGAACGCGTCGTGCCGGCCGAGATCAAGGCCAACCTGGAGCGCGTCTACCACCTGGACGAACCATTGTGGCAGCAGTTCCTGCGCTACATGGGCAGCATCCTGCAGGGCGATTTCGGCCCCTCGTTCAAGTACAAGGACTTCTCGGTCACCGAGCTGATCTGGCAGGGCTTCCCGGTCTCGGCGCAGCTGGGCGGCGCGGCGGTGCTGCTGTCCGCGATCGCCGGCGTGGCGCTGGGCGCGCTGGCCGCGCTCAACCAGAACGGCCGGCTGGACGGCATCCTCATGGCCGGCGCCATGACCGGCATTGCGATCCCCAACTTCGTCATGGCGCCCTTGCTGACCCTGGTGCTGGGCGTCTACCTGAGTTGGCTGCCGGTGGGTGGCTGGGGCGATGGCGGCCTGCGCCAGGCGACGCTGCCGGTGCTCGCGCTCGCGCTGCCCCAGGTCGCCTACGTCGCGCGCCTGACGCGCGGCAGCATGATCGAGGTGCTGGGCGCCAACTACATCCGCACGGCGCGCGCCAAGGGCCTGCCGGAACGGCTGACCATCACGCGCCACGCGCTGAAGGGCGCGATGCTGCCGGTCGTCTCGTACCTGGGCCCGGCGACCGCCGCGGTAATCACCGGGTCCGTGGTCATCGAGCAGATCTTCGGCATTCCCGGCATCGGCCGCTACTTCGTGCAGGGCGCGCTGAACCGCGACTACACGTTGGTGATGGGCACGGTGATCTTCTACGGCGTGCTGATCATCCTGGCGAATTTGTTGGTCGACCTGGCCTACGGCCTGCTCGATCCCAAGGTGCGCTATGACTGAGGCTCACGCCGTGCCCGCCGTCGAGGCGGCGGCGCTGGCGCCCGCCGGGCGCGGTCTGTGGTCGGACGCGTGGCGGCGGCTTCGGCGCAACCGCGCCGCGATCGCCGCGTCGGTCGTGCTGGCGCTGATCGCCGTCGCCGCCATCGTCGGACCCGAAGTGGCGCCGCACGCCATCGACGCCATCTACTGGGACCGGGTGGACGCGCCGCCGGATTTCGCCAACGGCCACTATTTCGGCACCGAGTCCAACGGCCGCGACCTGTTCGCGCGGACCCTGTTCGGCGGCCGCGTCAGCCTGGCGCTGGGCATCGCGGCGACCCTGGTCAGCCTGGTCATCGGCGTCGGCTGGGGCGCAATCGCGGGCTTCATCGGCGGCCGGGTGGACGCGATCATGATGCGCACGGTCGACATCCTGTACGCCCTGCCGTTCATGTTCTTCGTGATCCTGCTGATGGTCTATTTCGGGCGCGAGCCGCTGCTGATCTTCGTCGCGCTGGGCGCCGTGAGCTGGCTGGACATGGCGCGCATCGTGCGCGGCCAGGCGCTGAGCCTGAAGCGGCGCGAGTTCATCGAGGCGGCGCGCGCCGCCGGCACCGGCACCGGCGCCATCATCCTGCGCCACATCGTGCCCAACTGCCTGGGGCCGGTGATCGTGTTCGCGACCCTGACCGTGCCCCAGGTTATCCTGCTGGAGTCGTTCCTTAGCTTCCTGGGGCTCGGCGTGCGGGAGCCGATGACGAGCTGGGGCGTGCTGATCGCCGACGGCGCGCGGCGCGTCGAGACCGCGTGGTGGCAGCTGGTGTTCCCGTCGGCGTTCCTGGCGGCGACGCTGTTCTGCCTGAACTTCATCGGCGATGGGCTGCGCGACGCGCTGGACCCCAAGGACCGATGAGCGCGATCCTCGCCATCCGCGGCTTGACAACGCGTTTTGCCACGCCCGACGGCGAGGTCGCCGCGGTGAGCGACGTGGACCTGGACCTGCGCGCCGGCGAGACGCTGGGCGTGGTGGGCGAGAGCGGCTCGGGCAAGAGCCAGCTGTTCCTGAGCGTTCTGGGTCTCTTGGCGCGCAACGGCCGCGCGACCGGCAGCGCGCGGCTCGACGGCCAGGAGCTGATCGGCCTGGCGCCCGAGAGCTTGCGCCGGGTGCGCGGCGGGCGCATCGCCATGATCTTCCAGGACCCGATGACGTCGCTGAACCCGTTCCTGACGGTCGGGCGCCAGCTGACCGAAGGGCCGATGCTGCACCGGGGCCTGGACGAGCGCACGGCCAGGGCGCGCGCCATCGCCATGCTCGAACGGGTGCGCATCCCGGACGCGGCGCGCCGCCTGAACCAGTACCCGCACGAGTTCTCGGGCGGCATGCGCCAGCGCATCATGATCGCCATGGCGCTGCTGCCCGAGCCGGATGTGCTGATCGCCGACGAGCCGACCACCGCGCTCGACGTCACGGTTCAGGCGCAGATCCTGGACTTGCTGCGTGAGCTGCGGGCGTCCATGGGCATCGCGACCGTGCTGATCACCCACGACCTGGGCGTGGTCGCCGGCCTGTGCGACCGCGTCACGGTGATGTACGCCGGGCGTGTCGTCGAGGAAGCGCCGGTCGAGCCGCTGTTCGGCGCACCGGCGCACCCCTACACCCGGGCACTGCTGGGCGCGCTGCCGCGCGTGGACGCGGACGGCGCCCACGACCTGGTGGCGATCCCCGGCCAGCCGCCCAACCTGCAACGTGTCATCGAGGGCTGCGCCTTCGCGCCGCGCTGCGCGCAGGCCGACGCGCGCTGCACCGCGACGAGGCCGGGCCTGCGCGCCCACGGGGCGGGGCGCGCGGCGTGCCTGAGGCTCCCGTCGTGAGCGCGCCGCTGCTGGCGGTCGAGGGCCTGCGGGTCGGCTTCCCGTTGTCGGGCGGGCTGCTCGGGCGCGTGCGCACGCTCGTCGCGGTGGACGACGTAAGCTTCGAGCTGGCGGCCGGCGAGACGCTGGGCGTGGTCGGCGAATCGGGCTGCGGCAAGTCGACGCTCGGGCGCGCGGTGCTGCGCCTGATCCCGGCGAGCGCGGGACGCATCGCCTGGCTGGGCCAGGACCTGGGCACGCTGGACGAGTCGGCGATGCGCGCGCGCCGGCGCGACATGCAGGTGATCTTCCAGGACCCGCTGGCGGCGCTGGACCCGCGCATGACCGTGGGCGACATCGTGGCCGAACCCTTGCGCGCGTTCCAACCGGACCAGCCGAAGGCCGAACGCCGCGCCCTGGTCGAGGACACGCTGCGCCTGGTCGGGCTCGCGCCCGAGATGATCAACCGTTACCCGCACGAGTTCTCGGGCGGCCAGTGCCAGCGCATCGGCATCGCGCGCGCCATGGTCCTGCGTCCGAAGCTGATCGTGTGCGACGAACCGGTCAGCGCGCTCGACGCCTCGATCCAGGCGCAGATCGTCAACCTGCTGCGCCGGCTGCAACGCGAGTTCGGGATCGCGCTGCTGTTCATCTCGCACAACCTGAGCGTGGTGCGGCACATCAGCCACAGGGTGATGGTGCTGTACCTGGGGCGCGTGGTCGAGCTGGCGCCGACCGCGGCATTGTTCGCGCGCCCACGCCACCCTTACACGCGCGCTCTGATCGTCGCCGTGCCGGTGCCCGATCCCGTGGTCGAGCGGGCGCGCGCCCATGTGCCGCTCGGCGGCGAGGTGCCCTCGCCTCTGCGCCCGCCATCGGGCTGCGCCTTCCACACCCGCTGCGCGATCGCGCGGCCCGCATGCGCGCGCGACCGCCCGGCCCTGGAGACGGACGGCGCCCGCCGTGTCGCGTGCCCCCATTGGCGCGACGGCGCCGGTTGAACCGTCAGGTAGCGGCGGCCCGCTTGGGTGCGCGGCCAGACAGCTCGTCGACCTTGGCGACCGCCGCCGTGGTGTCCAGCCCGTAGAGCCGCCGCGCCAGGCCGACCGCGGCCAGGCGTTCGCCACGCTTGATGTGCTCGCGCAACTGGGCTTCGTAGCCGGGGCCGAGTGCGCCGGAGGGGCGCGGCGGCTTGGTTTCGGCCGGCGCCGCCACGCGGTAGGTCGTGCCCAGGCGGCGCAGCGATTCGTCGAGCCCAGGCACGATGGCGCTGGTGGGCGAGCGCCAGGTGATCTCGAGCACGCCGTCGTCCAGGACGCGCACGGCGTTGTGGCCGTAGCGCGTGCGGCTGTTGCGGCCTTCGATCCAGCGTCCGCGTTCGGCGGCCAGCGCGGCGGCGAGCGGTGCGCGATCGACCCCCTTCGGGTCGATCTCGAGCAGCGCGCGGTCGATCGGCTGCATGGCGCGGTCCGCAGCCTCGAGCTGCCAGACGCGGGTGCGGTGCCCGCGCATGCTCGTGACGGCGGCCTTGGGGATCAGCACTACCGTCGGGTCGGTGGGCGGTAGCGCGTGCATCATGAACGAGCGAAACTTGACGTAGAGGCCTTCGGACGAGGCGCGAACGAGCCAGTTGTCGGGCCGGCGCGCCGCGCGCCAGGCGCCGTGGAAGGCGCGTCCGATCAGTCCGGCGATGACGGCTCACAGGCCAGCGCCGATGGCCAGGGCCGTGGCATCATCGCGCCAGGCGGCCACGGCCGCCCAGCCGAGGCCGATGGCGGCGGCGTAGAGCAGGAGCGTGGCGGACGCGCGCGGGAAGACGCGTTCGCGCGCCAGCAACGCGGCCGCCCGCGTCGGCACCTCTGATTTGGGCATCCGGCGCAGCAGATCTCGCATCCCCGCACCCCGCGTGAGGAATTCCACCGCAGGATCGCGCCACAGGGTTGCCGAAGGGTTGACGGCACCACCCGGAACGGCGCCGGAGCGATTGGAGCGGGCGATGGGATTCGAACCCACGACCCCAACCTTGGCAAGGTTGTGCTCTACCTCTGAGCTACGCCCGCTCGTGGCGCCGTCGAGGGCGCGGAGTTTCGTCCAAGAGCCGGCGCATTGCAACCCTCGGCTATGAAACCCGGACCACGCTGGCCTTGCGTCGGCGCCGACGCGCGCCTAGTCTGGCCGTGGATGGTTCCCATAGGGGGACGAAGAAGGGAACGCGGTGGGGGACGGCCTCGGCCAGCCCATTCCGCGGCTGCTCCCGCAACTGTAGGCGGCGAGTTCGTGTCCGACCTAGGCCACCGGGCGCTCCGGGAAGGCAGGGCACGCGCGACGACCCGCGAGCCAGGAGACCTGCCGTCCGGCGGATCGGCACCGGGGCCGGGATGGCCCACGGCCGACACCGTCTGCGGTAACCACGAACCGTAGAGGGATCCCATGTCCAAGACGTCCATCGCCGCCACGCGCATCGCGCTGTTCGCCCACCTGCCCCAGGCGCTCGCCGCCGCGGTGTTGGGGCTCTTCATCGTCCTCGGCGTCGGCTTCGTGCCGGTCGAGGCGGTGCACAACGCCGCCCACGACACCCGGCACGGCTTCGCCTTCCCCTGCCACTGAGCCCATGTTCCAGCGCATAGCGATCTCGGCGCTCATCGCCGGGATCCTGGGCGGGCTGTTCGTCACGGCCCTCCAAGGCATCGCCGTCACGCCCCTGATCCTGGAGGCGGAGACCTACGAAGGTGCCATCACTACGGGCCACGACCACGACGCCGCCACGGCCGAGGCCGGCCATGACCACGACGCCGAGGCCTGGGCGCCGGCGGACGGGCTGGAGCGCACGGCCTGGACCGGCGCAGCCAACATAGTGACCGGCGTCGGCTTCGCCCTGCTGCTGGGCGCCGGCTTCGCGCTGAGCGGCCGGCGCGTCGATTGGCGCCGCGGTCTATTGTGGGGCGCCGCCGGCTTCGCCGCGTTCGCCGCATTGCCCGCGCTGGGCCTGCCGCCCGAGGTGCCGGGCTCGTACGCCGCGCCGCTGGCCGATCGCCAGCTCTGGTGGCTGGCCACCGTCGCAGCCAGCGCCGGCGGGCTGGCGCTGCTGATCTTCGCGCCGCGCCTCGCCTGGAAGGGCGTCGGCGTGCTGCTGCTGGTCGTGCCGCACCTGGTCGGCGCGCCCCAGCCCGAGGCGCACGGCGGCCTGGCCCCGGCCGAGCTGGGCCACGCCTTCATCGTGGCTTCGCTCGCCACCAGCGCGGCGTTCTGGCTGGCGTTGGGCGCCATCGCCGGGCTGGTCTTCGACCGGCTCGGCCGGCGCGAGGCCTAGGTCGACGATGCGCGCGCGCCGCCTGTTGTTCGCCGTGGCCCTGGTGGCGTGCGCGGCGCTCGCCGTGGCCGCCCAGGTGGATACGGTGGCGCGCAAGCGCGCGCTCTTCGACGCACTGTTCCCCGACGGATCGGTGCCGTCCGTCTGCCTGTTCTGAGCGCGCCTTAGTCCAGGTAGTGCCTTAGACCCTCGGCCATGGCCACGGCATCGACATCGCGGCCGAACACGGCGACGTAATCCCCTGCGGGATCCATCAGGTAGACCACCGACGAATGGTCGACCACATAGTCACCGGAGGCGTCGGGCTCGGTCTTCTGGAAGAACACGCGGTAGGCGCCGGCCACCGCCTGGATCTCGGCCAGCGTGCCGGTCAGGCCGATCAAGCGCGGGTGGAACGCGGCGACATAATCGCGCAGCACCTCGACCGTGTCGCGTTCCTGATCGAGGGTGATCAGGATCGGCTGTATGTCCGCCGCGTCATCGCCCAGCGCGTCCAGCGCCGCCGCCATGACCGCCAGCTCGGTCGGGCAAACGTCGGGGCAGAACGTGAAACCGAAATAGATCAGCATCCAGCGGCCGCGGAAGTCCTGGTCGGTGACGCGACGGCCGTCGCTGGCGGTCAGGCTGAACGGGCCGCCGATGACCACCGCCTCGCCGGCGGGGCTGTCGGCGCCGAACCAGCGCGACGCCTGCCAGCCGACCAGGGCGATCAGCGCCAGCGCCGCGAGACCGTAGGCGAGGCGCCGACTCACGGCACGGCCCCAGGCGCGCGCCTGCGCGGACCCGATTCCCTCGGCCCGGCGCTTGGCCTATAAGGCGCCATGCCCGCGACCCGCGCCGATCTGGATGCCCTGTTCGCCAGCCTCGGCATCGCCACCACCACCCACGAACATCCGGCCGTGTTCACGGTCGAGGAAGCGCGCGCCCACTGCGCGCACCTGCCCGGCGGCCACTGCAAGAGCCTGTTCCTGAAGGACAAGAAGGGTGGGCTTTGGCTGGTGGTGGCGCGCGATGACGCGCGCGTCGACCTGAAGGCGCTGGGGCGGCGGCTGGGCGTGGGCAACGTCTCGTTCGGCAAGGCCGAACTCCTGGCGGAGGTCCTGGGTGTCATTCCCGGCGCGGTGACGCCGTTCGGCCTGATCAACGATCGTGCCGGCACGGTCCGGGTCGTGCTGGACAAGGCGATGATGGCGGCCGACCTGCTCAATTACCACCCGCTGACCAACGAGGCCACCACCGCGATCCGGCCCGTCGACCTGGTCCGTTTCATCGCGGCGACGGGGCACGAGCACCAGGTGCTCGACCTCGACGCGCTCTGAGCGGCGGTATCTTGCCAGCGAGGGTCCGAGCGGCCATGTTCTTCCCGCAACCATAGGATCGCGATCATGGAACCAATCATCGGGCAGGCGCCGGCCGGCGCCGGCGTCATCAAGGACGGCAACGCCCAGTCGTTCCAGGCCGACGTCATTGAGGCGAGCAAGACCCAGCCGGTGATCGTCGACTTCTGGGCGCCTTGGTGCGGCCCGTGCAAGCAGCTGGGCCCGACCATCGAGCGTGCCGTGCGCGAGGCCAACGGCGCGGTGCGCCTGGTCAAGATCAACATCGACGAGAACCAGCCAATCGCGCGCGCCATGCGCATCCAGTCGATCCCGGCGGTCTACGCGTTCAAGCAGGGTCGGTCGGTAGACGGCTTCGTCGGCGCGTTGCCCGAAAGCCAGGTCAAGGCGTTCGTCAAGCGCCTGGTCGGCGACCAGGGCCCCTCGCCGGTGGAGGAAGCGCTGGCCCAGGCCAAGGAGGCCGCGGCGGCGGGCGACCACGGCACCGCCGGCGCGCTCTACCAGCAGATCCTGCGCCACGAGCCGACCAACGGCGAGGCGTTCGGCGGGCTGTTGCGCGCGCTGATGGGCCGCGACCAGGTACAGGCGGCACGCGACCTGCTGGCCAAGGCGAGCGCCGAGCTGGCGAAGCATTCGGCCGTCGCCGGTGTCGCGACGGCGCTGGCGCTGCTGGACGAGGCCGGCAAGGCCGGCGACGTGACCCAGCTCGCCGCGCGGGTGAAATCGAACCCGGACAACCATCAGGCCCGGCTCGACCTGGCGGTCGCCCTGTTTGCGCGGGGCGAGCGCGCGGCGGCGGTGGACGCGCTGATCCAGATCATCCGGCGCGACCGCGAGTGGAACGAGCAGGCGGCGCGCGCCCAGATGCTCAAGTTCTTCGAGGCCATGGGCCCGACCGACCCGCTGACCGTCGACGGCCGGCGCAAGCTGTCGGCCGCGTGGTTCGCCTGAGCGCCATGGCCGAGACCGCGCGCCGTCAGCGGAGCGCCGCGCTGCCCGAAACCCTGCCGCTGTTCCCGCTGCCCGGCGTGCTGCTGCTGCCGCGCGGCCGGCTGCCGCTCAACATCTTCGAGCCGCGCTACCTGGCCATGGTCGAGGACGCGCTGAAGGCCGAGCGCCTGATCGGCATGATCCAGCCCGCCGACGCCGAGGCGAGCCTGGCGCCCGACCCCGCGCGGCAGCCGGCCGAGCTGTTCCGCGTCGGCTGCGCCGGGCGCATGACCCAGTTCGGCGAGACCGACGACGGGCGCTACCTGATCACGCTGACGGGCGTCAGCCGATTCGCCATCGCCGAGGAACTGCCGCTGACCGAGGGCGGCTACCGGCGCGCGCGCGTCGACTGGGCGCGCTATGCCGAGGACCGGGGCGAGACCGAGGCTCGCGCCATCGACCGCGACGCCCTGCTGGCGGCGCTGCGCCACTACTTCAAGCGGCGCAAGCTGTCGGCCAACTGGGATGCGGTGACCAGCGCCGCCGACGACGCGCTGGTCACGGCGTTGGCCATGGTGTGCCCGTTCGAGGCGCGCGAGAAGCAGGCGCTGCTGGAATCCGCGGGGCTGGCCGAGCGCGCGGCGCTGCTGCTGGCGCTGTTCCACATCGGCGCCGCCCACGACGGCGACGGCGACGCCAAGCTGCAATAGACAGGGAGGACGCCATGCCCGAGACACCGGCGATCGACCCGAAGCTCCTGGAGATCCTGGTCTGCCCGCTGACCAAGGGGCCGCTGGTCTACGACCGCGCGCGCCAGGAGCTGGTGAGCAAGCAGGCGGGACTCGCCTACCCGGTGCGCGACGGCATCCCGATCATGCTGGTCGACGAGGCGCGGCCGCTCGACGACACGGGCGAGAGCCAGGGCTGAGCCGCGCGATGGCCGAGACCCTGGGCACACGCACCTGGCCGGTCAAGATCCGGCTGAAGACCGCCGAGAAGGCGCTGGAGATCGACTTCGACGACGGCACGACGTTCCGCTACCCGGCCGAATTGCTGCGCGTCGAGAGCCCGTCGGCCGAGGTGCAGGGCCACGGCCCGGACCAGCGCACCTGGGTCGCGGGCAAGCGCTTCGTCGGCATCACCAAGATCGAGCCGGTGGGCCACTACGCCGTGCGGCTCTTCTTCGACGACGACCATTCGACCGGCATCTACTCGTGGTCGTACCTTTACGAGCTGGGGCGCGACCAGGCCGCGCGCTGGCAGGCGTACCTCGACCAGATCGCCGCGCGCGGGCTGACGCGCGATCCGTTTTGAGCCCTTCGAGGCGAACGTCGTCGAGCGGCCGCCAATGACCGGACCGCGCCGCCTGCTCTCCTTGTCGCCGAACTTCTCGATGATCCTGTTCGCGCTGGGCGCCGACGCGATGGTCATCGAGCGCACCCAGCATTGTCCGGCGTCGATCAAGACCTATCTCGACGTTTGGGGGCTGCCCTAAGCGACGTTCGCGGCGCGCCTCGACCACTGGGATGCGCTGCCGGACATCGGCGCGTGGCCCGACGCTGATCTCGCGCGGGCCAAGGCGCTGCAGCCCGATATCGTGGTGGCGGCGGGCACGGATTCGTTGCGTGGGCCCGAGGCCGAGGCGTTCGGGCTGGCCCCGGAGGCCTGCATCGGCTTCGACACGCGCACGCTCTACGACCTGGATCGGCAGATCGCCACGATCGGCGACATCGTCGGCGAGCCGGACTTGGCCGAGGAGCTCGTCGCGAGCCTGGCGGCGCGACGCGCGGCGGCGCTGGAACGGCATCCGATCCCGGCGCGGCGCCCGACGGTCCTGTTCGAGTACTGCGTGTGCATCAAGTACCACCCCGATCCGGCGCGGCGGTTCGCCAACCCCGGGCGGTTCGTCATGGTCGGCGGCCATCTGGCGCCGGAGCTGATCCGCCTGGCGGGCGGCGAGCCGTTTTTCACGCGCCCCGGCGACACGATCGCGTGGACCGATTTCAGGGACATTTGTGCGGCCCAGCCCGACATCGTGCTGGAGTTCGACTGCGGCGGCTGCCCCAACGCGCTGCGGCACCCGGTGCCGTCGCGCAAGGAATGGTCGGACCTTACGGCGTTCGCCACCGGTGCGATCCACCGGCCGGCGCGCAACATCGCCAACCCCAACCTGTGCCACCCGCGCGTCCTGGCGGACTTGGCAGAGGTGGTCGCGGCGTGGAACGCCACGCACGGCCAGGGCTGATCGCGCGTTGCTACGCGCTGGAGACGGCGACGGTTTCACCGGCGCCTACTCGTGGTCGTACCTATGTGAACTGGAGCGCGACTGGGCCGCACACGGGTAGGCCTACCTCGACCAAGACGCCGCGTGCAGGCTCTAGCGCGATCCGTTCTGAGGCGTGCGATCGGTGCGCGTGGCACCCCTCACCCCGACCCTCTCCCGCAAGGGGAGAGGGGTCGCACCCTGAAGTCCCTCGCCCCTCGTGGGAGAGGGGGGGCCCATGGCGAAGCCATGGGAGGGTGAGGGGGCCTACAAAATAAACCGCGCCACGTCCGCCGACTTCGCCAGGTCGCCAACCTGCTTCTGCACGTAGGCGCGGTCAATGGCCAGCGTGGTGCCGGCGCGGTCGGGTGCCGCGAAGCTGATCTCGGCCACCAGCTTCTCGAGCACCGTGTGCAGCCGGCGCGCGCCGATGTTCTCGATGCCGGCGTTGATCTCGGCGGCGAGCTCGGCGATCGCCTCGACGGCGTCCAGCGTGAAGTCGATCGTCACCTGCTCGGTCTCCAGCAGCGCCGTGTACTGCTTGATCAGGCTGTTCTCGGGCTCGGTCAGAATGCGTACGAAGTCGGCGCGGCCCAGCGCCGCGAGTTCCACGCGGATGGGCAGGCGCCCCTGCAGTTCGGGCAGCAGGTCTGCGGGCTTCGAGAGATGGAACGCGCCCGAGGCGATGAACAGCACGTGGTCGGTCTTCACCGGCCCGTGCCTGGTGGCGACCGTGGTACCCTCGATCAGCGGCAAGAGGTCGCGCTGCACGCCTTCGCGGCTGACATCGGCGCCCGAGCGTTCGCCGCGCGCGGTGATCTTGTCGATCTCGTCGATGAACACGATGCCGTTTTGCTCGACCGCCTGGATCGCGTCGCGCACGAGCCGTTCCTCGTCGACCAGCTTGTCGCTCTCCTCGGCCAGCAGTGCCGCGTGGGACTGGGCGACGGTCAGCTTGCGCCGCTTGGTGCGGCCGCCGAACGCCTTGCCGAAGATGTCGTTGAGGTTGAGCATGCCCATCTGGGCGCCCGGCATGCCCGGCACCTCGAAGGTGGGCAGCGCGCCGCCGCCCGCGTCGCGCAGGTCGACCTCGATCTCGCGGTCGTCGAGCTGACCCTGGCGCAGCATGGCGCGGAACTTGGCGCGCGTCTCGGCCGCCGCGGTGCCGCCGATCAGGGCGTCGATCACGCGCTCCTCGGCGGCGAGCTCGGCCTTGGCGGCCACCGCCTTGCGCGCGGTCTCGCGCGTCATGGCGATGGCGATCTCGATCAGGTCACGCACGATCTGTTCGACGTCGCGCCCGACATAGCCGACCTCGGTGAACTTGGTCGCCTCGACCTTGATGAACGGCGCACCGGCCAAGCGCGCGAGCCGGCGCGCGATCTCGGTCTTGCCGACGCCGGTCGGCCCGATCATCAGGATGTTCTTGGGCAGCACCTCATCGCGCAGCGCCTCGGGCAGCTGCATGCGGCGCCAGCGGTTGCGCAGCGCCACCGCCACAGCGCGCTTCGCATCGGTCTGGCCGACGATGAAACGATCGAGCTCGGAGACGATCTCGCGCGGGCTGAAGTTGGTCACGACGCCTCGAGGCCTTCCAGCACCACGTTGCCGTTGGTGTAGACGCAGATGTCGGCGGCGATCGCCATGGCGGCGCGCGCGATGGCCTCGGCGTCGGTCTGGCCGGCGCCCACGAGGGCACGCGCGGCGGCCAGCGCGTAGGTGCCGCCCGAGCCGATGCCGATCAGCCCATCCTCGGGTTCCAGCACGTCACCCGAGCCGGACACGACCAGGCTGACGCGCCCGTCCGCCACCGCCATCAGCGCTTCGAGCCGGCGCAGGTAGCGGTCGGTGCGCCAGTCCTTGGCGAGCTCGACGCAGGCGCGGGCGAGCTGGCCGGGATGGCGCTCTAGCTTGGCCTCCAGCCGTTCGAACAGGGTGAAGGCATCGGCGGTGGCGCCGGCGAAGCCGGCCAAGATGGTGCCGTTGCCGAGCCGGCGCACCTTGTTGGCGTTGGCCTTAACCACCGTGGCGCCCATGGTGACCTGGCCGTCGCCGGCCATGACCACGCGACCGCCCTGGCGCACCGAGAGCACCGTCGTGCCGTGCCAGGAGTTCGCGGTCGAGGAGGTCATGCAGGGCCTGGAGCTGAGGGACCGCTACGATGTGGTGCGGCCGCGCATCGGGTCAAGGCCCGGGGTGGCGGGGGACGCGGTGATTTGCTATGGGTTCGGCGCGCGAACCCCCGATACCCCCAGACCTTCATGGCCACGTATTGCGTTTTCACCGCGGATCGCCGCCCGTTGCTCGACGACGGATCGGTCGTGCTGGTGCGCGACAGGTTCTCCTGGGCCGCGGCCGCCTTCGGCGCCTTGTGGGCGTTGGGTCATCGCTTGTGGTTCGCGGCGCTGGGCCTGACCGGCGCGTGGCTGGGCCTGGCGGCGTTGGTGACGGGCGGCGTCGTTTCCCCGATCATCGGCGCCGCCGGCGCGCTGCTGACCGGGTTCCACGCTGCGGATTTGCGCGCGCGCGGCCTGTGGGACCGCGGCTACCGCGTCGACGACTTAGTGGTGGCGCCGGATCTGGACGAGGCCGAACGGCGCTATCTGGCGCGCCGGCGCCTGGCAAGGGTCGAGCCATGAACGCCGGCACGCCCACGCTCACGGTCGAGCGGGTGATCGAGCTCGGCGCCGAGGATTTGCAAGCGCTGTGCGACACCACCGACGCCGCGATCCTGGACGGTAACGGTTTCGGCTGGCTGCACCCGCCGCCACGCGGCCGCCTGCAGGCGTTCTACCGGGGCATGCTGATCATCCCGGAGCGCGAGTTGTTCGTCGGCCGGCTGGACGGCGTGATCGTCGCCTCGGCGCAGCTGTGGCGGCCGACGCGCAACAACGAGGCCCAGGCCTTCGCCGGTACGCTGACGTCCCACTGGGTGGCGCCATGGGCGCGTGGCCACGGGCTGGCGCGCATGCTGCTGCAGGCGGTGGAAGAGCGCGCCCAGGCGCTCGGCCTGTCGCACCTGAAGCTGGACGTGCGTGAAACCCAGGAGGCGGCGATCCAGCTCTACGAGGCCAACGGCTACGAACGCTGGGGCACGCTGCCGGTGTACGCGCGCGTCGGCGCGGCGCTGGTCGCCGGGTACTTCTACGTCAAGCCGCTGCCGCGTAAGGGCAAGCCGCGCGCGGGCTGAACCCCGCTCGCCGTGACGGCGCGGCGCGAATCTGTTACCCATCGCCGCGCGGGTCTCGCGGAGGAGCGATGAACCAAGACGCCCGGCCGACGCTCGCCACCCTCGAGGAATTCTACGCGGCGACGCTGGCGCAGAAGGACGTCAAGACCGACAGCTCGCGCATGGCCGAGCTGCTGGCCCAGGACGTGTGCAAGATCGCCAAGAAGCTGGGCGAGGAAGCGGTCGAGACCGCCGTGGCGGCGGTCGCCGGCACAAAGGGCGACGTGGTCGCCGAAAGTTCAGACCTGCTGTTCCGCCTGGTGGTGCTGTGGGCCAAGGTCGGCGTCGATCCGGTCAAGGTCATGGCCGACCTGATCGCGCGCCACGGCCCGAAGACGCGCGGCTTCTGAACGGGCAACCGAGTGTCGTGGTTCCGACGTTCGCCCGATTTCGACATCGAGCCGGATGCGAACGCCGGAACCAAGAGCGGCACTCGAATCAAGGAGAAGCTCGTGCCCCATGGCTCCGAAATTCGCATCGTGGCTGGTATCATGCTCGGGCGAAGCTGGGAATAGGGACACCAGGACGTCACCATGGCCTACGACGATGGCAACATCTTCGCGCGCATCCTGCGCGGCGAGATCCCCAACAAGACCGTGTACGAGGACGAGCACGCGCTCGCCTTCCACGACATCCGGCCCCAGGCGCCGGTGCACGTGCTGGTGATCCCCAAGGGGCGCTACGTTTCGTCCGACGACTTCGGCGCCGAGGCGCCGGCCGAGGCGATCGCCGGCTTCTGGCACGCGGTCAGCCGCGTCGCGCGTGACCTGAGGCTCGACCAGTCCGGCTATCGGTTGATCGCCAATCACGGCGCCAACAGCCACCAGGAAGTGCCGCACTTCCACGTGCACATCCTGGGCGGCCGGTCGCTCGGTCCCATGCTCGTCAAGCGTGGCTGAACCGGCGCGCGCCGGCGCGACCAGCGGCGTCGCGCTGGTGCTCGGCGCCGCGATCGCGTTCTCGTTCAAGGGCATCCTGGCGAAGCTGCTGTACGCCGAAGGGGTGAGTGTGCCGACGCTGCTGGCGCTGCGCTTCGCCGTCGGGCTGCCGCTGGTCTGGCTGATCGCCCGGCGTACGGCGCCCTCGCGCCGGCCGCCCACGGGGGCCGAGCTGGCCGCCGTGGCGATCGGTGGCGTGCTCGGCTTCGGCTTGGCGCCGATCACCGACTTCATCGCGCTGGCGCTGATCGACGTCTCGATCGAGCGCGTTATCCTGTTCTCGTTCCCCGCGTTCGTCCTGCTGTTCGATTCGGTGCGCCGGCGCGCGCTGCCCGGCGCGCGCCAGTGGCTGGCGCTGGGCCTGACCCAGGCCGGCGTGGTGCTGACCATGGGCGGCTTCGACCTGGCTAAGGTCATGGCCAACCTGGAGGGTTCGCTGTGGGCGATCGCCTCGGCCGCGTTCTACGCGGTTTACCTGATGGTCAACCAGGCGCACGGCCGCACGCTCGGCGCGGCGCGCTTCACGGCGCTGGGTATGACCGCCGGCACGGCGACCGTCGCGGTCTACTTCCTGGCGCTCAAACCCATCGCGGCGCTGAACGTATCCCTCGTCGCGTGGGCCTACGTCGTGGCGATCGCGGTGTTCTGCACGGTGGTGCCGATGATCATGTTCACCGAGGGCATCAAGCGCATCGGCGCGGCGCGTGCCTCCCTGGTCGCCACGATCGGGCCGCCGTGGACGGTCGCGTTGGCCGCCCTGGTCCTGGGCGAGACGTTCACCGTCCAGCAGGCGGCGGGAGGCGCGCTGGTCATCCTGGGCGTGCTCGCGCTCGAGGGGCGCCTCGCCTGGCTCACGGGTCGGAGCGATCGCTGACCGCGGAGTCCGACCCCGTTGAGGATGACGACGCGCGCCACGAGCGCCGCCGATCAGCGCGGCAAGGGCGAGACGTCGCGGGCGATCGCGCGGCCGTGTTCGCGCGTCGCGATTTCCAGGTCGTAGGTGCTTTGGAGGTTCATCCAGAACCATGGCGAGACACCAAAGTAGCGCCCAAGGCGCAACGCCGTGTCGGCCGTGATGGCCCGCCGGCCCAGGGCGATGTCGTTGACCCTCGTCCGAGGCACCTTGATCGCGTTGGCCAGCACATAGACGCTGAGCCCGAGGGGCACGAGGAAGTCATCGCGCAGGATCGCGCCGGGATGCACCGGCGGCAGACGCCGCCGGCTCGCGACATCGGCGAAGTCGACCGCCCCGCGATCGATGTCCTCGCGCGCGATCGGTGGCGGACCGACGTTCCGCTCTAGTGATAGTCCACGATTGCGCCGCCCCAGGCGTCGCGTTCGCGCCACACGAAGATGATCCGCCATTGTTCGTTGATCCTGATGCTGTGGTGCCCAGCGCGTTCGCCCTTCAGGGCCTCCAGGCGATTGCCGGGCGGAACGCGCAGGTCGGTGATCCGGGTCGCCGCGTCGAGGGCCAGGAGCTTCGCCCTGGCGCGCGGCTGGATTGCTGAGACGATACCCTTCACGGCGAACCCAGCGAAGATGGCCGCGGTTCGCTTGTCCGCGAACGACCGGATCACGGTGCATCGTAACGGCACGGGCTACGTACCGTCAAGCATTACGTATCGTCGCGGCCCACGTGGCGCTCACCGCTCGTAGGCGATGCGCCGGTAGCCGAGCGCCTCGGCCACGTGGATGCGGCGCACGGCGTCCTTGCCGTCGAGGTCCGCGAGGGTGCGCGCGACGCGCAGCACGCGGTGGTAGCCGCGCGCCGACAGCCGCATGCGCTCGGCCGCCTGGACCAGCAGCCCCTGACCGTCGCCGTCGGGTGTCGCCACGCGGGCCAGCACGTCGCCGTCCGCCTCGGCGTTGGTGCGCGGCCCGCCCTTGCCGTAGCGCGCCGTCTGGATCGCGCGCACCTGGGCGACGCGCGCCGCGACCGCCGCCGAGGTCTCGGCCGCCGGCGGCAGGCCCAGGTCGCCGGCCGAAACCTCGGGCACCTCGACGTGCAGGTCGATGCGGTCGAGCAGCGGCCCCGAAAGCTTCGCCTGGTACTCGGCGGCGCAGCGCGGCGCGCGCGCGCACGCCCGCGCGGGGTCGTCGAGGTAGCCGCAGCGGCATGGGTTCATGGCCGCGATCAACTGGAAGCGCGCCGGATAGGTGACGTGGGCGTTGGCGCGCGCCACCACGGCGCGACCCGTCTCCAGCGGCTGGCGCAAAGAATCGAGCACCTGGCGCGGGAATTCGGGCAGTTCGTCGAGGAACAGCACGCCGAGGTGCGCGAGCGTCACCTCGCCGGGCTTGGCGCGCAGCCCGCCCCCGATCAGCGCCGGGATCGACGCCGAATGGTGCGGATCGCGGTAGGGCCGGCGGCGCGCGATGCCGTCGCGCAGGAGCCCAGCGACCGACCAGATCATTGAGACCTCGAGCGCCTCGGCCGGAGCGAGCGGCGGCAGCAGCCCGGGCAGGCGCGAGGCCAGCATCGACTTGCCCGAGCCGGGCGGCCCGACCATCAGCAGGTTGTGGCCGCCGGCGGCCGCCACCTCCAGCGCGCGCTTGGCGGTTTCCTGGCCCTTGACGTCCTTGAGGTCGCCGACGGTCGCGGCGTCCTCGACCACGCGCGCCACGGGCGGCGCCAGCACCTGCACGCCCTTGACATGGTTGATGAAGGCGAGCAGCGAAGCTGGCGCCAGCACGCCGTCGGCGCCGGCCCACGCGGCTTCGCCGCCGTTGGCCTCGGGGCAAATAACGGCCAGGCCCTGGGCGTTGGCCGCGATCGCCGCCGGCAGCACGCCGGCGACCGGCGTGATCGCGCCGTCGAGCGCGAGTTCGCCGAGCGCCAGGTGGCCGGCCAGTGCGTCCTGGGGCAGCGCGCCGATGGCAACCAGCAGCGCCAGCGCGATGGGCAGGTCGAAGTGGCTGCCTTCCTTGGCCAAGTCGGCCGGCGCCAAGTTGACCGTGATGCGCTTGGGCGGCAGCGCGAGCCCGAGCGCGGCGAGCGCGGCGCGCACCCGTTCACGGCTTTCGGCGACCGCTTTGTCGGGCAGGCCGACGATCGAGAAGGTCGGATAACCCGACGCCACCTGCACCTGGACGTCGACCGCCAGCGCCTCGATGCCCTGCAACGCGACCGTCGTGACCCGCGCGACCATGACTTGAGTGTAGGGGGCGCGGCGGCACAAGGGCTAGGAGGCATTGCTTACGACGTCTTGTCGCGCGGGCATCGGGCGCGGCGGCGATTCTCGCGAGTCCTTGCCGAAAGGGCGGCACGGCGCCACATTGGGCGGATGAACCGCGTCGCCGCCTTCATTGCCGGCATCCTCGGGGTCGTGGCCGTGGTGGGGCTGATCGTTATCGGTCTCGCCGCCGCCGCGATCCTGGTGCCGGCCGCGATCGTCGCCTTCCTTGTCGTCCGCCGCCGCCTGCGGGCGCGCGTGGCCGCCATGGAGGCAGACGCGTGGCGCGCATCGTCGGCCGACATCGAAGGGGTTGTCATCGACGTGCGGGTCGAGCAGCCGGACGATGGTCCGGCGTCGCGCCCGGCGCTCGGCGGCGGTGTGGCGGCGCGATGAACGACGAGCGGGGCGAGCCGCGCGCCGGCTGGTGGCCGGGCAACGCCCTCGGGCTCGACGGCAACTACCTGGCCGGGGCGCTCGGTGCCAGCGGCGCCATCGCCATCGTCGCCGCCCTGGCGTTCGGTATCGGGCCCGGCGAATTGATCGGCGGCTGGGCGTTCCTGCTGCTGCTGATGTGTTCCTCGCGCGCGTTCCAGTTCTCGTTGCACCAGACGGCCGAGAACGCGCGCGCCGCCGTGGCCGAGGACACCGGGCGCCCGGTGCCCAACACCAACCCGCTGCCGCGCGCCTTCCACGAACCGCGTCCCGAGGACGCCGAGAGGGCAAAGCCCGCGCACGCGCCGACGATCGTCGCCACCCCGCCACGACGCCGCCAAAGCGTGCCCACGGTGAGCCGGCACCCCTGATCCCCCGCTTGTCGCGGCGCGCGGCACGGGCTAGGACAGGCCCCGTCACAACCGACGGCCAGCTCCATGAAGACCGCGATCAAGACCCGCCGCGCCGACAACTTCGCCGAGTGGTACCAGGAGGTCATCCGCGAGGCGGACATGGCCGAGCATTCGGGCGTGCGCGGCTGCATGATCATCAAGCCGTGGGGCTTCGCCATCTGGGAACGCATCCAGCGCCGGCTGGACGACCTGATCCGCGCCACGGGCCACCACAACGTGTGCTTCCCGCTGTTCATCCCGATCGAGCTGTTCGAGCGCGAGGCGAAGCACGTCGAAGGCTTCGCCAAGGAGATGGCGGTGGTCACCCACCACCGCCTGGTCGAGCGCGACGGCAAGCTGGTGCCCGACGCCGAGCTGGAAAGCCCGCTGATCGTGCGCCCCACGTCCGAGACGATCATCGGCGAGGCCATGGCCAAGTGGGTCAAGAGCTGGCGCGACCTGCCGCTGATGCTCAACCAGTGGTGCAACGTGGTGCGCTGGGAGATGCGCCCGCGCCTGTTCCTGCGCACCAGCGAGTTCCTGTGGCAGGAGGGGCACACGGCGCATGCCGGCCGCGACGAGGCGATCGAGGAAACGCGGCGCATGCTCGAGGTCTACCGCCAGGTGGTCGAGGACGACATGCGCATGCCGGTGATCCGCGGCACCAAGACGCCCGGCGAGCGCTTTCCCGGTGCCGACGACACCCACACCATCGAGGCGATGATGCAGGACGGCCGCGCCCTGCAGGCCGGCACGTCGCACTTCCTGGGCCAGAACTTCGCGCGCGCCGCCGGCATCCAGTTTCAGGACAAGGGCGGCGAGCTGAAGCACGCCTTCACCACCTCGTGGGGCGCCTCGACCCGGCTGGTCGGCGCGCTGATCATGACCCACGCGGATGACGACGGCCTGCGCCTGCCGCCGACGATCGCGCCGACCCAGGTGCTGATCGTCCCGATCGCGCGCGACGACGCGGCGCGCGCCGAGGTCATGCCGGCGGCCGAGGCGCTGGCGAAGCGCCTGCGCGCGCTGCGCTTCCGCGACGAGCCCCTGCGCGTGGGCGTGGATGCCCGCGACGACAGCGGCGCCAACAAGCGCTGGGCCGCCATCAAGAAGGGCGTGCCCGTCATCGTCGAGCTGGGCCCGCGCGATATCGCCGCCGGCGCCGTGACGTACACGCGCCGCGACGCCATCGCCGAGAAGCACCAGGGCATCGCCATGGACGCCTTCGCGGCATCGCTGCCCGAGACCTTGGGCGCGATCGACGAGGCGCTGTGGCGCCAGGCGCTGGACTATCGCAAGGCCCAGACGGTCGAGGGCATCCGCAGCTACGACGATCTCGCCGCCCATTTCCGGAGCGAGGCGGGCACTGGCTTCGTGCACGGCAAACTCGCACCCGAGGGCGAGACGGGCGACCGGCTGCAGGCGATCGGCGTCACCGTGCGCTGCCTGCCCTACGAGCAGTCGGGCACCTCGGGCACCTGCCTGGTCTCGGGCCGGCCGGCGACCCAGGACGCCGTGTTCGCCAAGGCGTACTAAGCGCCTTTGCCCGACTGGCATCCCAGGCCGGCGCGAAGCGTCGAACCGGGGGTCCGGGGGTCCGGGGACACGGGCGCGAGCGGCTGCATTGGCCGGTGCCGCAGGCTGAGATCGTCGCAGTAGGCGCACGCGTTCCGGGTGCAATCCTGGACTTCGCTGCGGAGCTTTCCGATCCCGAGCAGCGCCAGGTCGCGATCGTATCGGCTGGACTTTTTGCCAATGGCTTCATGTCGCTGCTCGAAGCGGCGTGGGTGAGTGAGCGCGCGCAGCGCCACCGCCTCGAGGTTCTCGGCGGGCCGCCGGAAATGGCCCTCCTTGTGCATGGCCGATCGGATTACAAGGCGCTGGAGTGTCAATTCGCTTCCAACCGCGACCCCACTTTCGCATCCAATAACGACCCCTGTCTGGGTGAACGATTGGGCTTATCCGCGTCGTGCATAGAAGGGTCCCACGGCCGACGCCGCGCGGATCATCGCGCTGGCGGCGGCGGCCGTGGGAGGTGCCTGTGCACCCACGTGGGTAAGCCCGGGAGGGGGTCCGGGGGAGGGTTCAGCTGCGGTTTTTGAATCGCCAGCTGGTGTTGCCGGTCTCGACAATGTCGCAGTGATGGGTGAGGCGGTCGAGCATGGCGGTGGTCATCTTGGGATCGCCGAAGATCTGGGGCCAATCGGCGAAGGCGAGGTTGGTGGTGATCAGCAGCGAGGTGTTCTCGTAGAGCTTGCTGATCAGATGGAACAGGAGCTGGCCGCCGGACTGGCTGAACGGCAGATAGCCCAGTTCGTCGATGACGATGAGGTGATAGCGCAACAGCTTCTCTGCCAACCGTCCGCTGCGGCCGGCAGCCTTCTCCTGCTCGAGCTGGTTGACGAGATCGACGAGGTTGAAGAAGCGGCCTCTGGCGTGGGCGCGGACGACCGCGGAAGCCACGGCGATGCACAGGTGAGTTTTCCCGGTGCCGGTGCCGCCGATGAAGATGCCGTTGCGCTTGGCATCAAGGAAGGCGCCGGTGGCCAGCTCGCGGATTTGACCCTCATCGACCGGCGTATCGGCGAAGACGAAGCTGTCGATGTCTTTGAGCACCGGGAACTTGGCGGCGCTGATCCGGTAGCTGATCGAGCGCGCCTGACGGTGGGTGCGCTCGGCCTTAATCAGGCTGGCGATGAAGGGATAGATCTCGGCGCGGCGGGTCAATCCCTTGCCGGCGAGTTC
>Ga0194119_10003811_pt1 | contig 23897 bp, 24 predicted proteins | sample TA2MahC100mmetaG_FD_148620 | JGI IMG/M metagenome (GOLD analysis project Ga0194119, IMG submission 148620) | Freshwater microbial communities from Lake Tanganyika, Tanzania - TA2015018 Mahale Deep Cast 100m | ecosystem: Environmental > Aquatic > Freshwater > Lake | place: Tanzania: Lake...
CTTCCGCATCGCCCAGACCAGCGGCATCCCGTCCGGCAGCAGCACGTCGAACTTTTGCAACGCCGCGCGGAAGTCCGGCCTCTGCCTCGCCAGCGCGATGATGTGCGTGTTGCACGCCGCCACCGCCGTCGCCCGGGGCTTTCGGGAGAGGACTTCAAGCGATCTGACAGCTTCGGGATAATTTGTCGAAGCCAACTTCACGCCTAACACATTCACCTGTTGGCTTTTATCCGCCATACGAGAACTCTGCCCTCCGGCCAGGGCTTCTTCCAGTCTGCAGACTTATTTCCACCTAACCGAACTAAACCCCACCCATCTCTCCCTTGATCCAGGCATAGGTCTTGGAGAGGCCGTCTTTCAGCTTTGTGTCCGGCTCCCAGCCCATCAGTTTTTGGATGAGGGCATTGTCGCTGCTCCTTCCCCGCACACCCTTGGGGGCGCCCAAATTATATTTTCTCTTCAGCTTCACCCCCGCGATCCCTTCCGCGATGTCTACTAGCTGATTGATGGAAACCATCTCCGCGCTGCCGAGGTTGATCGGGTCCCGAATGTCGCTCTCCATGATCTCCGTCGAGCCTTTGATGCAGTCATCAATGTACATAAAGCTGCGCGTCTGCTGGCCATCCCCCCAGATTTCGATCTCTCCGGTCTTGTTTTTCTGAGCCTCAATCACTTTCCGACAGATCGCCGCCGGGGCCTTTTCCCGACCCCCGTCGTAGGTTCCATGCGGCCCGTAAACGTTGTGATACCGGACAATCCGCGTCTCAATTTTATAATCCTCCCGAAAGTGACGGCACATGCGCTCACTGAACAGCTTCTCCCATCCGTACCCATCCTCGGGCATCGCCGGATAGGCGTCCGCCTCCTTGAGGCCGGGGTTCTCGGTGGTGGTCTGTTTGTCCGCCGCATAGACGCAGGCAGAGGACGCATAGAAAAACCGCTTCGTTCCCTCTTCCTTGGCTGCCATCAGCATGTGGGTGTTGATGAGGACCGAGACCATGCACTCGGCCTTGTGAAGCTCAATGAAGCCCATGCCGCCCATGTCCGCCGCCAGGTTGTAAATCCACTCCATGCCCTTGGCGGCTTTCCGGCACGCCTCCAGATCCCGTAGGTCCAGTTGGTGGTTGTCGACATCATCAAACTTTTGGTACCACTCCGCAAAGGGCTTCAGATCTACTGCCCGTACGTTCCTGATCCCTTGCTTGCGCAGGTGCGCCACGAGATGGCCTCCAATGAACCCGCCACCTCCCGCCACAAGAATCCCCGCTTCTGGATGGGAGGTTTTATTCATATCTCAGGCTCACGTGCTCTTTTCCTTGGCGACAGCCCTTTGCATGGGTCGATTTTATAGTCCTTCCCTTCAGCAATTGCGAGCCCTCTAAGCCAGACAATCCAAGCTCACATCCATAAGGGACCCTTGGGAGCTATCTTAAGCAGTGCCTCAGAAAGTTTACGATGACTCTGGCAAAGTCGATCGCGAGATACCCCGGGAGGGCCAAGCGCGGGCACCCATACCAAGCAATAAAAAACCGATATCGCAAATTCCGGTTAGATCGCACGCCGAAAAAGACTTTTTTCCAGTCCTGAAACTGCAAGCGAGAACTGAAATTCACCAAGTCGGTCTCCTCCCGATCCATAAAAACCCGGGCATCGTAAAAGACTTTTAGGCTGTAGCCTTTTCTTTTGAGAAACGCTGGAAGAGAATAGTCTCCGCACTGCTGAAAATGCCGGTCGTCAAAGAGGCCGTGTGTTTGGAAAGCGGCCAAGGGATAAAGAGCCCCGCGCCCCGTCAGAACTGAAACGCTTTCCTCATGGCCCCCCGCAAAGCTGCGGATATCTTTTCCTTGGTTTTGCGCGATGAATTTGGCACTCCACCAGTTCACAAGGATTCCCCCATCCACGATGGAGCATCTGTCTTTCTTATCCAAGCAGACAGCCCCAACCAGGGATGGCGGCTGACTCTTTGAAGCCGCCGCCAAAAGTTTTTCAAGAAGGTCGGGAGCCAAGCGAAGATCGTTGTTTAAAAGCAGGATCCAATCCGTCGGGTCGGCCACCCCCAGGGCAGCCTGAATTCCATCATTGGTCGCCCCGGTCCACCATCGGTTGCCGCTTGTTCTGACCAGACGAACCCACGGATATTCCCGTGGGATCACCACCGGCGTTTCGTCCGTCGAAGCATCGTCAACCAACCAAACCACTACCTTGCCCCAGGTCTGTTTTTCCAAGTCACTCAGGCATTCCCTGGTTTTTTCAAGGCGATTGTAAACCGGGATCACCACGTGGATCGTCGGCCTCACAGCTCCCGCCAAGGGCGTTCCAACAGTCCCGCACAGAGGAATTTCGCCCCTCATCGACGGATCGCGATTCCGATGAACATGTTTCCCAAGAAGCCAAAGAGTCTGTCCAACAGTCCATATCCCGCACGGATCGCCGCAAGCTTGAAACGATTACACGGAAGCCACCGGACTAGCCGCAACATCGCAAGCGAGTGATCCCAGAAGCGCATCGTGCGGACCTGAAATTTCTCTCCGACCAGGTAGCTCGAAACTACCTGCACAAACATCCGGTGATTCCACCGAAAGACGAAGTTTTCATGGCCCCCGTCCCTCTCGACTTTGGTTCCAAAAAGTCTCGCCACCCATCCCTCGTGAGGTTCGATCACCACGACCGCCCGGCGGGCCACCCGCAACATTTCCGTGACCCCCAAGGCGGGGTTCTTGAGGTGATGAATCCCGTCCTGGACCAGCACAAGATCAAAGGAAGCATCGGAAAAGGCTAAACGCTGGGCATCACAAGCCGCTCCCCGCAAATCTGGATCCCTTTGCCCCATGATTTTAAGCAGTGACGGGTCAAACTCGGACACCGTCACATTTTGAAACCCTTGCTTGCGGAGAAAAGTACCCTCCCCGCCGACGCCACCACAAACCACCAGGACTTTGCCCCAGGAGCCGGTCTGCACACCTGTCTGCCGAACAAGTTCCTGTAGCGCCCGTTTTTGACGCCGATCGCGCAAAAAACGGGTCAAGGAATCCGGGGTGTCGTGAAAAGACCAGCGGTGTGCCTCAGCAACTTTGGGGGGGACCACAGGGGGGAGGCTCATGGATGCAGCCGCCATCCTCCCGCAGTCGCTGACCCAGGTCACGCCTGCAGCCGCGTCCGGCGTGTCCCTGCCGAGCGCACCAGGTCCACGGCTTGGGTCACACCATATCGAATCCGCAAGAACCAGCGGGAAAGACCCTTGGCCCGGGCTATCATGGCGGGCGGCCAGGCAATTTGACGTTTCCAATACCCTTTTTGAAAGAAATCCCACGCTTCCCCCAAGGCAACGCGGGGAGCCAAGGTAACCCCATGCCCCCCTTCCTGGTTGCTGACAAAGCAAATCTCTCCGTAAGTCTCCGCCTCCGCCAAGGAGGGATGCTTTAGAAATTGCCGAAGATTCTGCCGGATCGCCTCGGCTCCGCCGGACAAGTTCCCCACCCCTCCGGGCTGGAGCAGGATTTCCGCCAAACAAAACAGGATGGCTCGATGTTGAAGATCGGCCCAAACCTCCGGGCCTTTGTGTCCGGATTTCGGCCCTTCCACCGGTTTCCAACCGCCGGACTCCTGCCGATATCCCGTCACGCTTCCCTCATTCGATCCCGCCAGGATTTCCAGAAGCGTGACGGAGGTTGCCTGATCAACTCCCCGAAACAACGGATCCTTCAAAAATGCGCACGCTTTCCCCTCCCGCTCAATCCGTGGCCATCCCCGGAGATCAAGATAAAATCCCATGGCGGGAGCGTTCCCCGGCATCAAATCCGTCACATACTCCTGCAGATTCCCGAACCAGCCAAGATCCACCAGTCCGTATTTGCCTTCCCCCAAACCCTCTTGCTGTAAATAAGCGGCCGCCCGAGCCCGAGTTTCCCTGCCCGCCGCCTGGATGGCGTCACGCAACGGGCCGGACTGCAAAAAAGTCTTTAACTCTTCCAAGTGATCACCGGAAAGTCTTCCGTCCCGGGTCGGCGGGTTGCTCCAAGGCAGGTCCGGAACCTTTTCGACTCCCAGTCCGCATCGGCGGGCGAATTGATTCAAGGTCAGGCCGGTTCCCGGCTTGGTTAGCCATTCGATGTCCTCAGGGTGCAGCCGGGCCGCCCTGACTCCTGCCCATGCCTGCCGGGATCCATAAAGATAACGGCTTTGCGGTGAGCCGCGGTTTCCCTCAAAAAGGCGGTCATAAATTTTTTTGAAGATCAGGCCGTCTCTTGAGATGAAATAAAGCCGCTTCAGCCCGCAGTCGCGGGCCTGCTTTTCCAGCCAGAGCACATAGGAAATAAAAAGTGGGCCGGCCACGCCACAGGCCGTTCCCCAGACGGCCTGGCCCCGGTCGTCCAACTCCTCGGGAAACTGAAGCCGGGCGGCCCGTATCGCATCCGCCACCGCCTCACCTCCCTTTCCCCCCTTGGAAGCCCATGTGGTTTCGTAGCGGCCGGGCTCCGCAGCCTGGAAATAAACCGTGTGTATGCCCAGCTTTCGCGGCAGGAGCACATCCGAACGGAGATTGTCTCCGACGTGCTCGATCTGATCCGGCGCAAGAGATCGCTCCTCGCAAATTTTCTGAAAGAGCCCCCCGTGTTTGGCCGCCCCGTGTTCGTGTGAAACGTAGAGACAGTCCCCCTCCTGCCAAAGCCCGTGTTCGCCGAGGAGTTGCCGTATAAACTCGCTCGGCAAATACATGTCGGAAACAAAGAGGATGGTCCCGCCTCTTTTTCGCGCGGCCCTCAAAAGGCGTTTCCCTTCCGTCAGGACAAAGCACTGCCTTAACTCCATCTCGATTTCGTCTTGGGGTGAAATGTGGCCAGGCCCAAGCGCTTCATAAATATCGCCCAAAGAATAAAGATCCCGCCCCTTGCTTTGAGCCAAGGCATGCTCGGCCTTGATTCTTTGGTGGCTCCAATCTGCCGCCTCTGTTTCATTCCCCTGAAATAATGCGAATCTCTTGCGGGCATCAAAAATCCTTCGACAAAGAAGGGTGCCGAAAACATCAAATGAGGTTTTTTTCAATCCAGCTCCAACCTATCTTGCAGAAGGGCAAACTCAAACCTGCAACTAGCCTCGTGCAGGAATTGCGCGTACTGTCTGTTCCTTATAAACATGTGAGTCGCCCCCCCCCGATGAGTTTTTTCTTTCCTTTTTCGAGAGCAACACCGGTGTCATGGTAAGAATCGCCTTAGTGGGGTGCGGTGCAGTGGCCGAAATGGCCTATTTGCCCGCTCTCATGCGCCGGCAGGATGCTAAACTCACCGTGGTGGCTGATCCTTCTGTGGAGCGGTCTGCGCTTTTGGCTCATTTGACGGGTGCCAAAAAAACCTCCGATGTGATGACAGAAACGGGCCTTTTCGATGCCGCAATTCTCGCTCTTCCCCACCATCTTCATGGACCAGCCTCGATCTCCCTTCTGGCAGCCGGAAAACATGTTTTGGTGGAAAAGCCAATGGCCCTATCGCTCGGCGAATGCGATCAAATGATTCGGGCAGAAAAGAAAAGCAGGGCAACCCTCGCAATCGGGCACATGCGGAGATTCGTGCCAGCTATCCGACTAGCACGCGAATTTATTGCCAATCGAAATATTGGAAAAATCTTGGATGTCCAAATTCGTGAGGGGTCAATCTACGGCTGGCCTGCGGTATCAGACTCTTTTTTTCAAAAAAAGAAGGCGGGGGGCGGGGTATTGTTCGATCTTGGTTCCCACATTCTGGATACGGCCTCCTGGCTTTTTGGCCCCCTGACGCCTCTTCAGTGCAACCATGACGGCATGGGTGGAGTGGAGGCCGATTGCCAAGCCCTCTTGTGTTCGTTGGACGGATTTAAAATTGATGTTTCCATGAGCCGGCTGCGGAATCTCGGCGCCTCCTGGAAAATTCAGGGGGATCAGGGATGGATCGAGTTTTCCCCCGTCAATTCAAAGATAAATTTTCAACTGGAAAATGGCTTGGCCCATAGCGGCCAAATCGGGCTACCGGAGGACTGCGGAACGTCAATTTACGAACAGTTGTTTGATCGACAAATTGGAAGCTGGCTTGAGTCAATCCAGCAGGCCCATTCCCCTTTTTGTACAGCGGAAGACGGCCGAAGGGTGATTAGCTTGATAGAGGAGCTTTACAGAATGGCTGAAACCTCTTTGCCTGCCTGGGAAAGTGTGCCGGAGTTCGGGCCCTCAAGAGGGGAAGGGCAATGAAAAAAATCCTAATAACAGGCGCAACGGGATTTGTGGGCTCCCGCCTCATCACGCGCTTTTCCATGGAAAAGGTTGCTGACATTAAGTGTTTTTTAAGACAGTTTTCCCGCGCGGCAGGGATTGCCCGATTCCCCATCGAGTTTTTTCAAGGGGAGGTTGAGGATTTATCCTCCCTAAAAAAAGCTGTGGCTGGCTCGGATGCGGTGGTGCATGCGGCCATGGGCTTTACCGGAAACACATCTGATGACTTTAGCTCAATCGTCACTGGCACGGCAAACGTTTGCCAGGCTGTTCTTCACTGCAAAATCCCCAAGCTGGTTTATTTCAGCACCTACGCGGTCTACGGGACCACCCATAAGGGTAAAATAGATGAGTCCTCCCCTCATCGCAGGACCAGCAGTGTCTATGGCCGCTTAAAGCAGAGGGCCGAGGAGGCCGTTTATAAAATTATGTCTCGCGCCGGATCAACTTCGACAACCATTCTTCAGCCCACTGTGATTTATGGCCCCCGAAGCCACTGGAGTGCTGGCGCCCTGGCAAGGCTTCGCGAAACGGGTGTAGTGCTTCCGGAAAAGGGATCCGGAATTTGTCCGGCCGTTTACATCGACGATGTGGTCGAAGCCGTATTATGTGCGCTGCAAAGTAACGAGCCGGGCGTAAGAACTTATCTGATTTCTGGGCCAGATCGTCTGACTTGGCTTGAGTTTTTTGAGGCTCACGCAAAAATCCTTGGTAAGGCTAGGATTTTTACACCTGAAACCTCCCGATTAATTCATGCCGCCAGAGAATCTGCCCGCCGCAATTCATCTTGGAGGCGGCTTGGGGCTCTTTTGAAAAATAATCCGGAACTTCGTAATGAAATAAAAAAGGTTCCGTTGGTCGCCTTTGCCAAAGAAACCTTGAAGGGATTCATTTCGCGGGATGCCTGGAAGTGGTTACAGAAAAAATATCTAAGGAATCCCAAACATTATTTGGCAGGGCCTAGCGATGGGGAAGGTGGTGGCCCCCAGACTCAGGCGCTGACTATGGAAGAGATCGCTTTTTATTCTTCCGTGATGGAGCCTAGTTGCTCCAAGGCTAATCAGGAAATTAACTATCATCCTCGGTATTGTTTCGCTGAGGGCATAAAAAAAACATCGGAGTGGGCCAACTGGGCGAACCTTTTATCGCGATGATGACGACAAGGGGAACCAAGAATTTGACGGATTGTTCCGTGATTCTATGCACTCACAATCCCCGCACCGATTATCTCACAAAATCTTTAAATAGCTTGCGGCAGCAAAGTCTTCCCCTGGAAAAATGGGAGCTTTTGGTGGTTGATAACGCAAGCTCAGTCCCCCTGACGAGCACCCTTGACCTTCGCTGGCACCCCCACCACGAAATTCTTCTGGAAAAAGCTCCTGGCCAGGTGCACGCCCGTTGCGCGGGCATACGTAGGGCCCGCTCTGATACCATCGTTTTCGTCGACGATGATAATGTTCTTTCCCGGGATTACCTCAAAACCGCCTTGCATCTTTTTGCAAGTCAACCCGCTTTGGGCATCTTGAGTGGCTCTATTGAGGGCAAGTTTGAATCTGACCCGCCAACTTGGCTCCATCCCTTCCTACCATTTCTGGCAATCCGACCTCTTGATCGAGATATTTGGGGTAATCAACCTGGACCCAATGTCTGGCCTATCGGAGCCGGGATGGTGTTGCGAAAATCTCTGGCAGAGGAACATTTACGCAATGTAGCCAGCAAAGTTCGTCCGGATTTGGGAAGAAAAGGGGGGGGGCTCTTGGCGGGTGATGACACCGACTATGCTTATACGGCTTTCGCAACGGGCTGGGGATGTGGCGCCTTCACCCAGCTTCGCATGCAACACCTGATTCCCCGTCGACGCCTTGAGAGGGATTACCTGCGTCGGCTGGTCGTGGGCGTCACCGAATCCCACGAACGCTTGGCACTGTTTCATCATCCGCAAAATCATACGTTGGAGCAAACCTTTCGAATTTTTTTTCGATGGCTAAAAATGTTCTTCGCCTTCTCATCGGCCGACCGAGAGGTGCAGTTGCTTTGCTTGAAGGGAAGACTTAGGGCCAGACTCTGAATGGGCGTAGGTCAATCCGCCATTATCTTGGCTGGGGTGCGCGCGCCGAATAATGAAAGTAGTGCCTCCCGTTGATAGACCCAGTCTTGGCGGCAAGAGGGCAGAATTCTTGAAAAAATGGTCGCCCCCCAGGCAAAATTAAAAATCATGGCTGCCGCCAGGCCTGGCGCTCCAAATATTTTCGCCGGAAGATAGACCGTAAAAGGAGCCAGCGGTAAAAAGGCAAGGCAGGTCCAAAGGTGGGCCATGGTATTTTTCATGATAATGAGATGCATGGCTCGGATTGAGCCGACCAGCGTAAAAACCAGGCAAAAGGCATAGATACGGAAGATCGGGGACGCCCCTTCATACTCCTTCCCAAAGATCAGGCTGACCAACCATGGGGAAATAAAGCTCAAAAAGCCTGCGCTCACTAGGCCCCCAACATAGCAATACCGGTAAACTTTCACCATCTCGGCGCCGAATTTTCCCCGATCAACTTCGTACAAAAGAGTCAACCGGGGCAAGAGGACAGCGGTAATGGAGGGGAAGATCATAACGATAAATTCGAAAAATCTGAGGACAGCGTAATAGTTGCCCAACTCCGCCCCCGGTCGGAGCCAGGCAAGCGTAAACTGGTCAATGCGCATGGAGAAGGCCAGCACCAAGGCAGTGATGGCCAAGGGAAACCCTTGTTTAAAGTAGATGGCCAAGTCAGCAGGGGTGAACGGCGGCATGGCTTGGCGGCGCGTCGGACTCATAAAAAGCAACCCGCAGGCCACAAAACCCATTTCGAACACGGTAGCCGCTGCAAAAGCCGGTAGCCCGGCCTGCGTCCACGCCAAACCAAGTCGGGCCATCAGGCCAAGCATCGCTGCGCACACCCGCAAGGGGGCTGTTCGATGGAATTTCCTTTCCCCAAAATAATACGCCTCGATCGCGTCTGGAATCAACAACAGCGGAACCGCCGCTAATATCAGAACAAGGTCTGGCCTTAAAAAAACCAATCCGCCAGCGATGAAAAACAAAGCGGCCAAAGCCGCCCCCCACGTTCTAAGCCTCAAAATCACCCTGAGGGTAAACACTCCATCCTGCGGTTCAGCCGCTACCGCACGTGTTAGCACCTCCAGTGCACCCAGCCCAACCAGAGAGGATGTCGTCATGACCGCCGCGGTATAAAAGGAGAGTGTCCCAAAATCCTCCGCTCCCAAGTGACGTGCCACCACCACACTCGCCATCAACCCGGACAAAACGCGGAAAATACGGGGTAAAGCATGCCAAAGCAGAGATCGGAGCCCTTCTTTCCTGTTGAGGGCCAGGATCTTGCGGACAGCCATCAGGATCAGGCCTTCCCCGCCAGATTCCAAAATATTATGTTTTCCATTTTTCTCAGCCATGGGTTGGCTTAGCGCGAGTTGTCATCTATCGGTTTGTAGCCAAAACTGTGACCAGTGACTACCGAAGACCTAATCAAGATTCTTATCCAGACGGGTCTTTTTTTAGCGGCTATTTTCCTCGGCGTCTTTATTGCTCCGGGAAACCCCATTTTGGTGATCGGTCTTTGTTTGGGCATTTTCGCCCTGGTTTTTTTGGGGCGGTTGGGGCGCAGAATCTGGATTCTCTTTCCGATCACCGCCGGTTTCGGCGGGGCGATTAACCTCATTCCCGGCGGGCTGAGTCCGTTTCAGTTGGTCAGCATTTTGCTGGCGGTCATGTGTCTTTATTTTTTGAAGGCGGATCCTGAATTTCGCATCCGTCTCGGGCCGTGGTGGATCTTCTGGCCCTTGGCTGCCTTCAATCTTATTTTGCTCTATAATTGGGTTAAAGGCCGGGACCTGGGTCTGAATCTGTTCGGATCGCGCCTCGTCAACGGCAAGGGTTATGTGGAGTGCATCGTCCCGTTTATCGGCTACGTGGCCGCCATCTCCATCCGTAAGCCGGATATTTTCCACGACCGCATGCTCCCTCTTTACGTGCTGGCGGGTTATTTTGTGGACACGATTGTCTTTGCCGTCAGCACGATTTTTCCGGCGATTTCCCCGCATCTTTACCGTGTCTATAGTAACGTAAATTTGGAAGCCTTCGAGGCGATGGGCGTGAGCCAGACGGCGGCCATCTCCCAGGATTTCGTTCTGCGCTTTGGTGCTAGCGGGGTTTTGGCCTTCATCATGCTCACGGCCCTTCAAGTTTATCTTCCCTACGCTCGCTGGTTTGCCCTTCCGAATATTATCATAGGTCCCTGTTTTCTTCTTCTCTCGCTTGCTCTCTCCCTGATTTCTGGTTTTCGCAACACCTTGGCTAAGTTTCTTTTTGTCGGCCTCATCGGGCTTTGGCAGTCCTTTCGTGTCTACTCCTTCTTTTTCCTTCTCCCAGCCGTGGCCGCATTGGGGGTTCTCCTCTGGGCCCAAGGCAACCTTTTTGAGCTGCCAAAATCCATTCAGCGGACCATGACATGGCTGCCCGGAGATTGGGATCCAGCTGTCAAAAACGCCACGGAGGGATCGTCCAAATTCCGCAAGGATCTTCGGAGAATCTATTTCTCCGAATTTTTCCGCAAAGACAACCTGCTGGGGGAAGGCTACCTCTACGACCGGGAGGAGTTGCTCTACAGCCAGGAAAAGTTCTGGCGGAGGGTCGGTTACTCCCGGGAAATGGACGAGGATGAGGAGATCCGGGGACACATCATTCGCCGCTCCCACCATGAGGGCATTCTCAACGTCCATCACATCACCGGCCATATCGGGACCATGGTTTGGATCATCTTCAGTTTTCTGGTCCTCGCAAAGTGCCTGCCTTTTCTTCTGCTCCGACCAGTCAACCCGGAAACCTCCACCTCCCATTTCGGTGCCACCCTGATGGTCATTGCCATCGTCGGATTTTGGCTCTTATTTGGGTCGCTCCGCTCCACAATGACGGAGATCGCTGGTTTTGCGTTGTGTTTTACCGCGGGCCTACAAAAGGCTTTTGCCCCGCTTCCGGATCCTGCCAAGCCGCTGGCCCCGCCCCATCCGGTCGGAGCCGTGAGCCCCTCCTAGCCTTTCAAGACGTACAGGGCGTCGAACTGCAGGGACTCGGCCGGCTTGATTTCCATGGGCTGGTGTACCGTAATCGGACCAAGCCAGCGATAGCCTTGGGTGGAAAGATGGGCCTGAATTTCCGCAAAGGCCGCGCCCCCCTCGTAAAAAGGAGTCGTGCTCGTTTCCACAAGGATCCAGCGGAAGTGATCCTTGAGACGGCGGCAACCTCGTAAGACATCGAGCTCGGAGCCCTGCACATCCAGCTTCAGGAGGGAGGGCCCCACGAGCGGGTGCGCGGATAAGAAGTGGTCCAGGATCTGGATGGTAACCGGAACTTTCCGTTCCTCCCGGATTTCCGGGTAAAGATTCAGGTGAATCTGGCCCAAGGGCAGAAGGGAGGAAGAGGCGGTTTGGGACATGACTCGAAACTCCGCGTTACCCGGAACTTCGCCCAGGGCCGTGCAAACGGCGTGGAATCGGATTCCTGCGGGAATCCGCAAGGACCGCAGCTTGGCGCAGACCTCCGGTATGGGCTCGAGGCTGATCAGCCGCTGGGGCCGCAACATGTGCGCGGCCGCCAACGCAAACTGGCCGATGTTGGCCCCGACATCGATCACCGTCAGCGGCCGCACGCCCATGGCCGCCAGCGTGCGGCACATTCGCCAGTCCCCTTGATGGAAGGCGGGCGTCCGCAGCTTGGCGGACAGGCCCCCGGGTAAAAGCAGGATCTCCAGCAACCGGGAAAGTTTGACCCAAAGAGAGTCCACCTCCCAAAACTGGTGGCTGCCGTCATCGATGTCAGCCCATCTTTTCTGGAAAGCGCTCCCGGGATGGATTTGGCAAAAGGCTTATTTCAGCCTAACGGAGACTGATTGTGCATATTGGTGTTGCCGGACCTACCTCGTGGAACGCCCTCCGGCCTTGGCTCCCGGAAGGCAGGGATTTCCCCCCCGTCTTCACCTTCCCCCTGATCGGCCGACTGGCCGCCGCGCTGAGACAGCAGGGGCACACCATCACCATCTTTACCACCAGCACGGCCCTCTCCAGCCCGGCAGTGGTGGAGGGAACAGCCGTCCGGGTTTTTATCGCCCCAATGCGCGCCAAGCGCAGTGCCTACGATTTCTACCGCAAAGAGCGCCGCTTGCTGGAAGGAGCCATGCGCGCCTCTGTTTGTGACATTCTTCACGCCCATTGGTGTTACGAGTTTGCCGCCGCCGCGCTGGACTCCGGCCGGCCTACCTTGGTGACGGCCCATGACAATCCCAACGAGGAGCACCATTTTACCCGCTGGACCCGGGCTTTCCCCTACTGGTGGTTCCGTTGCTTTTTTGGGCGCCAAATTGTCCGGCGGGCACCTTTTTTGAGTGCCGTTTCCCCGTACGTGGAAAACAACCTTCGCCAGATTTCTGGGCCTGGGGCCCGTATTCGCGTAATTCCCAACGGGGTGACCCCCGAGTTGTTCCAGCGTGGGCAGGATCGTTTGGCCAAGCCGATTCACACGGAATGCTTCACGGTCACATCCGTTCTGGAAGGTTTTGGGAAAAGGAAAAATGCCCAGAAGGCACTGGAGGCCTTTGCCGAATTCCGGCTCCGCCACCCCAAAAGCCGGTATGTCATGTTCGGCGGCGACTATCAGAAGGGAGGACCCGCCCATTCGTGGGCCCGCCAATGGGGTTTCGATACGGGGGTGGATTTCCGCGGGCATACGCCCCAATCCGTGTTTTTCCCGTTCCTGAGCGAACAGACTGATCTGCTTCTCCATCCCGCCTTGCTGGAATCCCATCCCATGGCCATTACGGAAGCGATGGCCCTGGGTGTACCGGTCCTCGGCGGGCATGCCAGCGGCGGCGTGCCATGGACTCTGGACGATGGACGGGCCGGGGCCCTCACAGATGTTCGGGACCCGGGCCAAATCGCCACTGCCTTAGAGGACTTGGCCAATCATCCTGCAAAGCTTGCCCATTTAGCCCGAACAGGCTGGGAACACGCACGTCGCTTTTTCCGAGAAGATATCATGGTGAATACATACCTCAGTGCCTACAATACGGTCCTCTCCACCCCGCAGGAATTTTGATTGGGCTCGATTTAATCGCTGGGTAAATCGCCAAGGTGCTCAAGAGTCATTCCGGGTCTTTTCAGGCGCAGGGAGTATTTGATCCCTTCGGTAAATAGCCATCCAAAGGCAGGGGGTTGGACGGGAACCTCCACCTCCTCGGGCCAGGTCAGCTGATTATCAACCCACCGCGCCTCGGAAAATTCCCAAGTAGGACCAAACTTGGCCTTGCCCTGCCAAAAGTTGTTTTCTCGAAAGTTCTTGTTTTTCCACCCGATGGTGTTGGAAGAAATCAGCACTTTCCCCGCTTTCCGGGGATATTGACTCCAAACGGAGATTCCCACGTTGGACACTCCCACGGCTTCCCCCCGAACCAGATTGTCCACAACCACAATCTGGTCCCCACCGGCCACCCCTATCCCCGCCTGTCCAGGACTGTTCATGCAATTCTTTCTGATAAGCTGAAATGAGCCCCCCCCATCCCCGGCCATAATCCCAGATCCGGATGTGCTTTGCCCCTGATTCCCGTTTTTCGGGTCTCCCAAAAGAAGGTTGTTTTCAACTCGAATCGGGGACTCCGGTATCCCGGAAGATTCAAACAGGTTAATACAGTCCTGCGGCGCACTGATGCCCGCCTCATTCAATACATAGTTCTCCGCAATGAGATTACCGCCGCCGGTCACTTGGCTGAACTGAACAGCCTGTCCCCGCGGGTAGGGACCCAAAATGTTGAAAACCATATTCCGTTTAAAAACGACCTCCCGGCTGGAAACGGCATGTAGTCCCGAGGAAACAAATTCGAACAAACACCCCTCCACTTCCACCCCCGTGGTTTGATGGACTTCCACCCCGATCTGAGGAACGACCCCGCCACTTCCTGATTCGAAAAGGTCCACAAAAGCGCAGTTCTGCACCCCAACGTTCTCACTGTCTGAAATTTGAATCCCCGCCCCGATTCCGAAAAAGGCGCAATTTTTTATCAGCACATTCTTGCAATTGCGGATCTGCACGGCGGCCTGTCCCGGAGGCAGGCGGTGGCGAAAGCGAGTCCTTTCGATGACCACCCCGCTTTTCCCATCAACGATCATCGGAGAAGTCAGCATATACTCAGTCATGGTTTCCTGGGAGTGTCCGGTCCCGATTCCGGCGACCATCAGAACCGCCCAGCCGACCCAACAAGCGGCTGACTTGATCATCCCAACCGTGGTTGGCAATCCTCTCATGCCCGGACCATAATGACCTATCTTGAACCCAAATGAAAGAAGGTCGGTTCTGATTGTACAGGAGCACCTACCCCATTACCGCGCTCCCTTTTTTGAGTGTCTGCGCGATGAACTCCACCGGAATCAGGTGGATCTCCGGGTGACTTTTTCCCAAAAAAAATCACAAGATCATTTGCCGGGGAATATGCCTTGGGCTGAGGCCGTTCCCATCCATTGGGTGGGGCCGTTGGGCTGGCAAAATCTCCTGCCCCGGGCACGAGGCGTTTCGCTGGTCGTGGCCCCCCAGGAAGTTAAATACGCCGCTGTTCCCCTGTTGCTTTTCCTCCGGAAGCGGGGTGGATGGAAGTTCGCTTTCTGGGGCCACGGAAGGAATTTCCAGGCCCGCCGCCCGAACTCGCTATCGGAACGATGGAAGCGGTCCCTTTCCCGGCGGGCTGACTGGTGGTTTGCCTACAACGGCCTGAGTGCCCGGGTGGTTCAAGAGCTTGGCTTCCCCCGTGAGCGCATCACGGAAGTGGGTAACGCCATCGATACACGATCCCTCATCGATCTGCGGGCCAAGGTCACTGAGGCGGATCAACAAGCCCTGCGTCGCGATCTGGGAATTTCCGGAGAAAACGTGGCCATCTTTACGGGACGCCTTTATCCCCACAAAAGAATCCCCTTTTTACTGGAGGCGTGCCGGCAGGTGCGCCAAAACCTTCCCGACTTCGAGCTAATCGTTTTAGGCTCGGGCCCCGAGGAGGCCTTGGTCCAAGAGGCCGCCCGCCAGTACCCTTGGATTCATTTTGTCGGGCCCAAGGATGACCGGGAAAAGATCCCCTACTGGTCCCTGGCCAAGGTAGCGCTCATGCCCGGATTGTTAGGCCTGGGGGTTTTGGATGCTTTTGCCTTGGGCGTGCCCATGGTGACGACCGACTATCCGTATCACAGCCCGGAGATTGGCTACCTAAGCCACGGGAAAAACGGTTGGGTGGCACGCCCCTGGCAGGATTCTCAAGCCTTTGCCCAAGAGGTGGCCAGCCTCCTTAAAAATTCTTCTCTGCGGGAGAATCTGGCGCGGGAGGCCTTGGCTCAAGCCAAAACCCTAACCATTGAGGCTATGAGCAAAAATTTTTGCGGGGGGGTGCTCCGCTGTCTCCTCGTCAAGAAGTAGGGTCCACCCGTAATCCGTGGGAGGCATGAGATTGGGGCACGGCCCGTCGTTTCAATCGTCATGGCAACGCAAAAACCTATCCGCTCTCCGGCCGAACGAAGGTGAACTCCTCGCCTCGGGGCGGAAAAGAAGTCAGCCAATAGCCCGCTTGTCTCAGCTGATTCAAGGAGGCCTTCGTTTTCCCAATGCCGATGCCCGCCGTGCGGTGATGAAACTCCCCCAGGAGTTGGCGGGGGAAAATCGCCTCTGCAGCCATATTCTCGATGACGGCGTCCTCCAAATCCCCGATATCTACTTCAGCAGGTCGATGCTGGAGTGGCCGAGCTTTTTCATGATGGTGGCGAGCCGATGAACCGGGAACCTTTCCCCGGCGCCCGGATACCCGAAAGCGGCGCTGGGGGAAAAGTAGCCCAGGATGTCCGGCCTGTGAAAAACCAGCTCTCCGCCCCGATCCGCCAATCCGACATCATGAAAAAGCAGGTTTGCCGGCAAACCCTGTTGGCGGATCCAGCTCGCCAAATCCGGGGTGGGGTCGGAAGCGTGCAGCGTGCAGCCCGTCAGGGCGACGAGTTCCAGGTCAAAAGAGATATCCGTGCCCACCCCAAAAGAGTAAGCCACCGACTCCGAGCGCAATTTGGTTGTCTGGCAAACCCAACCGCCGTAGGGGGAGCCCAGCCGCTTCAAACTGCGGATTTCGCCTACCGATTGGGGCAGGAGAAAAAATCCCTTTGGCAAAGGGCTCGGGGAATCCTTTTAAGTCCCCGAAAGAATTTCATCATTTTAAAGCCCTGGGTTTTGGGGGGACAAAGTCGGTCCGAAGTTCCGATTTCACGATAGCGGGGCGGCCGAAGTTCGCGTTGTCATAAATACGGCCAAAGTGCTGAACAGATTGGGGGCAAGGTTTCCCATCCCCGGAATCATCAGCCGCCCAAGATAAGCTTGGGCCAGGGCCTGGAGGCCGACCCGGGGCAATATCTCTTCGAAATCCTTCACGGAAAGCTGGTGGATATGCCCGGTGTTCCACCAAGAGTGCCCAAAAAGCATGGCCCTTGGCATTCGGCCAAAAAACAAAAGGTCTAAACGGTTCCGAAGATTGCCAAAGTTTGGGAAACTGACAATTTGCCGAGGCGCCACGCGGGCCATCTCGCCGAGCAGACGTTCCGGGTACCTGACCATCTGGAGCGTGACGTTGCAAACGGTGTAATCAAAAGAATCATCTGCCCACGGCAAGGTGTCATCGATGCGGCCTTGCCGGACCGGCAGACCCCGGGACCGGCACACCTCCACCCCGGAAGGACTGAGTTCCATCCCTTCCGCCTGGATTTTCTTTTTCCGGATCAGGGCCTGCAAAAGACTTCCCTCCCCGCAGCCCAGATCCAACACCCGGCATCCTTCCGGAATCCAGTCTTGAATTATCGCGTACTCCTCCCGCTCGGCCCGTGAGTCCGGGGTGTAATCGTACGCGCGGTTGTCGCCCATGCCTTAGCCCCGGAAGGAGTTGATGGCCCGGCAGACTTGCCGGATTTCCTCGGCCTCATGGAACGTGGAAATGGGCAGGCTGAGTTCCGTGGCGTGGATCAGATCGGCGAGGGGAAACGGGCCGCCGGCCAGTTTTCCCAGCAAGGCTTTTTGCCGCGCCGGCGGCACCGGATAATGGATCTCGGTTTTCACACCCTCTTTCAACAGATGCTCCCGCAAGGCATCCCGGCGGGGGTGCCGGACTGCGAAAATGTGGAAAACGTCCTGAAAGGCCGGATCCCGGTGGGGAAGGACCAGGTCCGCCAAGTGGAGCTCCTCAAAATAAATCTCCGCCAAACTTCGCTTTTTGCGGTTATTTCCCTCCAGATGGGGCAACTTCACCCGCAGAAGGGCGGCCTGCAGCTCGTCGAGACGTGAATTCACCCCCAGAAGGTCGTTATAATATCTTTTCTCTGATCCGTAGTTGCGAAGAGTCCGCACTTCCTTGGCCAGACCCTCACGCGCGGTGACGATTGCCCCGGCGTCTCCCAGTGCGCCCAGATTTTTGGTGGGATAAAAACTGAAGGCCCCCGCCTCTCCCCAGGTCCCTGCCCGGCGACCGTTCTGGTCGGCTCCATGGGCCTGGGCGCAATCCTCCACGATTTGCAGGCCGTGTCGTCGGGCCAGTTGGGAGAGCCCTTCCATGTCGGAAATTTTCCCATACAGATGTACGGGTAGAATGGCCTGGGTTTTAGGCGTGATGGCCCGGGCCGCCGCTTGCGGATCCATGTTGTAGGTCCGTAAATCGGGCTCCACCAGCACCGGGACCAAATCCGCTTCCAGCACGGCCAGCACCGAGGCGATGTAGGCGTTGGAGGGGACCAGCACCTCGCTCCCGGCAGGCAAATGGCAGGCCCGCAAGGCCAGGGTGATGGCATCGAGCCCCGAGGCGACGCCCACGCAATGTTTCGCCCCGCACCAGGCGGCAAACTCTTTTTCGAAGGCCGCCACCTCCGCCCCCAAAATAAACCAGCCTTGGTTCAGCACCCGGCGAAACGCCTGCTCCATTTCCTTGGCTTGCGGGGCATTCACCCGGGCCAGCTGGTCGTATTCGATCATGGCTCCGGATAGGGCTCGTCAATGTAGTCGTTCACGTCATACGGCTGGGAGGCCAGCACCAGCAACACGCAATCGCGGGAGAACTTGTCCATGGTGTGCCAGTCGGAGGTTTCCAAAAGCAGGCCCTGCCGGGGGGTGGCCAATCGGTAGTCCTGCTTGTCCCTGCCGTTGTTCACGTGAATTTGCACGCTGCCAGCCACCGTCACCAAAAACTGGACATTCCTGCGGTGCCGGTGCCCCCCCCGCAGGCCCTGGGCGTGATGGATGAAATAAACCCTCCGCACGGGAAACGGGACTGCGGTTTCCAGAACGTTCAACTCCCCCCGCCCGTCGGCAAAGGTGGGCAGTTCGATCAGCCTGGCCATGCCCGTATCCTAATCGTCCAAGGCTTCCCGGAGCGAGATATAGTGATCATGAAAACGGGGGTTGAGTCGGGCATAAACTTTCGCCCCAAGGGTCTTCCAAAAGTCTGGGGCGGACACGGCCAGGGGATTGGCTCCAGGGTGATCGCGGGTGATCTCCGCCGCAATCTGCAAAAGCTCGCGCAGATAGGGTTGATACAACGCCTGGAAGATGGCGGGCGGGATTTCATAGCCTCCGGCCACCAACTTGATCCGGTCATTTGGAAAAAAGCGTAATTCGTGGAAATGAAAGAAGACCAGCGGGGCCTCTTCTCCGTTCGACAAGTCGCGGCAAACCCACTGGGAGCCGCAATTTCTGCGGATTTCATAATTTCGACAGTTCCAAGGGGCCAGGCCGACCCCCGGGGCGTCTAGCACCCGGACTCCTTCAAAGCGCTCGGGCCAGTCGTCGAGGTATTTTTGGTCACCAAAACGCCCACTTTCCACTCGGCCATAGCACCAGGCGAGACACTGCTGTCGCCACCACCGGAGGGCCCGCAAGCCACGCTCATCGTTGCGAATGGTCACATACTGGACGCAATATACCCCGTGGGTGCGGTTTTGATCATAAGACGCTGCATAGTTGTGTGGGGTAATTCCAATTGAGTCCTGACCCATCTGGGTCTCCAAAATCTGGCCCGGTCTGTAAAAACAGACGTCGGCATCCAGATAGGTGCAACGGGGCAAACCCAGCTTCTCGAGGCAATAAAGCAGCGCGGAAGAACCACAGGTCCAGTAATACTCCGACCGGGTTCGCCCATGTTTCGCGCGCAAAAGCTGGTGGTCTTCAAAATCTGCCCGGCGAATCACCACGAGGCTGGGGTCGTTGCGTTGCTCCAGATAGTCCGCCGTGAAGTCATCCATGGCGAACACATGGAGACAGAACGGCCGGCCTTGCCGTTGGAGCGAAGCCCGCAGGGCAAGGCCCTTGGCCAGAAAACCCGCGTCAAAAAGCGTGCAGGCATAGAAAATTTCTGTGGACTCGGCTCGGGAGACTGCTGCCCCGGCCCGTGGGTTCAGACTCCTTTCCAGAACGCTCTCGAATTTATTCAGCCATAGTTGCTTGTTGTTGTCCCGTAGCAGCTTGGCATGCCCCTCGGCCCCCGCTGCGATCACCTCTTGCGGATTTTGGAAAAGGTGCGCGATTTGCCGGGCCCAGTCCTCGGCGGAATCCGGGTCAGCAAGGCGCCCTCCCCTGCCATCCGCCAGGACTTCGACCATTGCTCCCAACCGGCTCCCGACAAAGGGCCTCCCATATTTCCAAGCCTCCAAAAAACTTAAGGGGTAAGGTTCATGCCAAATCGAGGGAATCACGGAAAAAGCGGTTTGAGACCATAAGGCCGCCTGCTGTTGCCGCGGCACAAACCCAAGCCAGCGAACGTTGGAAAGTTTGAGTTCTTGGGCCAGCAATTTGAGCTTGGCCTCTTCTGGCCCCGATCCCGCGATCCAAAGGGATCGGGTTCCAGTTGAGAGCAGGGCCCATGCGCGCAACAGCCGATCTACGCCCTTTTCGGGTGAAAGCCGTCCGATGAAAAGCACATTGCCCCCGGGGCACGGCTCCGGCGCCGGCGTCTCGGCTTCCAGATAATAGGGTATGACCTCGAGGCGGGAGGCCGGAAGGCCCATCCGGATATGGATGTTTTTCAGGGAATGGCTGGGGGCGATCCAGCATCGGATCTGCCGAAACACATCATCCCTCCTGACTTTCTGCAGAATGATTCCCATCCATCCGCTGATGATTCGGCTATCGCGCCAACAGCCCGTGGTCAGGGCCGGCAAAAAGTTTCCTTGGGCGCAACGCTGACAGCCTTTGCCATGATTCAGAAAATATCCGTTGGCGCAGCTTAGGCGATAATTGTGCAGATAGTGCACGATGGGAACGTTCAGCTCCTTGGCGACCGCATAGACGGCCGGGGAAAGGGCCGGAAGCACGTTGTGAATGACCCAAAGGTCGTGGCGGTTGCGCTGCTGCTCCTCCCGCAGATCGCGGGCAACGGCTGGGTTGTAAAAGGTCCGCTGCGGAAGCAGGGCCCGTCCGGCCAATCCCCCCTCAAACAACCTTCGGGATGACCCAAGGTAGCGAAATATTTCGTGCCGATCTACCAAGGCATCTTCGATCTTTTCTGCAATATATTCTTCCCCCCCGTACTCGAGGTATCGGGAATAAATTTGAAGAAGCCGCAGGCGCCGCATGACAAAAGCTTAGGTTCAAATCAACGGGCATTGAAAGCCCGCGAAAAGTCGGCCTTTTTTTCAAAGCCGTGAGGGGATAGGTTGGGGACGGTCGGTAAGCTCAAAACCGAAATTCCCCGCGAAGCTGCTCGCCGGAGCAGCGCTTGTTGCCGTCTTCTTGCTGGGCCGGGTGGCTCACTTTTTTTCGGCGACATCACCTTGGCCCGCCTTTTGGCTGTCGTTTCCTTGGCTGCTTTAGCCTTTTTTTTGAGGCCCAAGGCAGTTCTTCTCTGCACCCCGACTTTCGCTTTGCTCTGTTTTCTTTTGCTGACCTTTTGGCGGCATTCCTTGGTCTTGCCGGGGTTTGGAGACCTTCCTGAGATGGAGACTCCAGTGAGCTTTGGGCGTGGATTTGTGCGTTCGCTCACCGTGCTGATCGCCGGGGGCTTTGTGCCCTTCTTGGTCTGCAAAGAGAACAATTACAAAACGCGGCCGATGAGATGGTTGCGGTGATGACCGCTCCTCTTTCGGGAGCCCTGATCTCTGACTCCAGTGAGCTGATTTCTTTTGCCAATGATCGGGGCGCCCAAATTCTTAAGGTGGCGATGGAAAAACTAGGCTCGTCCTACTTTTCGCTTCTGACCCCCCCCAGAGAGGAACACCATCGAAAAATATGCTGCTCTTTCGGAACTACCTGGCGAAAATCAAGGAAGACTGATTATGTCGCTTCGCAAAGAGCCCCACAAAAGGTTCGCCGCCCGTATGTTCTGCCTCAAAGCAGCCTCGGGACGCCTGATGGCCACCATCTTTGACGAGCCCACCGACAAATCCTAAGACCCCCGCCGAATTCGCGTGCTCCAAAACGGGGAAGCCAACCCGGCCAGAGGCCTGCGCACGACCGGACTTTCCAGGGTGAACACTCGTGTCGAGATCTTTCGAAAAAAATAAAAGCCCGAGAAAAGTTTCCTCGCCCGATGAACGATCTTCCAAAGGCCGCGAGCTCGCCGTGTTCCGACGGACTGAAGGGACCGAAGCCGAAGAGCTTCACTTTGAGCTTCGGACCGAGACCCCAACCCCAGAGGATTTTCGGTAAAAAGGCTGGTTAGAGCCGGAAGGCTGCCGGTTTTTCTACGGGCCTTGAGCCGGTCGGCCGTCCAAGCCGCATCCCCACAAACGCGATAAGAGGGATCAAACCACGCCAAATCGCGCTCCAACATCGACCGACGAAAAAAAGTCGCGCAGGTGAAGTTGGGCAGGTGCAAAGTGGCGACATGCTGCCAGAACATTTTGACCGGCCGCTGCGCGGTCATCAGTTTCCCTTTTTCATCCGCGACGAGGAAGCCCCCATATAAAATTTCGATTGCGGGACTGTTCTCGAACTCCTCCTTGATCTTGGCCAAAGCGCCGGGAAGATACTGTTCATCACAGTTGAGATAGGCGCAGAAAGTTCCGGTCCCTTTTTTTAAGCCTTTATTGACGGCATCATACATTCCTTGATCCGGCTCCGAGACCATGACTCTTCGGTATCCCTGCCGCTCGGGCCAAATTTTTTTCATTTTTTCGGAAAACTCTTTAAAGCCGTTGGTCCCGGCATCCTGAATAATGTGCTCAATGGTTACCCCCTCCTGATCCGCGACGGATGCGATGCAGCAGGCAAGCCAATCCAACTGGCGGAGGCTCGGAGTGACGATGGTGAAGTCCACCTTCCAAAACTACTTTCCGCTCGGCTTGTCTTCAAACCTTCCCGTCTTCACACAATTTCACGCCTTTTCAAAAACCTAACCCTTGCGAACCTTAAATCATGAAGTTTTTTATCATCGGGATCGCTTTCGCTTTTCCCTTCGGACTTTTTGCCGCCCCGCCGGTTCCGGTCACCTTTTTGATCCAGCACGACTACGACGCCAACATCGACCTATTTGGCGGCGGGAACTACCTGACGCCGGACGACAACCTGATCCTCGACTCCATGACCGAGGCCCAAAGCATGAGCAAGCTTAAGCGCATCGAGATCGCCAAGGAGAACCTGGCAAAACTTCTCAACCCCGCCGCGCTCAACCATCTCCGCGCCCCCGTGGAAAAACTTTCCCTCGCTATCGCCACCACCCCCGCCCGCACCCTCGACGCCTCCTTCATCCCCATCCAAACCAAGGAAGGCACCGGCATCCTCGTCATCCTCTCCCCCAACCCTCCCGCCTAACCCCTTTTATACCGGGGTCGGGGGTGGGTACGACCCCTAGGGTGGGGTCGGGGGTACCCCCGACCCCGTCCGAGGCCTTTCCAATCATTCAAAACATGCAAGGCTTGGTTATGCGTCCGTTTCTGGCGACCTCAGCCTTTATTATAATCTGCTCTCACGGGCTCGCGGCCCCGCCGGTTCCGGTCACCTTTCTGATCCAGCACGACTACGACGCCAACATCGACCTGTTTGGCGGCGGGAACTACCTGACGCCGGACGACAACCTGATTCTCGACTCCATGACCGCGGCCCAAGGCATGAGCAAGCTCAAGCGCATCGAGATCGCCAAGGAGAATCTGGAAAAACTTCTCAACCCCGCTGCGCTCAACCAACTCCGCGCTCCCGCCCAGATGCAAAAACAGCTCCTCCTTGTCCTCTACTGGCTCTGCCAAGCCTACGATGCGGAAGCTTCCCCGCAGGAAATGCTCGAAGAACTCTGCCGCACCGGCGACAACTCACCCACGGAACTGCAAACCACCCTCAAGGAGGTGCTTCTCTATAACTTCCATATCGCCCAGCACCTCGGCGTCACCAGCTTCCAAGCTCAGGTGAAACTCGGCCAAGGCCTTCCCCCCATGATCCCGGAGAAAGACCAGAACCCCGACAACCGCCTCGCCCTCCCCATCCCCATCCTGCCCCCCGACCGCTTCCCCCAAGTCGCCCACCAACTCTTCAACTACGAACTCTTCGACGGCCCCCTCCCCCAGGCCCCCTCCACCACCCTCGCCCCCAGCCAGATCGAGTTCGCCCAAAAACTCATCTCCCGCGGTCTCCTCC
>Ga0194119_10003812_pt1 | contig 23895 bp, 30 predicted proteins | sample TA2MahC100mmetaG_FD_148620 | JGI IMG/M metagenome (GOLD analysis project Ga0194119, IMG submission 148620) | Freshwater microbial communities from Lake Tanganyika, Tanzania - TA2015018 Mahale Deep Cast 100m | ecosystem: Environmental > Aquatic > Freshwater > Lake | place: Tanzania: Lake...
TTTCAGAGCACGAATAACTTTAACACTACTGCCACTAGTTACTCCACTATTAAATGCCAATGGGTCTGGAATGCTAGGATTGGCATCTACAATTTTTCTATAGAAGGTAATGATTCCCCATCTATATTTTTGGTCTATATGGTTACCAGCAGCTGCTCTCATCTCTGTGAGATTTTTTGGTATTACATTAAATGCCATATAAAAAACCTCCCTACTAGTATTTAGAGAATTAAATTTATGCACTCTTCAATCCAGTAAAGCAAGAAATAGTATACCTGCCATAATTTTTTCCTATAAATTCTTCATTAACATTGACAGTAGAAACAGCGTGTTGTTCTGGACCCAAGAAAATAATTGCTCGATTATTTTTGCACTCTACAGAATAATCATGGTCTGAAAACATAAAGTCTCCTCCCGTAAATTGTTTTGGTTCTTTCCATAACCAAATCAATGCAGTAAATACAGATATATCTCGATGAGGTTTGTAGTAGTGTTCTTTCTCGTAGTAACTAAGTAGAACGCTAATCCAATTGCACATTCTATACAAATTAACAAACCAATGATTAGTCGGTAGAAGTTCTACAATATTTTCATTAAACAATCTGCTTTGGGTTTTACTAATGATTGCTGAAATATTTGGAACATTATACATCTGATGTAAGAACATCCCAAGATTTTTTTTCTTCAAAATTTTTTCATCATACACTTCTGTTGCTGCCCCAGTTTCAGATTCATCAAGAAGATTTGGTGTTAATATCTCTATTTCTTTCCAGATAAAATTTAAATCATCTTCTGTAAAGATTTTATCGATGATAATATGAGGGGTTGGAGTTTCAAAAAAAGTTAGTTCCATTTTATAATATATTCATATGGAGAATAGCGGACTTGAACCGCTGGCATCCTGCTTGCAAAGCAGGCGCTCTACCAACTGAGCTAATTCCCCGAAGCGGAAGGGGTGGGATTTGAACCCACGGATGCTTGCACATCGCTGGTTTTCAAGACCAGTGCCATAAACCACTCGACCACCCTTCCAAAAAAACATCAATAAGATGCATCGTAGTATCTATTCATTTCTAGTTCTTCATACTCATGTTCTTCTGGATTATAGATTAAATCTAAATCTTCTTTTGAAAGACTATGAGCAACTACAAAATTTTTTTTATAAACATGATAGATTTTATCTATCGTTTGCTGATCGATTTTCTGAATGGAAGACATTGAATTCTCCGCCTGGGTAACGTTTTTTAAGTTTATTTACGTTGATTGAAATAACATCATCAAAAGAAACTCCCAATGCAATACATGCTTGTGCAACATACCACATGATATCACCTAGTTCAATAATTAGATGTTCTCGATTATCTCGATTCCAAGGTTTTCCTTGAAAGATCATCTTCTTAATGATCTCAAGAAACTCCCCACCTTCAGCATTAATGCCAACGCCAGCAGTAAGCAGTCGTTCAATATTGGCACCCTCACGATCAAGTTCGCCAATCCGATCAGCAAAGTCAACAAAATTTGTAGAAGCATCGCTAGTAACGGCAGAAACAAATTCTTGATAACGATCAAAGTTGATTTTAGACATAAAAATTACACAATAAAATTAGAAAACTTACTCAATCGAGACTGTTTATTTGATACATCTTCAAGATAATCAAAGGTATCTTCATCACTAGTATCGGTAAGAAGATCAGAAGCATCTGTATCTTCAACATTATACAACTTCATCTTTGCTCTGTCAATACCTACAGTAAATCTTTTATTGAAGGTAGGATCATTATATCTGTTCTTTAGTTGCTTCAACATAATACGTCCAGATTGTTCCAGTTCTTCAGTGCTGATAAGAGCAAACATAAAATCTGCAGTAGCAGGCAAACCAAAGCTTTCAGAAGTGTCCGTAAGATCTGGATCGCTATTTCCAAATCCACTTCTTGTAGTTTGAGTTGCAGAAACTAGAGGAACATTACACTCAACTGCAAGTCCACGCAGTTCTTCAGCAATCGCCTTGACATACGTGTAACTGTTTACAATATGTCCTTTGTATCGTGATGAGGCACAAATATTTAGATAATCAATAAAGATAATATCTGGTTTAAAATATTTTTTCAATGATAATTCATTAATCAAAGATTTAAAATGACCTACATGAGCAGAAGCTGTAGGATATTCTTTGATAATTAATCTACCTTGTGTCTTCCTACCAATTTCTGTAACCCTGGATCTAAAAATTTGTTCAGGAATAGTATTAATATCTTTAATATTCACATTCAAAAGATTTGCGTCAATCCTTTCTGCAATTTTTTCTTCTGCCATCTCAAGAGTAATGTATAAAACATTCTTTCCTTGTGATAAACAGTTGGCAGCACAGTGACACATGAATAAAGATTTACCAACACCAGTGCCAGCAAGACCAATATTCAAAGTCTTATTAGGAAGACCACCCTTAGTAATAAGATTTAGTTTATCGATATCAAACGGTATCTTATCTTCTTTCTTATGATAGAAATCATATCGATCTTCTACGTTTTCAATATAATCGTGACCTACATGCTCGTCAAAAGATACTGCTAATGCTTCTTGGAGAATGCTTGGAATCGCATCAGTTGATACTTTCTGATTGCCGCCATCTGCGATTTTGATAGACTCCAAGAGTGCGAGATAGATTGCTCTGTCTTTACACCACTTCTCTGTGGTGTCGAGCAACCAGTTATATTCAACTGGGTCTTGACTAAGTTCTTTAATAGTTTTAACTGCGCTTTGATATACCTCTTCATTAATATCTTTCCTTGCTTCTAGATTAATAATAAGAATTTCTTTAGTTGGAGTGAGTTCATAACTACTTGCAAAGTTCCAAACCTCTTCATAGATCACACGTTCATGTAAATCATTAAAGTAATCTGGTTTAACAAAAGGAACTACCTTTCTATAGAAAGGTTCATTGCACAAAAGATTACGTAGAATAGTAGTTTCAATCCTCTCACTCATCGCTCACACCATAAAGAAATTCTTTGGATGCTTGATTATTCAATTGTTCAAGTACTTCTTCAGTAAAATACAATTCTGGTTGTGCAAGAATTTGCTTAGCATACAACTTTTTTCCGCCAATTTCATATCGACCTGCAGTATTTTTCCAGATACCTGCACGCTCTCCTAATTCTAACAAACCATAGTATCGTTCTAGTCCACGTTCATCAAAGAACAAACGAGTTTCTACTTTAGATCCTTCTCGTGTTAAACGGGACTTCTTCGCCTCACATTTAATAATGTTTCCGACCAAATCGGTTCCATCCTTTTCTTTTTTCTTTGAGAGATAAATGATTGTGCTAGCAGAATACTTAAGACCACTACCACCGCCCATCTCTTTTGTAGGAACATAAGAGCCAATAACTTCATAGGTATGATTTGTTACTAACATTGGAATATTTGCTTTACCAAGTTTCAGTGTCAGAATTCTAAACACCGATTTGGTAAGCTGCGCCTTGGTCATGTCACGAACATTTTTGTCGTCGGACGCATCTTGAACTTCTTTGTTTGTGGCAAGCATACCAAGAGAATCTAGAACGAACATAAGAGGTTTACGTTCCTCTTTAGGTTGTTCCATATATTTATCAATGATACGCACTGCCTGTGTACGAAACTCTTCGATAGTATCTACAGGAAAAATAACCATACGTTTACTATCAATTCCTCTACTTTCAATCATCTGTTTACTAATAGCAGATTCAGTTTCAAAGTAAATGACGCCACTGTTAGGATCAGTATCAAGAAAATTACGAACGACAGACAAACAAAAGAAAGTCTTTCCAGTGCCGCTCTCTCCTGCCAGAGCCGTAATTTTATTTGAGGGAATGCCTCCGTGAATAGAACCGCTAACAAGGGCATTAAAAATGTAAGACCCAGTATCAACAAAAGTCTCAATATCACCAGCGGCAATACCATCACTAACCAAAGAAGCAAATTCATTTTTGCTATCCTTAATAACCTGAGATAAGAAATCCATAATTATAAAAAGCTAAGTATACTAAGTTTACGTTCGTAGTTCCAACCAATACATTCTAGCACATTTTTCAGCGGATCAAGAAAAGACTTTTCAAACTGTAAGTTATAGTCTATATACTTTTCAATTCCAAACTCCTTTGGAATTTCACCGAAAAAACTAATACAATTTTCATGTAATGGATTGGGAGTTTTCAGATAAATGAATTTAATTTTTTCACCTTCCTGAATAAGTTGATGCTTGTTTTCAATTTTATGCTTTCGTACATAGTAGTTGTACAATAAAGCACCTCTTACGTGTATGGGGGTTTTTGATTTGTAGATTTCTGTGGGATGACGATACTTTGCCAAATTGTTAACACCTCTAGGGAAAGCAACTTCTTCATAGGGTCTAATTTTAGTTTCTGATTTGACAGTATTGATGAAATCGATGAGGTCATTATTTGTTTTGCTGATAATAATCTTAAATGCTTCATAAAGTTTATCTCTAAAGTAAGAAGGAGTTGAAGATCTTGCAGTTTCTAGTCCCATAATTTTCATCTTGGGTTCAGAATATCTAACGCCCTCGCTATCCCAGACATTTAAAATATATCGTTTTTTAGCTGTCCAGATGCCACGATCAGCGATGTTCTCTCGCTTCATCTGCATCTTCTGGTCGTAAGCATTTACATACTCTGCCAGTTCTTGGTAAGAACTTTCAATATAAGGCTCAAGTTCCATTTGACAGATCTTGTCAAGGAACCCCACAACTTTCTCATTAGTTTTCTCTCTTCCCGTGAATACACGTTCAACCAGAGGACCCATATTAAGATAAATTGAATCAGTATCAGAAGCAATAACATAATCAACACTATCAGTTTTTAGAACTTTATTGAGATAAGCATTCATCTTGTTCTCAATCCATCGGATGGATACCTGACCAGACAAGGTGATTGCTTCAGCATTCGCTAGTTTATAGTAACGAAAGTGCTCGTTACCAATAGCACCATAGGCAGAGTTCAAAGAGATTTTCCTTGCCATCTGAATATTATTACAGCGGGCAATCTCTTTCATCAGTTCAACAGTAGGAGTTTTCTCATACTGCTGCTTTGCCTCAAGCATCTTTTTCTTGTAGATAACACGACCATCATACATCTTCTGCATCATCTGTGGCAGAAAACCGTGAATGTCTTTGCGATACATTGCACCGTTGGCACAAACAGTTTCGTTATCAAGATCAAAAAGATCAACTTCTTTATTCAAAATTCGATCAACGTTTACAGTTGAATGTCGTTTATCCAAAAGAGTTTCTGGAGAAATATTGTACTGCATAATTAAATGTGGGTACAAAGAATTTAAATCAAATGAAACTACCCAGTCGTAAAATCCTGGTTTGGGTTCTTTGACGTATGCTCCTGCATATTTTGCATCTTTTGTTGATTCTTTTTTTGGTGGAATAGCAATCTTTCTCTTGAGGAGTTCACAGTAAATATAATTGTCCCACATACGAACCTGTGAGAATACATCCTCATAGTTTACTTTGGCATCATATGCCATGGTATATGCAAGATCAAGTAACTTCATTTTATCGTCTAATTGATCAACCAGACGAACGTCAATGATATTGTACTCTACAAATTTTTTCCAGTTTTTTGTGTAGAACTCCTTAAAAGTATCGTACTCACTATGATCTAGTTTTTTGGCACCAAGTTCTACACTGCAAATATGATCTAGTCGATAACTTTCTTGATTAGTATACGTAAATTTTTTGTATAGTTCTAAGTAATCCAAAATTGAAATGCCCATGATGTCATAGGCAATCTGCTTACGACCCTTAATATAAATCTCCCTGAAAAGAATAGATTTCCATGGAGAAATTAGTTTTGTTTCTTTTTCTCCAATTACTCGTTCAATTCTACGAATGATATATGGAATATCGAATAGTTGAACATTCCAACCAGTAATTACATCTGGAAAATTATTCATCCACCAATTAATAAAAGCTTTTAGAAGACCGCTTTCGGTTTCAAAATGCATGTAATCTACATCATCATAGTTATGATCAAAAGATTTGCGACCAAAAACAATAATTCTATTATTATGATTGTCTTTGATAGAGATAAGCAAAATTTCCTGATCGGCAGATTCTACGTCAGGAAATCCATTCTCTGCTGATGTTTCAATATCCAACGTAAAAGTTCTGATCATATGAGGATCAAACTTAATTTCATCATCTGGATATTCTTCTGAGATGTATTGATTTAAATACCGAGTATTTCCACAGATCTCAAAATCATCTAAATTCTTGTGATTTTCAATAAACTGTTTTGCATCAGAAATAGATCCCTGTTTTACAGGTCTTACATATTTCCCATCAAGAGTTGTCCACTCTGATCTTGTCGGGGACGGAAGAAACAGAGTGGGATTAAAAGCAACTCTTGACTTAAATTCTCTACCATTTTCATAACCACGAACATGAATGTGATTTCCAGATTGTTCAACACTGGTATAGAATTTCATACTTATTTTTTCTCAATAAACAAATTATAACGAGCAATCAACTTATCGTTTGGTTCACAAATAATAAAAATATTTGAGGATCTAACAATAAGTTCAGTGTCAGATGAATGATATGGATATGAACTAAGTTCTAAATCATTACTAACTGCGACTGGATATTTTAGTATACAGTCAGGATCACCAAATTCTACATCTGGAATTTCTTCAATTGTTGCAACAATCCAATCACCATCATACTTAATTAATTTAATCATTGTACGTCATTGATTGCATTCTGAACTTCAATTTGCTGAAGTTGATCGTTAGTGGGACTATCTCCATCTTGAGAAAATTCTTCATTAATAATTTGCTGTACTTCTTCAGGAGGAGCAATTGCATCAGGAGGAATGACAGTAACCGCTTCCACTTTGCGAATGTATGCTTCTTCCAGACCACTATCTGGAACTCCAATTGCTGTAACAACATCGTAAGGAATACGAAATTGTGTATCAATTGAATAGGGGCACCAGCGACTAAATTTAACTTGAAGATCTTGCATAGGATCTGCTGGATTGTCAACTTTCACAAGTTCAAGAATATAAGGATGCACCATTACTAAACAGATACCTTTCCTTTCTTCTCCTTCTCCTTCAAATGCTTCCTTAAGTTCGCAAATGATTTGTTCGCCAGTCTTTAAAATAACAATTGAGTTTGCCATAGATTTCTATTGTACTTTTTATTAGTATAGCATGAAAATGAAATGGGGGCAACTGCCCCCAGACACTTTATTTATTGTCAGAACCAGTCCTTACGTTTGTGGTGTTCAGGAACGATTTTACCAATATTAATAGTCAAAAGTCCGTCTTCAAATTCAACAGATCTGATTTCTGTATCATCAGAAAGTGTCCATGCTCTTTTGAAAGATCGTTGAGCTAATCCTTTGTGGAGATATGTAGCATCAGTCTCTTTATCTTCTTTTTGTCCTTCAACAAAGAGTTTACCATCTTGAGTGTAAACATAAACTTCTTTCTTTTTAAATCCAGCAAGTGCAAGTTCAAGTCTTGATTCTACATTACTAACTTGAACTAAATTATACGGTGGATAGTTTGTAGTGGTTTCATGAAGATGGAAAATGCGATCAAAATATTCATCCATTCCAATACTATATTTGTTAATCCTTTCCATCAAAGCAGGAATATCTGCAGATGTAAATCTAGAAGTTGCAAGGTTAGTCATTATAGTTCTCCTTTTAAAGCGAGTGTATTTTGGATCTCTAATGAGCATCCGTAATAATTATATCACAACATAAAAAAAGTGGGGTGTTGAGTACCCCACTTAGTTGTTCGGATTATACTTCAGTTTTTTTTCTACCAATATTGTACTTACTTTCTAAAGTCCAATCATCTTTTTCTTTAAACGATAAGACTTTGATTTGATTGAGAGGAGCAACATCTTCGATCCTTGCTTCGTCTACAATTGTAATCAATCCCCAATCAAATAAAAGTTTTGCAATTCTATTTCTTCTTTGAATATCATTCAAAGTTAGATTTGTTTTCTTGCCATCAAGGGCAAACAATTCTTTAAAATGAACAATATAATATCTACCCTGCTTATGTAGGATGTGGCAAGATTGATATAATTTGTGTTCTTTTCTAGATGCAACACCGATACGAGTAAGCGTCTCACGAACCTTTAGAAAATCATCGGGTTCTGCCAGATGAACTTCCAGCATATCAGAAGGTTGCCATTGTATTTCAATGTCTGTAGTCATTTCGTGTTCCCACCTTTATACAATAGTTTTTTTATTTGTTCAAGTTCAGATTTCGTGAGAATTCTCAAGGCGGCTAATGCTTTATTATGACTGTAACCATAATATTCCTTTACCAACTCAAGATGCTCAAGAGTTTCTTTTTTAATCCAGGGAGAAAATCTTTTCCTTGGTTTCAAACTATTTATAAAAAAATCGTATTGCATCTTTTTATCTAGATAGTGACACTTGTTCATTTCGTTAGCAAACAAAATGCTATCGGTAAATCTAGATAAACATCGATTAATAATAAAAGGTGGATAATTTTTTTCTGCATCCTGATCTTCATCAATCAAATTTTTCTTTGATTGATTGATACTGTAAAGATAATCCTTTAGTTCATACTTCATAATTAAATAAAACCAACTCTTTTCGTTCTGCTTGATCAGTATTATAGGAACCAACAGATCTCATAGTATAAGTATGAGAAAACTCGGATGCTCTCCAATCAATAAATCTGTCTTTAACTAACTGGGAATTGTTGTACGATACCAGTTGAGAACAAAGATACCTATCGCAATCGTTAGCAAACTTATCGTGATCAAATCCTTTGTGCATTGATCCTTTACGCCCATAGAGGTTATCCTTAATGTCATAAGGAGGATCCAGATACACAAATACACCCATATCATCGGTCAATAGTTTTTCATACGAATGGTTAGTAATCTTCCAGTCTTTGATAATCTCACCATACCCAGGAAGTTTTTCAATATTATTCATAGAAAAATTATTGATACTTGCTTGTGGTGAGAAAGAAGAACTTTCAGTCAACCCAGAGAAACTACACTTATTGATAATGTAGAATGCTACAGCACGATAGAAATCTTCTGCTTCTGGATGATTGAGATGATCCTTCATCAAATTGAAAAGTTCTCTGGCAAGTTCAGGAGTGCCGTAGTCTTCTTTATATCCTTTGATACATTCGTACAGTTCTTGTGGTTCATCACGAAGAATACACCAGAAGGTATACAGAGGATTGTATAGATCATTCACCCAGATATCCAAGAAAGGATAACGCTTGGCAACTTCAAGAGCTACAGAACCACCACCAAGGAATGGTTCACGATATTCATCAAAACATTTTAGATCAGGAATATATCTAAAGATATTAGCAAGTGCTCTACTTTTCCCCCCAGGATAACGTAGAGGTGTCTTCAGGGATTTGATAGTCTGCGGCATGATATTTAAGGTACTCAAAAAAAGTCAATTTCATTTCTTTCTGCGACATTCCACAATGTTTTGCCGCAGCTGGTAAGGTCATTTTAGCACGAAACAACCTCTCGTTTGCTTCAGCAACATTTTGAGGAGTTGTCTTTACTGGTACTTCGTATAAATTTTTCCTATCAATTTTATAAAGGTTCATTTAAATTCACACCCCATCATAAGTTCTGTTAAACATGCAAGCAGATTAATTTCTTGATCAGCAACAAAAGCAATCTGATATTGATACTTAGCAATGATCAATACTGCTTCTGGAATAGAACTAGATTTCAAATGATCATACAAACAATCATATATTTTCCTAAGAATGATGTTGGGATCGCAATCAATATTGTTAGTAATCCATTTGCCAACATTAGTAAACTCTTTATTCTTCAATGAAAGAATAAGAGTATCCAAATTAATATCAGAAACATCAGCAAGAATTGCAGATGAAATAGATCCAGTTGCAGCATAACGCTGACACTCATTAATCAATCTACGCCAATCTGGATAATACTTTTTAACAAGTTTAGCAAGAACTTTATCTTCATAGTCAACCTTCTCAGAAGAAAGAATACTTTTTAAACGATTAAAAAATTCACCCTGTAGTTTTACAGATTGATCAGGTTTAATTCTAAAGTCAATCACTGTACACCGAGAATGAAGAGGATTGATAATCTTGTTGATAAAGTTGCAGGTAAAGATAAAGCGGCAGTTGCCGTGAAACTCCTCTACAGCGGTCCGCAGGGACAGTTGAACGTCGTTGGTGGTGTTGTCCGCCTCATCGATGATAACGACCTTGTGGGACGCCCCAGAGGTCAGAGAGATGGTTGTGGCAAATTGACGGACACGGTTTCGCACCGTATCCAAGAACCGCCCTTCGTCCGAACCGTTGATGACAATATATGATGCACCTAGTTGTTCACACAATGCTTTTGCAATTGTAGTCTTTCCGACGCCAGCAGGACCAGTAAGAAGAAGATTAGGAATTTCTCCTTGCTCTAGAAATCCACTGAAGATATCAATTGTAGTTTCAGGAAGAATACAATCATTAACAGTCTTTGGACGATACTTTTCAACCCACAAAAAATCTTTACTCATAATTAAAATCAAAAGGACGTTCGTATTCTTTCACAGTAGAAGATTTACTTTGAAGCATAACCTTCATATAATCATATCCTAACATAGGAATTGCTTCGCCGCAAGTAAAAATATCACACACTGCCATTTCTTTTTCTGGCCATGTATGAATACTAATATGACTTTCAGCAAGAAGTGTCACAGCAGTTACTCCTTGAGGGTCAAACTGATGTGACACTGTATTTAAAAATGTTGCCCCACACTTTTTTGCTGTATCGTACAACAAATTTTCTATAAACATTCTGTCATTTAAAAGATCAACATTACATTGATACAAAGTAAAAAGTACATGCTTCATTTCACTCCCCTGACAATAAACACTTATCTATGTAGTTCTATTACACCCATTCAGGTTTTCGTTCTGGCATACGAAGATAATTAGATGCAACCCAAGGTTTGGATGCGATATACATCTTGTAAGCAGTAAAAGTATCAATGCTTGTGTCAAATTTATATTCATCTGGCATTGCTCTCGCAAATGGTGTTACTTCAGTTATTTTACCTTTTGGAAACAAATAATATGCTTGAAGTAAGGTATTGTAACATGAGTGAATTTTTCCATATCGCAGACTATACTCGTCACACAAGTTCATACCATGTTTAATCAACCAATAGGCATTATGGATACTATCCATCGCCCATTTGGTACAGGGATGATTACGAAACGCACCCTTTTCAGTTCTGTAGGGAATACCATTAGTCTTAGGCAAAGTGCCGTAGTTATGACCCCATTTTTGAGATGCAACAATGGAGAGCATTTGACAGCACTCCAGAGGCATCTTGACGATATGTTTGTCGGGGAGACAGACAGCACTCTCAGCAGGCCAAGGAGATGTTACAAAGATGTTCAAGGTTCAAGAGCAATGTAATAAGTGAGATCTAGAGTTTGATTAGTCCACTCAGAAATCAGATGCTTAGAGATTTTAACATTGTAGTCACCTGGAAGCAAACGAATGTTCTCAATCTTAACATCCAAAGAATACTCGCCAGTAAAATCACCAGAAGTGGATTGCTCGTAAGTATTGCTGGTATCATTCTCTTTATCGCGTAGGATTAGTTTGATAGAATTTCCAGTAGTATCAAATGTAAGATCAGGAAGACCATAGACAGATGATGCTTTTTGCAGTGACATTAGTTCATCACCAGTAATGTTGAACTGAATATCAGCACCAGGAAACTTTACATTTTTTTCTGGTGCAGACTTAAGGGTGATTTCTGGATCAGAAAAATAATACTTAGCAGACCTACCATTGCCACGAATACTAACAAAATTTTCGTTTGCAAATTCAAGCTGAGGATTGCTAAACAGAGTGATGCCAGAAAGAAACTGACTGAGATCATAAATCGCGAAGTCCACAGGAAATACTTCCTCGCCAGTAAACTTTGCAAGTATGTTCTCTGCATTGCTAACAGTGCGTACTGTGCTTCCTTGGCGGAATACGATTGAGGAATTGATTGTAGAAAAATTCTTGAGGACATCAAGAGTTTTTTTGGATAGCGTAACTTTACTCATCGGTTGTAATCTTCACGTTGGGCATTTTTATCATTGAAGTTCATAAGAAGAACAGCATAGTGTAGTACTTTCATAATGTCCATACGAGCACTACCCTTCTTATCATAGCGAGAAGCATACTTCAGGATGTTACTACGGCAGAAAGCTTCGCCGTCACCACATGCTTCAATCAAATCCAGAGTTTGGATTTTGTCATCACCCACAGAATAATGTTGGGTGTAGGTATTCATAATATATTGGCGCAATTCATTAAGAATTGCATCTTCGTTATACTTAAAGTTCATTCTTTCCAAATAGTTTCAATAGTATCATGGTAGCATTCTTCAAGGTTTCCGTCAAGGTCCCTGACAAATAATTTCAAACCCTCGCCACCTAGGATCCGAACAGTCCTGCCATCTTTGAGGATGGCAAGACAATTTACATAACCGTGGAATTCATTAGAAGGGATCTGCGGCATCTTGCTTTTCTTCAGTAATAACATCGACATCAATCTTATCATACAGTTCGATGAAAGATTGCTTGGTCTCGTCATCAAAACGATTAATACAAACTTTAATTGCTTTCATGCGATCTTGCCAGATAGCATAAGCACGGATGATATGAACCAGACGACGGGTGGAAATCACCTCATCAATACCACCATCCTTGAAAGTCTTACGGATAATATCTGCCCAGTTAGCAAGATTGATACAGAAATCTTCGTCAGGAATACCAAGACTTTCAGATGCTTTTTGAAGAATTCTAGTTTCAACTGAAGGAGTGGGATACTCTTGCTCAAACGTGAGAGCAAAACGCTCAAGGAATGCTTCGTTCAGCACGTTGGTGCCGATGAAACGTCCGTCATCAGAACCCTTACCTTTAGTGTTGGCAGTAGCAATCACGTTGAAACCAGCAGCAGGTTGAACGTAGCGACCAATCTTCTTCAGGAAGATGCCTTTACCTTCTAGCACGGATTGTAGACAAAGGATTTTGTTGGAGGCAAGGTCAACCTCGTCAAGTAGCAAGATCGCTCCCCTTTCAATGGCGTCGATGACTGGACCATTATGCCAAACAGTGGCACCATCAACAAGACGGAAACCGCCAATAAGGTCATCTTCATCAGTTTCAATAGTAATGTTTACACGAATAAGTTCGCGACCAAGTTGAGCACAAGCTTGCTCTACAGAAAAAGTCTTACCGTTACCAGACATACCAGTAATAAAAGTAGGATAAAAAATACCAGATTGAATAACTTTTTTCACGTCAGTAAAATTCCCGAACGGGACATATCCAGTATCTTTAATAGGAACAAGGTTCTGTTGTTCCCGAGCAGTAACAGCAATAGCAGGAACAGCAGCTGCTGCCTGGTAGGTGTGTTCTAGTTTCTCTTGAACGGTCAGGTTCCAAGTGCCACGACCAACTTTATATTGCTCAAGTCGTTTGGTAACTGTAGGATAGGATAAACCGATTTCATCTGCAAACTGGCGAAGATTTACAGACGAAACAGTATTACCATAACGAGTTTGAAGATCGCTAATTTCAAAAGAGGATTTGGAAGACATCCGTTTATTTCCCAAGAACAAAGTTATTATAGCACTTCCAATCTATAGAAGGAAGGAAAAGAGACAGTTTCAAAACTGGACTTCCCATCCATCAGGAGACTTCAACTTAGCACCAGCCTGAGCAAGCGCGATCAAAATTTCTGCATTACTAGTTACAGAAGAAGAAGAAAAAGTTGTTTCTTTTTTATCATCGGCAAAAACAGGAGAATTAACTAGAAACTCTTCAAGAGCTTTATCTTTTTTCTTTGCTTTTACTGCAGTTGCTTGGTCCCTCTTGTTTTTATTTTTCTTTTTAATGGTAAGAAGATGCTTAAAAGTTTCAGCAAAAACTTTTGCTTTCTTTTCAACATCTGCTGGTTCTTTTGACAAAAGAGTAGAGACTTGAAGGCGAACATAAGATGCTTCCTTTTCCTCCAATCCAGCTTCGCGAAGAAAGCTAATAATACCCCATGGACTTGTAAAATACTCCAGAGGCATTACAGTAGAACCAACTCCAGTCTTGCATTTGTGCAAGTTTTGTGGAACCCATTGGGCATATTGATCCATAACTTGATACCAGTTACGCTGGTCAATAGAAGAAAGTAACGACATAAAGTAAAATCGTATTGTACGTAAATTAATTATAACAGATAAAAGAGAATTGTCAAGAGACTAGAGTTGCAAATGAGTTGAGAATTTTCTTATTAACGGTTTTAGACCTTAACATTTTTTTAAATGCTTTTGTAATCTGGACTTTAGATGCTTCAGAATCTATTTCAAAATTATCTTTATCCTGTGACATACTGTGTGAAGCGATGTAGTAAACAGCGTCCCACCCAGAATACTTGAATACCCAAGACTTCTCTTTACGCCAAGATGCCATTGCCTGATTATCATTATAAGTATTATACACCGAGCGATAGGTGCGACCAAAATCAGATCCAGAAGAAATTCTAAATCCAATTAAGTTGACTTCTGGGAAACGATCTTTCAGATTTTGAATGAGAATGTTTGTAGTTCCAGAATCAAACGTTACTTCAAATTCTTTATAAACCCTGCCAGTCTTACGGTCTCGAAGACACTTGCCATAGTCAACAGCATTCTTTCCAAGAATTTCTTTATCATGCCTAGTAATGCTTATATCATGATGTATAGGATTAGATTCTCCATCAGTAAGAATACAGACTGTTACTTTTTCGGCATTAGTTTTTTTCTTAAAGTTAGGAATAATTTTACTGAGGGTAATGATTGTCTCATTCAAAGGAGTTCCACTCAGATCAAGTCCACAAGGAATACTCATGCCACTGTAGCGACTACGGTCTAAAGAAAATGCAGTCCTCCAAATATTCTTACACTGTTCTTCAAATACTCGATTGTTACAATCTGAAGTAAAGAAGTGCAGTAAACTGAACAGTTCGTTGACACCAATTTTATTGTGTCCTCGTTCATATTTTTGCATATCACCATCTCGATAAGGATCTGCCCAGCAATATGTAAATGCATATACATCAAAAGGGATTTGAACTTTACGGCAGAACCACATCAAATTTAAAAGTTGCTTAACAGTATCCATCAAGTATTCTTGCATGGATCCAGACCAGTCAAGAATAAAAATCATGCCATGATTTTTACCATCTGGAAGAACAGTAACCTTCTTAAAAATATCTTCGTTGTACGTATAACTGTGGAGTTTTTGAGTATCAATAACTCCAGTTTTACTAGTGCTAGCACGAGCATACGCACTAGCAGACTTACGACATTCAAATTCCTTGACAAGATAATTAACTTCTTTTTGTGCAGTTTTTTTGAAATCTTGATATTGACTATCTGCTACATGAAGACTTTCTTTATATGAAGTGTCATCAAGATGTTCCCAATGATCTGAACATCTTTTATGAACTTCTTCATTATTTACGATGATACGATCTTCGTAAACTTCTGCAAGTTCAAGATAAGTAATATCACGATGATGCCTATTACTACTGGTAAGTTCTTCTGTACTATCATCAAATGACCGTTGAGTTTGAGATACATTCTCATCTGCTAGCGATCCTCCACGAGAAGTATTTTCTTCTCTTTGATTATCTTCTGCTTCTTGTTTTTTTCCTTCGCCTTCTTTCTCTCCATCTGCTTCGTCAGATTGAGAAGATTCATAATTAGGAGAAGAAGAACCTTCTTGAGAACCAGAATTTTTTTTCTGAGGAATACTCTCCATAGGTTTTTCTGAAATATACTTTTTAAGTGCCTCACAAATTTTAATCACATCATCAAAAGTTTCTGCTTTTTCTGTTGCAATCACAAAAGCACGTTCTTCTTCAGTAAAGGGCATCATGATATGACTGCCAATCTTAAAATGAAGATTGATGCGATCGATCAAACTAAGAGTATTAAGATCAGTATCTTCAACACCAAAGAAATCTTCAGTGTGAAGTTCTTTGTATCCACTAAAAAATGACTTAGCAAGACCAGGATACTTACGCTTCATCATCTTCTCGATACGAGCATCCTCAATCACGTTAATATAATCTTTAGGAATCTTCACACGCTTAGTCCAATCCTCATTAGGTGTAAAGAGGGCATGACCCACCTCATGTCCCACCAGAAGATCGTACACAACGCTAGAAGCACGGTTCCAAACAGGAAGAACAAGCACCCTGTTCTGAACATCGAAGGAAGCAGTAGGGACCTGTTTGTGCTCAATTACAAGGTTTTCAGTAGCAAGCAGACGAGCAAGTTGACCTTTGATTTCTCGATTGATTGACATGGTAGTTGTCTGAAGTCCTCTTATTGTACACCACAAAAAAAGGGGATCAACTCCCCCTAGTCCACTTCTGAAACTGTCTCCTCACAAGCACTGTAGTTCTTGACTTTAGAAAATCGAATTGTTTTATCAAACTTTCCTTCAAGACTTTCTTTGTGACTGATAACAAATACATTTGTTTTCTCATCAAAGTTTCGTAAGATCCATCCCAATTCACCTGTACCAGTTTGGTCTAGGGAACCATCAAAGATTTCATCTAGGATCAGGAGGTTGGTATCTACGCTATTCTTGAGTTTAGCAATAGCTCTCCAAGTAAGCAACAAAGCAATATCAATTCTAGCTTTCTCCCCTTCACTAAAAGATTCGTAAGTGAAGATATCTCTATATCGTGATTTAATTGTTTCTTCAAAGTTTTCATCCAATGTAAAGTTTACATAAAAATCCATATTCTGAAGATACTGATTAATCAATTTATTCATCAAAGGAAGATACTTCTTGATAATCCTAGTTTTAATACCATTATCTTTCAGCAATTGAGATGCAACTAAAAGAACATCTCTATCTTTTTTTAGATCAGATAAATTGTGTTTGACCGCCTTCTTGTCATTAACTAGAATTTGAAGTTTGTTGTATTCTGCTTTTTTATCTGGGTTGGATTCCTCAAGATTTTTGATTTCATTTTCTACATCTGAAATATTTTTACGAATACTTGAGACCTGAAAATTTAATTGAGTAATTTTAGAATTTAAATTTGTAATATTACTAGAAATTTCACAAAACTTTTTCTCTCGCTGTTCTTCTTGACTGATAGCGGAAAGAATATCCTGAAGTCCTGTCTGCAAATTTTCTAGTTCTGAACCACTAGTATCTAGTTTTTCTTTTCGGAAATCTTCGCTAAGATCTTGAGTGCAAGTGGGACAGACATGATTTTCATTAAAAAACTTATACTCATGCTGACATGTCCGAACTTTTAACTGGATCTTCATAAGATACTTATTTAACTTCTTAAGTTTTTCAGAAGAAGTTGATACAGTTTGAAGATTTTCTGTATGCTCAGAAATCTGTCTATTAAATTCTTCAATAGCGTGATGATTTTCGTTCTCTTCTTCAAGTAGAGATTGAATTTTTTGATGCTTACGATCAATCTCTTCAGTATTCTTTTTTTCCAGTTCAAGCATATAACTTTTTTGAAGATTAATTTTTTCATCTAAGATATTAATCTTATATTCAAAATCTTTTAGTTCTTCCGTATTGTCTTTTAGTTTATCTTTCAACCTCTGGTTCATCACAGAGAACACTTGAATATCAAGAATATCTTCAATAATCTCACGACGTTGAGCAAGAGGAAGACGCATGAAAGGAACAAATGTAGAAGACCCTAGAACCACAATCTGAGTGAAAGATTTGTAATTCATCTTCAAAATATTTTGTTCCAACTGTTTTTGATAGTCAACAGCAGAACTAGATTGATCTAGCATTACGCCGTTTTGCCAGACCTCAAAAATATTTGGTTTGATTCCCCTACGAATAAAAAAGTTGTTTTTGCCAATACAAAATTCTAACTCTGTCAAACAATCTTTTTCATTTACGCTGTTGACCAGCATAGGTTTGTTGATCTTACGAAACGGTTTTCCAAACAGCGAAAAAGTAAGAGCATCCAAGATTGTGCTTTTTCCTGCACCGTTTTGACCAATGATTAGATTAGTCTTGGTATCATTCAAATTTAATTCAGTGAATGTGTTTCCAGTACTTAGGAAATTTTTCCACTTAATTTTTTTAAATACAATCATTTCAAGGATGTCGGGGGGATTATAAAGTCATCTGGAGAGATTATAGCATACTTTTGATTTCTGTCTTCACATGCATTGACAATTAAATCATAATCAATCTCACGTATTGCTAGGGGAACATAGTCGTCATCTTCTTCCAAAAAAAGATGGTATCTTTCAACATCATCTTCTTCTTCAAAGATGGGAATGATTTGTTCGCCATCATCGTCAACTATAGAAAAAACACCTTCTGGAGTTTGTTCTAGAGTAAGAATGAACATTAGACTACTTCACAACTTTCAATATATAGGTTTCTCATTAAGTTCTTTAAAACGGTTTTTTCTACGGATACCTCAACTTCATCAATATATTCGTTCAGTAAAGTAATAGTGTCTTTAACTTCTACTTCACAGTCGTCCATACTTTCTCCATCTACAAGATTTTCAACAATCTTAATATCATGAACGCCAACTTCATATAAATTTTCTATAACTTTCTCAAACTCATAGTAGTCATTCTTTTCTTCTACAATAACTTTTACATAAGTGTTAGTAAATTCACTAAAATCAAGTTGCATTTTATTACTATCATTGTAATATACTTTTTTGAAGATCTCAAAAGGATTAACTATAAATTCAAGTTTATTCTTTTTAGGATCATAAAGATGAAATCCTCGCTGATCTTTGTAATCATTCCAGAACATCTGATAAGGATTGCCCAAGTAGGTGATGTTACCTCTGGAAGATTTATGGTGATAGTGCCCAGAGAATACTTGTTTAAACTTAGAGAAGATGCTGGCATCCATGCCATGTTCCATTTTCATACCAGGAGTAACTTCAAAACCATTCAGCTCTAGGTGACCCATGGCAATCTCAGCACTAGTATCATTAATCAACGTCATTGTCTCTTCCATGTTAGAAGAGTTAATCCATGGAAGCATAATAATATTAGTGCCATCAATACTGACTGTCTGTGGGCGAGAGTAAACTTGAATGTTACTAAAATCTTTTAGTAGCAAATCAGGTGAGTTAATGACGTTTGTATTCTTATAGTAAGTGCAATGATTACCAAGAATCATGTGGACGGCGATGCCCATGTCTTCAAGACGTTGAAAATAATGTTGACGCACCCTGCTCCAAACATTAAAATCAATCCCCTTACGGTTATCAAACGTATCACCAAGATCAATAATAGTTCTGATTCCGTGTTTTTCGAGAGTGGGGAAAAAGATGTCGTCGTAGAATTTTTTGAAGTATTCCCAAAACGCAACACTGCCTTTCCTCCCGTCTAAATGTTGGTCAGTGATTAATGCTACTGTCATCGGTTCATCCTCGTTTCAATATTTTCTTTAATGCTTCCCATATCAGAATAAGATGCATTCATACCTGCCATATCACCTTCATAAGTATCGGTGTGCATAATTTCTTGATATCCAGAACGTTCCAATATCTTAGCCTTAATTTCAAGCTGTTTCTTTTCTTTTTGAATACGACGTAAGAAAGCGTAATAAATGATCTGAGTGAAGTAAGCGAAAGGATTGCTTGATTTTGCTGGATCAAAATTGTCAATATACTGTAAGCAATTTTCAATTCCATCACAAATCATATCATCCCTAAACATGTAGTTCACAAAATTAGGTTTGTATGATAGATGGGTGGCGATCTTCAAGAAACACTCACCAATATAATTTGGGACACGCGGACGAGGACTACCATTAGCTTCAGCGGCAAGAACAGAATTTCTGTACTTTGTCATTTCTTCCAGAAATTCTTTGTTATTAACGTAATACTCTTTGTTCTTTGTTCTTGCCATAGTTCATTTGACTACAAATTAATTCATGTACAATATTATACACGTTTACTAACCATTTGTAAAGGGGGTTGACAAGATCTCAAAAACCCAGTAGGATAACTCTGTCAAGGGTTCAGATGAGTTATAACCTTTAGCTTTTTTTATAAATATCTTCTAAAAATTTTTTAGTTTCATTTACTGATCCTAAATATCCCATTTTTTTAGTTAAATTTCCAGGAGATACTTTTGGAGTATCTGGTTCTTCTTCTAAAGATTTTAGATAGAATCTTTTAATTCTATCGTCAAGTTCTACAAGAGTAATAATTTGATCCATCTTTACGATAAACATTGTTTCGTAAGTTGAAGAAATCCAGTCTTTTAATATAAATCCTTCAATTTCCTTTCCGTGCTTTTTTTGTTTGATTTTTTCAACTAGCATCGGTCGATCTAATAATATACAATTTTCTTCCGTAAGATAACAAATTTTTGCAATCAGTTCTTCTCCAGAAGTTAATTTTACTGTTGAATAAAATTCTTCTTCCATAGCGTTTACAATCTAATGGTTATTATTTCATGCTTAAAGTTTTCTTCTTGATAAATTTTAATCCTTTCTAGCAAATGGTTGTATGTGTAATTAAATCTAGTAGTGCTAGAAATATCGTCGGCAATATCGTATAATGTTGCGGTATCTTTCCCTTCTCCTTTTCTTAGAACTCTACCAATAGATTGTAAGTTTCTAATTCTTGATTTAGATGGAGATGCAAAAACAATATTGTGAAGACGTTTAATGTTAATACCAGTACTAAAGGTTCCGTAAGATGCAACAATGATTGCGTTATTTTCTTTTTCAGTGATAACCCTAACTTGTTCTCTATCCTCGATGTCAGTGGAACCGTGAACAAAAAATACTTTTCTGGTATCTTCAATGCTACTATTTATTAGTTCATAAAGTGGATCACCATGCTTTTCTACGTAGTTAAAAAGAACAAGAGTATTACCATCTAAATCTTTTACAAGATTTTTTATTAAATTATTACGTTTACGATTATTTACCAAATATTCAATTTCCGAATGATAGTCTTCAAAGTATTGATATTCATGTTTGCAAAGTAATACTTTAATTCTAAGACTAGAAAGATATCCTTTTTTAATCAGATCATCTGTTTTAGTAACCTTTTCACATGCACCAAACAATCCTTCCAATACCCACTTATGAGTTTTACTTCCATCCAATGTTCCAGTAAAACCAAAACGATATTTTGCATTATGAAGCTTTGTCATAATACCAGTCAATGATTTTGACTTAAACAAATGTGCTTCATCTCCAATCACACAATCGATATCATCAAAATATCTTTTTGGAAATTTGTAAATAGATTGCCAAGTAGAAATAACAACAGACTTGTCGGTGTTCTTATCTTTCCCTGAATAAATTGTATGACAATGAGCATCCGCATCCCATCCATAGTCTTTAAAATCTTTAATCATTTGTTCAACTAGAGATGTAGTTGGAACAATCAAAAGAATTTTCTTTCCCGTAGAGACATAGTATCGAACAATACTATAAATCATCAGCGACTTGCCAGACCCAGTAGGAGATAGAAACAATCCTTTATTTTGTTTTAGTGCTTTATAGACTGTAAGATATTGATAGTCACGAGGTTTATACTTACAAATTTTATTCATGTAATGAACAACACCTTCTGGAGAAATGAAATTATTTTCATCCTCTACATCACCATACCAATCATTTTTTTCGTATGAGATTTTATAGTTTTTCTCATTGCACCACTCTTTTAAATGTGGTAATAATCCACCGTATAATTCTCCAGTTCCAGGAGAATATAAATGAATTGTTCCATCCCAATAACGATACCTAGGATTTCTTTTTAAGAACTTTGCTTCTGGAACTTCAAATGTAAAATAATCCGATAACTCACGATGAACATGAGCTTCGGATTGAATAGTTAAATAAACTTCGTTCTTTTTCCTTACAATCAGATCGGACATTAAGTATTTCCATTAATAAATTTTTCCCACTCAATAGCATTCTTAATGTGATAATTTCTCTGTGAAATCATTCTTAGAACTTGATCAAGATAATTAAGTATCTGATCAATCAATTTAATTTTTGCTTCTAAGTTGATAATATCTTCGTCTGATTCTAGGTAAACTTTCATTTTATCTGCCGTTTTGATGCTAAGACCAAATGGTTTTTCGGCATATACTTTTGCTTCTGATTCTCCAGAATAGTATTCTCTTTTATGCTTTACAAGTTTACGGATTTCAAACTCTAAAGAAGTTTTAACAGCACTAAGATCTGAGTAGTGGTTTAAGTATTTATTATGCTGAAAAGGTATCTCTAGAGATAATTTTGCTAGATCTTCTGTATATTCTTTGTTCTTGAATTGAAAATCTATTTGAGTATCGTTTTTCCACTCTTCTTTTATTTGATCAAATAATCTAATAATATTCTCAAATTTCATATAGGTTTAAAGTTTTTGTTTCTAATAGTAAATCCAGTATACTTGAAAGTTACCTGTGCTGTAAAGTACTCAATGTCTGTAACAGTAGCATCAAATCTAACTTCCGATAAAGATATTGGAAATAATTTTTCGTAATCTATAATAAATTGATTGTTAAAGTTTGACGTTGTAATAAACAACTGCCCATTTGAATATTGGATAGCGTCAATATTTGGATGCCCTTCAGAAGCACCGTTAATTTTTATCCATTTGTGAATAGAATTATAATTTTGTAAATCTTCATCAATTATAAAATTGACATTTAGATCTCCGTAAGTAACTCCACCACCAGCAATGATAGGAAATCCACGAAATCTTGTTGGTACTTCGGTAAATGAAACACTGATATCTGGAAGATTTACACTTTGGCAAAAGAAGTCAGTTCCTTCAAATCTTTCTAAGTTTAATTTGAACCCAATAGGAGCTAGGAAGTTCCTGTTTTTAGGTTGTTTGTTGTACCATTCAGCAGCCATGACATCTTCCCAAGCATAAGTATTTAGTTGTAGTATTCATTGATGCTATCTAGAATTTTGCTGATTGTCTGACGCGATGATGTACGTTGCTCTTCACTCCATTCTGGATGAAAAGTTCGATCATCTATTGATACCCGTATCTTCAAAACTTTTGCAAGGATATCGTTTTTGTTCAAAATACCTCGTGGCATTATACTTTTGCAGTAATAATTTATGTATAAAAAAAGAGGTCCCCCTAGGGACCTCTGTGAACTCTTGTGAAATGAATCACATGAGATTGATAACTTGTACTCTTCTGTAGTACATGTTGGCATTAGCGGTGAGGGTCTCACCATCTGGAGTGCCACTGTATAGACCGTTGGTGGTAACGAATGGATTTGATACCATTCCGTAACGGGTCTTGAAGCCAATCTTAGGCTGGAAGGTGTTAGGATCGATAGAACGAACCATCTGGAGGGGAACATATGGGCAATAGAAGAGACCAGCGTCATAAGGTGAAGTACCCTTATAACCGATCACATAATAGTGCTTGTCGCTGAGGTTAGCAGCATAAGGATCAATGAAGACCTTAATACGACCGTTGATAGTACCAACAGCGAGGTTACCAGTGTCATCTACCTGACCGATGGAAGGACCACCAGCACCAGTTAGACCTGAAGAGTAGTCAAGAACACCAGCCATCGCTAGAGCTGAAGCAACGTCAGCTGAGCAGATGAGGAAGTTGCCCTTACCTCTACGAGTTTCTTGAGCGATAGCGTTAGCATCGCGCTCAACCTGGAATAGAAGACCTTTGAACTTCTCTACTGACCAACGACCGTTGGAATCAACGTCGAGGTCAAAGATGCCAGCGTTAGCAACGTTGTTCTGAGCACCTTTCTTAGCAACTCTATAAACGGTACGAACAACTTCGCGGTTGATT
>Ga0194119_10003813_pt1 | contig 23893 bp, 18 predicted proteins | sample TA2MahC100mmetaG_FD_148620 | JGI IMG/M metagenome (GOLD analysis project Ga0194119, IMG submission 148620) | Freshwater microbial communities from Lake Tanganyika, Tanzania - TA2015018 Mahale Deep Cast 100m | ecosystem: Environmental > Aquatic > Freshwater > Lake | place: Tanzania: Lake...
CACGTTCTCGGTTTTCGTTTTTGTGCGATGGTCCGAAGAAGCCATCGGCAAGGCACTGGCCCGCCCTCGGAATGGGGATTCTGATCAACTCCGGCACGGGAGTGAGGCGTCGGGTGTAGACTGTTGGATTCCGGGAAACCCAAAATGGAAATTCCGGTCGATATCTACTCGCAAATAGTCTGGCGCTCGGATATGATCGACGGTGGTTCGGCGGAGAGAGGAAGGCATCGAATGAATCGTAGAAAATTGCTCGCCGCCGGCGCCGTCGCGGCAACGCGAGGTTCGGCAGCCAAACGCACGCCTGCCTGGAAGTGCGTATACACGCTCGACAGCCGCCGGCAGGCGATTGAAGGCAGCGCGCGCTCCCTGGCGGACGCCATCCGGCGCGGCGCCGATCTGAGAATCGCCACTTCGTTTCGCCACAACGAGCATATCGAGCCCGGTTCGAAAAACTCCGAACTGATCCTCGAGACCGCCGAGTTCCGCGCAACCTATTTGGTTGACGACAGGTGGGTGGCTGGCATCATGACCCTGCGCCAGCCGGTCAGCCTGCCGGACGCCTTTGGGCCACGCCCGTCGATGTCGTTCTTCCTCTACAACCAGGACGGCAAGCAGGCCATCGCCCGTCCCTATCTGGATGGCGTTGCCGCGAAGGGCGCCCCTGGGCCGTCGCCATTGGATGACCACTCCAAGATGCCCAAGTACCATCAGGAGGACAGCTGGGACGCCGCCACCAACGCGCCGAGTAGCAATTTCATCTATGACTTCGACCGGTTTCGCTACTTCGTACGCGATAACTGGACGCAGGTGCTGTCGCACGGACCTTCGGGAGCGGTGGTGTCGGGCTCGATCGACAGTTTGGGTCGTGCCTTCGACGAGGGCTGCGACGTCAAGGTCGCCGTGCGGGGGCTTTGTTCCGACCTGGGAGACGGACCCGGCCACGAAGTGATGATCCAGACCGGTTCCTGCTACTACTACACGGAGCAGAAGCTGTTCATCGCGGGGACACACCCGCTGGCCCGCGTGCGAGCAGCCGTGCCCATGCGCTACGCCAGTAGGAACTGGGATTTCGGTTGGTTGATCGTTCGCAGCGATGGACGCGTTGTGCGCAGGCTGGTTGACCCGCGCACTCTGGCGTTTCGTGACACGGAGGCCAAATACGCCATCCGCTGGTTCGTGCGATAAGGAACGCGCGCCGGGCCAACTTAGGATATCTTTGTAGACATGCGGAAAATCGCCAGGCGGACTTTTGCCGGAAGCTTGACGGCGGCATTCGCCGCCGGGGCAAACGATCAGGTATCGCTCGCCTTCGTCGGAACTGGCGGAATGGGAACCGCGCACGTCAAACGCACCCTCGACTTGAAGACCGCTCAAGTGACGGCGGTGTGCGACGTCGATTCGAACAATGCCGAACGCGCCGGGAAGATCGTCTACGATGCTACGGGCAAAGCCCCGCGTACCGTTAGCGATTTTCGGCGCCTGCTCGATGACAAGTCGATCGACGCCTTCATTATCGCCACGCCGCATCACTGGCATGCCCCGGTGGCGGTGGCCGCGATGAAGGCGGGCAAGGACGTTTATGTGGAGAAGCCAGCGAGTCACGTCTTCCGCGAAGGCCGGGTGCTGATCGACACGGCGCGGCAGTACAAGCGCGTTTTCCAGCACGGAACGCAGATGCGTTCGAGCGAGGTGACTGCCAAGGCACGCGAACTGCTGGACTCCGGCATCATTGGCGCCGTGAAGATGTCCAAGGCGTGGAATCAGCAGAAGCTCAGCAACCCGGCCAAAGTCCCCGATTCCGCACCGCCCCCCGGCGTCGACTACGACCTGTGGCTCGGTCCCGCGCCGAAGCGGGGCTTCAACCCTGCGCGATACAACCACTCGAGCAACTGGACCACGTGGCGCGATTACGGAAACGGCAGCATCGGCGACGATGGAATCCACGATCTCGACATGGCGCGCTTCGGGCTCGATCCGAAGACGCATCCGGTGCGTATCACGGCGCACGGCAGTACGGTAGCCGGTCCCATCGGCGAGTATCCGGACAACATGACGGTGTCGTATCACTTCGAAGAGGGCAAGGTCCTGCTCTACGAGGAGCGCAACTGGACGCCCTACGGCCAGTATGGCTTCGACAGCGGCAATGCATTCTACGGCACCGAGGGCTTCATGGTTTTTTCGCGGCGCGGGTATCTTCAGGTGTACCTGGGCCGCAAAGAAGAGAAGGGCCCGGGGATGCAAGGCGGCTCCGGGCATCCGGGGCACTTCGCAAATTTCCTTGACTGCGTGCGGTCGCGTCAACAGCCCATCGCCAACGCCGAAGTGGCGCACCGTTCCTGCGCGCTGGTGCATCTGGGCGAGATCGCCTACCGCGTTGGCCGCGTGCTGCACTTCGATCCGGCGACGGAGACAGTTCGGGACGATGCTCAGGCAAACGCGCTGCTGACCAAGAGCTACCGGCCGCCGTTCGGTTTTTGATAGACTGTTGTAGGGCGCGAGATGAAACACGCCTGGTTACTGCTGCACGCGCTGTTGCCGCTCGCAGCCGAGGTGCTTCACAACGGGGTCGTGGTTGAAACGCCGTGGCCTCCCCGCGGAGCAGCGCTGCCGGACGCAACGAAGTTACCTCCGTGCCTCGCAACCCCGCCAAGAACGATCCCGATCGACGTGGGGCGGCAGTTGTTCGTGGACGACTTTTTGATCGAGCAGACGAACCTCTCACGCGTCTTCCACAAGCCCGAGTACCATCCCGCGAATCCGATACTTCGGCCCGATCGGCCGTGGGAGAGTGAGACGCCGGAACAGGGCGCGGGCGCCACCGCGATGCCTTACAGCGACGGCGTCTGGTTCGACCCGAAAGACGGGTTGTTCAAACTCTGGTACATGTGCGGTTACGGCGGCGCCACCTGCTACGCCGAGTCTCGTGACGGCGTGAAGTGGTCCAAGCCGGACCTCGATGTCCGGCGCGGGACCAACGTCGTTATCGGCGATCCCCGCGGGTCCACTACGGTTTGGCTCGACCATGATGAGAAGGATCCGGATCGCCGCTTCAAGTTTCTCACTCCGTCCGGCGGTGACAACGAGAATCAGATCTTGCGCTTCTCGCGAGACGGCATTCACTGGAGCAGCCCGGTGAAGGGTGATGGAATGAGCGGAGACCGCAGCACCTTTTTCTACAATCCGTTTCGCCACGTATGGGTGTTCAGCATCAAGACGCGTGTTGCGGGCGCGCGAGCGCGGCAGTACCGCGAATCGAGTGACGTGGTGGCCGGTGCGAGTTGGAGCAAAGATCAGCCGGTTCCGTGGGCCGGCGCTGACCGCCTGGACCCACCGCGCGCCGATCTGGCGGTCACGCCTCAGTTGTATAACCTCGACGCGACTCCATATGAGAGCATCCTGCTCGGCCTTTTCGCCATCTGGCGCGGCCAGCCGAACAACCGCCCCAAGCCCAACGAGCTGCATGTCGGATACAGCCGCGACGGCTTTCACTGGCAGCGTCCGGACCGGACTCCGTTCCTCGCGCCGAGCGAGCGCCGCGGCGACTGGAACTGGGGAAACGTTCAGTCCGCCGGTGGCGTGCTGCTGGTCGCCGGCGACAAACTCTACTTCTACGTAAGCGGGCGCGCGGGTGCCGCGGCGAACGGTTCTTCCGGGGTTTGTAGCACCGGGCTGGCCACGCTGCGGCGCGACGGATTTGCGTCGATGCGCGCATCCGGCTCGCCGGGAGTTCTAACCACGCGGCCTCTCACCTTCACGGGTCGCCATCTGTTCGTGAACGCGTCCGCTCCACGGGGAGAGATTCGCGTTGAAGCGCTCGATGAGAATGGCCGCACCTTGGCGGGCTATTCGAAAGAGCGCTGTATTCCCGTACGAGGCGACGCGACGATGGCGCGCGTGCGGTGGAAGGACAAGGCCGCGTTGAACGGGCTCGCCGGGCGCCGCGTCCGATTCCGCTTTCACGTCTCCCATGGGGACTTGTTCTCGTTCTGGGTCAGTCGCGAAACGTCGGGAGCGAGCGGTGGTTATGTCGCGGCGGGGGGACCTGGGTTCGCAGGAGCCCGCGACGGCGGCGGCTTGGAAACTCGATAGGATTAGGAAGGAAAAATGCACAATACACGCAGAACGTTCTTGCTGGCGGGCAGTGCCATGGCCGTGGCGCAGACGCCGCCGTCTGACCGGGTTCGTCTCGGAGTGATCGGCAGCGGCGGCCGCGGGACGTCGGTAATGGGGACCTTTCTCAAGGACCCTTCGGTTCGGGTCGCGTCCATCTGTGACGTCTATGAGCCGAACCTCGAACGCGCCCTCTCGGTAGCGGCCAAGGCGCAGGGAGGCGAGTCGCCGCGGGCGATTCGCAACTACCGCCAGCTTCTCGAAGACAAGAGCGTGCTGGCAGTGCTCATCGCCACTCCTGAACACTGGCACCACCGCATGGTGCTCGACGCGTTGGCCGCGGGCAAGGATGTCTACGTCGAAAAGCCCCTCTGCCAGACACCCGAACAGGGCGTGGACCTGATGCGCGCCGAGAAGGCGTCGAAAAATATCGTGCAGGTGGGCATGCAGCGCCGCAGCTACGACCTTTATCTGGAAGGCCGCAAGATCGTCGCGGCCGGCACGCTCGGCAACGTCCGCATGGTGCGCTCATGGTGGCTGAACAACTATGTGAAGCAACCGCCGGCGCCCAAACTCGAAGGTCCGATCGACTGGGAACAGTGGCTCGGCCCGGTGAAGCATCGCGTGCCAGTGGACGCCACGCGTTTTCGTCACTGGCGCTACTTCGCTGACTACGCGGGCGGCATCGCGGCGGACCAGGGCGCTCACGCCTTCGACGGCATCCACCTGTTGATGAACGCCTCGTTTCCCCTCGCCGTGACCGGCATCGGGAACAAGATTCAGGCCAAGGGCGGATTCGATCTTCCTGAGTCGATGGTCACCATCGCCGAGTATCCGGAGGAGTTCACCGGAACATTCACCGTCAACTACGCGGCCATGAAGTATCAGATGCGCAACGATCAACTCACGCAACTCGATGGCGACCAGGCCCGGATGGACATCGGCCGCGAGGAATGCCGCGTCCACATGCAGGGTTCTGAAGATACGCCCGCCATCACCAAACGGTCCGAACGTGGGTTCTCGTTCGCCACCGAACTGCATGTCCGCAATTTCATCGAATGCATCCGCACGCGGAAGACGCCCACCGCGCCGGTGCGAATCGGATTTCAGGCGTGTCTGATCACGCTACTCGCCAACATCTCACGCAAAACGGGCAAGCGTGTGCGCTGGGATGACGCCGCCGGCAAGGTGATTGTGTAGTGGCAAGGCTGGACGTCAGCAGATCTCTTTGATCGGCTCGCCGGCCTTGTCTTCGAACCCATTCGCGATATACACGGGGCGTCCGATGGGCGACATGTAGGTCTTCGTCCAATCGATTCCCATCGCCTTGTACATGGTTGCGTAGAGGTCGCCGGTGGAAATGGGACGATCCGCCACGTATGCGCCGCGCTCATCGCTTGCGCCGACGATGTGCCCGCCCTGGATCCCGCCGCCGCCCACCAGCAATGACCAGCAATCGGGCCAATGATCGCGCCCGCGATTGGGGTTGATCGTCGGCGTGCGGCCGAACTCACCGGTCACCAGCACGACTGTCTCCTGCAACAATCCCGTCGCCGCCAGATCCTCAAGCAACGCCGACAGGCTCTGGTCGAGTCTCGGAGCGAGCGAGTCGCGAAGACGCGTTTCGTTGTTGCCGTGAGTGTCCCACTCGCCGTGCTTGTAACCGGAGGCCGTGACAAAGCGGCATCCGGCTTGGACCAGACGTCGCGCCATCAGAACGCTCTGGCCCACCCGCGTGCGTCCGTAGCGGTCGCGGATCTTTTCTGGCTCCTTGGAAATGTCGAACGCTTCCTTCACCTTCGGCGACAGGATCATCCGTAGCGCCTGGTCCTGGAAGGTGTCCATTTTGGCGAATTCGGCCGACTTCTCCTGCGTGCGATAGTGCGCGTCCACCACCTTTAAAAGGGACCGCCGGTCTTCGATGACCTCCGCCGTCACTGATTTCGGCAAGCTCAGGTCCGGCACGAAAAAGTCCGGCAGGCTCGGATCGGGCAGGATCATCGAATCGTATCCCGGTCCGAGGAAGCCGCCGCTATACGCTTCCTCGTAATTGAAGAAGTCGCCTTCGGTGGGCATTGGCACCGCCACGAACGGCGGCATGTTCTCGCGTCCCCCGAGTTCCTTGGCAACGATCGAGCCAACACTCGGGAACTTCAGCGCCGGATTCGGCCGGTGCCCGCACAGCGTTTCGATGGTGCCTTGCGGATGGTTGCGCTCCTGCGTGCGCATGGAGCGGATGATGGAGAGCTTGTCCATGTGGTGCGCGGTCTTCGGGAAGATCTCGCTGATCCGGATGCCGCTCACATTGGTCGAGATCGTCTGAAAGCCGCTGTTAGCCTTGACGTCCCAGGAGTCGAGTTGGCTGATTCCGCCTTCCAGCCACAGCAGGATGCATGCCTTTGCTTTGCCTGTTGCTCCCTGCGCGTTTCTGAGCAGATTCGCGTGGGTCATGCCGAACATGCTCAGCGCCCCAGCCCGCAAGAACGATCCGCGTGTCATCCGATCCATCGCCTTTCTTTTCAATGATTGTGCGCGAACTCGCGCGAACTCAGCACGGCCCACAGCAGATTCTCGAGGGCCGCCGGCCGGCCGCCGCGCTGTTTCGCCAGCGCCGCAAGGAGAGACTCTTTCTCCGCCGCGGTGGGCGCCCGCGTCAGTGCGGCCAGATAGAACTCGTCGACGATCTCAACGTCGCTGGCGCTGCGCTCGAGAAGCTTCGCCAGCCGGCCGCCTGGCTTTGAGATCTTCGAAGTGTAGGTGGGCCCGGCGAACATGTGCAGCGCCTGCGCCAGGTTCGGTTGCGGCGAACCTGGACCCGGTGTTTTCCGCATGGATCTGCCGTAGGCGTCCATGAACTGCGACGGGCACAGGTCCGGCAGCATCTGCTGCGCGCGTGCTCCCGGCGCTGGATCGCCTTTCGCCATCGGATGAAAACGGAACTCCTCGGCCACTCCCGTGGCGCTAGAAATCGCATCGAGCAGAATGGCGGCCTCAAGCGGACGTGGTTGTGCGCGCGAGTAGTTGATCCGGTCATTGGCGTTGGTCTCGTTGGGAGCGCTCGCAAGTTGATAGGTTCGTGACTGCGCGATGGTCCGCATCAGGTGCTTGATGTCGAAGCCGTGGTCCTTGAAATCCTTGGCCAGATCGCGCAGCAAATCCGGATGCGTCGGCGGATTGGTAGCGCGAAAATCGTCCACCGGATCGACGATGCCGCGCCCGAAAAAGTACCCCCAGATCCGGTTGGCGGCTGCTTCGGCGAAGTAGGGATGCGACACCACCCACTGCGCCAGCTTCATACGCGGATCGTTCCACTGATCAACAGGCAGCGTGGTCCCATCGAGAAACGCCGGCATCACCTTCTCTTTGGTTCGAGGATGAACCACTGCCATGTCGCGCGGACGGTCAGGGTGATTGTCACCGAGCGTATCCACGATGAGCTGGTTGTTCCGCACCTCGGTCACGCCGCCGAAGAACGCGGTCAATCCCCAGAACTGGTTCTGACTCCAGGTTTCGAACGGGTGGTTGTGGCATTGCGCGCAATCGATCCGGCGGCCCATGAAGACGCGCATCAGTTCGGGCATGAGGTTCTCGGGAGCCACCTTCTCCGAGACGTAGTAGAAGTTGCGCGCGGGCGCGCTACGCCCCTGCGCGGCGATGCGCTCGATGGCCAGCTTGTCGAAGGGCTTGTTCGCCATCAGGCTCGTGAGGATCCAGTCTTCGAACGCTTTCAGTCCCGCCGTGCTGTTGGATGTGACGAACGTCGCGCGCAGCATGTCACCGAAGCGAAAGCCCCAATGGTCGACGAATTCCGGAGACTCAAGTAGCGCTTCGATGAGCTTGTCGCGCTTGCCAGGAGAAGTGTCGGCGAGAAACTCGCGCACCCGCCGCGGCGGCGGAAGCGTGCCCGCGAGGTCGAGCGAGACGCGGCGCAGGAACTCTTCGTCGCTCGACAGGGCCGAAGGCGCGATCTGGAACCGGCGCAATTTCGCGAATACATGGCGGTCAATGTAGTTGCGTGGCGTCACCTCTGGGTAGTTGGCGATAGGGTCTCCCACGACGCCCACCTGCGCGCTCACGGCGTGGCCGGCGGCACGGATCAGTATGGACGTTTCGCCAGTTTGCTTGGCCCGCAACACTCCCCCTTCGGCCGCTTCGATCACGCTCGTGTCGTTGGAAAGATAGAGCACCTGATCGGTGAGATCTTCCTTTTTTCCGTTCGAAAGATGCGCGGTCACCAGAAGCCGGTGTGAGCCGCCGGCGCGCATCACCGCTTCCCGGGGATAAACGTCGATGCTCCGGATGCTGACCTCGCCGCCCGCCGTGTCGGCTCCGTATGGCGCGCCCGCACGGACCCAATCGAGAACTGTCCGGTAGTCCGCTGAGTCGGCGGTGAAACGCCGCCCGCCGCCGTGCGGAATCTGCATGGCCGCCTTTGCGAGCAGCAGGCTCTTCTCCGGCGCCTTCACATCTACGCGCGGGACCCTGACTCCCTTCACCTCCGCGCTCAGCACGTCGAAAACTCCGCCTTCGACGGTCCACTTATGATCGTCTCTGGGGAACAGCGCATTCGCCGACAACTTGAATCCACCTTTGCCCTTGACGCCACCGTGGCAATCGCTGTTGTTGCATCCGCGGCGCGTGAAGATTCCGCCGATGTCGGCGCCGAAACTGAAGGGCCGCTTCTCGCCCGCGCCTTCGATGCGAATTTTCGCGTCGGCGGAATGGCCTCCGGCGACTGCGCGCAGCGTCGCCGAGCCCGCCGCCTGCACCGTCAGCTTGCCCGAGGCATCGATGCGGGCCAGCGATGGATCGGAAAGCGTCAGTCGCGCCGAGGCCGTGACATCGCGCTCCAAGCCTCCGGCATCGCGTTCCAGGACCAGAAACCTCTGCGTCGCGCCCGAGCCCCACAGCGTGGCTTCGCTTGGGTGGATCCGCAGCCCCTGCGCTTCAAGACACACCGCAGTCAGGACAAACACGGCACAGCCCCTCATTTCGGTTTTTCCTCCGGCTTGGCCTGTTGCACCACCATGAGCGGAAACTCGCGCACCGGTAGCTCGGGCCCGGGCTTGCCGCCCACCACCGGGCGGAATCGGATGGTCACGCGCGCGGGCTCGGCTGTGGGCGCAAGACCGGGATCGGCGGCCAGCATCAGCGTGGAGCCATACTGCCCGGGCAGGACCGTGTCGGCATTGTCGGGAAGGTCGCGCGGGGCTTTCTCCTCAATCAGCCGGCCGGCAGACAACAACTGCACACCCGGCGGAAGACCCGACGCCGAGTACGCCACCTCGCCGGTGAAGCCCTCTTCGAGCGCCGCCGTCAGAGCGATCTTGCGGCTGCCTCCGGGCGTGAGGTTCACACGATCGAGATCGGGACTCGTCACTTCACCCACGTGCGGCGCCTGCCGCCTCACCAGCACGCGATAGGCGAAGGATATTCCCGCATACCGCGACGTGAGATCGCGCACCTTCAAGGTATATTCGCCAGCCTGAAACGTATGGATGGCTTTCGGTTCGATGTCCTTCAGGTAGCCTTCCACCTCTGCGTTGTTGTTGAACAGCGAGACGCGGCGCTGAAGGTTGGAGAGAATCTGGCGGCCCTGGGCGTCGAGCACGGCCACGACGGGATTGAAGTGAGGCGGCGGCGTCTGCGGTGTCTCGATTTCGAACGTCAGCTTGTCTCCGACCTCGGTGCGAAAGCGAAACGTGTCCGCCTCGCCGGGCTTTCGGATCACGCCCGAGACAAGCGCCGGCAGCCGTAGTTCTCTTCCTTGCTCGTCATCCGTGTAGGCGGTGAGACTTTCGCCCCGGGTGGCGGCTCCTGATGCCCTGTTCTCCACCGCGGCTATCCATTCCGGCGTGAGTGCCCGTGTGAACGCGCGCTCGCGCCACGTTCCCTCCTCCGGTTTGGCGGCGCCGGTTCGCGATTCTTCCCTTGCCATTGAAAGCTGATAGGTGCACTCGCCACAGCCTTTGCCGAACAGAGACGATACTTGCACGAAGTACTGCCCCGGCTGAGCCGCGCGAAATGTGCCGATGGCCTCGATCGGCATCTGCTCGAAACCGCGCTCCTCGTCGAACAACAGCCGGACCGCACGCGCGTCGTCAAACCAACTCGATTTACGGCTGAACAACGCCACGCGTGGATCGAAGTTTTCAGCCGCCGTGACGCGAAACGAGAAACGCTCCCCTTCTTTTGCTTCAAACGCGAACGCGTCCACTTCGCCCGCTTTCGCGAGCCGTCCGTTGACCAGACACGGCGGCCTCACCGCCTGTGCCTCGGCTGTGCCGGCGTGCGCGGAGGATTGTTCGAGCACCACCGGGCTGTCGAGCACCTCGAACCGGATGGCGTTGGACACGCCGCGGAGGGAGACCGTGCGAATGGAATGCGATCCGATCCGCGCGGCGGCATCGACGTTGAGATCGAGAAACACACGCCAGATCGCCGGCTTCTTCGTTTCGTCTTCCTTGGCTTGCGGCGCGTGGACTTCACGTTCCACACCGGCGATGCTGCCGGATAAGCCGGGCTCGGAAGCCCAAAGCATCCTGGCTCCTTCGAGATGGTGTCCACGGATCTCCATCCGCAACGGTTGGCCGCGGCGAGCCGCGGAAGGGTAGACAGACAGGAGAGCCGGCTCTCCCTCCACTTGCCCCTGCGCGACGCCGAGCCGTGAGTCAACGGCGCAGAGCAACAGCCATGACATCGCGAATTCCCGCCGCCACATCATTACTCTCTGGCTTTCCTCTTCTAAACAATACAACAATCTGCGCGTCACGTCGCCGCTGCCGGACAGCTACCTTTTTTGTGTCCGGCAGGGTATACAATAAAAGGGATGGTTGTGGCACTACGCTCGGACGAGAAAACAATGATTCAACGCAAGGTCTATTTCAACGGGGAGTACGTTTCAGAAGCCGAAGCGAGGATTTCGATCTTCGATTCGGCGCTGATGTGGGGCGACATGGTGTTCGACATGACACGCACTTACCGTCAGCAGCCGTTTCGCATGCGCCAGCACCTGGAGCGCACCTTCGCGGGCCTTCGCTATCTGAAGATTGACTGTGGGATGACCATCGACGAGATGGAGATGGCGACCCTCCGCACGCTCGAGATGAACCTCGCGGCCCTCGACGGCGCCGAGGCGCAGATCATGCATAACATTTCGCGCGGCCCTCTCGGACTTTACAAGAGCGTGTTCAACGGCCAGATCCGGCCCACGATTACCATTAACTGCTGGCCCTTTTGGTGGCACTTGGCGCCCAATTCTCCCCTATACCGTTCGGGAGTGCATGCCGTCATTCCCGGCCAGCATTCCGTTCCGGCGCACCTGATCGACCCGAAGGTGAAGAACCGGAGCCGCGTGTACTACATGATGGCGAACCTCCAATCTCAACAAGTCGATCCCAAGGCATGGTCGCTGCTCACCGATGAACGGGGGCTGATTACCGAGGGAACCGGATTCAACTTCTTCGTCGTTCGCAAGGGCGCGATCATCACGCCACCGGGACGGAACATCCTCCTGGGCGTGACGAGAGGCGCGGTGATGGAGTTGGCCGGCAAGCTCGGAATTCCGGTTGCCGAGCAGGAGTTCGATGTCTACGACGCGTTGAACTCAGATGAGGCCTTCTTCACCGCTACCTCGTATGCCATCATGCCTTGCACGCGGCTGAACGGAAGCCCGATCGGAAACGGCGTGCCGGGTCCCATGACCAGCCGGTTGATAGCGGCGTGGAGCGAGATGGTTGGCGTGGACATCGTGGCTCAGGCCGACGAGTATGCCGAACGGGTGCGCCAAATGGAGCAACCTCTAACCGCCGGGGTGCGTTGAGCGGATGAGAAGGCGATCACTGCTTCAAGCGATTTCCTCGCTTCCGGCGGCGGCCCAAACATCCGCCGCCAGTCCCGCGGCGAAAAGAGACTGGCGCGACAAACCGTTCCGTGTGGCCGTGGCCCTCGGTGAGAGCACAACCGCCGGGGGGACGGCCACGGCTCGCGAGCGCAGTTGGGTAAGCCGTCTGGCAGTTCTGATCAACTCCGCCCAAATCGAACCCGTCCGGATGCTCAATCACGGCATCGGCGCCAACGTGATCTCGCCGCGTAGCGCTCATTACAAAGACTCCGGCCGGCCCTCGGCGATGGAGCGCTACGAGAAGCAGGTGATCGCCCACAAGCCCGACCTCGTGCTGGTCTCCTACGGACTGAATGACGCCCGCGCAGGTACTCCCGTGGGCCAGTTCATCGAGGATCTTCGTACCGTTGTTAATGGCATCAAGGCAGGCACGGGCGCGGTGGTCGCGATCGTGAATGCCTATTTCATGACGGGCTTTGACCGCTACGACCCGTTCAAGCACGGGAGCGTGGTGTCGTTCATGGGCTACAACGCCGCCGAGAGACGCCTGGCTGAAGAGTGCGACGCGCTCTATGTCGATGCCTGGGACGCCGAGGGAATGGCGCCGTGGGTGATCGATCCGGACGGGGTGCACGCCAACGATCTCGGCCATCAGTTGATCGCCAATCGCGTGTTCGAAGTGCTCGCGAAGAACTGCAGTTGTCTGGCGGAACGGGCTCGCGAGGCGCGCAAGGGGTTCAAGCCGTGGCGCGATGAATCGGTCCTCAAGAAACTTTACTGACCAGGAAGCGCCGACTGATGTTCCTTCAACCGAATCTCGCCACCGTCGAACTGAACCGCCGCAACATTACCGCCCCCGAAGGCACGCCCGTGGTGCACGGCAAGATCCTCTATGTCACCGAGGATTGCAAGATCACTCATGGCGTGTGGGAGAGCACTCCTGGCACTTTCGAAATGACGTTTGCCCAGGATGATTCCGGATACGTGGTTTCCGGAGAAGCCGACGCGGTGTTGCCCGACGGGACGGTGGTGGCGCTGAACGCCGGCGCGCTTTACCCGTTTCCCGCGGGTTCCACGATCCGGTTGGTGGTGAAGGCCACATGGCGGAAGTTTTTCTTCAACTACTACCCGCAACGGACAAACCTGCAGGCTGGCTATTGACGGCCCTACCGAGGTAACCGAACGAACTATGCCATCTAAGATACTCTTAATCATAGGAGACGCCGCCGAGGCGCTCGACACGTTGTACCCTTTCTTTCGCGTGAAGGAGGCCGGTTACGAATGCGTCGTCGCCGGCCCGGAGGCACGCGTGTATCACATGGTGATGCACGAGATCCCGCCAGGTTGGGACATCACGCGAGAGCGTCCCAGCTATCACATGGCCGCCCATATCGCGTTTGCCGACGTGAAGCCCGAAGAGTATCTCGGGCTGTTCATCACGGGCGGACGCGCGCCGGAGTACCTGCGGTACAACGAGCATCTGATGGCCATCACCCGGAGCTTCTTCGCCGCGGGCAAGCCGGTGGCCAGCGTCTGCCACGGCGTGGAGATCATCGCCGCCGCCGACGTGATCCGGGGTAAACGCGTGGCCACGGTGCCCAAATGCGCCATGGATGTGACGTTCTCCGGCGGGACGTTCGTGAACGAGGGCTGTGTGCGCGACGGCAATCTGGTGAGCGGACGCACCTGGCACGACAACCACCTGTTCATGCGCGAGTTCATGAAGATGCTCGCCGAAGCCGAGGCCAAGCAGTCTTGACGCTGCGGCCGGCGGAAAAACTTTCCCTCGCCTGGCGGGGCCTACGGCCGCGTTCATGCGTGCTGGCGGCATCGTGACGAGTGTGTTCCACGGTTGGGTGGTTGTCGCGGCGCTCTTCCTGACGCTGGGGCTGACGGTTGGCGTTCCCTTCTACGGAATGCCGTTCTACTACGACTACTTCATCAAGGAGTTCGGGTGGAGCCGTGGCGCCGCCACTAGCGGAATCGCGCTGGCGACTGTCCTGATCCAACCGCTGGGTGCGTTCTTCATCTACCGCTTCAGTCCTTGCAAGTTGATTCTGTTCGGGGCGGGAATGCTCTGCCTGTCTCTGGTCCTGCTTGCTTCCGGCACGGGAAGCCTCTGGCTTTACTACCTCGCGTGGGCGGGTTTCATGGTGGGCTATCTGTGTGCCGGTCCGCTCCCACATCAGGTGATCCTCAGCCAATGGTTCCGGCGCAATCGCGGATTGGCCATCGGGATTGCGTACGTCGGTCTCGGGCTGGGCGGAGCGATCTCGCAGAAGTACGTTGCTCTGCCACTGATCCAGAGCTACGGCTGGCGCAACGCACTCATCTATACAGGGGTGCTGATCGCCGTGCTCGTTCCGCTGGCGCTCGTCTTCGTGCGCGATCGTGCTTCCGACATGAACCTGCGCCCGGACGGCGACGCAAGCGGCCCCCAACCCGAGGCTGCCACGCCTGTCGCGTTTCGAGATCTGCTGCGATCCGGGGGGTTCTGGCTGCTGGCGGCTGGCAGTTGCGCCAGTATCGGCGCGATCGGCTCGATCAACCAGCACATGAAGTTGATCTTTTTGGACGCAGGATTGAGCGCGGCCACGGTAGCTGATACGACCTTCGTGATCCTCGTTTCCAGCTTGGCCGGACGCGTGTTCATGGGATGGATGGCAGACCGGCTGTCGAAGAAATGGGTGATGGTGGCGGTCTATCTCATGGTGGCGTTGCCGGTACCGTTGCTGTACATCGTCGGGCAGCCGGGCATCGTCACGCTCTTCGCTATTCTCTTCGGATTCGGCCTCGGCGCCAACTACATGCTCATTCCCTTGATGGCCGCGCACCTGTTCGGAGTGAGTTCGCTGGCCCGCGTGATGGCGATCGTGTTGCCGGTGGATTCGATCGGGCAGACCTGTTTTCCATTCCTGTTGGGTATGTTGCGTGACAACCAGCGCAACTATGACATCGGATTGGCGCTGGTGTTCGGGCTCGCGCTGGCCGGAGCGGCCGCGATAGCCCTGCTTCCCGCGCATCCCACGCCCGCCGATTTTGCGTAACCCGCCTCATGGTAGTCTGAAGAAGTTCTTGCGGCGCCATTGTTGGCACCAGCCGCGTGCAAGTCAATGAAAGCTTCCCCGAAGGCTCGAAAGGTTAGCTCCAGCCGATCCTCAACAGGTGGGCGGCTTAAGGACTACCTTGCCCTCCGCGTCTATCGACAATTGAGAGAGCAAATTTACACCGGCGCTTGCCGGGCCGGTGAGCATCTCAAGGAAGAACTGCTGGTGAAGAGCCTTGGCGCCAGCCGCACCGTTGTACGGCAAGCGCTCACCCAGCTTTCGGCGGAGGGGCTGGTGAGGGATGAGCCGAAGATCGGCAAGTTTGTTGCCGCGTTCACCGAAGAGACGATCGCCAAACTGGTGCCCATTCGCATCGCACTCGAGCAACTCGCTGTCCGGGAAGCGATCTCAAACATGACCGATGCCGACGCCAAGGAACTGCGCGCCATTGCCGAGCAGTTGCGCCAGCCGCAGCCCAGCCTGGCCGACCAGGACGCGCTCGACGTCTCATTGCATCGCAAGATCTGGAGCATGACCGGGAATGACGAACTTGAGAAGATTCTCCTGCGCGTAGCGGGCCCGTTCCACATGGTCTCGAACGCGACCCTGTCGTCGCCTTACTATCGCCGTAACGCAGCGGCGATTTCCGTCCAGCAAGTTCTTCTCGAGCGCGAGAAGCATGCCGCTGGCCACCAGCCTATCGTGGACGCCATTTGCCTGCGCGACCAGGAGAAGGCGGCCAAGGCGATTGCGGCCCACATCTCGGCGAACTATCAGGCTCCGGATGAGGATTTCTCGAAGTCAGTGGGAAACTTTCTGAAGCGATACCTCCACGATACCGGCGCCTGAGTGCCGCATTCAGCCGGCTGCCTGCATGCTCGCCGAGGGCAGGTTGAGAAGCTCCACGGCGTTTTCCCTTAAGATTGCCCTCTTGGCGGCATCGGAGATGTCCGCCGAATCGATCCGGCAGCGTTGCATCGCGGTGGAGTAGAGCGGCGTATCGGTACCGAACAGGATTCTGCTCGAGCCGATTTCGGACACGGCCCATTCGACGAGCCCCGGATAAATGCTACTTGCGCTGGAAGTGTCGACGAAGACGTTGCCGTGACGCGACGCCTGGATCGCTCTCACCTGGTGGCTCAGGTCGCCGTCCCAACCGCAGCCGAGATGCGCCAGGATCAACTTCATCTCCGGCAACTCATCGGCGAAGCGAACGCAGTCCTCCGGAAGGCTATTCTGCTCGCCGCTGTGGGTGAGCAGAATAGCCCGGTGCCGCGCTGCAAACTCAAAGATCCGCGCGCCCTCCTGCCGGATCGCATACCCATGTTCTTCCGGATGAATCTTGATCCCCATGCAGCGAGGGTGCCTCAGCCGTTCGGCCGCCTGCTCGAAGGTGCCGGGCTGAGCGGGATGGACAATCACCCATTGGAGAAGTCCCGGAACCTCGTCGATCACGCGGGCCGCTTCTTCGTTTCCTTTTACCGCATCCGCCTGGAACCGAGGCAGCAGACCGAGCAGTGGAGAGACCACTGTCACCTCCACGTTGGACTTGCGCGCACGCCGGACAACCTCGGCTCCGGTGGCCGTCATGAAGCGGTTCTGCCAGGGTCTTCCGTCCCGGATGTACACGCCGTAGTGGCCGTGCACATCGATCGCCTGCACATCGCCTACGCCGTTCTCCATTCGGTCTCCTCCACAGATCAGAACTCGAAACGTGCCGCGAGTTGGACCACTCTCGCCGGATCGGCTCCATTGATGGTGCCAAAGCCGGCGTTGCCCAATGTCGTCTCCATATTGTTGAACGACAGGTGATTGCAGATGTTGAAAAACTCGCCGCGGAGCTGAATCCGCTTGCCTTCGAGGATCCGGAAGTTCTTCGAGATCGACACATCCCAGTTGTTGGTGCCTGGCCTGCGGAGAACATTGCGCCCACCGTTTCCGAACGTCCCGGCAGCCGGCGCGGCGAACGCCGCCGTGTTGAAATAGCGACCGAAGGTCCGATCGCCCCGCGGTAGCACGCCATCGCCGATGACGTTGGCGCGCTGGCGTCCTCCGCCCGCCACTCCGGCTGTGTCCGGTGCGATGAACACGCTCGCCGGCAGTCCGGATTGGAAAACGGTCAGTCCGGCCAGTTGCCAGCCGGCGAACAAGGGCCGCAGCATTTTCACCGAGTCAGAAGTGAAGAACGGCACCTCATAGACGTAGCTGACGTAGAACACGTTGGTCCGGTCGAACGACGACAGTCCCCGGTCGGCGCGCCGGTTGGAAGAGATCATCAGGACATCGCGCTTGTCGGAGGCGTCGTCGATCGACCGCGACTGCGTGTAGGCCAACTGGAGCGTCAACCCGCGGCGGAAGCGGCGCTCGAGGCTAGCCGTGAAGCCGTTGTAGTTGGAGGAAGAGCGATGTCCGGCGTGCAGAACCGACGAGTAGCCGCGATACGGCCGCAGCGCTTCGGGGTTGATCCCTCGATTTGCCTGCAGGGTTCCGGCGGGCAACTGGTTGAGGTTGGCGGTGCTCAAAAGATGCCGGCTCAGCTTGCCGATGTAGCCCAATTCCACGATGAACTCCGCGGGCAACTGATGCTGTACGGTCATGCTGAAGTTGTACGTGGTGGCGTGGCGGATGTGCGGATCGTGCATGGTCACCGGCAGTGGGAACAAGGGAGTGGCTGCCGCGCCGCCCGGATTGTCGATGCTCCCAGTGGTGACCACGGCCTGATCCTGCAGGGGAGGATTACCGCCGAGCACGGTGGCGTCATTAAAGTAGAAGCGGCTGTTGAACGCTCCGCCGCCAACTCGCACCGACGTTCGCCCTTGCCCGGTCGGATCCCAGGCGAGCCCGAAGCGGGGTTGGAACAGATGCCGGTCCGCCGTGGAGATACTGTCCGGCAGTCCGCGAAACAGCCGCGCGGCGTCCCGGTCGCCGGCGAATCGAACGCGTCCGCGCGCGCTGTCCTTGAAGCCTGAGCCCGGCAGCACCAGGCCGTTGTAGCGGAAGCCTGTGCCCGCGACCACCTGGCCGTTGACCGGATTCACCTGCACGGCCCGTGCCGGGTCGTAGAAGGACGGGTAGAACATGGCAAGGTTATTCCACAGCGAGTGATACGCCGGCCAGTTTCCGTAGCGCAAGCCAAACTCCACCGAGAGCCGCGGACTGATCTTGAAACTGTCCTGAGCGTAGAACTCAATCGTGTTCTGCCGCTCGAGAGTGTATGACTTGGGCCCGATCTCATGGTAGGAATCGAACCGTCCGGTGATGAGGTCGGCCAGCTGATTGCCGGTCGAAAAGGCGTTGCCTGGCGAGGCCTCGAAACGAATGGTTCCATTCTGATTGTTGCCTGAGCCCGGGGCCGTGCTGGTGTTGATCTGGTCCAGGTTGTTCTGGCCGATGTATTCGTAGTAGCCGCCGAACTTTAGTGTTTGCCGGCCGCGCACCCAGGTGATGTCGTCCTGATACTGAAAGCTGGGCATGCCGAAACGGAGCGGGAAGGGGCCGCCGTTGATCTGAGCGAGCCTGCCCACGATCAAGGTAGGAATCTTCTCAGCCGCCTCTTTGTCGTTGCCGAACAGGTACGGGTAGTTGATTCCGAGCTTGGAACGGTGGAAGTCGGCGATGTTCCCGTTACTCGCTTCAAAGCGCGAGCCCACGAACTGCGAAGATGCGCCGAACCGGAACGAATTGAGCAGCGTCGGGCTCAACGTGCTGGAGAGAGTGATTCCAGTCGACTCGTTGATGGTTTGCCCCCGGCTAGGAGGGGCGGGGAAGTTGGTCGCCCGGTTCCCGAAGCCATTCTCCACCGAGTGGCTTCCACGCCAGAACACGCGGTGCGCGCCCCACAGGCCGTCCACCCGAAATGTACTCGTCCGGTAGTTGGTCCCCGTCAGGAACGTCTGGCGGAAGTTGAACGCCGGTTCCGAAGCGTTGGGCACCGGAAAGAGTCCGAGCAGCGCCATCCCGTTGGTGCTGAACCGCGCCGCCGGCACGCGGCAGCCGGTGAACTGTGCGCCGCCGGCCAACGCATCCCGTGGGCATCCGAACAGGCGCGATCCGTTGAAGTCGCCCGTCCGCTCGGTCATGGTGGGTACCACCACCGTGTCGAGCCCTTCCGACCGGTTTCGCAGCCACTCGGTGTTGGCGAAGAAGAAGAGCTTGTCGCGGCTCTGGTTGAACTTGCCAGGCATCACCACCGGGCCGCCCAACGCGAAGCCGAACTGATTGAAACGGAGTTTCTGCTTGGTGGCGCGCTGGAAGCTCCGCGCATCGAAGGCGTCGTTGCGAAGGTACTCAAACAACGCTCCGTGAAATTCTTTGGTTCCGCTCTTGGTTACGAACTGCACTTGGCCACCGCCCGCGCGGGGAAACTCGGCCGAGTAGTTGCTAGTGAGGATGTTCGCCTCGGCGATCGCGTCCACGCTGATTGTGGAAGGTCCCCGGAGGTTGTTGCGCCCGCCCGTCATCGCCACGCCGTCCGTGCTGAGGTAGGCGTCGTCGGCGCGCGAGCCGTGAATCACGTACGATCGGGCGTCCGATGTGGGACGAAACGCGTTGGCTGCGCCCGTGGACACCACACCCGGTTTCATCAACATGATGCTAGTGAGGTTGCGGCCATTGAGCGGCATGTCGCGAAACAGGCGGCCCTCCACCACCTTGCCCACCGTCGCCGTCAGCGTCTCCACCTGCGCGGTCTGCGACGTGATCTCTACTTTTTCGCTGACTTCGCCCAGCGCCAAATTGATGTTCACGGCCACACGCCCGCTGGTCACGAGGACGACGCCGGTTTGCACGTAACTCTTGAACCCGGTCCGCGAGACTTCGACCGTGTACTTGCCTGCCAGCAGATCGAGCGCCGTGTAGCGTCCGGTCGCGTCCGTGGAATACGACTTCGACTGCCCCGTGGCTTCACTTCTAATCTTCACCGCGGCGTCCGCGATCGGAGCATCCGATGGGTCCGAGACGACGCCCGAAATTTCTCCGGTGCCGAACTGGCCGTACGCGGCGGCCGCAAAGAGAATGAACAGAAGGAACCCTGATTGCATGGTGCTCCAACGCATTGACAGTAGATTGCGAACTGTTGCCATAAGCATAATAATAATAGAGCGCAGACATGATCGCATACAACAGGATCGCCCGGAGCAAGCACCGGCCGGTACGATCAAATACTTTGGAGACAAACCGCACATGCAATACGCCACGCTAGGCACCACCGGCGCCAGAGTGTCGCGCCTCACGATGGGTACCATGCTGTTCGGAAACCCTTTTGACCAAGCGCAGTGCGACCGCATGGTTGCTGCCGCGATCGAACGCGGTATCAATTCTTTCGACACGGCCGATGTCTACGAGGGTTACAGCCGTACCTGGGGCTCTCACGGCGGAGTGAGCGAACAGGTGCTGGGCAAGGCGCTTGGCAGCCAACGCAAACGGGTGTTGATCTGCACCAAGTCCGGCAACCCGGCCGGCCCGGGGCCGTTCGACGGAGGTCTGTCGAGGAGGCACCTGGAAAAGCAACTGGAGGGAAGCCTTCGCAGGCTCGGGACTGACTATATCGATCTGTTCCTCGCCCACCGTTGGGACGCTTCCGTGGCCATGGAGGAGTTTCTCGAAACATGCCATGGTTGGATTCGGGCTGGAAAAGTCCGGTACGTCGGCGCGTCGAACTGGCCCGTCTGGCGAATTGCGCAAGCATGCCAGATGGCGCGATCCTCGGGCGCTCCGAAGTTGCAAGTCGTGTCTCCGAAATACAACCTGCTGTTTCGCGGCGTCGAGATGGAGCAAAGCGCCTGTGTGGCGCACTACAGCGTGTCGATCGTGAGCTACCAGCCGCTCGAAGCCGGAGTCCTGACCGCGAAGTACGCTGGCGAACAGGCGCCGGAAGGATCGCGGGGCAGTGAAAAGCCCGGCTGGATCCCGAAGAAGACCGACGATGACAACGAGCGAATCCGTGCGCTGGCCGCGCTCGCCGCCGAGAGTGGATCCACGGCCGCTGAGTACGCGATCGCCTGGGTCCTGTCGAGGCCGTCGGTGGCTTCGGTGATCCTCGGCTGGCGCAACGAAGCGCAAATAGACGCCGCAGTCCGGGCGGCCGATCTCACCATACCGGCCGCGCATCTGGCTACTCTCGACGAGCTGTTTCCATCGCAAGGGCCGTTTGGGGATGAGAGAATCCTTACGTGGCGCGATGGGGCGTGGGTTCTCGACGCGCGCGAGTGACAAGCGAAGGAGCGATATCGTGACGGCCATGAAGCAACCGAAGTTCCGGCGCCGGACCGTGCTGGCAGCGCCCGCAGCGCTGTCGGCGGCGGCGGCAGCGCAAGGCACTGATGAGCGTCCGCGAGTTCTGATCACGTGCGCGGCGCATCCGCTGGCGAAGACCCTGGCGCGCAAGCTCGCCGCGGAATGCCGCATCCGGCTCACCGATCGGGAATCGGGCGCATCGGAGCACGAGTTCGTTCAGGCATCGCTCAGCGACGAGAAGCAGACGGCGTCTGTCGTGCAAGGTGTGCACGCGATCGTTCACGTAGCCGAGCCCGGTAGCGGAGAAAGCGAATCGCAGCATCTCGATTGGCTCACGCGCGGCACCTACCACCTGCTGAATGCCGCCTCCCGAGCGGGCGTTTCCAGGTTCGTGTTTCTCAGCACGCTCGATTCGATGACGTCCTACGACGCCAGCTTCACGGTCAGCGAGTCTTGGAGGCCGCGTCCCTCCACCAGTGTCCCCGTGCTCAGCAAGCATCTGGGCGAGATGGTGTGCCGCGAGTTCGCTCGCGACCGCCGCATCCGCGCCACCGTTCTGCGATTGGGAAAGGTAGTGAAAGCCGCCGAAACCACGGGCCGCGAGTTCGACCCAATGTGGGTGGACGAGGAGGATGCGGCCCACGCCGTGTCGCGCGCCATCGCCGTGACAGCCAAAGACAATCAGCAGGGCATCGGGAGTTGGTGGTCCGTGCTTCACATCGGATCTGATTCCCCTGGCGCGAGATTCTCCTTGGCCGGCGCGAAGTATGTTCTGAACTACCAGCCGAAGGTGAAATGGTGAACTCATGAATGTCCTTGTCACCGGCGCCGCCGGATATCTGGGCCCTTTCGTCGCAAAAGCGCTCGCCAGGGAGCATCGAGTCCTGCTCAGCGACGTGAAACAGCCGGAGCAAAAGCCCGAGCAGGCGTTCCGCGTCGTCGACATGACCTCGATCGATCAGGTGATGCGCGCCTCCGAGGGGATGGATGCGATCGTCAACTGCTCCGTGGTGCGCGAAAGCGAACGCCTCGCCTTTGCCGTCAATTCGGGCGGCTGTTGGAACATGATGACGGCGGCCGTGCGCCATGGAATCAAGCGAATCCTCAACACCGGTCCGCATTTCACGGTAACCGGACCTCCCTATGAGGGATTCGATTTCGGCATGGATGGCGACATCCCGCCTCAGCCCAGCACCATCCTCTATGCGCTCACCAAGTCACTCGGCCATGAGGTGTGCCGCGTGTTCACGGAACACCACGACATCCACGTGCTGAATTTCCTCTTCTATAACTTCCGCGACCTGCGTGGCGCGGCTGAGGGGTCCTTCAACCGCCTCCGGCCGGGAAGCAATCCCGTGCCGTTCGTGGTCTCCGGCGACGATGCCGCCGAGGCGATCCGCCTGGGGCTCACCGTCGACAAAGCGAAGCTCCCGTCGCGCAGCGAAGTGTTCCTCATTCTCACGGACATGCCGCACGGGAAGTTTCGCAACGACAAGGCCAAACGCATCCTCGGGTGGCGTCCGAAGGACGACATCTCGGCGCTCTGGAGAAAAGCATGAAAATGTCTAGGCGCGGCGCGATAGCGGCCGGCTTTGCCGGTCTGCTGCCCGCCGCTGCCCAGAGCCCCGCCGCCTCGATTCCCGCCTACAAGCTCATCTACAACTGGGACGGCGCGCCCCACGGTTTCTCTGAGTATCCGCAGAGTCTCGAGCAGTTCCTCACCAAGACGTACGCGCCGATGAAAGGCACTCAGGTGGACGCGCACTTCTGGTGCATCACCGAGCACGAAGCCACTTGGTGGCCCACTCAACTCGAGTTCACCGGCGATCCCGAAGGCAGGCTGTATGACTCGGCCGGATCGATGCGGCGCAACGAGAGTATCCGCGCCATGTACGACCGCGGCGAGGATCCCTACGGAGCCATGGTCAAGCGCGGACGCGATCTCGGCATCGCCGTCTGGGCTTCGGTGAGGATGAACGACAACCACTTCAACGGACTGCAGCCGGCCGACATGAAGAACACCATCATGTCCGGCCTGACTCGTCTGCGCAAGGATCACCCGGAGTGGACGCTCGGAGCAAAGAACACGCCGAAGTGGTTCGCCGCCAGTTGGAACTTCGCCGTGCCCGAGGTCCGGGCCCACCGGCTCCAACATGTCACTGAGATCGCGCGCCTCGCCGGTTGGGATGGCATCGAACTCGATTGGCAGCGGCATGCCTATCATCTGCCGATTGCCGCCGCCGATCGCCTGCGTTACACGCTGACGGACCTACAGCGCGCCATCCGGCGCATGACCAACGAAGTGGGGCGGGAACGGGGCCGCCCGCTGCATCTGGCCGTCCGCGTGGCCGCCACGCTCGAATCCTGCCGCCGCATCGGCTATGACCTGCAAACGTGGGTCAAGGAAGGGCTGTGCGACATTGTGATCGCGGGAGGCGGGGCCGGTACCGATCCCGGCGTCGATGTCGAGGCGTTTCGCGACTTGCTGAAAGGATCGCCGATTCGCCTCTATCCCGGCTTCGACGGAGGATTCTGGGGGCCGCACAACGGACTCATGCCGGCTGCCGATTGGAATCACGCCTGGGTTCGGGCGATGGCGCAGAGCTACTGGTCTCGCGGAGCGGACGGGATGTATGTCTTCAACTGGCACGCCAACGAA
>Ga0194119_10003814_pt1 | contig 23888 bp, 22 predicted proteins | sample TA2MahC100mmetaG_FD_148620 | JGI IMG/M metagenome (GOLD analysis project Ga0194119, IMG submission 148620) | Freshwater microbial communities from Lake Tanganyika, Tanzania - TA2015018 Mahale Deep Cast 100m | ecosystem: Environmental > Aquatic > Freshwater > Lake | place: Tanzania: Lake...
CCATGTGGAGTTAAAATCTTTTGTTTTTGAGTTTTGTCGGCTTGCCACAAGCTAACCAAAGTCATGCTCGAACTAGTTCCACAGTTGTTAGTAGCCGTTAGATGATATTCAGTAGATATTTCGGGCTTAGCTATGGGATTACAGCTCTTGGCATCACTCAATCCTAAAGTGGGGGCCCATCGACAAGTCACTCCCTCCTTCTGTTCAACTCCTAAACGAACCGAGTCTCCTTGTTTTATCTCATGTAGGTAGATCTGCGCTGCATCGGGTGGAATACAATTGGGTTTGTATTGAACAATTTTAGCGCTCACTCCCAAACCTCGGTTGAGTCTTCCATCTCCACACTCCCATTGAATCCTAGAAACTCCTTTATCACCATGACTAGATCCCCAAGAATTCCAAACATGTGCGTTGCGCTTTCCATTTTCATTATCCCATCCTACGATCGCCACCATGTGGTTTCCTCCGGAATTAATACTGCTGCAAGAATTATAGATCCCGTTACCCGACAACGAGTAGGCCGCTACAGTCACTACGAGAGGACCTTGAGAGCTAACCATCGCAGCCATCATCTCCGATACTTTGGTCCCTTCCCGATAACTTCCATCTTTCTTTTTCTTGGCGAGAGAGTATCTTTTTGAATCTCCTACATAAGGCGTCGATACAGCTTTGGGTTCCCACCCCTTAGAAATGTCAGACGAACTATATTTGCAAGTTTTATCATAAGCGGCGTAGGGAAAATCAGCTTCTTCAGGCAATCCATGTAATAAGAAATCAACAGCTTTCATGTACCCTCCTCTGCATGAGCCGGCACGAGAGCAAGAAAGAACTGTTTGAATAGAATGATCCACCACCTGACCATCATGAACTGCTCTTGCGATTTCAAGTCCGTGATGAGTCGACCATGCCCAACAATCACCGCATTGTTGCTTTTTGATCTCAGGGATACCACTCTGCATTAGATCTCTTAAATCAAATTTATCTGGCACAGTTTGCTTAGCAGGGACAAACCATTGAACTCCGTCCTGATAGGCCCAATCTGTTTCATGGAGTAAGCCGTACTTCGTTTCCGGAGACTCAAAGAAAAGTTCATCGAGCTCTACTTGAAAAGCACAACGGTTCACCATCGCTTCCCCGCGATTATCAACAGCCCCTTTAACCACTCCTGGGCCACAGTCTTTCACCAATCGCTCCAGCTCCTGACGCGCCAAAACGTGCTCTGATTGTTCTAAATCAATTTTTTCAGGAACCATTTTTACAACCTCTAAAGGCAAAGTTGCCTGGACCGTTAAACACGCAAAAGTGCCCAAAAATGCCCACCGAATCATAGGAATTCGATTCATAAATACTCTCCTTAGATGTTAGAAGGTTAGAATAATTCCTTTATTTTTCAAGATTAAACCTTTCACCTATAAAAACAAGACAAGAAGCTTATTAACAGCTGTTAGCGTAACTTTCTTGTCTGCTGGCATTAGATTAAATTGAAACTTGCTACCGAAGTGAATTGCCTTAACAATATAATAATATGAGTCGAAACATAATGAAACTTTGGCTGTTTATTCTCTTATTAGGAACTTCAACGATGGCTTATGAAGAACCCAAATATTCCGTTCTGAAAAAATGGGACAAGATTGAAATTCGACAATATGAATCCTATTTAGTCGCTGAAACACTTGTCCATGGAAATCGCGAAACCTCAGGCAAAACAGGCTTCAAACTTTTAGCTAGCTATATCTTTGGCAAAAATCAGGATCACAAGACAATTTCGATGACGGCTCCGGTAATCCAAGAAGAAAAAGACAAATCCTGGAGCATTCAATTCATGATGCCTGCCAAATACTCAATCAACTCGTTACCCTCCCCAAATAGTCCCGAAGTCCTTTTCAGAACTATTCCCAATCGAAAACTAGCTACCATCACTTACTCAGGAACCTGGAGTGAAACGAATTACCAAGAGAATCTTGCCCAACTTAAAACTTTTCTAGAGAAAGAAAATATTAAAACCAAAGGCCTTCCTATGTGGGCCCGTTACAACTCACCCTTTACCCCTTGGTTTTTAAGAAAAAATGAAGTTTTAATCGAAGTCGACTAAAAAACCCTTTACGGCTTTTATTCAAAAACTGGGTTTAAGATTTGTCCATTCACTTGGACCGATTTGTTATCTCGGCCTTTTCGGAAAATATTAAGAATACCACCGGTCGGACTTTTAGCTTTTCCTTCAACAGTTCCTTCTTTGGTGCGGTCAAAGGTAAATGAAGCCACTTTAAGTTCGGTGGCCCCCCAAAAAACCCGATAAAGAACTTTCTTTTGTAAGTCGCCATAAAAAGCGGAAAGAAAAACCCACTCTCCTTGTTCTGAGCGATAGAGGCCACCGAAAATCTTGTCTCTTAAGTTAAGGACCTGCTCTTCCCCTCCTTTGCCGACAATGATTACATGCTCTTGTCTCTTATCAAGAATCAAAGCACAATTTCCAAACCAAGCTTCATCTGTTCTTGGATTCGTAAGAAAAGTAATGCCTGCAGGATCCAATTGAAGAATTCTGCTCACCTGCTGCTTCATCCCTTCAATCACCTCATTATCTACTATAAATGCATTACCATCCTTTTTCTTACCCAAAACTTGTAATGTCTTTTGATAAACCGAAATAAACTCTCTTAAGTCTTTAACCTGACGATTTTCGAACTTGGAGATTTCAGTTCGCTGCAAATCAGATTGAGATAGTTCTGAGTTTTTCTTTTTTGTCTTAGCCAGAACACTCTCCCCTTCTGTTTTTTTTACGGGAGCCGGTGTCGATCCACAACCAACTATCAAGAGCAACAGGACTAAAATGCTGAATCGCTTTGTTTTTTCCATTCTCTGATTGTACCAAAAACACAAATAATTTTGAAATAAGCTACACATTTGTTTCCTTAATTTTTGGCCCACAAATTCCGAACCGCGTTAAAAGACCCAATATCTTCATGAGATTAAAGAAACAGAAAACTTTGCCTATCATTTGCGAGCCGAATACCGACTCATATCCGCACCTTGAACTAAAGGTTCAACCTCATTCGGTTCACAGAAAATCACAGATTCTAAAATATACGTTTATACAAAAACTTTTTCTTTTTACTATCTTAGTCTTAGGGCTTTTATATTGTTCAACCTGTTATTCAAGTATTTTATCGGTTACTCCCTGAGATCTATCCCGATTATGAACTTTATTTTTTAGAAAGAGATGCCCGCCTTCTACTGGATAAACTAAGAAGAGAATGGAAAACCGCAAGAACGCTTGGGGGAAAGGAGAACAAAAAGGAACTTATCCATGAACTGGAACGCTGAATTCATGCCAAGGAGGTTCAAGGCATTGCGATGGCTTTACACTTTATGGAAATCACGCACACTAATCTTGTTGGAGAATTCACCCTCACTTCCCCGGAAGTCGGGCTGCACCCCCCAAGAACTCAACCAAAATGAGGAAAGGCTCTCCAAACGAAACCTTTCACTTTGGAAACCTCGACTTTGTCACACTTTACTGCGAGGAATAGGCGGCTAGGGCTACCCTTTGACTCCGAGTCAACCTTCTGCCAAGCTTTGAATTAAATATGTATCTAACTCTTTATCAATGGCGCCTCAAACCTGGGAAAGAACAAAAGTTTATTGAAGCCTGGACTAGGGTCACTTCCCATTTACAAAATAACACCCCCCAAGTTTCAGCAAAGTTGCTACGAACTGTTCAAGGTCAATATCTCGCACTCATCGAATGGCCCAGTCAAAAAGATTGGGAGACACAAACCACTCATAATATTGATTCTTTAGCTCAACATGAGTTGATGAGCTGTGTGGAAGAGCTTGAATCCTTAATTCCAATGGAATGTATAAAAACTCTTACGCCTTTAAGCTAGGAGAATTTTAATATTAAAAAAACCTTGCCTCCTCCCAAAAGGTCGACTAGTGCTAAGGGCGTAGCAAGAACTTTGTTACTCGTATAAGCCGAAAATAGGTTCGGCGTTTCTACTAGGCACCGTAATGTCTAACTATGAGGTATAAAGAATGCATAGATTCGCTTATTCGTTTCTGATCTTTTTAACGTCAATTAACTTTTGTGTAGCTTCAGTATCCGACTTTAATTGGTTCCCAACACGTCCAAATGAAAAAGTGACTCCCGGAGATATTTGTGACGTAGCAGATAGTTTTCGATATCCGGAAAGAATCAAGTATTGCGAACGCAACGTTTCTAGAGAGAGAAAAGCGGCAATTTTTTATATGTACGATCGAGAATTCGGTTTTCACACTCAGGAAATGAACCGAACTGATTTTAAGATAGACCATTATATTCCGCTCTGTATGGGCGGAAGTAACGATAACGAAAATCTTTGGCCTCAGCACAAAAGTATCTATCAGCAAACTGATCCTATCGAGCCTGTTCTGTGCGAGCTAATGGCTTCGGGCCAAATTTTGCAAATGAAAGCCATTTCTATCATCCGAAGTGTTAAACAACGCCCTGAAACATCAGCAAAGGTTCTAAGAGATTTAGAATCGCAACTCCATCGATAAAGCCGACTTAAAAGAAAATACCTGCTCCCTTTGAGTAGGTATTAAAAGGTGCAAGGGTTTCGTTATTAGGATGGGGGTGCTTTCACACAATCTAAACTCTCGTTTGGAGCTAAATGACAAGAGTATAGGGTTTGATTAACCCAAAGGTGAGTTGGGCGTTTGGAAACTGGCAACCAAACCTGCCCTATTCCAAAAATTAAGGGCGTTTCCCTCGTCTTTACTAGTTTTGTGTCTGAATCTTGACCACAAATGAAAGTGGGCCCCTCCCCCTCGCTGTTGGCATTGAAAGTAGAGCGACACGATAGAGTGAAATCATCGAATGAAACCGCCAGTTGGTCGGTGTTTTTTAAAAACGGTTTTTGCACCGTAAAAACAGTCAGTGGCGATATCGCGGGAGAACGGGCTCCTTTGACCTGATTAGAGGCGACAGTCCTATCTAACTGATTTTTTATGGAGCAGTTAACTAAGACCATGCTGGCAGTAACAATCACCCAAAAAGGTTTAAACAAACGTGAACTCCTAGAAAGCTTTGACGACCCACACCTATTTCTTTACTTTAGCATGAAACGTTTGGTTGGCTGTCAAAACAATTGTTTTGTTTTGATCACAATGTAATTTTTAAAAAAAACGAAACTGACTAATTTTTAGTCATCCCATCCAAGAGAGCCGGTGAGTGATGAAAAAAACTAATGAATTTATCGAACTAGAAAATCAGGTCGGAGCCCACAATTACCACCCTCTTCCCGTCGTCCTGAGCCGCGGGGAAGGGGCTTATCTTTGGGACGTCGAGGGAAAGCGCTATTTGGATTTTCTTTCTGCTTACTCCGCAGTCAATCAGGGGCACTGTCACCCCAAAATCATCAAAGCTCTCACTGAACAGGCTCAACATCTCACCCTAACTTCCCGGGCCTTTTATAACGACCAATTAGGCCCCTACGAAAAATTTGTAACGGACTATTTCGGCTATGATCGGATGCTCCCAATGAATACAGGGGTTGAAGCAGGCGAGACCGCTTTAAAACTCTGTCGTAAATGGGGGTATCAAAAAAAAGGGATCCCTGAAAACAAAGCCAAAATCATTTTTGCTCAAGGAAATTTTTGGGGGAGAACTATCGCTGCCGTCTCCTCTTCAACCGATCCGGTTACTTACAAAGAATTTGGCCCCTATACCCCTGGATTTGAAATTATTCCCTACAACGATCTGAAGGCTTTAGAAAAAGAAGCCCAAGACCCTTACACTGCGGGGTTCATGGTCGAACCGATTCAGGGAGAGGCCGGGGTCATAGTTCCTAATGAAGGATACTTAAAAGGGGTCAGGGAGCTCTGCAACAAGTATAAAGTAATTTTCATGGCTGATGAAGTCCAAACGGGACTCGGCAGAACCGGCCGTCTTTTGGCGTGTGACCATGAGAAGATCAAGCCGGACTTACTGATATTGGGGAAAGCTCTTTCAGGTGGAGTATTTCCTGTTTCTGCCGTCTTAGGAAGTCACGAAATTCTCCTCTGTTTAAAACCGGGAGAGCACGGCTCTACTTTCGGTGGCAACCCTTTGGCATGTGCGGTAGCTAGAGCCGCTCTAGAAATCATTCGCGATGAAAAACTACCCCAAAAGGCAGAAGAACTAGGAACGGTATTCAGAGAGCAACTAAAACAACTGAACATGCCCTGGGTAAAACAGGTTCGAGGCAAGGGCCTACTTAATGCCATAGAAATCGATTCCCATTTCCAATCGACCGCTCTTTCTATTTGCCTCAAAATGGCCGAAAAAGGACTCTTGGCGAAACCAACGCATGGCCACATTATTCGGTTTGCTCCGCCGCTTGTCATTTCAAAGGAAGATCTCTTAAAGGGCTGCCAAATTATCATAGAGACTTTTCAGGAGTTTGTTTAGCTTAAAGGCCCTTATGACCTCTCTCATCTTCACAGTTCGATTACAAATAAAAGCCTGTTTTTGGCGTCATCTTTGCAAACCAATTATTCAGACTAAAAGGAAAGTCGATGAAGACTTTCGGTAAACGACCATGAAGCACACACTCATAGCCTGTTTTTGTCTCTTAACATTTTCTCCTAAGGCTCCCGCCTGTGAAAACCTTTTTAAAAAATTAAAAAGAGTGGAAAGACTATCCTCTTTAGTTGAAGACAAAAAACCTTGGGAAACTCTGCACGCCAACTCAGAACAAAAACAACCCTTTTACATAGGAGCGACTCCTAGAGATTTTGTTTTAGGAGACAAACTTCTTTCTCGGCCACATGCCCCAGCCGTTCTTAAATCCTTGGCTGAGCGACAAAGCCGAATTCTTTTAAAAGGAATTGGGTTAACTGAGGCGCAATTTGAAATGTGGCCCTATCTCACAGATGAAGGGGACCCCAATTGGGTTTTTGCCAGATACAGACCGAAGTCGACTTCTCCCTGGTATTGGGTAAAAACTTCGCATTGGAATCCTTCTTTATCCCAAGGGACAGAAACTCCGGCACTACCCACAATCATCAATCCCCAAAAGAGTTCCGGCTATAAGACTCTCTTTAGTGACTTTCTCACTTTTGACAGCCTCTATCAAAAACCTGTCTATCAAGAGGCGGTTTGGACAAGTGATAGAGCAAGTCATATTTTAGGGGGTTGGATCGAGCCTGAAGACGCAACTCAAATACAATCGCTCATTTCAAAGGACCACACCATTAGGGCAAGAATACTTCCACAACCCGCCCGCTTTAATAAAACTCCCATCTCTTTCGTCATAGATGTAAAGGATGCTCAGCCATTAGATTGGTCATCATCGAATCTGGTTTGGACCAAACCACGGCCTAGTCAACCGAAAACCCATCAGAAGGTTAAGCCTCTAGAGTTTTCACCCGACTTTTCCAGACTATTCAAAGAAGATATTCGAATTCTTTCCGGCGAAGACGAGGCCATCTTTCCCATCTCCGGGAAAACCATGCGCTTTACAAGGAAAAGCTCAGCACAACCCAATAACCAGCTCATACACATGGTGGATTATTTGAGTGAAAGATACCAGGCTTTAGGACTCGAAACAAAAACACAACATTTCACCTGGAGAGAAATTCCACAAGCTAATCTCATTGTAGTGGTTCCAGGCAAAAACAGAAGCTTGCCTCCCCTCGTATTTGCCGACCATATCGACACGGCTTTTGCTGAAGACCATTTTTCCAAAACTCGAGAGAGAATTTCAAATCCCGGAGCGGACGATAATGCTACGGCAACAGCAAGCCTTTTAAGAGCAGCTGAAGAGCTCAAAGGAAAGAAACCTGAACGCGATATCTGGTTGGTTCATCTGACAGGAGAAGAGTACCCGGCTGACGATCTTGGAGTTCGCCACTTTATGAAAGAGTTAATGAAACAAAAGACCGATATCGCTGGAATGGTTTTAATCGACATGATTGGAATTAGAGATCCCAAAGATCCTCTATTTCAAATTAATTCGGGCGCATCCAAAGAGTCGATGGAGCTTTCAAATATAGCCATGACACTTTCCAGATCGGGCAAGCCCCCCTTCAAAGCAGTACTAAGGGATCGTGACGATAAACGCAGCTACTTATACAACACCGATGGCTATATTCTAGATAGTCTGGGTTTCCCGGTAGTCTTTTTTAATGAGCACTTAAACCGACACACTATGGGACTCATCAATCAACATTATCATCAAACAACTGATACCTCTGCACAGATCGATTTTGAATATGCAACTCACATCTCTAAAATAGCCATCCAAACTCTTTGGAACGCATCATTGAGATAGGCTTCGCTGCCATAAAGGACCTTCTCCTCTTCTCGCACCGATTTAACTATGACTTTAGTTATACCGGTATTTCAGTCACACTATTGCCCTTTTGCGGCCTATACTTTGAGTCTACATCATCGACTCTAACCTTTTGAAGCTGCAAACTAAGGCCTGTGGCTTGCATTCGAATATTGAGAGGTATTTTAGGTATGAGATTTTGGCCTTGTTTCTTTATTATTTTTGCTATTTATTTTCCGGCCTTTGCAAGACCTCAATTTACTAAATGTGCCTCTGTACTTCGCTCGATCACCAAGCCGAGCCATGACACTAGCGTGGAATTAGAGATCCGAAATACCGAACGCATTTTAGAACTTTTGACCACAACAGATGGAACTCTGGCCCCCCTTCTTCCCCCAAAACCTTCGGACCCTAAGAGCCGATTAATCCTTCCACCCGCCCTCGAGAAAGACTTAGGTAAACTCTCTTATGAAGACTTAGCCCAAAAACCGTGGGATAGTTTAACGCTAGATCAAAAACGTTTTTTTCTAACTTGGGTGACAATCAGAAAGACTTCAAGCTTTTGGACAGACCGAAACATCCCGGGAATAAAAACAAAAGAAGCCGCAACCTTAATGTTTAGCAAGGATACCCCCTTTCTTGGCCAAGTTTTAAGTCCAGGGAATCACACCATCGATATCGCCGGGCTTTTTAGAAACGTTGAATACGGATCCCAATCTCAAAATCCGAACTTTTTAGAACTCCATTTTAGAAGTCATTTTCCTGCGGGAGAGGTTTCAAATAGCGCTTGGAATTTTCTCACAGGACTAAATCAAAAACGCCCCCACCAACATGTCCACATCGTTTACCCTTTAGATATTTCTCGCCTTCAAAAAGAGGGGACCGTGCGCTCCCTGATGATAACTGAGCTCTATCGCAGGTCAAATTTAATTCTAGAAATGATGGGAATCGTAGAAGACAAAAACCATGGAATCACCGTGAACCGAAGTGAAAATGTGATCTTTTTCGACAACCTAAATACAGACACACTTAATCAAGTTTTTCGACATCTTCAAGAGACCACCCGGCTAGGGGCTCAGCCCCCTTTGGGAAGCCAAACAAAAATGGCTTATGTGGGTTTTCGAGGAGGAGACACTTATGACACCCCCTCTTTAATCGGATTTGAAGTTAGAGCCATTTCTGAATTTTCAAACCCAAAATACATTAACGAGTTTTTGAACACTCTACAGTGGACCCTTGCCCAAGAACACTACGGGATCTCTCAAGAAACCATGCAAAAATGGATCGATCACAATGCTAAAAATAAAAATATCGATATGGGACTTCTATATTACAACCAACCTTGGAGCAAATTAAAATCAAATGGCTTCGGCCATCGATTTGAAGATATGGATCCGTACCTTCGTAAGTACTTTTATGATTTAGAAAAATCTCGCGAGCTTAAGATGCTAATTCACGATTGGTCGAAAGATCCTCTAGTCTTTGAAAATCCAAAACTTATTGCCCATATCAGAAAACAACAAATCATAACACTCAACAAACTCAACGAAGCCACCATTTCCCCCCAAAAAATCGTTGAGGATTTTCTCATTCGATCGGGGATCTATGGACTTTTTACTAGGTCCTTAGGGCATTGAAGGCTTTGGCTCTCTATCTTTTTATACCTGCTCCCTTTGAGTGGACTTTTTAAAGTGATTTAGACAAACTCAATGTACTTAAGCTTGACACTTTCGTTCCGTTTTCCGAAGAGCAACGCCTTCTGATTGAATAGCTTAGCCACTTGAATGGCCTGTTCTTCGGAAATTCCCAAGACTAAAAAACTCTTCTCTACAGGCCATGCTCCTTGGGGGTCGATGTTTTCGCCTGGAAATAAAAGATACTTTTCCTGTCTTAATAACTTTTCCAGTTTGGCATTTCTTTGCGCATTTTCTATTTCACTTAATAGCTCCGATTGCGGGTTCGCAGCGGTCAGCAAAGCCCATGTCACAGTTTTTTTATTTAATAACAAAGCATCCAAGGAATCTGATTTTTCACTTACCTTAAGTTCAAAAGTAATATGAGGCGCGTGGACTCTATAAATGGCTTGCAAATAAGCCTTGAGATGAGTTTTGCCATTCGACATAAGATACGCTAATTAAAATTTCCCATTTTGCTTTTAGCGTTATAGTTTACCCGTATATAAAATACTATGCCACTTCACCCCTCAATTATTTTGACTCTAACCGGTTTACTTGCTGGCTTCATCGATTCCATTGCAGGAGGCGGCGGCCTGATCACCGTTCCCGCCCTTTCTCTTTTTTTGGGCTTGGGCCCTCTGACCATCGGAACCAATAAAATTGCCGGAACTTTATCGGCCTTAGTTGCACTAATGATTTACAGTTCTAAAGGGCACATGGATTGGCGACGCGGATGGGTTTTTACGCTTTTTATCGGTGCAGGATCTTTTCTGGGAAGCTCACTAAATCCACTTTTACCTGTCTCTATATTTCCCATTTTTCTTGCGATCACCTGCCCTCTTCTTCTCTGGATTCTGTGGAAAAAAGACCTTTGGATTTCAAAAGAGGCCGCCCATACTAGTTCTTCTTCAAACCCCAAAGCTCTCGTCGTTCTTGGTTTTTTGTGCGGATTTTACGATGGACTATGGGGGCCGGGTGGGGGAACCTTCATGTTTCTCTCGTTGTTTTTTGTATCTAGACTGCCTCTCTTAACTTCACTAGCTATTTCAAAATTAGCTAACTTCACTTCTGCCGGGGTATCTCTTTACAATTTTTCTCGTCTAGGGCACGTCCGTTGGGAATTGGGAATCTATTTATCAGCGGGAATCGTGGTAGGAGCTTTAGCCGGTTCGATTTTAGCCACACGAAGGGCCGCTCAAATCGTACGTCCCATTTTACTCATCGTTGTTTTCATATTAATGATCAGAATTTTTTATGACTGACACTTTATGCATCGTTCCTTTTATCCTGGGTATTCTTTTGATAAGTCTATCTTCGGTTAAAAAACACATCAATTAAGGAGCTTATTCAATGAAACAGTTCTCGTGCAAAGCGCTAGTCATACTGGGACTCTTGCTCACTACCTTTTCTATGGCAGCCGATATTCAGGTCTATTTTCAAAAAACGGTTCCACCAGTTTCCGTTTTTACTCCGCCTGAAAAAAGTAATTTGGATTTAGCCAATAAAGCTTTTTTGGCGAAGTACCAGGCTGAGGTAGGTCTTTTAGGAACCGCTGAAGGCACGAATGGAGCGTTAGTCATTTTGGTAAGTGACATGAGTTATGCTTCAACTCTCTGGAGAAAAATGGTGGCGGCTGGAGACGCGTATCAAGGAGCTCAAGGTAGCTTTTTCCGCTTTGGGGAACCCAATTCCTCGGACCCGCTTTCTCAATATAAGTTCGCTGCCAGAATTAACATTCCTGAATCTGCCTCTACAAAATTCTCATTTTCTTACTTCACTCCCGTGATTACTAAATTTATGCTAGTCATGGACAACCAATGCGTTTTTTCAAGAGCCTCAGTTCAGACTTTAAACAATGTTCCTGTGCAGCCAACTCAATTGATGGCTAGTTACAAAATTTCTCCAACAGCTATTGGTTATGAACACTTAGTCAATGGTGGGTCAGGAGCTAATTTAACTTCGATTCTTATCACAATGGGAGCTAAGCCATTTCCGGGTCCCGGTTTCATGGTCTGTCCGGTCGATCTCTTCATTCAGTATTAGAATATCTAGTGGGCTAGCTTTTAAATCCCAACCGATTTAAAAGTTTAGCCCACAATTAAAAGGTGCCTATCGACAATCCGGCCGGAAAGTAAATGAGTGCCTTTTGGATGAGTACCTTTTGGATGTGAAGCGGCTCAGAGCCACGGGTTCAAAGTAATGGATTCTGCTAAGCAAGCCGACCACACCATTAGAGAAAGTGTTCGAGCCTCGGGAGGCGCTGCTGTCAGCGGGCTGTCGAACCATTCCACGGTTACGCCGAACCTTTGGAAAGTGCTGACTTTATTGGACGGCTTCGAAGCCTGACAGGTAGACAAGGGGTATACAGGGGGAAGGACGATGGGGGCGGGACGGAAACGGCTGAAATGGTATCTGGGGATCCCCCTGGTGGGTTTTGCTCTGGCCTGGGGGGGGCTCCACGGTTGGTACCTCTATCAAAGGTCCAAGACCGAAATCGCCCCGACGGCCGCCTTTGACGAAGCGGTGGACCGGTTTCTTGCGGACCAGCGGACCTTGGCCCAGCTTCCGTTCTTCCGACGTGAACCCGCCATCCCTGGATCGGAGGTTCCCAGGGAGGCCCGAGAGCAGGCGAGGTCGTTGCCGGAGGAGATCCGTGAAAAGGTGATGACGCTGGGATTGGATGCCCCCACGGCGGGGACGATGAAGGAGTGGTTGGGGAAAGTATCCTTCGACTGGATGGAATCCCTCGCCAAGTACCAGCGGTGGGGGGACGACGGCGATGGGGTACCCTGGGTGGCCTGGGGCCGTCTTCGTTGGGCGAAGGGTTTTGCGGAAGGAAAGCCGACGTCGAGTCTGGGTCCCGTGCGGGAGCTCGCCCGTCTGGCCGCTACCACCGATCGATTGGTGGGGAATCTGGTGATGGTGTCGTTGCTCAAGTCCGAGCGGTTGGTTTGGGAGAGTATTCCGCAGACTGCGCGAAACGCGGCGACGGTGGCACCCTGGGATCCCGTGGTGGTGGAGAAGGCCAAGCGCGCCCTTTGGACCCTCTCCGACTTCTTCGATTTCCGCATGCCCCCCAAAAGCATCGCGGCGGTGTTCGGCGATCGGGGAAACCGTGTGGGAATATGTGGCGCCATTGAGGCTCGCCTCGAGGAGCAATACTGGCACCGCCCCTTTCTATGGAAAGCCTACCCCGAGTCGTTCCGAATTCTGGGGGACATCCTGGAAGCCACGGCGAAGGAGTGTGCCGGCGGGAAGTTTCTCACCTTCTGGAATGAACCCCCCGACGTGGAAGCCTTTCTCTCCAACGGACCGGTCCAGACCTTGGGAAAGGTGGGGGAGAGATCCCAACCCCAGCCCATGAAGGAGGTCGGCAAACAGTGGGCGTGGGTGTCGCGCCTGCCTTACGTGCGGGTTTTGTTCGGGTTGTGGATGGCCCGCAACTTTGCCCGGCCTTCCAGGTTGGACGAGTTTTATGAGCCCCCACTGAAAGGCTGAGGCGGTCCACCCAGAGCCCGCAACCTCCCCCGTGATTTCGGTCACTTGCATGTATAGGACATTCAAAAACCCTATCACAGACATGACGTTGATGATTTCAAGAAAATCTAAGCCCCTGTTTTTAGATAAAATAGCGTTTTTGTAGAAAACACTCTTCTATTCTTGTTTTCGCCTGTGAATTAAGTCCTTAAAAATGGTCTTTGGATTTGAAATCACCTTCGAAACAGCTCATCAAGATAAACGAATCCATTACGACCCTTAAAAGTCGTTAAAATCTTGGGATGGAATCTGATAAAAAGCTTCTATTTCCATTTGGGGTGGCGCTCTTGCAGGGGTGATGGGAGGTAGCTCAGTTGGAATTCCTAGATGGTTTAGAATCTTCTCTATGGCTGATTTCTCTAAAATGGCTGCCACCACTTTCACATCCCCCTTGCAGTACTGGCACTTTGTGACGTCAATCTTAAAAACTCGTTTTAGAAGCCTAGCCCATGACATGCGAGATTCGTTAGGGGCACGACCTTGGGTTGTCTCCCCAGAAGTTTCCTCTTCCTTTTTGTTTTTTTTTAGAATGAGTACCTTTTGGATGATAGCGAACTCCCCCTCTCCTAAGAACTAGAAACTCCTCAACCTTTTGGACTTTTCGACCGATCAGTCCTTATGAAATCCATTCAAATTTTTATACTTTTGGCCCTTCTTGTTTCCTCGGTAGGACTTTCGGATTCTGTCTTTGTAGAAAAACTCAGTAATACGCCAGATGGCATTACCGCTGATAGCATTTACCAACTTTTATACGAAGCGGCTCAGAGCCACGGGTTCAAAGTAATGGATTCTGCTAAGCAAGCCGACCACACCATTAGAGTTAAGATTATTAAACTTGGAGAAAGTTATATTGTGATAGGTCAAAAACTCAAAGGGGATCTGGTCGTTCACTCGACTCGCCTTAAAGCCTATCAAGTGGAAGAGATGGACGCAGTGACTGAGAGAATTTTTCGATCCCTAGTAAGAAATGTTGCTGCTGTTGATGATGCACAACCCGGGGATGTCACTCAAAATGAAGCTTCGAGGGGAGTTCTCCGCAAAATGAACCGTAACGGATCGGTCGTGGGAGCAGGGTTCTCAGTACTGACCCATTTAGGAGTAAGAGATTTAGGTTGGTACTTTTATGCGGGAAGGGCATGGGCCGCAGGGCCACTTCATTTGGGTTATCGATTTAATTTTGGCTTGGACAGCATCCAACCCAATAATACTGCCAGCACCCGAAATTGGGCATGGTTTGGTGATGTCGGGCTCAGTGTGAGTAGCTATTTGAATGATAGCGATACTTCGCCGTTTGTTATGGGAGAGTTGGGATATGCCATGGCTAGACATGCCGGATTGCAGTCAACTTCCAGCGGAATGTTAGTAGCGTTGGGTGGAGGCCTTGGTATTTTTAGGACCTACGATGTTCATATTCAAGTGGGGCTCAGATTTTCAGCAATCTTTCAAACGGTGTTTCCAGACACGCCTTACACAAGTGCCCTCATGATAGGCGCAACTTTTTAAGCTAGTTGTTCCATTTTAGAATGAGCATTTTCATACCTATTCCCTTAAAGTGAACTTTTAAAAAGCTGCTCCGATATATTTTTTCCTAAATTGCAAAGACTTGAAAGAGGGCCGAAGTTAAAAGATTTGCTAACTTTTCTTGGGGTTTTATTAGATAAATCATTCCATCGTCAAACGGCCAATAACTTGCGCACCGATTGTTCGGCTTTCTGGAATGCTAAAAAATGCAAATTGGGGTGGGTGACCGGGATCGAACCGGCGACACCCAGAGTCACAGTCTGGTGCTCTAACCAACTGAGCTACACCCACCACACTACGTTTTTCTACCGCACCAGACTTACAGTCTGGTGGATATCTCAATTCTTCCGCTCGCTCTGCTCGCGGTGGGCCAACTGAGCTACACCCACCACACTACGTTTTTCTACCGCACCAGACTTACAGTCTGGTGTTCTTTATCCAGAAAAAACGCCTCTTTGGAAGCCCCACATCATGCTTGGTTTCTTTCCCCTCGTCAAGTTAGGTTGTTTGACTGCCCCTTTCCAGGTAGAATAATCTTAGACTTCAACAACTTCTAAACTCCAAATAAAGATAAAAACTATGGCTAACTCCAAATCTCCTTTTCGGTTTGATCATCGGGAAATGACGGTGATCTTTAGTCTCTTCATTTTCACTTCCCTTTTAATGTTCACTGTGGGAATTGTGGTCGGCAAAGGGGTGTCTCAATCGGCTTCAAAACACAACTCAACCGCCGAGGGCACTTCAGAGCACGCCAATGAAATCTCTCACCCTCAAGCCGAATCTCACTCAAGCTCACCTGCTCATGCCGAAGGGACATCTGTCTCAACCAACAGTCCAAATTCAAACCCGGTTGAGCCCCACGACAATTCCCACGATTCAAAAAAGGAGGCCTCTTTAAAAAGCCCCTCTCAATTGCAAATAGTGACCAATGAAGTGACTGAAAGTCATGAATCCAATCATAAAAAAACAGAGTCCAAAGAACTAGCCAAAGGGCACGAAATTTCTGAAAATCCTACAGCCTCTCACTCGACCAAGACAGAAGAGCTTGAACTTATCCCCGAGAAACCTAGAACCGGAGATGTCCGAGCCACTTTGGCCGATTTGGCGGATACGAACGAAGTCAATAAAACACTACAAAACCCCAAAATTCAGGCCTTAATTGAAGGCAGGCCGAAATCTAAACGCCCCAAACGACAAGTCGCTTCTCAAATTCCTCCGAGCACAATGACTCCTCCGGCACCTCCCAAAAGCTTCCCTGAGGGAAAGTACACCGTCCAAATCGGTTCTTATCCTTCTCAAGCAGATGCTTCACTTCGTCTAGAGCAGCTGAGATCTCAAGGTTTTCCCTTCGCCTATATGTCGACAAAAGAACTTGGAGATAAAAAAGAACCCTGGTACCGTGTGTGGCTAGGGTATTTTCCAGATACAGAGACGGCCAAACTAGGTGGTGATATCCTACAGCAACGTGGAGAGGTTAAAAGCTATCTTGTCCGAAAAACTGAAAACCAAGAAGATTGAAAGAATCGATAAGCCTTGGGGGTACGAACTCCTCTGGGCCAAAACACAAAATTACGTCGGTAAAATTTTGGTCATCCATGCCGGCCAAGCACTTAGCCTTCAATTTCATCGGCAAAAAGAAGAAACCATGTACCTCGAATCGGGCACTTGCGAAATCGAAACCGGTGAATCTCGCGATAACTTGACTAAGCTCTCCTTCTCACCTGGAGAAGTTTTCCATATTCCACCTGGGCGTCTCCATCGCATTTTCGCCAAAACTGAATGCAGAATTTTTGAAGTTTCAACTCCCCATCTCGATGACGTCATTCGGCTCGAAGATAATTATGGCAGAGCAACCTAATTTTCCTTTAATTGCTGTCATCATGGCAGGTGGAAGTGGAACTCGCTTCTGGCCGATGAGTCGCACAGAAAAACCTAAACAGTATCTCACGCTCTTTGGAAATCGCTCCCTTATTCAAGCCACCACCGATCGTCTAAAGAAAAAGATTTCCCCTGATCATATTTTTGTCTGCTCGGGAGAAAACCAAACCGCGCTTCTCAACGAGCAACTACCAGAATTAAGAAATCTAATTTTGGAACCCTGTGGTCGTAACACAGCCCCTTGTCTCATGTTATCGGTAGCGACTTTACTTAGCCGTGGTTTTTCGGAATCGAGTGTCATGGGGGTGTTCCCTTCGGACCATGTAATAGGCGATAATTCTGCTTTTTTACGTCTGTTAGATCGAGCAGCCGAGGAGGCCTTCGTCACACAAGACATTATCACTTTTGGAATAAAACCAACCTCCCCTCACACCGGTTATGGATACATCGAAGCATCATCCGAATCTGACGGTTCCAGTTCTCTTCGAGTAAAAAGATTTGTAGAAAAGCCCTCCCTAGAAAAGGCTCAAGAATATTTAAAAAATGGTAACTTTTTTTGGAATGCAGGTATTTTTTTCTGGCGACTAGATACTATTAAAAAAGCGTTCGAGACTTTTTTATCTGAAGAATGGAATCAAATTCAAATAGCGGTCCAAAATGGGACTTTAAATCATCTTTACCCAAAACTGAAACACCAACCCATTGATGTCGCTGTCTTAGAAAAGATTTTCAATGTCAGAGTCATTCCGGCCGAAATGAATTGGAGCGATATCGGTTCATGGAACGCTCTATTAGAACATGTTCAACATTCAACTGGCCTCAATAATGTCGTTCTTCCGGGTTCCGAATCAAGTGTTCAATTTCTAGGTTCCAACCATTGCTTGGTGGCAACTGAAAGCGCAAAAAAAATTGTCCTAATTGGTTTAGACGACCTCATTATCGTTGAAACTAAAGACGCTATTTTAGTCACCCACCGTGCTCATGACCAAAGAGTTAAAGAGATCACTTAACGCTTCCCAGAGCCCCTTCCAACTACTATAAGCACACTTATAAACGAGAACGGGCTCACCTCAATTAAAGCCAATCTTAGACTAGCGACGTTCGGACTCCCCCTTTCAGGGAAAAAACAGAAATAAAATTATCTGTTGAGGCCCTCTAAACTATTTGTCCCCTCCTTTTTTGCCAATTACAATAATAAGCGATATATTTCTTTTATGGCTTTTAATGTTGCGATCACCTGTCATTCATCCTTTCTTTCCCCTTACCCTTTAGAGAAAACAATGGCTTTATTAGCTGATTACGAAAACTCGATTGGAACCAATTTTAAGGGGCTCGAAACCTTTAAGTCTTTGGGAGCCGATGTCTATGAGTGGGTTTTCAAAAAACTCTCCTACGGGGGCTACGACCTACAAATCCGATTTAAAACCAAGTTAGAACAACAAGGGGCTGACCTAATCCAAATCATTCCAGTTACCACAGATTCAAAAGCCTCATTAAGCGGTTTCTGGAAAATGGCGCCAAATTCTCAAGGAACACAAGTTACTTTTAACGTGAAACTCGTAGGGGAGCTTCCTCTACCCGGATTAATGAAATCGATGATTGAGCCCATTGCTCAACGAGAAGTACAGAAAATTTTCGACCAATACATCATCCATGTCTCAGATTCATTTAACAACTAAATTTAGGCTACTCTTGCTGCTGAGTCTTTTGAGCGGAGTTCTGGTTTTTCTAAGCTTTGAAAAATTTAACCTTCCTGTATTGGCTTTTTTATTTCCGATTATTTTCAACTGGCTATCAATGCGCCCTCTAAAACTTAAGAGAGCTTTCTTTTTAGGTTTTCTGACATCATTCACTGTAATGTTAGGGGGATTTTACTGGGTAACTTATGTGATCCACGAATTTGGCTATCTGCCTTGGAGTTTATCGAGTCTTATCTTTCTTGTTTTTGCCGGCTTTGGCGCCTTAAACTTCCCCATCTTTCTCTCGATCATGAGTTTTCTTAACCAGAAGCTAGATTCGTCCAATCGAAGCAAATGGTTTTGGGTGCTTTGGTTCACTCTCTTTACTCCTGCCGTTTTTGCTGTCGTAGAATTCTTTTTCCCCAAGATTTTTCCTTGGTATTTAGGTCACTGCCTTTACCGTTGGACCTTTGTAACCCAAATTGTTGAAATCACCGGCAGCCTATTTCTAAGCTTTTTGATTTACAGTTTGGGGAGCGCTCTTGGACTCATCTTCTTTTGTCCAGTACCTTTAAAGAAATCTCCATGGGAAGCTTTATTAATCCCTTGCTTTCTTCTAAGTTTGGCTTTGGGCTTTAGCCAATATCGTTTATCCCATCCCCCGGAAACGAACAAAACTCTCAAAGTTGCCGTGATTCAAGCCAATATTGGAAGTCTCGAAAAAATTCATTCAGAAAATGGCATCCAAGACACTGTTGACCAAGTGATCACAAAATATATTGAACTTACTGAAACCGCTCTCAAATCAAATCCTGATTTGATCGTCTGGCCCGAAACGGCAATGCCTTATTCTCTTGGACATACCCCTTCAAGGGATCAGTTTCTGATGAGTAAAATCAAACATTGGCAGCGCCCACTGATTACAGGAGGCTACACCAAAAGCGATCGAAATTATTTTAAGGATTACAACGGAGCTTTCTTAATAGAGCCTTTAAAAAATGGGGAGATTCGGGTTCAAAGCTACATGAAAAATATCCTATTGGCCTTTGGGGAATATTTCCCAATGGGAGATTTTTTCCCAGTTCTTTATAAATACTTTCCGCAGGTAGCCGATTTTGAGCGAGGAGACAGTCAAAAGCCAGTAACACTCGAGGATGGAACAACTCTTGGAATTACTATTTGCTACGAAGCAATTGTTCCCAGCTTTTATAGAAAAGTAGCAAACCACTCCATTCAAGGGGTGATTAACCTAACCAATGATTCGTGGTTTGGCCCTACTTCAGAACCCTATCTTCACGGTTCTCTAACGGTCTTTCGATCACTTGAAACAAAATTACCGATGGTCAGAGCGACAAATACCGGTCTCTCCTTTTCGGTCGATTCTCTGGGGCGACAAAGCTCGACCACTCAAGTCTATTCCCCTCAAGTTTTTCTAACCGAACTTAAAATCCCCATCTCTCCCCCTCAGACAATATATCTGCAATACGGAGACTGGTTCGTGTTACTATTAATCCTCATTCAGACCCTTTTTGCTATTTATTTTAAAAGGTTTAAAGTGAACTAACCCCTTTTAAGAAAAAAAGATGAATCCGTTTCTTTTCAATTTTTATATTTTTGGGCAACACATTAGGATTCCAACCTATGGGTTTCTTTTAGCCACAGCTTTTTCGACCGGCTATCTTTTAACTTTAAAGAGGGCTATCAAGGAAAATATCTCCACCAAACACATTGAAAATTTTTTTCTCATTGCTGTCTTGAGTTCTATTCTTGGAGCTAGATTGTTCCATGTACTTTTTGAGGAATTTTCTTATTACTCTCGCCATCCTGAAAAGGTTTTTGCGATCTGGGAAGGGGGCTACACGTTTTATGGAGCGTTGCTCTCAAGTTTTTTATTTATGTGGCTCTACACGCGTTGGCAAAAACTATCTTTTTTAGAAATGATGGATCTTTGCTCACCCGGTGGCGCGCTTGGGCTTTTCATTGGACGACTTGGGTGTTTTTTTGCAGGTTGTTGTTGGGGAAGCCCTTCTTCACTTCCTTGGGCCGTCGCATTTAACGCCCCAGAAACCCTATCCTCCTCTGGAAATATCCGGGTTCACCCTACTCAAGTCTATGAAGCTTTAATCGGCCTAGTTCTTTTTTTCTACCTGAGCTGGCGGTTTAAAAATCGAAAATATGTCGGCCAAATCTTTTTACAAACTATTACGTTTTATAGTTTAGGTAGGTTTGGAATCGAATTTTTCAGAGGGGACGATTACCGGGGCTATCTCTTCAATGGGCTAATCAGTTATTCTCAGTTCGTCTCACTTGCGATCCTGCCTTTTACTATAAGCGGTATGTACCGATTCTCTAAAAAAAGCTCTTAAACCCCTGAAAACTGGGATTCTTCCACGTCTGGTTGACGCCTAATAAATATAGTTTATTTTAATGGCCATTATGCTCTCCCCCCTCCTCCTTAAAAATGCCATTATTAGTGTCTTTGATAAAACGGGTCTTGAACCGCTGTGCAAGCAGTTAAATCAAATGGGGGTTAAACTTTACTCAACTGGGGGAACGGCAAACTTTTTAACGGAAAAAGGATTTAACGTCACACCGATAGAATCGGTAACCCAATTTCCTGAAATGATGGACGGAAGAGTTAAAACTCTTCATCCAAAAGTTTTTGGCGGTATCTTGGCTAGACGTTCTTTCGGCGAAGACATCGAGGCTGCCAAAACCCACCAGATTCCTCTTTTTGATTTGGTCATCGTTAACCTTTACCCCTTCTGGGAACATATTAATGACAATCGAGAGATTCAAACTAAATTTGTAGATATCGGTGGCCCCTCAATGCTACGGGCTGCAGCAAAAAATTCTGAGAGTGTTACAGTCCTCTCCTCCCCCGATGATTACCCCGACTTCTTAGCCCACCTTGAACTTCATCGAGGGACTACCCTAGATTTTAGAGAGCGCATGGCCGGAAGAACTTTTAGAAGAACTAGTGAATATGATGCTTTGATCGCAAGTCTTTGGGAAAAAGAGAGTTGCGAAATTCCGAAAAGCCTTTCCTTTGGAAAGCTGACTCCTCTTCGTTATGGAGAAAACCCACACCAAAAAGCGGCATGGGGGTCCCATCAACAGCCATGGAAAGTTTTGCAAGGAAAGGAATTATCTTACAATAATCTTTTGGATGCAGAATCTGCCGTTCGACTCAATCAAGAATTTGAGGCACCGGCCATTACGATTGTTAAACATAATAATCCTTGCGGAGTAGCAACGGGAAATTCCCCACTTCAAATACTCTTTGAAAAAGCTCTTCAAAGCGATTCGAAGTCGGCCTTTGGAGGTATTGTTGCTAGCAATCGAGCTATCGACGAGGCAACCGCTCGTTCGATGTCGCAGCTTTTTTTAGAAGTTATCGTAGCACCAAGTTTTTCCCAAAAAGCCAAAGAAATTTTTCAGCAGAAAAAGAACTTAAGACTCATTGAGTGGGCAACCCCAAACTTTAATTCGATTGAGATCAGATCCAGTCTAGGTGGATGGTTAATTCAAACTACCGACAAAGATTCTATCCCGGCACATCTTAAAGTTGTTACTCAAACAAATAAAATCTCAGATTCTACCCGTTCGGATCTTCTTTTTGCTTGGCTTGTCAGTAAACATGTCAGATCGAATGCCATAGTGATTGCCAAAGAAGGGCAAACTCAAGGTATCGGTGCTGGACAAATGTCGCGTGTCGATGCCGTTGAGATCGCATTAGAAAAAGCTAAAGGAAAAACTCAAGGATCGGTCTTAGCTTCTGACGCCTTTTTTCCCTTTAGAGATAATATCGACCTTTTAAAGAATAGTGGGATCGAAGCCATCATACAACCGGGCGGATCTCAACGAGATGCTGAGGTCATTGAGGCCTGTAATGAACTAGGTATCGCTATGGTTTTTACCGGAACACGCCACTTTCGGCACTAAAACTAAAGTTTAATTCGGTCTATCCTCGTCTTTGAACCTTTAACCACAAAAGAAAATACCGGCTTTTGAGTCTTAAGACTCGGCAAGATTTCTCCGGGCCAGGTCTCAGGCAAAACAAGCTCATCGATCTCCCACAGATACCAGGGTTCCCTTTGAAATCTCAAGCCTTTTGATTTCTGAGAATCTAAATCCAGTTGGATATACCGTTCGGTCGTAAAAAACTCTAAATACCCTGCGAGAGCCGGTTGAGGTACCCCCACAGTTCTAAGCCTTAATAGATTCGAGCCGTCACTGTTAGTCTTTGGCCATCGATATTCAAAAACTCCTCTTGAACTTTTTTCAAAAGGTTCAAAATGAATTGAGCGCTCCAATTTAAGATCATTGGGTTTGTGATTGGTTATCCATTGAAAAGCTGCAGGAACTTTTTTTCCCGACATCCATGAGGACAGCGGAAGAATTGCTCTAATCCATTCGTCTGCTCGCCTTTTTTTTACATAGGTTCGAAGAGTAAGAGAAAATACCATTTCGTCAATAGCCCATGGCACCCCAAACACTTTGACGTCTTGAAGAGTTGAAGCGACCCATGACACTACCGGTCTATTTTCAAATAGGTCTAACTCATAAGTCTTAGGAATATACGAAATCAGCTCTTCTGATGCGACGTGGTAATTAACAAAGCAGTGATGGAAATGGCCTAAATCCATGATTTTCATGAGTTCACTAAAAACACGAATCTTTAGTTTTTTTCAAGCCAATTATCCTCACACAACAAGTGGGGCTAAGGTATTGAATCTCTTAAGATTGAAATGAATTAATCCGATAAGACAATGACCGGTTACATAACGCCATAAAATGAATAACTCAGCCAAAAAAGAATGGTTAGTCCGAACTCGCTCAAAGGAGATTCTAGGACCTTTCTCACAGACGGAACTCGTTGAGCAACTTCGTAAAGGGAACTTTAACACTCAAGATGAAATCTGTAATAGTTTAGGAACATGGCTCTCCGCCAACCTCATCAGCCATCTTGATCCCGAAGAGGTCACTCGAACCAGCTCACGAATGGGAACCCAGTCCATTGAGTTCACAAAGTCGGATCTCACTCCAACACCTTCAACGACTGAAAAACTTTTTCCTACCAATGAAAAACAAAACCCATCTGAGCCGCCTCTCCAAAAAAACGTTTTTTCTAAGGCTCGAAATGCCGAACCCAAATTTGAAGCTTTTTCAACTCCCCAACCGACTCAATCGGTGAAACCCAAAACCATAGTCTCTTCGGCCAAGTACCCTTTAGCTACCGCGGTGATCTTAAGTGTTTTAACTGTCTTCTTACTCAATCGCCCGACTAAAACCCAAAGAGAGAC
>Ga0194119_10003823_pt1 | contig 23845 bp, 28 predicted proteins | sample TA2MahC100mmetaG_FD_148620 | JGI IMG/M metagenome (GOLD analysis project Ga0194119, IMG submission 148620) | Freshwater microbial communities from Lake Tanganyika, Tanzania - TA2015018 Mahale Deep Cast 100m | ecosystem: Environmental > Aquatic > Freshwater > Lake | place: Tanzania: Lake...
AGGCCGCTGGAGGAGCGGTTGGAGCAACTAGTGGCGGTGTACGGCGCTCAAGATCCGGTGGCGCTGCGAGAGGCCACCGAGCGCATTGCCCGCCGCCTCGGGCCGCAACGCACCGCTGCCGCACTCGAGGCGATCGATCAGCAGCAGTGGGGAGAAGCAGCCCGGCAGATGCTCGATTACTACGACCGCTGCTACGACCACGAATTGGCGCGCCATGGCACCGCCGATCAGCAGCGCCTGCTGGGCCATGAGGAGTTGGCTGGCTTGAGCGCCGAGGCCGCCGCCGAGCACCTGATCAGCCGCGGTGTGATCAAGACCCAGCGCCGGAACGCTGCCTAGGATCGGGGTTTGCTGGGATCGATCGATGGCCGCCATTCAGTTCTTCCGCGGTGTCGACGAGCCGGTTGTTCCTGATATCCGCATGACCCGCTCGCGCGACGGGCGCACGGGCCAGGCGATCTTCGTGTTTGATCAGCCGGAAGCCCTCTCCCCCGAAACCATGGGCGATATCGGTGGGATGTACATGGTGGATGAGGAAGGCCAACTGGTCACCCGTGAAGTGAACGCCAAGTTCGTGAACGGCAAGCCCGCTGCCCTTGAAGCCACCTACACCTGGAAAACCCCAGAAGATTTCGAGCGCTTCATGCGCTTTGCCCAGCGCTACGCCGATAGCCACGACCTCGGCTTCTCCCAGAAGGAGAACAACGCTGGCGAAGGCGCCACCGACGCCGAGTGATCCTGCGGGGATGAGATTCGGCCAGGGGCTGGGTCTGCTCGCCACAGCGGCTGCAGCCGTGGTGCTGTGGTCGCTGCGCCATGTGGTGATCCAACTGTTCGCGGCCGTGGTGCTGGCCATGGCCCTGTGCACGGTCGTGGGTGTGGTGCAGGAGCGCCTGCGCTGCAGCCGCCCGCTGGCCCTGCTGCTCAGCCTGGTGGGGCTCCTGGTGGTGGTGGCTGTAGCCCTGGCCGCCGTGGTGCCTCCGTTCCTCGAGCAATTTCAACAGCTGCTGCTGCAGCTGCCCCTGGCGGCGAATCGCGCCGCCGCGCTGTTGCAGGAGCTGATGGACGTGAGCAGCCGCATGCTCTACGGCCAGCAGGCCCTCGATTGGATCAAGCAGAGCTGGGGCAGCGGCAACACCAGCAATGAAGCCCTGGGGCAGGGGTTGCAGAACCTGCTCGATCTGGCCGGCAACCTGGGGGGTGGCCTGCTGCAGCTGCTGTTTGTGCTGGCGGTGGCGCTGATGATCGCGGTGCACCCCACCGCCTATCGGGAGGTGGCGGTGCTGCTTGCCCCATCGTTCTATCGGCGGCGCCTGCGCGAGGTGTTGCTGCAATGCGGCGAGGCACTCAGCAGCTGGATGGGGGGCGTGTTGATCAGCTCCCTGTGTGTGGCCCTGCTGGCCGGCATTGGGCTATCGCTGTTGGGGGTGAAGCTCGTGGTGGCCAATGCCCTGCTGGCAGGCCTGCTCAATGTGATCCCCAATGTGGGCCCCACCTTGAGCACGATCTTTCCGATGTCGGTGGCGCTGTTGGTGTCGCCCTGGAAGGCACTGGCGGTGCTGGGGCTCTACGTGCTGGTGCAAAACCTCGAGAGCTACGTGATCACCCCTTCGGTGATGCAGCACCAGGTGAATCTGCTGCCGGGCCTCACCCTCGCCGCTCAGTTTGTGTTCACCGTGCTGTTCGGGCCGCTGGGGCTGCTGCTGGCCCTTCCCCTGGCGGTGTGCCTGCAGGTGGTGATTCGTGAGGTCTTGATCCACGATGTGCTCGACCCCTGGCAGCACCAGCGCACACCATGACCCTGCGCGGCCTGATCGGTTTGCTGGCCCTGGTGGTGCTGGGCCTGCTGGCCTGGGAGCTGCGCTGGGTGCTGCTGGTGCTGTTTGGCGCCGTGGTGCTCGCCGTGGCCCTGGATGTGCCGGTGAGCTGGCTGCGGCGCTTCACACCGATGAACCGCCCTCAGGCCCTGGCGGTGGTGGTGGCACTGCTCCTGCTGGGGGGCTGGCAGCTGGGTGAACTGCTGCTGCCCGAGTTGATCGAGCAGGTGCAGCAGTTCACGCAGTTGGTGCCGGCGCTGCTCAACCGCGTTGGTGAGCTGCTCGGTGGTGTGGCCATGCTCGAGAGCCTGGAGGGCCGCGTGGCTGAGCTGGCTACCTTCGACAAGCTGCAACCCCTCGGCGGCCAGCTTCTTGGTTTTGCGGGCGGTGCCGCCAACGGCACGATTCAGCTGCTGCTGATGGTGCTGCTGGCCCTGCTGCTGGTACTCGACCCCCGTAGCCACCAGCGCCTGGTGCTGGCGGCCACCCCTGCCCACTTCCGCCCATTGGCTGGTGAACTGCTCAGCGCCTGCCGCCAGGCCCTGGGGGGCTGGCTGGCGGGGATGACGATCTCGGCCATCGCCGTGTTTCTGCTCACCTGGGCTGGCCTGGCGGCCCTCAAGGTGCCGCTGGCCCTGTTGAGCGGCCTGGTGTGCGGTCTGCTCACCTTTGTGCCCACCATCGGCCCCACCGTGGCCACGCTCTTGCCTCTGGCTGTGGCGTTACTGGTGTCACCCGCCCTGGCTCTGCAGGTGTTGATCCTGCGGCTGGTGTTGCAAAACGCAGAAGCCTTCCTGCTCACGCCGCTGCTGCTCAGCCGCACCGTGAATCTGCTGCCCACCGTGGCGTTGATGGCCCAGCTCAGCCTGGGGGCCCTGTTAGGGCTGCCAGGCGTGCTGCTGGCCTTGCCGCTTGTGGTGGTGCTTCAGGTGCTCTCCCAGCGGGTGCTGGTTGAGCAGATCATGGATCGCTGGCAGTGAACGCTGCCGAACAGCAGGAAGCCCAACAGGCTGTTCAGCGCGACCGTTGCAGCAGCCATGGCGTGCAGAGCAGCACGGCAATCGCCAAGGAGTGATGGCGAGGTATTTCCACCAGGCTGGCGAGGGTGAAGTGATCGAGCAGCAGTTGCAGCTCTGTGCGCAGATCCAACAGGGCTAGCAACGCCAGCAGCAGTGGAATCAACGGCAGCCGCTGGCGAGCTGAGCGCCCTGCATCCTTCATCGCCGCGCCAGCAGCGGCAAGAGGGTGGGAGCGATGCCGATGCTCGACCAACTGCCCACACCAATGCCCACGGTGAGGGCCACGGCAAACCAGAACAGGCTGCCGCCACCAAACAACAGCAGCGCAATCAACGGCAGCAGGGTGGTGAGGGAGGTGTAAAGCGAGCGGGTGAGGGTGGCATCCACAGCCAGATCCACCTGGTCATTCAGGGTGACGTCTTTCATCTCACGCCGTTGCTCACGGATGCGGTCGAACACCACCACGGTGTCGTTCACCGAGTAGCCGGCCACCGTGATCAAGGCCACAGCAAACAGCGAATCCACCTCCACACCGCGCAGCAGACCCAGCCAGGCAAACACCCCACAGGTGATCAACACATCGTGGGCGAGGCAAAGCAGAGCCAGCCCTGCATAGATGCCGTCGTAGCGGAAGCTGATGTAGGCCGCGATCAAGGCAAAGCTCACCAGCAGCGACACCGCGCTGCTGCGCAGCAACTGGCTGCCGAGTGAAGGACCGATCGTGTTCACCGAGAGCTGCTCGGGGTTCACCGCTCCGATCAAGGGGGTGAGCTCGCTGAGCAGGGCCTGGGTTTGCTCCGGCTCCAGGTCAGGGAGGCGAAGCTCCAGGGAGCGACCACCATCGAGCACCTGCACCCCGGCATTGCTGAGCCGCGGCGCCTCCGCTCCGGCCACGGCCGGCAGCATGATCGCCGCGAGGCGCTGCTGCACCGCGCCCACCGTGAGGCTGGCGCAAGCAGAGCCGCTGCAGCTGCGCTCGATCTGCAGCTGCGTGCCGCCGGTGAAATCAAGGCCGGGCCGCAAGGGAGCACCGATGCGGGGATTGCTCCAGCACAGGGCCATGCCCACCAGGCTGAGCAGAACAGCCAGCCCCGATGCCAGCCAACCCTGGCGGCGAATGCGGGTAATGCGGAAACGAGGCTCTGCCATAGCGGATGCGCCGATCGGGGAAGAAGGGGTACTGGCCGTCATCAGGAGGCGCTCCCGGGAAGCTGAGCGGCGGGCAGGAAGAAGCTGGGGCGGCGCAGGCCGGGGTAACCCATCAGCAGGCGCAGCAGGGTGCGGGTGCAGCTGAGCGCCGTGAACAGGCTCAGCAGCAGGCCGATCGCCAGGGTGAGCGCGAAACCTTTCACCAGGCCGGTGCCAAGGGCAAACAGCGCCGCACAGCTGATCAAGCCGGTGACATGACCATCGAGGATCGAGGCGAAGGCCAGCGAGAAGCCGGTATCAATCGAGCGGATCAAGGTGTTGCCGCGGCGCAGCTCCTCTTTCACCCGCTCAAAGATCAGCACGTTGGCATCCACCGCGATGCCGATCGACAGGATGAAGCCGGCGATGCCGGGCAGGGTGAGGGTGACCGGGATCAGCGCGTACAGCGCCAGGTTGAACAGGGCATAGAGGGCCAGGGCCACCACGGCCACAAAGCCCGGCAGGCGATACATCACCACCATGAACACCGCCACCAGCGCCAGACCAAACAGGCCGGCAGCGAGGCTGCGCTGCACGTTTTCGGCACCGAGGGTGGCGCCGATGGTGCGTTGCTCGATCACCTTCACCGGCAGGGGCAGCGAACCCCCGCGCAGCTGCACTTCGAGATCGCGGGCCTCTTCAGCGCTGAAGTTGCCGGTGATGCTGGCGGCACCGCCGGTGATGCCGGCCGGCTTGAACTCAGGGCCAACACTGGCCTCGCTGATCGAGCGGCCGTCGAGCACGATGCCCAGCAAACGGCCCGTGCCGGCAATGCCCTGGGTGAGTTCGGCGAACTTGCGGCCACCATCGGCGTTGAAGCCGAGGGTGACATCCCAGCCGCTGCCGGTTTGCTGCTGCTGCCGACCGGCACTGGTGAGGTCTTTCCCGGTGAGTTGGGCCGGTTCGTAGAGGGCCACGATGCGCTGGTTCACCTCAGCCAGCAGCAGCTCGAGCTGATCGGTTTCGCTGCTGCCGGGCGGCACCTTCACCCCCAGCTGATCGAGCGCCTTGGCCAGCTCTTCGGTTTTGATCTCCGCTGGCTGCTCGCCGGCAGCCTGCTGGGCGCGGCTCTGAGTGAGCACCGCCACAGCCTGGCGCTTGAGCTTGAGCAAACCGCTCATTTCCTGCTCGGTGCCGGGTTTTTGAGCCCGGAATTCGAGCAGAGCGGTGGTGCCGAGCACCTTGGCGGCACGGCTCGGGTCCTGCTCACCGGGGAGCTGGAGCACCAGCTGATCGTCGCCCACGCTTTGCAGGGTGGATTCGGCGACGCCCAGGCCGTTGATGCGGCGATCGAGCACATCCTTCACCGCCTCGAGCTGCTCGCTCTTCACCTGTTTGATCGCACCGGCCGGCAACACCTGCAGCGTGAGCTGGCTGCCGCCCCTGAGATCAAGGCCGAGCTGCAGAGGGAAACTCGCCAACACGGCTCCAGCCGCGATCGCCAGAGCCAGGATCAGGGCAAACCACCCCTGTTGACGCGCCATCGGTGTTGTGAGGGGTCGGTGTTGGAGAGGAACGGGGGTGAGGGTCGGGGTGATGGAACTGGGGCCTGAACCGTGCCGCCGACCCGCCGATCAGACCTGGCCGCTCTTGAGCGCCTTGGCCGCTTCCACGATCTGGTGGGGCTGAATGATTGTGAGGTTTTCGAGGGTGCCGTTGTACGGGGTGGGGATGTCCTGAGAGGACAGACGCACCGGACGGCAATCGAGATCATCGAAGCACTGCTCGGTGATCAAGGCCATCAGCTCGGCGCCGATGCCACCGGTCTTCATGCACTCCTCCACGATCAGCACCTTGTGGGTCTTGCGGATCGAGCGGGAGATGGTCTCCATGTCGAAGGGCTTGAGGCTGATCAGGTCGATCAGTTCCACGCTCACGCCGTCTTTCTCCAGCTGCTCCACCGCCTTGAGGCAGTGGTGGCGCATGCGCGAGTAGGTGAGGATCGTCACGTCGGAGCCCTCCTTCACCAGATCGGCCTGGTCGAGGGCGCAGGTGTAGTCGCCGGAGGGGATCTCCTCGGAGAGGTTGTAGAGGAGCACGTGCTCGAAGAAGAGCACGGGATTGTTGTCGCGGATGGCGGCCTTCATCAGGCCCTTGGCATTGGTGGGGGTGCTTACCGCCACGATCTTGATGCCGGGCACCGCGTGGAAGTAGGCCTCGAGGCGCTGGCTGTGCTCAGCACCGAGCTGCCGGCCCACGCCACCGGGGCCGCGCACCACCGCCGGAATGGTGTAGTTGCCGCCGCTGGTGTAGCGGAGCATCCCCATGTTGTTGGAGATCTGGTTGAACGCGAGCAGCAGGAAGCCCATGTTCATGCCTTCCACGATCGGGCGCAGGCCCGTCATCGCGGCGCCCACGGCCATGCCGGTGAACGCGTTCTCAGCGATCGGGGTGTCCAGCACCCGCAGTTCGCCGTATTTGTCGTAGAGGTCTTTGGTGACCTTGTAGGAGCCGCCGTACTGGCCCACGTCTTCCCCCATCACGCACACGTGGGGATCGCGAGCCATCTCTTCATCGATGGCTTCGCGCAGGGCGTTGAACAGCAGGGTCTCAGCCACAGCGGAGCACTCAGTCCGGCTCAGGCCGGTCGCTGCGCCAACTTATCTCAGCCGCCTGCAGCAAAGGTGAGCAGCAGCAGCACCGAGAGCAGCATGCCGGGGGAGAGCAGCAGCACCAGCAGCTGCAGGTCGTGGGCAGTCATCGCTTGGCAAGCTCCGCCCGCCAAGGCTAGGGAGTTTGTTCGGCTTCGCTCCACCCCGGCATCAAGCTGCGCAGGAATGTGAAAAACAGCCCCAGGCCCACAAAGGCAAAGGTGAAGGTGGCGAGGAAGCTCATCCCCACGATCAGCGTCTTCATGAACACGGCGATGCTCTGGGCAAAGCGCACGTCGTAGTGGGGTGGGTGCTCGGCGTAGTAGCCCACGATCCGTTGGGCCAGCTGCAGCGCCAGCCAGCCGAAGCCAAAGCTGGTGAGCGAGCCGCTCAGGAAGCTGATCGGCCCCTTGCGCTGGCGCTTGGGGGCTGCGGCATCGGGAGTGGCCGGTGCATCAGGTTTGGCGTCAGGTGTGGCGGCGGGTATGGCGTCAGCGGTGGGCTTCTCGCTCACGGAGTTCGCGGGATGAGGCGTCAGCCCAGCGTGGCACCGGAGCCGGTGCAGCGGCACACCCAGGCCTCAAACCCGGCGGCCACGAGCTGCGGCTGCAGCCGCTCACGGGCGGCTTCGGCGCCGCCGACATCGGCAAACAGCGCGAACAGGCTGGGGCCCGAGCCGCTCATCGCCACCACCAGGGCATCACCGGCCTGGCGCAGCAGTGCCAAGCCCTCGCGCACGCTGGCCACCTCCGGCTCCACCACTGCCTGCAGGTCGTTGCGCAGGGGCGCCAGGGGTCGCTGGCCGGCCAGGGCTTCCAGCAGCGGGCCCTGGCGCAGGGCCTGGCGGCGCTGCTCGAAATCAGCCTCACGGCTCAGATAAAAATCGCCGCGCTGCTCGCGGCAGCGGCCATAGGCCCAGGGCGTGGACACGCTCGCCTCGGGGTGCTTGATCAGCAGAACCCCCAGGGCTGGGGGAGCCGCCAGAGCGGCCGGCTCCAGCACTTCACCGCGCCCGAAGCAGAGCTGCGTGCCGCCATCGATGCAGAAGGGCATATCGGAGCCCAGCTGAGCCGCCATCTCGAGCAGTTGCGCAGGGCTGAAGCCACAACCCCACAGAGCGTTGAGCCCCACCAAAGCAGCCGCGCCATCGCTCGAGCCGCCCGCCAGACCAGCCCCAATGGGAATGCGTTTATCCAGCTCAATCGAGGCCCCCAGCTCCGGCAGCCCCACCCGGGCCTTGAGCAGTTCGGCAGCTTTCACAATCAGGTTGCTGCCATCGGTGGGCAGATCGCTGCGTTGGCAGCTGAGGCTCAGGCTGATGCGGCCATCGGCCGTGGGGCGCAACCGCAGCTGATCGGCGAGATCGAGCGTTTGCATCACCATCGCCAGCTCGTGGAAGCCATCGGGCCGCAGCCCCAGCACCTCCAGATGCAGGTTGATCTTGGCGGGGGCGCTGACCAGCAGCTCAGCCATGCGAGGGGTTCAGGCGGTGAGCCGATTCAAACCCGCCGCCAGCGCCACCCAGCGCTCCGGTGCCACCTCCTGGGGCCGCTGCTCCAAACCAATGCCGGCTTCAGCGGTGAGGGCCGCCAGCTGATCGGGCGGCTGCAACCCGGCCAGGGTGTTGCGCAGCATCTTGCGGCGGGCGGCAAAACAGCGGCGCAGCAGGCTCTCCACGGTGCGCGCCAGGGCGGGATCCAGCTGTTGATCCACCGGCAGCGGATCGATCGCCACCACCTCGCTCATCACCTTCGGCGGCGGCTGAAAACAGCGGGGCGGCACCAGGCACACCGTGCTGCAACGGGCCAGCAGCTGCATGCGCACGCTCAAGGCTGAGTAGGCACTGCTGCCGGGCCGAGCGCGGATGCGCTCCCCCACCTCCTGCTGCATCAGCAACACCAGGCGCCGGTAGGGCTGCAGCACCGGACGATCCAACCGGCCCACCAACCGCTCCAACAGGGGCCCAGTGATGTTGTACGGGATGTTGGCCACCACGATCCCCGCCGCAGGCAGCGGCACGTCGAGCACATCGCCCTGGGTGAGCTCAAAGCGCGGATCAGCGCCAAACCGCTCCTGCAGCCCCTCCACCAGATCACGATCCAGCTCCACCGCCCGCACCGCCGCTGCCGGGGAGGCGAGCAGGCGTTCTGTGAGCGCTCCGCGGCCCGGACCCACCTCCAGCACCGTGTCGTCTGCGCTGAGCTCCGCCGCGGCGAGGATCTGCTGCAGCACCCGCTCATCCTTGAGCCAGTGCTGACCAAACCGCTTCCGCGTGCGGTGGGCCGCGAAGGTCATCGATCCGTGCGCCACAGGGCCTGCTTCCAGATTGCCCCCTGGCCGTCCGCAGCCGGCGTGGTTAAACACTGAAGCAGCCACCACCTTGCGATGCGTCGTCCCACTGCTGCTGCCTGGCTCGCCGCCAGCGCCCTGCTGCTTGGCTTCAGCCCCGCAGCACAGGCCGGATCGATCACCGCCGAATCGATCTGGGATCAACAGAACGCGATTGAGCGGGCTCAGCAGCAATTGCCGGCCAATGCCACGGTCACCAACACCAACTGCACCGTGGTGAACGTGCGCACCGGCAACTACCGCTACATCTGCACGCTTGAGTACACCACCACCTCTAGCGGCGCTACCCCCAGCAGCGGATCCAGCGCACCGGCTCCCTAGCCGGCGGCTGGGGCACCAGGGCCAGCACCAGCTCGAGGCTGCAGTGCTGATAGTGCGGATGGGCGGCCAGCCAGCAATCGAACGCGCGGCTCAGGCATGCGCGTTTGCGTGGCGTGAAGCTGGCGAGGCCCCAGCCATCCAGGCCGCACCGCCCGCGGCTCTTCACCTCCACCAGCAGCAGGCGCTGGGGTTTGTGCAGCAGCAGATCGAGCTCACCCCAGCGGCAGTGCCACTGCCGCGCCAGGAGCTGCCACCCGGTTCCCTGCAGGAGGCGCAGGGCGCGTTGTTCAGCCCAGTTGCCGCGCCGCTGGCTCGCGCTGATGGCCATTGCTGCTGAGGTGCGCTGCAGCTCTGAGCATTCCCCTTGGGGACATCACTCGCCGGGCAGCTGGCCGCGCAGGGCCCGCAGGCAGTACTTACAACCACCCGTCGTGACCAAATGGCGCTCCGGCGTGATCGAAATCCAGCGCACCGGATGCTCGCGGCAACGGATCTTGATCGGGGTCTTGAAGCTCTTGTAAACGATCGCGCTGTAGTCGTAGCGGTCGCCGAAACGGGAGCGGGCCCGGGCCAGAAAGGTGTCTTTGTCGATCGGATTGCCCATCGCGAACGCTCGCTGTTCGATCAGGCCATCGGAGAGATCAGCATCAGCACGATGCAATCAGCCGGAGAATACGAGACCGCGTTGATCCAGGCGGTGCCCATCGCGACAACCCGCTCAGCGCACAGGGGCCACCCGCAGCCGTTGCACGGTGATCAGCGCCGCCGCGCCGTAGATCAGCACGTAGGGAACGATCCAGGCACTCCACTGCTGCGCCGCCAGCCACGACGCCACAAACGGCGAGGTGCCCGCGAACAGAGCCATGGCCAGCGAATAGGCGATGGAAAACACGGCGCAGCGCTGCTGCTCCGGCACCAGCAGCACCCCGAGCACACCCTGGGCACCCATCGTGACCATCACCGGAACCACCAGCAGCAGCTGGGCCAGCGCCAGCGGCAGCAGCTGCCCCTGGCCGCCGATCAGCAAGCCCACCGGCGCCAACAGCACCAGCAGTGCATTGCCCCAGCGGTTCACCGGCACCATGCCGTAGCGATCAGCCAGGCGCCCGCCCCCGATCGCCAGCAGCAGACCGATGGTCTGGATCACGGTGGCGATCGTGTTGGCCGCCGCCGGCTGGCCGCTTCGCACTCCGGTGAGATCCACCAGATACACAAAGGCCAGATAAAAGATCACGTTGGCGAAGCTCACCAGCCCGATCACCTGGAGCACCAACCGCCACTGCCCACACACCTCACGCAGCTGAGCCAGCACGGGGCCCACCAGGTTGACGCCCTTGAGCGTTGCTTCTCCGGCCTGGGCAGAGACCAGGGTTTCTGGCATGCCGCGCCGCATCCACAACCCCACCACGGCCACTGCCGCCCCCAGCAAAAACGGCAGCCGCCAACCCCAGCTGGCCATCGCTGCAGGCCCCAGGATCCAACCGATCAGGGCCGCGGTGAGGGAGCCGAGACTGAACCCCAGCAATCCACCGGCGACCGCCAGGCTTGAGAGGGTGCCGGCCCGGCCCCGTGCAGCGGCTTCGGTGGCATAGGTGATGCTGCCGGTGAACTCCGCCCCCACGGAGAACCCCTGCAGCATGCGCAGCAGCACCAACAATGTGCCCGCCGCCATGCCGATCTGCGCGTGGGTGGGCAACAGGCCGATCAGCAGGCTCGACAAGCCCATGATCACGATGCTCAGCGAGAGCATCAGACGCCGCCCCAGCAGATCGCCGAGCGGCCCGAGCACCAGGCTGCCGATCGGTCGCATCAGATAGCCCACGGCAAACACCCCGAAGGCGGCCAGCGTTTGCAACCCAGGCACATCCTTCGGGAAAAAGACGCGGCCCAGGTCGCTGGCCACGTAGCCGTAAACGGCGAAGTCGTACCACTCGAGGGCATTGCCCAGCAGGGCCGCCAAGGCCGCACGCTGCCGCTGCCGCGGCGTGAGGTCGAGTTCTTGCATCGACCAACTCTGCTGGAACACCACACCTAGGGTTGCCCCAGCTCCGCTCTCAGCCGATGGGCCGCCTGCTGCGACCACTGTTCTCGCTCCTGCTGCTGCCTCTGGCCCTGCTGCTGGCGGCCCCCACGGCCCAGGCGGCCATGGATGTGGCCAAGCAGGTGCTCATCGGCCACGACTTCGCCGGCATGGATCTGCGCGGCGCCACCTTCAACCTCACCAACCTGCGGGAGGCGGATTTCCACGGCTCCGACCTGCGCGGCGCCAGCCTGTTTGGAGCCAAGCTGCAAGACGCCAACCTCTCCGGCACCGACCTCACCGACGCCACCCTCGACTCGGCGGTGCTCGACGGCACCGACCTGCGCAACGCGGTGCTCGAAAACGCCTTCGCCTTCAACACCCGCTTCAACAACGTGCTGATTGAAGGAGCCGATTTCACCAACGTGCCTTTCCGAGGCGATGTGCTCAAAACCCTTTGCGCCAGCGCCAGCGGCACCAACCCCGTGACCGGCCGCAACACCCGCGACACCCTCGAGTGCAGCTGAGGAGAGCCACCCCATGAGCTTTGACGCCCGCAGCCTCGAGCGCCTGCAGCAGCTGGGCCGCAGCCTGCCGAAACCGTTGCCCAAGCCGGAAGCGCCCCCCGCGGCCGAGGCGCCGGCCAGCCAGAAACGGCATCGGGTGGAAACGGAAACCGATCCCCAGGCCCTGTTTCGCGAGCTGATGCAGGTGAGCCCCGATGGCAGCGTGCCGCCCCATCTGATGGATCGGCTGCGCCAGGCGGAAGCTGATCAGCTGCGCCAGCGCCAGGCGGAGCAGCGGCGCGCGCTCCAACGGCAGAACCCCCAGGGCTCCGCGGCCCCGGGAGGCCTGCAGCCCCGCGGCGCCAGCAACGAACTGCGCCCCAACCGCCAGCGGCGCCCTGCCGCCAACAGCGAGGAGCTGGAGCTCTACACCGCCTTCCAGGCCTTGTTACTGGAAGGCGACGAGGAGGAGTGAGGCGGAGTCGTTGATCTGCGCTGCTGTAGAGCGGGTGCCTGAGGTCGCCCGGCAGCGCTCTCGCACGGCGGATATCTATGGATATCCGGCACTGGACAGCAGCCCGAGCACCACCGAACCCCCAGCAAACCAACACCAGAAATCAATACACCTGTACTAATCTGCGATCCGATGCTCGGGTGGCGGATTCATGGCTGCTGCTGGCCCTCAACCCATGCCCCTGCGCCGCGAGCGGCGGTGCTTGCGGCTGCCCCTGGCCGCCAGCACCGTGGCCGCCGGCTTTCCCAGCCCCGCCGACGACTACATCGATGTGGGCATCGACCTCAACGAGGCCCTGATCCGCCACCCCAGCAGCACCTTTTTCCTGCGGGTGAGCGGCGATTCGATGATCGAGGCCGGCATCCAGCACGGTGATCTGCTGGTGGTCGACCGCAGCCTCGAGCCACGTCCCGGCCTGATCGTGGTGGCGGTGCTCGATGGCGCCTTCACCCTCAAACGCCTGGTGCGCCACCACGGCCGGCTGCGGCTGGAGGCGGCGAACAGCGCCTATCCGCCCCTGGAGCTGCATCAATGCGGCGACGTGCAGATCTGGGGCGTGGCCATCCACGTGATCCACGCCCTCACGCGCCATGGCTGATGTGCTGGCGCTGATCGACGCCAACAACTTCTACGCCTCCTGCGAGCAGGCCTTCGAACCGGCCCTGATCGGCCGGCCGGTGGTGGTGCTCTCCAACAACGACGGCTGCGTGGTGTCGCGCAGCAGCGAAGCGCGGCAGCTGGGCATCGGCATGGGCAAGCCCTATTTCCAGATCGCCGGGCAGCTGGCCAGCCACGGCGTGGTGGTGCGCAGCTCCAATTACGCCCTCTACGGCGACATGAGCCAGCGGCTGATGAGCAGCCTCGAGCCGTTTGTGGCGGAGCTGGAGATCTATTCCATCGATGAGGCCTTCGCGCGGCTGCCGCGCCCACGGCACGGCGACCTCAGCAGCTGGGCCGCGGAGCTGCGCAGCCGCATCCGCCACAACCTCGGCCTGCCGATCGCCATCGGCCTGGCCTCCAGCAAGGTGCTGGCCAAACTCGCCAACCGCATCGCCAAAGGGGATCGGCGCCATGCGGGCGTGTTCGACCTGGGCCGTGAAGCCAACCCCGATCCCTGGCTGGAGCTCACCCCCGTGGAGGAGATCTGGGGGGTGGGCCGCCAGCTGGGCCGCTGGTGCCGGCTGCGGGGCATCGCCAATGCCCGCCAGCTGCGCGACATGGCCAGTGGTGAGCTGCGGGCCAAGGCTGGCGTGGTGGGCCTGCGGCTGCAGCTGGAGCTGCAGGGGGTGAGCTGCCTGCCCCTGGAGCAGGGGCCGAGCGCCAAGCGCGAAACCTGCGTGAGCCGCAGCTTCAGCCGGGCGATCACCTCTGAAACCGAACTGCGCCAGGCCGTCGCCACCTACGTGGTGCGAGCTGCCGAGAAACTGCGCCGCCAGCAGCAGTGCAGCGGCCGGCTCACGGTGTTTGCCCGCACCAGCCCCTTCAGCCCCGGCTTCTACAGCCAGGCCGCCAGCACCGCCCTGGCGGTGGCCAGCAACGACACCGCCGCCCTGCTGCAGGCCGCCCTGCCGCTGGTGGCGCTGATCTACCGGCCCCACAAACGCTTTGCCAAAGCCGGCGTGCTGCTGCAGGAGCTGCAGAGCCAGGACCAGCTGCAACACCACCTGCTGGCACCGCTGCCGGAGCCGGAACAGCAGCGACGGGCGGCCCTGATGCAGAGCATCGATGGGCTCAATCGCCGTTACGGCCGAGGCACAGTGCAGTGGGCGGCCTGCGGCCTTGCACCCGGCTGGATGATGCGGCGCGAGCAACTCTCGCGGGCCGCCACCACCCGGCTCAACGATCTGCCCACGGCCTGGGCTCGCTAACGATCAAGGCTGCCCGTATTTCTGAAGGCTCTGCTTGCTGCAGAAGGTTTTGGCCTGTTCGATCGTCTGGCGATTCCCCACCTGCTCCACCACGCAGTTGCAGGTGTCAGCCACCATGCCGTCGGGCGGGGTTTTGCCGGCCTTCTGGAAGTCGTCGGCCATGGCCTGCGAGCACTTCTTGAAGATGATCTGGTCGATCATGCTGGCCTGGGCAGGAGCGGCCAGGGGGGAGGCAGCGCTGGCAGCCAGGCAGACGCCGATCAAGCGGCGGATGGAGAGGGAAGGCATCCCTGTGTCTTACCAGAGCTGAGGCGCCAGAGGCTCAGGCTGTGAGCGAATCGGCTTGCTCCTGCAGCACATCTTCAAAGCCGGCGCGGCGCTGCTGATCGAGGTGGGCGATGTGCTGGCGCTCGTTGTAGTAGAGCTCCTGAAAGCGCAGGGCATCGCCGTTGAGATCGGCGAACATCGCTTCGATGCGCGCTTCCATATCCAGGGCGACGGGCTGCAGCGGCTGATCGGCAACGGGCTCCGCCGGGGCGGCCTGGCCCTCCTCCAACAGGCGGGCGATGCAACGCTCCAGGGTTTCGAGGCGCTGGGAGCTCCAGGCATTGAGCAGGTGGCGGCAGCGTTTGAGGCTGCGCTGCCGCTCCAGCGACGCCGTGGCCCCGCGCAGCTGCAACAGGGGGTTGGCCAAAGCAAGGCGCTGCACATCGGTGGGCTCGAGCAGCGGCGTGAGCCGGGTGAGCAGATCCGACGGGCTCTCGGCATCACTCAGCAACAGCTGATCGGTGAGCAACCGCGGCAGCTCCAGATCCGCCAACTCCAGCCCCGGATCGCCGCCTCGGTTGATCACCTCCAGCCGGCCCGCACCGAGGTTGTCTTCCTCGAGGGAGCTGATCGCCGCCCAGAGCTGGCGGTGGTGGGCGAGGGCAAAGTCGTCGAGCTCACGGCGGCGCAGTTCGGCGCGGATCGTGCCCCGGTGGGTGGGGCAGTGCAAATAGAGCCGCAGCAGCTCGGCTTCGGCCCGCTCCCGCAGGCCCGCTTCGCCGGGCTGCTCCCAGCGCTGGGAGCGGCCATGCCAGCGCTGACCCTTCACCTGCTGGCGCAGGTCGTCTTCAAGCTGCAGGGCCAGGCGGGCCTGGCCGCCGCTGAGCCGCTCGGCCACCTGCTGCAGGTAGCGGGAGCGCACGGCGCTGGCGGGCAGCTTGCCCAGCAGCACCACCAGGTCGCTCACCGCCTGCTGAAACTGATCGGAGCGGGCCAGATCACGACCCTCCAGCACCTGATCGATCTGCCAATCGAGCCAGAGCGGCGCCTGATCGAGCAGGGAGCGGTACTCGCCGGCGCCGTGCTCCTTGAGGAACTCGTCGGGGTCTTTACCGGCAGGCAGGTGCAGCACCCGCAGCTCCAGCTGACCCTGCAAGGCCAGCTGCTCCACCTCACCGATGGCCCGCTGGGCGGCGCGCACCCCGGCGCGATCGGTGTCGAAATTGAGGATCAGCCGCTTGCCATCGCAGCAGCGGCAGAGCTGGGTGATCTGCTGGCTGCTGAGAGCCGTGCCCAGGGCCGCCACCGCATTAGTGATGCCGGCGGCGTGCAGGGCGATCACATCGAAATAGCCCTCCACCACCACCGCCCGGTCGTCCTTGCGGATGGCATTCACGGCCTTATCGAGGCCGAAGAGGTGCTTGCCCTTCTCGAACACCTCCGTTTCCGGGGAGTTCAGATACTTGGGTTCGCCGCCATCAAGGCTGCGGCCACCGAAGCCGATGATCCGGCCCTGGCGATCGCAGATCGGCACCATCACGCGATGGCGGAAGCGGTCGTAGAAGCCATCGCCGCCGCGGCGCGGCACCACCAGGCCGGCCGCCTCCAGCAGATCCGGCGCAAAGCCTTCCACCTGCTGCAGGTGGGAAAGCAGACCATCCCAGCGCTCAGGGGCATAGCCCAGCCCGAAGCTTTCGAGGGTGGTTTCGCTCAGGCCCCGCTGGTCGCGTAGGTAAGCCAAAGCTCCGGCGCCCTCGGGGCTGCGCAGCTGGCTGCGGAACCACCCCGCCGCCAGCGCCAGCACCTTGTGCAGCTGATCGCGGCGCGAGAGCTGCTGGCGCAGGCGCTCCTGCTGGGGCCCCTCGAGGGTTTCCACCGGCAGCTGGTATTTGCGCGCCAGCTCCAGCACCACATCGCTGAAGCTCTGGCGCTGCAGCTCCATCAGGAACTTGATGGCGTTGCCGCCAGCCCCGCAGGAGAAGCAGTAGTAGAACTGCTTCGCCGGCGAAACCGTCATCGACGGTGATTTGTCGTCGTGGAATGGACAAACGCCGACGAACTCGCGGCCTTTCTTTTTGAGCACCACGTGCTCGCCCACCACATCAACGATGTCAGCGCGTTCCTTAACGGCTTCGATCGTGCGGGGGTGGAGGCGAGGAGCTGACACGCTGCGCGCACGAGTGCGGCTTCAGGATGGCAGGGCAGCCCTGTGGATGCTGTCCAGCGCCATCAGTTTCAGTTTGATGGGGGTGTGCGTGAAGGCCGTGGGCGGCCGGATCCCCGTGGCAGAGGTGGTGCTGGCCCGATCGGCGGTGAGCCTGCTGCTGAGCATCGCGATGCTGCGCCAGGCCGGGCTGAACCCGTGGGGGCAGCGGCGGGGCCTGCTGGTGTTGCGCGGCGTGATCGGCACCGGCGCGCTGCTGTGCGTGTTTGCAGCCCTGGCGCAGCTGCCGCTGGCGGCAGCCACGGTGCTGCAATACCTCCAGCCCACCTTCACAGCCGTGCTGGCGTGGCTGCTACTGGGGGAGCGGGTGGGCCCGCGGGTGCTGCTGGCGGCGCTGCTGGGCTGGCTGGCGGTGGTGGTGTTGAGCAACCCGAGCGAGTTGATGGGTCTGCTCGGCCCGTTGGCATCCGTGCTCTCGGGCGGCCAGGCCGCGGTGCTGCCCTTCGGCGGCGTGGTGCTGGCCATCGCCGGCGCCCTGCTATCGGCCTGCGCCTATGTGAGCGTGCGGGCCCTGGGGCGAACAGAGCACCCGCTGGTGATCGTGTTCTATTTCCCACTGGTGGGGCTCGTGCTCACCACCCCGCTGGTGCTGCTGCAGCCGGTGTGGCCCACGGGCTGGGAAGCCCTGGCTCTGGTGGGCGTGGGCCTGTTCACCCAGCTGGGACAGCTGGGGGTCACCAACGGCTTGCTCGGCATGCCGGCGGCACGGGCCACGGCCCTGAGCTACGGCCAGGTACCGCTAGCGGCCCTCTGGGGCTGGTTGTTGTTCGGGGAATCGCTCGATCCCGACACCGCCCTGGCGATGGCGCTGGTGCTGGCCGCCACCCTGCTCAGCCTCAGGCGATCGGCAAAGGATCGATGATCCAGTCCTGGGTGGAGCCATCGCTGCTGCCACTGGGCCGTGCCAGGCGCCAGCTCTGGCCGCGTTCTCCCCGCTGCAGATAAAGATCGAAGGCGCTGTCCACGCGGATCGGATCGCCGGGGAGGCGCCAATCAAAGCGACCGGTGAGATGCAGCCCCTTGCTGCCGCCGATCGGGATGGCCTGCTGCGATTCCACCCGCACCCGGCTCACCTGAGGCAGGCCATCGGCCGGGTTGAGCTGCAGCGCCTCGGCGATCGAGCGCTGGGTGAGATCAATCTGCAGCGCCAGAGCAGAGAGCAGCACCTTCTGCGATGGCTGGCCGCCGCCGCAGGCGCTCAGCGTGAAGCTGAGCACCACGCAGAGCAACAGCGCCACAACCCGGCGCAGCACTGCCAGCAGCGGGGATGGGGTTGTCGGAGCGGGCAGCATGGGGGGCATCAACGGTGTTCCCATGATCGGCTGGCTGCAAGGGCAACTCGCCGATCGCTGGCAGCAGGCCAGCCGCTGCAGCTTGCTGCTGGTGTGCGGCGGGGTGGGCTACGAAGTGCAGATGCCCCGCCGCCAGTGGGATCAACTGGGGGAAGCCGGCAGCGCCCTGAGCCTGCACATTCATCAGGTGATCCGGGACGACGCTTGGACGCTCTACGGCTTCAGCAGTCGCGCTGAACGGGACCTGTTCCGGGAATTGGTGGCGGTGAGCGGTGTTGGGCCGCAAATGGCGCTCGGACTGTTGGGGCAGCTCAGCTGCGAAGAGCTGGTGCGGGCGATCATTCAGGCCGATCTGCGGCTGCTCACCCAGGCGCCGGGGGTGGGCAAGCGCACGGCGGAGCGCCTGGCGGTGGAGCTGCGCACGCGCCTGCAGGAGCGCTACGGCAGCGGTGACAATCCAGACGACACAGCCGATCTCAGCCTCTCCGCCAACGCCGCAACATCGGAGCTGGCCAACGCTGTGCGCGATGAGGTGAGCCTCACTCTCACAGCCCTTGGTTATGAAGCGCTGGAAATCAACCGGGCCCTACGGGCGGTGGCTGCTCTCAACAGTGCGGAGAACACGTTGGAGATTGAAGCGGCGGATGATTGGTTGCGGGAGTGTCTGCGCTGGCTCTCCCGCAGCCAGGCGGCCTGAGGTTGGGTGACCACGAGGCGGTAAGTTGGATGTTTGCACCGTCAGGGCCAGACGCCGCGCATGTCGCTCGACACCACCAAGAAGCAGGAACTAATCAACGCTCATCAGACCCACGGCACCGACACCGGTTCTGTTGAGGTTCAGGTGGCCATGCTGAGCGAGCGCATCAGCAAGCTGAGCGGACACCTGCAGAACAACATCCACGATTTCTCCTCTCGGCAGGGTCTGCTGAAGATGATCGGCCGCCGCAAGCGCCTGCTGAGCTACCTGCGCAGCAACAGCGAGCAGCGCTACATCGCCCTGATCCAGAAACTCGGCATCCGCGGCTGACGATGGCAGGCAAGGGGAAGAACCGCACCAGCGGCGGCGGTGGTCTGGGACCACAACCCCCTGCCAGCCTCAACAAGACCAGAGCCAAAGCCCAGCAGAGCATTCCCGACTACGTGGCCAATCGCATGGCCCGGCGCGTCGCGATCGCCACAGGGATCCCCAGCATTCTTGGGATGTCCTCCTTTGTGGCGAGCTATCTGCTGGTGAGCAAAGGCGTGTTGGATATTCCCCCCGGCGTCACCCTGGTGACATCTGGGGGATTTTTCTTGTTGGGCCTGGTGGGGCTGAGCTACGGCGTGCTCTCGGCCAGCTGGGAGCCGGGCGCCGGCAGCCTGCTCGGCTTTGAGCAGATCGGCCTGAACATCGGCCGGCTGCGCAGCTCGATCAAGCGGCCACCAGCGGCGAGCTGAGGCGGGCCCGGAACGCCTGGGCGGTGAGGCTGCTGAGCGCAGCCTCGCTGTCGCGCACGCAGAACTGATGGCCCAGGCGCACAAAGCGCGTCTGCCCGTGGTGTCGCACCATCGCCACCACAGGCACCCGCACGCCGGCCTCATCCTTATCGGTGCGGTGCTGGTTGAGGCACTCGCGCAGCTTGTGCTGCACGGCGATATCGCAGGCCTCACTGCCTTCGAGCTCCACCAGCAGCACCTTGAGCTCATCGATCACGCGGCAGTCGTCCACAATCAGCTGCACCTGCTCGTCGTGCCGGTCCACTGAGGCCCAGATCAGCAGGCGCGCATCCACCATCAGGAAATCGGCGAGGCGGGCGTAGGTCTTCGGGAAGACCACCGCCTCACAGCTGCCGCTGAGGTCTTCCAGCTGGAGCACCGCCATGCGATCGCCCTTGCGGGTGGTCACCGGCCGCAGGCCCGCCACCATGCCCACCACGCTGACGCGGGTCTTGTCGGCCTGCTCTTCAAGGCTGCCCAGGCCCACGGGTGAGAGCAGCTGCACCGGGCGGGTGAGCTGCTTGAGCGGGTGATCGGAGAGGTAGAAGCCCACCAGCTCCTTCTCAAGGCGCAGCTTCTCGGTAGGGGGGTAATCGGGCACCGGCGCCGCCTTCGGAGCGGTGCTCAGATCGCCACTGCCAGCTCCATCTGCTGCAGCGTCAGCGCTGCCGCCCATCAGATCAAACAGATTGCCCTGGCCGCTGGCCCGGTCGCGGGCGCGGGAGGAGGCCCAATCCACGATCAGATCGAGATCGGCCATCAGCTGGGCGCGATTGGCCTGGGGCTCCAGCGCATCGAGGGCGCCGCAGTGAATCAGTGATTCGAGCGAGCGACGATTGAGCGTGGTGCCGGGGATCCGGTCGCACAGGTCGGCCAGGGAACGGAAAGGGCCATCGGCGCTGCGGGCCTCGAGCAAGGCGCGGATGGCGCCATCGCCGAGGTTGCGCACGGCCGAGAGGCCGAACAGGATCCGATCGCCTACGGGCGTGAAGTCGATCCCCGAGGCATTCACATCCGGCGGCATCACCTCGATGCCCATGGCGTTGCAGTTGGAGATGTAACGCTGCACCTTGTCGGTGGTGCCGGCATTCACCGTGAGCAGCGCCGCCATGTAGGCCACTGGGTAGTGGGCCTTGAGGTAGGCGGTTTGATACGTCACCGCGCCATAGGCGGTGGAATGGCTCTTGTTGAAGCAGTATTCGGCGAAAAGCACCATCTGCTCAAACAGCGCCTCGGCGATCTTCGGGTCAACGCCGCGCTCAGTAGCGCCCTTCACGAAGACGCTCTGGTGCTTCTCCATCTCACTTTTCTTCTTCTTGCCCATCGCCCGGCGCAGCAGATCGGCTTCTCCGAGCGAATAGCCGGCCAGATCCTGAGCGATACGCATGATCTGCTCCTGATACACCATGATCCCGTAGGTCTCCTGCAGGATCGGCTCCAGCTTGGCGTGGGCGAAATCAATCGCCTCGCGGCCGTGCTTGCGGTTGATGAATTTGGGAATCAAGCCGGCATCGAGCGGGCCCGGGCGATAGAGCGCCAGGATCGAGGAGATGTCTTCCAGCGATGAGGGCTTGAGGTCGCGCACGATCTGGCGCATGCCGCTGGATTCCAGCTGGAAGATGCCTTCAAGATCACCGCGGGCCAGCAGGCCGTAGGTGCCGGGATCATCAAGGGGCAAAGCGTCGGGATCCACCTTTTCACCGGTGCTCTGCTCCACCAGATCGATGGTTTTATCGATCATGGTGAGGTTCTTGAGGCCGAGGAAGTCCATCTTCAGGAGCCCCATCGACTCCACGTCTTCCATGAAGTATTGGGTGATCACCTGGCCGTCGTTGTTGCGCTGCAACGGCACCACCTCATCGAGAGGATCGGCGGCGATCACCACACCGGCAGCATGCACACCGAAGGTTTTGTTGGTGCCTTCGATGCGCATCGCCATGTCCACCCAGCGCTTCACCGCCGGGTCGCTTTGATACTTCTCGCGGAACTCCGGCGCCGGTGATTCCTCACCGATCATCTCCTTGAGCTTGGCCGGCTTACCGCGCACCACCGGGATCAGCTTGGCGAGGCGGTCGGCATCGCCATAAGGGATGTCGAGCACGCGGGCCACATCCTTGAGCACCGCCTTGGAGGTCATCCGGTTGAAGGTGATGATCTGCGCCACCTTCTCCTCGCCGTAGCGGCGGGTCACGTAGTCGATCACCTCGCCGCGGCGCTCGATGCAGAAGTCGGTGTCGATATCCGGCATCGACTTGCGCTCGGGGTTGAGGAAGCGCTCAAACAACAACCCGTTCGTGACCGGATCGATGTTGGTGATCCCCAGGGCATAGGCCACCAGGGAACCGGCGGCTGAACCGCGGCCGGGCCCCACGGGGATGCCGTTCTCCCGGGCGAAGCGGATGTAGTCCCACACCACGAGGAAGTAGGTGGGGAAGCCCATCTGCTCCATCACCTGCAGCTCGAAGGTGAGCCGCTCGCCGTACTCCGGCGTGAAGGCTTCGCTCTCCGGCAGGTGGAGCCGGGCGCGCAGGCCTTGCTCGCTCACCTCGCGCAGGTAGCTCACCGGCGTGTGGCCCTCCGGAATCGGGAAGCGGGGCATCTGGTAGCGGCCGAGGATGTCGTAGTCCTCCACCTTTTCGGCCACGCGGGCGGTGTTGGCCACGGCCTCGGCCACCACCTCCGGCTCGAGGTGATCGGCGAACAGAGCGAGCATCTCCTGCTCACCCTTGATGTACTCGGTGCCCGTGTAGCGCAAGCGCTTCTCGTCGGTGACGAGCTTGCCGGTGAGGATGCAGAGCAGCGCGTCGTGGGCTTCAGCGTCGTTGCTGGTGAGGTAGTGGGCGTCGTTGGTGGCGATCAGCTGGATGCCCAGCTCCTGGGCGATGCGCACCAGTTCCACATTCACGATCCGATCTTCCGGAGAACCGTGGTCCTGGATCTCCAGATAGAAGTCGTCACCGAACACGCCCTGATACCAGCGGGCCACATCCCGGGCCACATCCGGGCGGCCGCGCAGGATCGCCTGGGAGAGCTCACCACCCAGGCAAGCGGTGGCCACGATCAGACCTTCGCTGTGCTTCTCGAGCGTGGGCTTGTCGATGCAGGCGCGCGAAAAAATGCCGCGGCCGCGCATGCCACGCAGGTGGCTGATGCTGGTGAGCTTCACCAGATTGCGGTAGCCCACCGCGTTCTTGGCCAGCACCACCAGGTGGTAGCGGCGCTCCTTCTTGGGGGGGTTGGGGTCATCAATCGAGCCGTTGATGACATACATCTCGTTGCCGATGATCGGCTTCACCGAGGTGCCCTTGCACAGCTTGAGCAGCTCAATGGCGCCGTACATCACGCCGTGGTCGGTGAGGGCCAGGGCAGGCATGCCCAGCTCCTCGGCACGCTTCACCATCGCCGGCAGCTGACTGGCCCCATCGAGGAGGCTGTAGTCGCTGTGGTTGTGAAGCGGAACAAAAGCCACAGGCGTCAGCAACAGCTGGTGGTGAGCAGCTCCAGATTAGGCTCGGACCACCAGATGTAGTGGCAGATCAGAGCGCGTCGAGGAACGTATCAACATCCACCCCTGCCTGGCGCAGCACACTGGCCATGGTACCGACGGCGAGATCACGGCGATGGAGGGGCACGACACAGGTGGCACTGCTCAGCTCCTCTTCAGAACCGCTGGACGACCGACGCATCACCACATGGCTCCCTTTTTGACGCAGGATCTCAAAGCCGAGACGCCTCAATGCAGCGATCACCTCTGAGGCCGGGAGCCGCGGCAACTTAGGCAATACTCACCTCAAAAGTAGTGAGCAGCCTGGGAACAAGAGCTGGCTGAGGGCACTCTTGGAGGTAGAGCTCGGTGGCCTCACGCAAGTTAACCAGGGCTTCTTCAATCGACTCTCCCTGGCTGGCAGTTCCAACCTCCGGGCACTCGGCCACATAAACCTCTTCTTCCCGGTACAGGATCGCCGTGAGGCGCTGCGGGGAGACGGTTGTCATCGGGCTGTGGAGTGATGCCATCTCCATTCTGTCCGCTCCGTATCAGGGCACCAGCGCTGCCTGAGGGCGCTTCTCCATCACCCGGGCGGCCTGCTCGTAATGCCAGGCCATCTGCAGCAGCCGCTCTTCCTGCAGCACGCCGGTGATCAGCTGCACGCCGATCGGCAGGCCGCCAGCATCGAAACCGCAGGGCAGGCTGATGGCGGGCAGGCCGGCCATGTTGGCAGGGATGGTAAGCAGGTCGGCTAGGTACATCGCCAGGGGGTCCTCGGCGTGGGCGCCAAAGCCGAAAGCGGTGGTGGGGGAGGTGGGGGTGAGCAGCACGTCGACGGCACCGAAGGCGCGATCGAAATCGCGGCGGATCAGGGTGCGCACCTGCTGGGCCTTTTTGTAGTAGGCG
>Ga0194119_10003831_pt1 | contig 23817 bp, 22 predicted proteins | sample TA2MahC100mmetaG_FD_148620 | JGI IMG/M metagenome (GOLD analysis project Ga0194119, IMG submission 148620) | Freshwater microbial communities from Lake Tanganyika, Tanzania - TA2015018 Mahale Deep Cast 100m | ecosystem: Environmental > Aquatic > Freshwater > Lake | place: Tanzania: Lake...
CGGGGGCAGGTGATCAGGTAGCCGTTATAAATCAGGCCGTCCGGCCCCCACAAGGGCGGCGTCGTGGTATAGCAGGCCCGCCCCAGTTCGATATACTCCATGCAGGGGGCGACGGTCTTGACATGCCACAGGCTCATCAGTAGAGCACCACCCGGGCCCTGATCCGGGACTGGCCCGCCGAAGCATCGTCAGGGCCGAAATAACGGTTTGTGGCCCAGCCCTCCTTGTCGGTTTTCGATACCAGTTGGTCCAAATACCCCACGGGGGGATCGCTTCCCACCCCGAGCAACTCCCAATGGACCCACCAGTCCGGGCAGGGCTCGCCATCCTGGCCGGTGAGGCGGGTCTTCACCCGGTTGGCCTGGAGACCGTAAACCGTGGCCGGTTCGAAGACCGGGGCGGACAGCGCCGCAGGCCAGGCCTCCCGGCAATACACCCGGGCCTTGTGGTCCGCGCCGATGGCGAAAAAGAGGTGGAAAGCGGAATCATAGGCCGCCACCTTGAAGGGGTCGATACGCCCTGACTCCAGGACCCGGGGGCTGCTCAGGTAGTCCATGATCCTGACCTTGCCGCTGGTGCGGCACAGGCCCGCCACCTGGCTCGGCTGCACCCAGGCCAGCGACGCGAAATATTCCCCGGTGTTGTGAACGATCTCCCCCGCCTTCTCGCCGTTTTCCAGGTCGTAAAGGTCAATCCGATTGGCGTTGGGCTGGTGCAAGTAGACCTGATTCATATCGTCGATGAATTTCCCTACCTGCGTGGACGGACCCAAACCGTAGGCGATGTCCCAGTTGGGGTTCAGCACCTCGTTGGGGTTGGGGAGGCCGTTGATCTCGAAGGCCGGTTGCACTTTGCCGGTCCACTGGTTCCAGTAGGCCGGGAAGCCCTTCACACGCCCCAGCACGGCGTAGCCCCCGGAGGTGGTGCCGAACTTCACCCTGGTGCCGTCCCGGAAGACCCGGGACCACTCCCAGATGGACTGGGCGAGGAACGCGTCCCAGGTGCTGACATAGCAGAGGTAATACCAGGAGTCGCCGCCCTGGGCCGGTTGCGCCAGCTTGGTGCTTTCGAAGACCTTTTCGTACATCAGTCCAGCACCGCCTTCACCGTCACCCGGTCATATAAACCCGACTCCTGAGCGTATTTGACCTCGCCGAAATGGTAGTGCATGCCGTAGCGGATGCGGGGCGGGTGATCCGGGGCCAGGTAGATATTGGTGGCCCGGTGACTCTTGTCGGTTTTGCGTCGCTGCCACCTGAGCAAACCCACTGGCGGCCAGGGCCCCATCCCGGGCCGGGGATCAATGGCTTCCAAAAACCAGTAGACTGCCTGTTCAGCCGCATTACCGATGAAGGTCAGCACCCCGCCACCCTTGACCCTGGCCATGAAGGGAACCTTCAGCCTTCCGCCCATCTTTAAGTCCAGGAGGCCAACTGGCGGAACCCGCCATCGGCGTAAATCTTGAGGTTGTTGTCCACCGTGTTGATGACCAGCATGCCCTCGAAGAAGGCGGCAGGATCGCCCGTTGAGTTCTTGAGGTAAGTCCCGGGAACAACGAGCTTTACCCCGGGCAGTCCCTCGTTCATCACATGGAGCCCCGCCTTGCCCGCTTCCCCGTTGACGTCTTCCACCCAAGCCTTGGCGGTGTCCGTGGTGGAATCTGTTGGGGCCGCTTTAGAGGGGATGTTAAGGACCCCGCTCTCGTCCGCATAGATGGCCTCGGCCCCGCCGTCCTGCTCCCAGAGTTTCGAGTGCTTGTGGGTAGGGAGATCGCTTTCCTGCAGGGCCTCGAAAGCGAAGCTCTCGGGGCCGGTGGCCCGGAGCACCTGGCCGGGGGTCAACCCGGAGACCGGGTGATCTACCCCCAATAGGTCGTGGACCCGGTTGTGGTGGGCGTCGGGGAGAGCCGCATGGGCCGCCATGTCCGCGTCGATGGCATTATCAACGTACCCTTTGCGAGTGGCCTCGTTGGGACCTTGGGGATCGACTGCGGGGAGCACCGGAACAGAGGTGAAAGTCTTGATCCCCCCGATAGCCTGGTTGCTGCTTTTATCCACCACTCCCGCGGCATCCGGGCTCTTGGGGGTCCATGCTCCCTCGGATTTGTGGTAGATATCACCGTCCAGCCCATCGGCGAAGGCTCCTGCCGTATGCCGGTGCCCGGGGTCGACACTCCCCTCGTGGCGCAACTGGTAGTCCAGGCTTCCCGGATCGGCGGAGTTTCTTATCCCCACCTTTTGTTCCAGGTTGTTCAGGTGGGCCGCCTCGATCTCTGTGAGGCCGTCCACCGCTTTGGTCAGCTCCTCGGGAAACGGCATGCTCTACTCCCTCACCACCTCGACGTTGGGGCCGTATTTCTCTTTCAGGGAAAGTGCCAGGCTTTCCGGGTCGGGACCCTCCACCTCTTCCACCAGGTGGCCGCCGGTTTGGTCGAAGACCCTGGCCGTGCAAGTCTTTTTAGTTTTCATGATCTTCACCGTGTAGCCCCAGACCGAGAAGTCGTGCAGCCGCTCCAACAGCAGGTCCACCACCTCCCGGGGCCGGTGCATCCAGGCCTGAAAAGCTGCGGGGATGACAGTGGCGTCCAGGGATACCGGCCGGACCGCCGGATTCCCGGCGTCGGCCAACTCATCCGCCATCCGGGTGAGCCAGCAGTCCAGCTTGGCCGGGCTGCCGAAAAGCGTAAAGAAGATGGACCGCATCCCCTCCAGAGCCTCCGGCGGCAGGAGGCCGTGTTCTCGGGCCGCCTCCATCTGTCCCGGAATAGAAATTTCCTGCCTCGCGATCATCCCCTGGCCCCCATGAGCAGGTAATCCCGGAAGTAGGCGTCCATGGCTTCCCGGATGGCCTCCTTGACCCCCTGGATGGTGACGCTCACCTGGGCGCCGCCCCCGCCTCCCGAGTTCCTGGTGTTGAACTCGATTTGGCGCAACACGGAGAGGTGCGGGGCCACTGCCTCGGCCAGGGACTCGGACACCTGGGCCACAGGGATGCTGGTCTCCCCGGCGATGATGCCCCGCACCGCCTCGTGGCCGGTGACGCTGCTTTGCACCCCGGAGGGCGTCCAGGAGGACCCGCCCCCGCCGCTGGTCAAAAACATACCGATGAGGGCGATCACCCCCATGAGGCTGTTCAGGATGGTCTCCCCCAGGCCGCCGAACATCTGCTTGAAGAAGTCGGTGAGCCACTGCATCATCTGTTTCATGGCCGGCTCCAGGGCCTGCTTGAACAAGGACTTGAAAAACTTGTTCAGGGTCTGGCGCAGGTCCATCTCTCCGGCCATGATGGCGTCCGTGAGATCGCCAAAAAAATTGGCGATGAGATTAGTATAAGCCTTGATCTGGTCCCCGAAGCGCTTGTTGATTTCCAACTCCCGAGTGACGCGGTCGAAGGCGCCTACCTGTTCTGGAGTGCCCCCCAGCCGGATCAGTTCTTCCCGGAGTTTCAGCCGCTCCCGGAGCAGCCGGTTGATCTCCGCCTCCTTCTCGGCGATGGGCCCCAGGGCGGCTTCCTCCCGGCCCGAAGCCAGCGTGTCCTCGATGCGCTTACGGTTCTCGAACTCCTGCTTGGCCAGGTCAATGAGCTTTTTGGCGTTTTCGATGCCAACCCGCCCGGCCTCCCCCTTAAGCTGGATGATCCGCAGCTCGTGGGCTTCCCGGAGCTTGGCCAGCTCCAGTTCCTGGGCCGCGGGGCTCGCTTCACTCCGGGCCACCGCGGCCTTGGCCCGCTCGTAGGCCTGATTTTCCGCGGCAATTTTTTTCTGGATAAGGGCCAGGGCCTGCTCGGTTTCGGCCTGCTGCATTTCCTTCAGGGCGGCGTAATACTGCTCCCCGGTGATCTTCCCCTCGGCCAGGGCCAACTCCAGCTCAGCCTTTTTCTTGTCGTTTTCGGCCTTGAAGGTTGCCAAAGACTCTTCGGCGGCCTGGATCTCCTTCTGCTGCTTGGCGTCCAGGTATTGGTCCAGCATGGCCAGGAGATCCTCGGTGGATTTCTCGGCGGCCCCCTTGCCCTTGGGCTCCTTGCCGGGTCCCAGCCTGCCCTTGGCCTCCTCCTCCGCCTTCTTTTTGGCTTCGGCGGCTTCACGTTCAGCTTTCTCCTGGGGGGTCTCCTGGCCTTGCAAAACCGGGGGGAGCTCCAGCAGGGGCTTTTTCTCAGCCTGGCGCTTCAGGTTCTCCTTGATGATGCGTTCGATTTCCTCTTTGGTGACGCCCCGCCGAGCGGCCTCGGTGGCCAGGACCTGATCCCCCATCTCCTGGTTGAACCTGTCCCGGTCCCGGGCGATGCCCTCCTTGATCTTGGGGCCTAAGTACGGCCCGGATTCGAAGGCCCAGGGGACTTCTTTCCTGAGCCTTTGTATCTCCTTCCAGGCCTCGTAGAGGCCCAACAGGCTGACGGTGATGATGAGCTTCCAGGGGCCGCCGATGAGGGCCTTGAGCCTGAGGAGCAGGGCCGTCAAAATCCCCACCTCGGCCGCGGCGGTCCGGAGGCCACCGGCAAGAGCGACAAAGGCACCGGCGATCTTGCTGGCTATCCACAACTCAGCCAGAAGTTTGAGCAGGGTCTTGAACTCCGCCACAAACTCGATCACGGCCCGGGTGGCCTTGGCCAAATCCACGATGAAGCCGCCCATGGCCTGGCCGTATTGGGCCAGCGTCGCCTGGTTCGCCTTGGCCCAGGCCTCCAGGTCCTTCCAGGCCTGGGACATGCTTTTCACCCCAGCCAGCATGACGGGCTGGAAGAGGGCCCACAGAGCGTTCTTGGCTTCTTCAGCGAAACGGGACAAGGAGGCCAACTGCTTCCCCACGGTGGCGTCCGCCGCAGCCGCGGCCCCGGCAAACCTAACGCTACTTTCCAGAACTGCGTTAAGGACGATGTTGGCTCTGGTGACCGCGTCGATCTGGTCCTTTTCAATCCCCAGGGTCTGGGCGTGCCGCTTCAGGAGGTCGTCGATGTGGCCGACGTTCACCATGAGGCGGCGGAGCATCTCGGTCTCCCCGGAGATGATGCCCTGGATCAGGCGGGAAAAGGCCTCGGAGGTGTTAACGTTGGCCACCACCGCGATGTCCCGGGCCCGGGTGGCCAGCTCCTGGAGCTTGGTCAGGTCCAGACCCGCGACCATGAACTTGGTGACCCCCAGCATGGCCTCCTGGGTGGTGATGCCCGCGGTCTTAAGTCGCTCAACGAAATAATCCAGGGACTGGGCCGAAAGGCCGGCGTTTTTCCCCACCTGCTCCATGGCCACCCGGAGGGTCTCGGTGCGGGCGCCGGTCATGGCCGCTTCTTTGGAAAAGGACTTGAGCGCCCCGGCGATCTCCCAGAGCCCCACCGCCACGCCGGCGAAAGCCAGGGTCTTTTTGAGAGAGGAGGCGAACCCCTCCGCGTAACTCTTGAACCCCGAGAGCTCGTTCTTGGCCTTGCCAAGACCGGTCGAAAGATCCTTCAAGTCAGCCGAGAGCTTGACCAGCAGTTCGCCGATGGTGGTCGCCATGTTCAACCAGCTTTCTTTTGCGGCATGGAAGTAAAAAAGGCGAAGGCCCGCTCAGACATCCTGGGCCTTCTGGCTTGAGATGGATTGGTTTCCTCTTTCAGGATCTCCCCCATCCAGACTTCCAGCACCTTGCCCTTCCCCTGGTTCAGGGCCAGGTCCAAAGCTCCGGCCACCGCCACCGAGAAGGCCGCGGTCTGCTCCGCCAGGTGGTAGCGGCGCTGCAGCCGGGAGGCGGCGAGCAAGCCTTTCACTAACGAGGCCGGGTAACCGTCCACCAACAGGTGGAGGTCGTGGCCCTGGGACACCAGCTCCTGCAGGGCCACGGTAATGGCCAACGGGTGTGAAGCTACCTGGTCAGGCTCCCGGCCTCCCCCAGGACCAGGTTGAAGGCGTTTTTTAGGTGTTCCACGTTCAGGGCCAGGACCTTGACCCCGATTTGCATGGCCTGGCCCAGGTCCAGCTCCTCCATTTCCGCCTTGTCTTTCTTAAGGGAGATGGCCAGGAAATCGGGAAGTTGGGGCAGGGCGGCCTGGAGCAGGTCCTTTAGGACCAGGACCCCGTGCTCCTCGACGAGCCGGTCCAGGCTCTCGAAGGAAATCTCCTTCTTGCCCAACTCTTCGGCCAGCCGGTCCAGGATGGGCATCACCTGGAGAAGTTGCTTGATGGTCCAGGGTTTGACGATGTAGCCGTCCAGGTTTTCTTCAGCCATAAGGCTCGTCAATACCTGGGAATCCGTGATCTGTTCGGTCATGTTTCACCTCTTAGGCAGCGTTTTCGTAGCTTACGTAGTAGCCGAAGGGGGCCTCCGGGGTGTTGGCGCTGTCGTCCAGGGCCTCCAGCATCATGGGCACCTCCAGCCACTTCTTGTCGTCCAGGCCAATGGCTCCGTTGGGCTTAAGCAAGCACTTGGGGACCACCACGTCGAAGCGGAGACCCCGGCCGGCATCGGGATGGACTTCCAAGCGGGCCGAACCCTCCACGAAGGAGGCCCCGGCGATGGGGAAGCGCACCTGCTCCCAGGTGGCGTAGGTGAAGCTGACCTTGACCTCCTCACCGTCCACGATCTTCCCGGCGGCCAGCCTGCCGATCCGGCCCGGAAGCCGCCCTGCCGCCCCAGCCTGGCCAGGGTCCACCACCCAGTCGGCGTTCTGGGTGAGAGCCTGCCGGAAGCAGTTCACCGTAGCCGCGGTGGTGACCGCGGTGGCTTTCACCCTGATCCAGTAGAGGTTCTGGCCGTTCACCGTGGTCCGGGCCCAGTCAATAGGCGGGGTGAAGTTGACGGGACCGTCGGCGGCAAGATTCGCCCCGGCGCCGGAGACGGCGAGCGCCTTCCACTCGTCCCCGTCCCAGTATTCCCAGGTGAGACCGGTGTAGGAGCCGTTCACCGCCAGATCGGCGTAGACCTCCTTGAACCGGGTGTTCTTCCCCAGGTAGAGGATGTCGTCCGCATCCACCAGGGCGTCGAAGGGGGTGCCGCCTTCGGTGTCCGCCTCCGCCGAGTGATCGACAAAGGCCGCACCGTCGTACCGGAAGACCTTATCCAGGAACTGCCTCACGGTGACGCCGCTCAGGCCGTAGTACTGGCCCACCGAGTGCAGCAGCGCTTCGGTGAAGGCGAGCTTCAGGTCGGTCTTGGCTCCGGTGCCGGCACTCACGTTCTCCAGGTCGCCCCCTTTGAAGTAGTAGCGCAGGTTCTCGATCACCGGCTCGTCGAACTTGAACTTGAGGTTCAGCTTCTCTTCCAGGACGATGATCTTGTCCTTTAACCTCTTTCCCGAGCGGTTGCTGAAGTGCTCCAGTTCCTCGGTCCCGGTTTCGATGTCCAGGTCGGTAATGTTGCCCAGGTCCCGTTCCCCGGTGCCGTCGTCGAAGAAGAGCTTGACGCCGCCGGGCACGGTGTAATTGTCGATGCTGGGAGGCACAGGCATGGTTTGGCCCTCCTCAATAGAGAGTGGTGAAGGCATCGCCCCAGGCGTGCCCGTAAGTGAGAGTGAGGCTCATGAAGAGTACCCCGTAGTCGTCGTTGGGAAACTCCTTCCACACCCGCTCCTCCTGGAGGTTTTCCACCAGGCCCTTGAGTTGGGGGCTTTGTATCAGGGCGTTGTGGAGCTTTCCCTGGAGGTTGTCGGCCAGGTCGTTGAAGGAGGCGGCCCCCGCCGGGCTGAGCCTTATAAAGACCGCCAGGTGCATTTTGAGGGTCCCCGTCGCCAGGCGGTTCCGCTTGTCCCGGGACTCTTCCTCTTCCCAGAAAAACAGGGCCGGGGTCTTTACCTGGTCCAAGTCGGTGGGCTTGCCCTGCCAGCGGTGCACCGAGCCCAGGTCCGGGATGGTTCCCAGGATCTCGGCCAGCTTCCGCATCGCCTGCACCTTGACGCTGTCCGCCATCAGCCGCCCACCTCCGTCACCTTTGACAGGTCAGCGATAAATTGGGGCTTGATCCAGTTCAAGAGGTGGACGTCCGGGTCCACCCGCCGGGGCACTACCACCGACCTCTTCAGGACGAAGAGGGGGATAGGGCTTTGGTATTCCTTTTTCGTCCCCTTCTTGAACCCGAAGATCACCCCCTTGGCGATGAAAGTGGGCCCCCAGATATTGTCCAGGGGGCCACCCCGGGCCACCCCCGCTGCGGTCTTGGCCGCGGGCAGCGGTATGGCCAGGAACTTCTTATTCTTGGGCCGGATGGTCACCTGGCTCCCCGCCGGTCCGATATGCACCCCGGCGTATTGAGCGGAAAACCCGAGGCCACCGGTGATCTTGTTCCCTTCCATGGTCACGGAGAGCGGCCGGGTGGAGCGGGCCAGGGTGCCGCTCCGCCTGGCCAGGCGGTCGGCGGAAGTCCCACCCGCCAGGTGCCGGCTCACTGTGTGCTCCCACAGCCGCTTGCTGTTCTCCTGGATGACCTTTTTCACCTTGGGGGCCAGCCCCTTGATGATCTGGTCCAGGCTCATAGCCGGGTCTTTAGCCATGGGGCCTGATCCGGTAGCGGTCCAGCACCTGCTTGACCATCGAGAGGAACTCCCCGGAACTTACCTTCTGGATGGAACCGTCCGGGAAGCTCACCGACTCGAGACCAATGTCCTTGCGTCGCTTGAAGTCGTAAGCCGCCTGGGTGCGCACAGCCATCTCCAGGTCGGCGGGAACTGCGTCTTCCGCAAAGCCGCCGGTGTAGGTCACCTTCAGGGCCTTGGGGCCGTAAGGCCAGGCCCCGAAGCGGTAGGCCACCATACCCGCATTGAGCAACTGGTAGTGGTCGGCAGGAACGAGACTGCCCCCGTCCCACTCCCAGGTGTCGGAGCCGTGAACAGAGGCAATCTCCACCACGGGGAGACCTTTGAGATACAGATACCGGCCACCGCCGTCGTGGTATTCCACTCGCTCCTTGTGCTCGAAGTCCCGGTTGCAGTAGGTCCCCGCCCGTTGGGAAACAGCCTCGATGACCTCTTCGAGAAGCCCGTCCCAGTCGGTCTCGGCCAACTCCAGCAGGACCTTCACCTGGGAGAGCGTGGTCAGGTTCACTTGGCCTTGGCTTCCTTGATGGCCCGGTCTTGGGGCGGCTCAGTCACTTCCTTCTCTTCCGGCCCGGTATCCTTGGGCTTGCCTGTGTCGGTCCCGGCATTAACCGGGTCAATCTTCCAGCCCTGGCTTTCGACGATTTCCTTTTCCAGCTCACCGCCCAGTTCCACCTCTTCCCCGGCCTGGGCAAACGCCTGGTGGGGCAGGTGCAGGCAGTATCCCGACTTGACTCTGTATCTCGCCATCTTCCACCTCGCTCACAGTCCAAAGGGTCGGGGAGGGGTCATTCCCCCTCCCCGTCGGGTTAGCTGTTCTTCACCCCGGTGCCCAGGCAGAAGCTCTCGGTGTGCCTCAGGCCAATGTCCACGTCGGTGATGATCCGAATCCAGGTCTGGTTCTTGGCGAAGGCGTCACCCGCCTCTTTGGAGGGGAGGATCGAGATGCCGGCCCACTGCCCGACGATCAGTTCCTGCCAGTTGCCCAGGTAAATCTCCGTCTCGTTGGACCCAGCTCCCAGGTTGACGGGAATCTGCGTGCTCATGGCGAAGGGATAGCCGATAAAGGCCTGGAGCTGGGCCGCGTCCATGGGCCGGACGATGTATTCGCCCCCGGTGTCCCCGGTGAACTGGGCCACCTTGAGCTTGGAGAGCGTCCGCTTGACACAGGGGTGGAATACGAACCCCAGCCGCCCCCGAAGGGCATTGTCCACCGCCAGCTCGTACTCCATGTCGAAGAAGTAGTCGAAGTTGGGGCTGTTGGTCCCGAAGGGCTTGGTGTTGATGCCCGCGGTGTTGGCGATGCCGGTGGGTTGGCCGCTGGCGCCGCTGCCCCGCAGGGCCGCGAGATCAATGGCCAGGGAAACCACCCGGGCGATGTCGGCCCGGACCATCTGCTCCGCCGACGGGTTGGACATGCGAAGCAGCCGGTTGGAGAGCTTCACGAGACACCCAACCGACTTGGGCGTGAGCTGCAACTGGCCCAGGGTGGGGTCACTGCCGGTGAGGGGCTCGTTTTCCCCCACCCAGTAAGCGGTGGCTCCGCCTGTCTGCTTGGGGATTTCCACCGGCGAGCCGACCAGGTTGTCCAGCAGGGTCGCCCCCATCTGGAAGATCACCGCCTCGGCCCGGAGCATCTCGATGAGCTCCGGAATGGCCTGAGCCGGCACGAGATACCCGCCCGAGCTGTCCGGGGTGGTGGCCATGTCCCGGGTCTGCCGGAAGACGTCCGCCTCGAACTGGGCCTGGGACCAGTCGCCGGTGCCGATGGCGTAGATGGCCTTAAATAGGGAGAACTTCTCTTTTTCGTCCTCCAGACCGGGGACGTTGGCCCACTTGCGTTCCCGGCTGCGTTTGTCCATTTCCTCGAAACGGGCCGCCAGGTCGGCATACTTGGCCGCCAGTTCCGGCAGCATCCTGAAGACTTCCGAGAGGTGGATGACCTTGCCGTCCTCCCCGGTGTAGGAGAGGGACTTGTTGACGTCTTCCAACAGCTCCTGAATGCGAGCCAATTCAGCTCCCATGATTATTCTCCTTTGACGAGTCGGTGCAGGTTCTTGACCGAAGTAAAGAGTTGTGAAAAGGAAGGACTCCCGGCCGGCTTCCCCCCTTCGGGCTCAGAGCCGGGGTTCAACGCCAGGGAGTAGTAGTCGGTTGCTTTCGCACCGTATTGGACGAACTCTTCCAAGGCCTCCCTGATCACCGCCTTCAACTGGGCGAGGTCATCATGGGGAGGCCGGAGTTCGGCAACCCGGGCTGCCAGTTCGTCTACCTTGACCTTGAGATCCTCCACCAGGCCTGACAGGGCCAGGAGAACCAGTTTCGGATTGTCCTCGTCTTGTTTGTCAATCTCTGACGGTTCTGCGGTCTTTTCTTCCTGGCCCAGGTCCCGTTCATTGGCGACAGTGGTGAGGTGCTCCACCTCCTGCGGGCTCACCACTCCTTTCTGCACCGCCATGATCAGGGCGCTGGGGTTGGCCGGGACCGGGACCGCGGAGAGCTCGTAGAGTTCCTGCTTCTTGTAACGGAAGCCGGTTTGCCGGCCCTCCTTGTCGGTGATGGGCTCCCGTTCCAGGTCCCGGAACCCCACCGAGGTGGCCCTGAGATACCCGCCCAGGTAGAGCTTGTAGACGGTGTCAGCGAAGGCGTATTCCTCGGGTGTCGGGAACTTGACCTGGAAGAGCAGGCCCTTCTCGGTCTTGCCCACCTTTACGGCCTTGCCGACGGGCGGTTGCTTGTAGTCGTGGGTCCAGAGGAAGACCGGGTTCTTCTTGTAGTTCTTCAGGTCCCAGCCCTCCACCTCGATGACGTCGCCGTAGCGGTCCATGTCTGCCGTGGAACCCACGAATTCCAGGGTCCGGTCTTTGGGGTCCCCCACCTGTTTCACTTCAAAGTCCAGGGTCTTGTGGATCAGCTCCATTTCGCTCTCCTCACACCACCGGCGCGGCCACGCAACGGCAGTTGATAATCTCCCCCGCCGGTCCGCCGGGGTCGCAGGGGAAGCGGCAGCCGTTAGGGAAAGCCTGGCCCCGCTCCACCACCAGGCCGCTCAGCATCTGGTGTGATTGTCTGACGTGCTCGTCCCCGGCGGTTACCCAGCGGTGCTTCACCACCTGCATCTGGCTCATGGCCGCGTCCCGGGCCGCACCCGCCGCCTGACCGGTTTCCGTCCGGGCGATGGTGAGGGCCCGGGACTGGGCGAAGTTATAGACCTTCCTCACCCGGTCCATGAGTTCGGCGGTGGTTTCCATCTTCCCCAAACCCTCGATCAGGGTGTCCCGCAGCTGCTCCCGCACCGTGTCGTTGATGCCCACCACCTTGATCAGCTTGTTTTCCAGGGCGGCCATGGCCGGGGAGTCCACCAGGGTGAACAGTTCAGGGTCGGCCCCCAGTTCGGCCAGGAGGGCCTGCCCGGCGGCAGTGCCGATGTCCACGTAAAGGGGCCAGACCAGCTTCTTAAGCAGGCCGTTTTCCACCTCCGGGTCCAGCAACAGGGATTCCACCGCCAGCTGCCGAATGAGGCTCTTTCCCAATTGTTCCTCCAACCGGCGCAACTGACGTTTCCTCTGTCCGAAGAAAAAGCGCCTGATTTTGCCCTCGAATTTCTTCTCCAGGGGTGTGTGCAGGCTCAGATAAGTCTTCCAATAGGCCTCCCCGTCAAACCCCTGGACGAGGAGGACAGGGGCGGCCGGCGGGAGGATGGGACCGGCCGCCCCGGCCCGGTTGGAAGGGAGGGGGTATGGGATGGACTTCTCAGGAAGACTATCGGCCTGGCCCACCGGCGTCAGGTTGAAGGGGAGGTAGCCTGTATCTCCCCCCTCGACGGCCGGGAGGCCCAGACCCAGGTATTCGTTGGCGATGTTCAAAGGCACCCCCATGGACCAGAGCTTGTGGGCGCACTCCACCAAGTCTTTGCGGTCCTCCTGCAAGGCGCCGATCCCGGCATAGTCAAACTCGGCCCAGATGTGGCCACCCTCAAGAGGCCGCAAAAGCTGGCTCCAGAGGACGAATTCGAAAAGGGCCATCTTGGGGAGCAGGGAGTTTTCCCAGAAGAGCTTCCTTTGAGTCTTAGCAGTGGCGTAGTTGACATCTTCATAAAGGCCCAGCTCCCCCTTGGGCACCTTGAAGGCCGCCATGATCTCTTCCCGGTTCCACTTGCGCTGTTCCAGGAAGTCCATGTCCTTCTGGGAGAGGCCCGTCTGCTTGTAACTGAGGCCTCCCTCCAAGAGGGCAATGGCGTGGGCCTTGGAGGCCCCGCCGTGCCGGTCCTGCCACTGGGCCAACACCCGCTGATATTCGTCGTCCGTGAGGTTGCCCGAAGTTTCCAACACCCCACCCGGCTGGGCCGAGTTCTTGAAAAAAGCGGTGTTGTACTTTCCGGCCCAGTAGTCTTGTTCAATCCCGGCCCGGGCCGCCTGCAGGGGAGCCAGGCCCCGGTAATCGTGGTAAGGGTTGAAGTAGCGGAAAAAGATCACTTCATGCCGCTCCAGGGGGACCTTCTTCTCTCCCTTGCTGTAGAGCCACCCGGTGATCAGGCCGGTTTTGGTGTCCACCACTTCCTGGAACCGGCCGGGATGAAAGACCCAAATCTCCTGGGGAACCTCCTTGTCACTTTTCCTCTCAGCTATGTAAAAGGCCTCCCCGGTCAGTCCCAGATAAACAAAAGTCGCCTCGACAAGTTGGCTCCCTGACATCATGGGATTGGGGGACTCAAAAAGGTCCACCAGCCGGTGCGACTCCAAGACCTTCGGGTCCTTGCGGGTGCCGGTTTTGAAGAGCAAAGGCACCCCGCTGATGCTCTGGGCTATAGCGTTGATGCAGGCGTAGACCCAGACGTGCTCTCGGTAGGGCTGGTTCAGCCTGCCGCCCGAGAGTTCGGTCAGTAGGCGGGGCGAGAGGAAAAACAGGCGGGTGGCTTCCGGGAAATAGGGAGCCTCACGTCGCACCGCCTGACTGACGGAGCCACCCTGCAACGCCGCTAACCCCCTCCTGATCAGCCCCAGCAAACCCCATCCCTTGAGCCGCCAAATTTATTGGCATAATTATCTTGGGCTTATGGGAGGTTACGCAATTCCGCTAATTGACCTTCGTTGGGGAGTATTTTGGGATTGTTTGGTTCAACTGTGTCCAAACAACATAAGCCGGGGCTAAAGTCCCGGCTCGGAAGGGCACATCGTTGTCTCGGGTGATTTTAATGAGGAGGGGCGTCGTTAATCACGATGGCGTTGACGCAAGAATAGACTCAGAGGTGGTCCTTGTAAGGAAGGGTCAGGCCGCCCTGTCGCAGGTGGGCCATGAGCAGGTAGGGGGAGAGGAAAAAAGGCGGGGTGTTACCGGAAGGGAGGGCAGGGTCGGAGCTTCTCTTTTAACCAGGGTGTTGCCGGTTTGGATAAGAGGTGAGTTCCCAGTTTATAAGTGCTTGCGCTACTCTTTCCCCGCATGATCTGAGCCAAACGCACACGCCATATAAGGGGGTGGAATATCGCCAAGTTAGGCTTGACTACGGATGCAGATCGTTCAGGGCTTTGCTTTGCCGCGATGCTGAGGGGGGGGTTGTGTATCTTGCAGCCTGAGTCGAGTATACGGGATCTACCTTCATAATAAAAGTTTATGGCGAAAGGCACAGGCAGTCAATCAGAATGATTTCTGCAGGAGGCTGGATTGACAAGGTGGATTGAGAGGGCTGTAGATAGAAATTAGCTTCTTTTTACCTTTATGTGACATTTTGTGAAAATATTGCGTTCAGTACCCGTCGTTTTGGTAAGAGAATATGGTCTCTGCGCTAACTTTCATGCCTTGTAGATATTGTTCCCAGCTAACCCCTTAAAGGCGTTGCGGGTATCGACAATCAAGCGGGCGTGCGCAGCAATCCAGGGGTAATCGTAGGCCGTGTGGTCGGTGACCAAGAGGACCAGGTCGGCGTCTTGCACGGTTCTCTCGTCCAGTGGCGTCGAGGCCATGTCAAAGTGGGGGTAATGGCGCATCCCTTTGCATTTGGGGATATGGGGGTCATTATACCTGACTTCGGCGCCTTCCTGCATGAGCAGGTCCATGATCTTCAGGGTCGGCGATTCCCGGGGATCATCTACGTCCTTCTTGTAAGCCAATCCCAAAACCAGGATCTTGGCGCCTTTGAGGGGCTTGCTGTGGTCACTCAAGGCTTTGGTCACGCGCTGGATCACGAAATAGGGCATGCCGGTGTTGATTTCCCCGGCCAACTCGATGAATCGGGTGGAAAAGTCGTATTCCCTCGCCTTCCAGGTTAGGTAGAAGGGGTCGATAGGAATGCAGTGCCCCCCCAGGCCGGGGCCGGGATAAAAGGCCTGGAACCCGAAGGGCTTGGTTTTGGCGGCTTCAATGACTTCGAAGATATCCACCCCCATCCTCAGGCAGAGCATCTTAAGCTCATTGACCAGGGCGATGTTGACCGCGCGATAGATGTTTTCCAGCAGCTTACTCATTTCCGCGGCCTGGGTGGAAGACACGGGGATCACCCGGTCGATCACCTGGGAGTGAAGCGCTACGCCATGCTCCAGACATGCCTGGGTCACGCCGCCTACTACTTTGGGGATCGTGCGCACGTGAAAGGTGGAGTTGCCCGGGTCTTCCCTTTCCGGGGAGAAGACCAGGAAAAAGTCTTCGCCGACCTTGAAATTTTTACTCAGGATGGGCAAGAGCAGTTCCACGGTGGTGCCGGGATAGGTGGTGGATTCCAAAGAAATGAGCTGGCCCGGGCGCAGGCAGGCGGCGATATGGCGGGTGGTGCTCTCCACGTATTTCAGGTCCGGCTCCCGCTTGGCGGTTAAGGGGGTGGGCACGCAAATGATCAGGACATCGGGTTCGCCCAAGCGAGACTGATCGTGAGTGGCATCAAACCGCCCCTGGCCCTGTTTGGGGTCGAGCAGGGCAGCCAGCCGGGGGCCCGGAATATGCTTGATATAGGACTCACCCTGGTTCAGGAGTTCGACCTTGTGGGCGTCCGTATCGAAACCCAGGACCGGAAAGCCCACCTCACAGAAGCGCAAGACCAGGGGCAGCCCCACGTAGCCCATGCCGATGATGCCGATTAACGCCTGCTTGTTCTTAATTTTGTCCAGCAAATCCATAGCTTGATCCATTTCTTCCAAGAAACCTGATTGGAAACGCTTTAAGGGCGCGACAGCTGATGATAATCCAGGTACCACTGGATAAAGCGCGGAATGCCAACCTCGATGGGGGTGGTGGGTTCAAAACCCAGCTTACTCCGGGCCCGAGTAATGTCGGCGTAAGTGGCCGGGACATCGCCCGGTTGGATGGGCAGGAGATTTTGTTCCGCCTTGACCTTCAGTTCCGCCTCCAGAATACCGATGACTTTGGTGAGTTCCTCGGCCTGGTGATTGCCCAGGTTGATGATTTCATAATGGTCCAGGCCGGGGACCATGAGCGAAGCCACCACGCCCTGGACGATGTCATCAATATAGGTGAAATCCCGCTGCATTTTGCCGTAATTGAAGACTTTGATGGGTTTGCCCTTGAGCATCGCTTCGGTAAACAGCCACATGGCCATATCCGGCCGGCCCCAGGGACCGTAGACCGTAAAGAACCTTAACCCCACGGTATGGAGGCCGAACAGATGAGTGTAGGCGTGGGCCATGAGTTCGTTGGCCTTCTTGGTGGCGGCATAGAGGCTGATGGGCGTGTCCACTCGCTGAGTTTCCGCAAAGGGCATTTCGGTCAGACCGGCATAAACGCTGGAAGTAGAGGCATAGACCAAGCGCTCCACCTGGAAGTGCCTGGCCACCTCCAGGAGATTGATGAACCCCTCCAGGTTGGACTCCTGGTAGGCAAAGGGATTGACGAGGGAATAGCGTACCCCGGCTTGGGCCGCCAGGTGGCAGATTCTTTTAGGGGCATTGGACTTGAATAGCGTTTCTAGGAGGGGCAGATCGGCCAAGTCTCCTTCCAAAGAAACAAAGTTAGGATATTGACGCAGTTCAAGGTCTCGGTTGCGCTTTAACGCAGGTGAGTAGTAGTTGTTGTAGTTGTCCAGCCCCACCACCCTGGCCCCCTGGGTAAGCAGCGCCCGGGCCACGTGAAAGCCAATGAACCCGGCACTGCCGGTGACCAAATAATTGTGATCCTCGATCTGAGAGATCCAATTCCTATTGGCTGCTGTCTTCATCTTCCCCACAGACTTGCCTCAAAAAAATAACTTTCCCTCTTAAAACATACTGGGTTTCGTCTGTAGACATATCTTCCCTTTCTTCCCCTGAACACTTCTTCTGTAATCCGAAGAAAGCAAGCATTTGCTAAGTCATATCGTAATTCCCATCAATTTTAGAGATCAGTCGCGTGACCACCAGAATTGCTTACCCAGGTCGAACCTTCTTTATGATTCTAATAACTCTATCTAAATCGATTTCAGTCATTTGGGTACCTGAAGGCAGGCACAAACCCCTTTCGAACAGAAATTCGCTGACTGCGCCACCCACAACTCGAGCTTCGTACCTCACATTGGTAGGATTCCATTGACTCTGCCTTCCCTGCCTGCTCCTTCCGCCTTCAGATCTTAGTCCTGATTTTTCGATCCGAAAAACTGGCTGAAGGTGCATGGGTTTCCAAAGGGGCCGGGATTCGATATTCTCAGCTTCCAAAGCGAGACGGACGGACTCCCGGTCCGCGCCGAATTCATCAGGGTCTATCAGTATCACAGTGAGCCAGCGGGTGGATCTTGCATAAGTCGCTTCCGGCATAAAATTAATACCCGGAAGATTACTCAACGCGTTCTGGTAGAACTCAAAGATGCGGCGTTTCTGCTCAACCCGGGCGTCAAGCACCCGAAGTTGACCTAGGCCAACGGCGGCCACAATATTGCTCATGCGGTAATTGTAGCCAATCTGCGAATGCTCATAATGGGGTGCGGGATCACGCGCTTGTTGTGAAAGGAATCTGGCCTGCTCGATGAACGCTGCATCATCCGAAGCCAGCATGCCTCCACCCGAGGTGGTGATGATCTTGTTCCCGTTGAAGGAAAAAACCGCAGCCTTGGCACCGACGCCTGCATGCGCCCAATCGCCTTCGCCATTCCCGCTCTTTCTTCGGTATTGGGCACCCAGCGCCTCCGCAGCATCAACCACCACCGGGATGCCGTAGGGCCGGCAAACTTCAAGAATCCGCTCCAAGTCAGCGCACTGTCCATAGAGATCCGTGGGTACCACGGCTTTGGGTAACCGCCCTCTTTGTCGGCAGACTTCGAGTTCTTCCGCCAGCAGGTCGGGATCCAGGTTCCAGGAAGTTAGATCCGAGTCGATGAAGACGGGAACCCCCCCTTGGAAAATGACCGGAGTAACGCTGCCGATAAAGGTCAGGGTGGAGGCAAAAACTTCGTCTCCAGGCCCTATCCCGAGATTGCGAAGTGCCAGGTGAATGGCGGCCGTTCCACTCGAAACGGCCACGGCGTAAGGTATCCCTGATTTTTTGGCAAACTCCCGCTCAAAGGCATCTATCTGGGGACCCACAGGTGCGATATAATTACTCGCAAAAGCATCATGGACAAAGCGCAATTCTTCGCCCCCCAGATGTGGAGGAGAAAGAAAAATTCGCTTGGGATGTGAACTCTGTGATGCCATTTATTTGCAGTCAAGCGCAGTTAAAATTGAGTCTTTGAGGTTGGCTTGCCATTAAGCGCCATAAATTCAGAAGTCAGATTGTTTTAATTACTCTGGCAGGCACCCCAACAACCACTGAGCGCTCCGGCACATCCCGGTTTACTAAGGCCCCGGCGCCGACAATGCTCCAGGCCCCAATTCGCTTCCCCGGCATCACCGTCGCGCCTATGCCCACCAGAGATCCTTCACCGATCTCCACTTCCCCGCCCAAATTCGCTCCTGGTCCAATATGCGCAAAGCTGCCGATATAATTGTGATGATCGACTGTACAACCGGTATTCAGGATGACGGCTTCTCCAATGGTCGTGGCCGTATTCACGACGACTCCCCCGCAGATCATACTGCCGGCTCCGATTCGCACATCGGGAGCGACAATGGATTTAGGATGTTGAGCAATCGAGAAATCATCACCATCCTGCTGGAGCATCTTAAAAATTCTTTGACGAGTTTTATTTTCGCCTATTGCCACAATAGCCGTATCATGGCGGATATTCTTGCAGTCGGCGATTCTTCCCAAAACCGGCGCCCCAAGAATTACTTGCCCAAGTAAATCCCGGCAATCATCCAAAAAACCTGCGAGAATAACGCCTGACCCTTCATCTGCCATGCGCAGCAAAATATCTGCCACTACCTGGCCATGGCCGCCGGCCCCAATGATAAGAACCTGCACACCCCTCATCCTCGACAGGATCCCATAAACTCTTCCATGGTCGCTTGGCCCGGCTGGGTTATGCCTTCCCGCTTCAAAACCTTCTGGATAGTGAGGCCGATGATTCTCAGATCCAGCCGAAGCGACTGATTGTCCACATACCAGACGTCGAGCCTAAACTTTTCATCCCAGGTAATGGTATTTCTGCCGTTTACCTGGGCCCAACCGGTAATTCCGGGTTTTACCTCATGACGACGCATCTGCTCTGAAGTGTACCGGGCGAGATACTGCAATAGCAATGGCCGCGGTCCGACAATACTCATATCGCCGCATAGCACATTATATAATTCCGGTAGCTCATCTAAAGAAGTTGACCGGAGAAACGAGCCAAATCTGGTCAATCTTTCAGAATCAGGAAGGAGATAGCCATTGGCATCCCGGGCGTTAGTCATGGTCCGGAATTTATAAATCTTGAAAGGCTTACCTTGCAAGCCGGGCCTCAGCTGGTGGAAGAAGACACCTTTCCCCAAAGACAGGCGCAGCAGCAAAGCGATGGTCAGTATGGCCGGGGCGAAAAAGATGAAGGCCGGGATGGCAACTAGAAGATCAAAAGGCCTCTTATATGTTTCAAACCGCATGACGCGCCATACCCTTGATAAGCTCTAAGAATTGATCAGCATGTTTCCTGCGGTCGAAATGGGCGATGACATATTCTCTGGCAGCCCGCCCCATGGCCTTGGCTTCTTCCCTATTGCAGCTGAGCTTCCGGATCGCCTCGGCCAGTGCTAGATCATTGCCGGGAGGCACATAGATTCCTCCCTCCGCCTCCTCGATAACCTTGCGAATCACCCCGTCAATTACCAGAATGGTAGCACGGCCGGCAGCCATATAGTCGAAAACCTTATTAGGGTAGGTGGTGCGAAACATCGAAATGTCTTGAAGGATGGCAATGCAGGCATCGCTGGCAGCCAGTGCTTCCGGCACGCGCGACTTTGGGATCGCTCCCGCAAAGGTAACATTGGAGAGGCCGAGATCATGTGCCATATTTTCGAGCTTCGACCGCTCTTTCCCGTCTCCCAGCAGGAGGACATGGATTTTCTTTTCATGCCGCAAACGCGCCGCCGCCCTCAATAACGTCGGGATATCGTTGGCCAGACCCAGCGCCCCGGCGTAGGTGACCAGAAATTTGTCGGCTGCCCCCCAGGAACTACGTAGCCCATCGCCTCGGGCGGCAGGGTCGAACATGCCGGTGTCGACCCCGTTAGGAATAAGGGTGATCTTATCCGGGGAAACGCCTTTCTGGACTAAATAATCTCGATAAGCTGGGGAGTTGACTATCAGGTGTGCGGCTTGGGCATACAAAAACCGCTCCAGTCCGCGAGAGAGCCAGATTAGCCCAGGGTTACGCAAAACTCTCATGCCAATGGCGAACTCCGGCCACAGGTCCCGAATCTCCAGCAGGAACGGCCTGCGGCGCACCTTCGATATCAGCCAAGCCGAGACCGCCTGGAAAATCGGCGGCGAGGTTCCCATCACCAGATCAATATCACCGGCACGAATGGAGGCTACTACGGACGTAAACATGAAACTGAAGAACGAAAAGACCCGCCAGATGAAATTACGGTGTAGCGACGGGTAGGTATAAGCGCGCCTTACTTTCACGCCATGAAGGTTTTGCTCGCTCACTATCCCCGATTTCTTAATAGTCTCCTTCCCAGTCAGGTAACTGAGGTTGCTAGCAATGATGGTAAACGCATGCCCTTTGTCCGCGCAATGCTTGGCGAATTCAAAATGCCGGGTGCCGCCTGGCTCATTGGGCCCCACAAAGGCTTGGTGAACCAAAAGAATCTTTACTTCTGGGTTAACCATGAGGACAAAACTCTTTGAAGATATTATCCACTTTTTTGTAGCCTCTGAGAAAATCCAGGCTGACCTTCTCATTTGGGCTAAATATGGACCAAAAGAGGCAAGACGCAGCTTCCACGGAGAGGGCGAGGGAGAGCGCCGGTTCACGATAATAATAGTAGGGAAAGAGCCGCCCCCGGGCCGAGGACGAATCACCCCTAACCAGCGATGCCTGCCATCCTGCCGCCGATACTCCCACTTGTACGAAAAAGGGACCGGCATTAGTATGAAGCGCTATCATCCCGCGGCTTGCATCCCATTCATGGGCCGCATCCAGGAGCAGCCAATGCAGTCTATAACTGTGCTTTTCCATACCGGTTAACCTATCAAACACCACCCATTTTTCACCGGGAAGTTGGAGAATGGACCGCCCATGGGATACAGGGTCTTTGAGCCGCCGGTAGCCATCATGCTCGCCTTCCCAATACTTGACATTCTCCTTATCCGCGGCCTCCCACCGCATTACTCGGCCCATCAGCCAGGGCAGCCAGAGGAACTTCCCCACGCGCTCCATTTGGTCGAGGCCATCCACGGTCACCGTGTTGTGACAGATCGTGTGCGCCAAAGAATTGTTCCAGGGGTTCGGAGCATTGTAACTGTAAGTTCCGGCATCCTGGGCGATATTTTGGCCGCGCCACCAGAAATCCGCATGTAGCATGTCCGCCTGCCCGGGTCGATGGCGGTAGGAGCCGCAGTGCACCAGGGCAAAGCTCTCGTCACCGCGCAGTGTGTAATACCCGCCACTTGGCGCCTGGAGGTCCTTCTTTTCCATCCGGGCCAGCGGCGCCTGCAGCGCCTCCGGCCCGAACATCCAGAGAAGCTCCTCATCCCACGGCCCCTCGGGGTAAAGCCGCGTTCGGTGGCAGAGGTAATGGCCGGCTTGCAAGAGAGCACGATAATCCTGGTAGTCGCAATTGCTCAAAGGCAGAACCAGCGCCCCGTCATTCTGCCCGAAATTCGGCAGACGGCCCGTGGCTTCATCCTGCAACTGATAGAGGAAATTAACGGCTTTTGCCACTCTATCGATCAGATTCGCACTGAAGGGCTTGTCGTTTAATTCTCCCAGGCGCAAAGCCCAAATATAATCATGCAGCATGACCCGCTGGTAATTCAATGAATACTGCGAAAAAGCGCCGTCATCGTAAATCAGTTCCTCGGCTTGTTTCTCCAAGAGCTCTTCCCCAATGTCCAGCCAATAGGAAGCACGTCTAAATTCTGGAAATAGCACTCCGATGGTCCAAAGCCCCAAGGACTCGCTAATGCCGTGGTTGTTCGTTTGGCTGAGAGCATAATCGATATTGGCCTCAATCCGGTGGCCGGAAATGGCGATCATCTGGGCCAGTTTTGCTACTCGCACCGCGCTCGTGGCCCTGGAGTGCAAAAATCCATACAACCCGAAACACCAAGCCATCACCCGGAAACTGATTTCTTGGCCGCACTTCCAGTTGATTCCGGCTTGAGGTCGATTGTTGGAGCGCCAATCCTCAACCAGTTTCCAGAAAACTTCGGCATACCGTTCATCGCCGCTTCGCCGGTAAGCCCGCACCAGGGTGTAGACAAAAGAAAAGCGGTTTAATTCCCAAATGAGCTTGATGTCTCCAAAGCCGAAGTCATCCAACTCGCTCCAATGCGCTTCCCTGGGTGCGGCCGTCCCCGAATAGGGATTGCGATGCCAATCGGGAGGAAGTCCCAGGTGCATCAAATCCTTGCCGAAAAACAAGAAGTTCCCTTTTGATATTTCCTGGGCCAACCTATTAGGGTCCTTCTCTCCGGAGTCCCAATGTTGAAAATAATCGGAGTGATTTCCAAGTTTTGGATAAAAGAAAAAGACAGGTCCTTGGTCTCGCCGGTATGTCCGATATTCCTCCGGGTTTTGCAGCAATGGTGAAGATTCTTCGATGGGGACATTTTCCCAATTCAGGATCGGTAACTTGTGGCGAATCCATCCCGAACTGCGCCGAACCTCATAAAGCAATCTAAAAGCTATCCATTGTATACCAAAATAGCGCAGAAGATTGCGTGCAGTTCTTAGTTTAGTAAAGATACTCATAGTAATTGGAGTTCAGGAGCGAGTCGTTCAATGCTAAAAATCATAATTCAAAAGCACCTGAACAATCCTCTCCGCTGCCTTCCCATCCCACAGGGGGATATCCTCACCTTTGTGCCAGTTACCGGCGAGGACCTCGTTAAACGCGGCGCCGATCCACGCCGGATCATTGCCGACGAGACGACTGGTGCCGAGGGTGAGGGTGATGGGCCGTTCAGTATTTTCTCGGAGGGTTAAACAAGGGACTTTCAAATAACTCGTTTCTTCCTGCATGCCGCCGGAATCGGTCAAAACGACTTTCGCACGAGCCATCAGGCAAAGATTGTGATGGTAGGGCAAAGGATCGATATACTTTAGTCCCGGGGCGCCGGACAGCATTCCCGTAAATCCATTGGTGTCAATGGCTTTTCTGGTTCTCGGATGCACCGGAAAGACCAGCGGTATCTTTTCACTCATTTGCAGCATGAGTTCGAGAATCCCTTTTAGAATCCGCGGGTCATCGACATTAGAAGGACGGTGCATCGTCACCAGGCCGTATTCGCCGTTTTTCAGCCCCAGTTCCCGTGGTAATCCCAGGCCCAGAGCCTGAGGGAGTTCCCGGACCAGGGTGTCGATCATCACATTGCCCACATAGTGGACCTTGCCGTTGGCGATACCCTCCCGCTTCAGATTCTCAATGCCGCTGGGTTCCGAAACCAGGAGCATCTCCGATAAAGTGTCGGTTACCACGCGGTTGATCTCCTCGGGCATGGACCGGTCAAAGCTTCTCAAGCCGGCTTCCACATGGACCACGGGAAGACCCAATTTAACCGCCGCCAGAGCGCAGGCCGCGGTGGAATTAACATCGCCAAAAACTACCGTCGCCGCCGCGCCTCGCTCCAGCAAATGGGCTTCGTATCGCTCCAAAATCCTGGCCGTTTGCACTCCATGCGTCCCGGAGCCCACCTCCAGGTGCACGTCCGGCTGGGGAATTCCCAATTGCTCAAAAAATACCTCGTTCATCCCCGGATCATAATGCTGTCCGGTATGCACAATGCGCCAGCTACAACCACTGATTTCCCGCTCTGTGCTTA
>Ga0194119_10003836_pt1 | contig 23799 bp, 22 predicted proteins | sample TA2MahC100mmetaG_FD_148620 | JGI IMG/M metagenome (GOLD analysis project Ga0194119, IMG submission 148620) | Freshwater microbial communities from Lake Tanganyika, Tanzania - TA2015018 Mahale Deep Cast 100m | ecosystem: Environmental > Aquatic > Freshwater > Lake | place: Tanzania: Lake...
AGAAGTGAAACGGTTCGAGTTTTTGGTCAAGAAAAGTACACGGAACGAATCAAAGTAATGAGAAGTATTAGTTTAGAGAATTAAAGTAGGCTTTGATAAAGTTCGAGAGTTTTTGTTGCTGTTGTTTCCCAAGAGAACATACTGGCCCGAAGAAGTGAATTTTTAGTATCGGCATTATTCCAAGAATGGGTGCAGAGCTGATGGAGCGCCTCGGGCAACTGCGATTCGCCTTTAGTTAAATCGATATAATGAGCCTGGGGTCCTGCGATCTCTTCGAAAGGGGGAATTTTTGAGGCAATGATCGGTTTTCCAAAGGTTAGAGCTTCAAGAACAGGAATGCCAAAGCCCTCGTCGTGGGAAACTAAAACTAAACCTAAACATTGAGAGTAGAGAGCTTTAAGATCATTTGAAGTTGCCTTATTTAGATCTATGCCACCTAAATAGTTTTTTCGCATCGCTTGCAGTGTTGCATAAATAGTCTCACCGCCAAAACCTAATTCCCCCACTGTGACTAGATCCATTTGTTTTGCAAGTTCCGGTGAAAGAGAACTTAAAAGGAGTTCATAGTTTTTTCGTTTTTCTAAAGTTGCGACACACAAAAGAAAGGGCCTATTTTTAGAAAGATAAGTTTTAAGTTCAAGCGTGTCTGCCGGACTTTTTTCATTCGAGATTGAAGGCCCCCAGGGGATAACGGAAATGGGTGTTATTAAATGGGGATAAGATTTAAGTAACAAGGATTTCACATGAGCGGTCGGTACAGCGATGTGATCAGCGGTTAATATGGCACGGTTAAGTTTAATGGCCTGGCGTTTTTGAAAAGAATTGGTTTGATAGGGGTTGGGGGAGAGTGACCAGAGGTCATGAATCGTGACGACGCGTTTGCAGTTTCTGACTCCCGGAAGTTTGAGTTCAAAACTGTGATAGATACCCTGTTTCCATCCAAACCACTGTTGAAGTTTTGAGAAATGGGAGAAAGGAGGCGGAGTTGGATTACGACTCACCCCTCTTAAGTCAAACCGTTTGTCTTTGTCTGGGAGAGTTGCCAAGAGCTGTTTTATAGCCTGATAACTGTGATAGGCGGTAAGTCCCACTCCGGTGTTGGGCCCTCTTACCCATGGGGTCATGTCCAAAATCAAAGGGCTTGTTTTCATAAAAGTGAGGGAATAGGAAACGTTATTTTTTTGAAGAGGATTTTAATCCCCTCTTGGCTTAGATTTCGGGCCGGACCGATAAGGGTTTTGGCATCACTGTCTTTATCTAAAGAGGCCAAAGTGAGGAATTTGAGTTCGAGTGCCTCTCTTTTTTGTGGCAACTCTTTTAAAATAGCATCGCGATGAATGAGAGCTTCTTTCCAGTTTTGTTCTTTTACAACTATAGTCGATTGAGTGAAAAGTGAATTTAGAGTTGTTGGAATCTTGGCTATTAAGATCGTACTTAAGCCAATCAGAATTAATGCAAAAGGTCTCAAAGCAAGCTCCTTAAAGATCTTCTATCCTATAAAGAATAAAATAGTAAGCAACATGAATAGTAGAGGGTGCCTATCGACTTCTCGGCCGTAAAGGTAGCGGGTGCCATTGGGATGCGACCTTAATCCACCTACTTGTCATTGCGACAAAAATATTTTAGCTATCAGTTGAGCTTAAATATTTGGGGAGAGCGAGAATGAAATATTGGGAAAAAATGTGGGACGAGAGGTTTGTGAAACCTGGATACTACTACGGGACCGAAGCTAATGACTTTTTGAAAGAGATGAGTCTGCGGTTTAAACCCGGCGGAAGGGTGTTGTGTCTAGCTGAAGGGGAGGGGCGCAATGCAGTCTTCTTAGCAGAACAGGGTTTTGTCGTTACTGCGGTTGATGGTTCTGAAGCGGGCATGAAGAAGATGGACTCACTGGCGAAGGATCGAGGGGTGAGGGTTGAAGGGATTGTTTGCGATCTAGGTGAGTTTGAATTTGGGGACAGGTGTTGGGATGCGGTTGTTATGATTTGGTGCCATTTGCCCAAATCCTTAATGGCTCAAGTGTTAGATAACTCAGCGAGATCTCTCACTTTGGGTGGCTATATTGTCATTGAAGCTTATACTCCCCTGCAGTTACAGTACAAGACCGGAGGGCCCCACGCGGTAGAACTTTTAAACACGCTGGAAGAGTTTGATCAGGGACTCAAACAACTAGAGAGAGTGCATGGGGTTGAGATTGAAAGAGATGTTTTGGAAGGGCAGGGGCACACCGGGCGCAGTGCAGTGGTTCAATACCTAGCTCGTCGAACATCTTAAAGGAAAGGGTTGCTAGGTTATATACGGTGTGTTAGTTGAGGCTGACGAAGGAGATTTTAGATTATGAAAAACTGGATTTTTAAATCGTTACTGGTGTTGAGTCTCTTGGGTGGTTCGGTAAGTTCACAGGCCTATCCTATTTATTATCCCTATGTGAATTATAGTCGGATCGGTGGTTATTATTCCGGATGGGGCTACTACCCGTGGTCTTGGATCCATTTTCCTCTTTATGGTTACTCGTATTGGTCGGTTTTTAATTATGCTCCTTACTATGCTTCTTACGGTGTTATTTCAGCATCTCGTTCAACGGGAAGAGTGGGTTGGAGTTGGGGAAGCCCTGATCTAAATTATGGGATAAGGCAGGCTAACGCCAATTGTGGCCAGATCGACTGTTCGGCAGTTGTGTGGGTTCAAGGTGGATGTGCCGCGGTGGCCAAAGGCAGCAATGGTGGAGCTCTAGCTTGGGGATACCATGCCTCTAAACCTCAGGCGATTAATAACGCGCTAGCTGCATGTCAGCACAGTGGGAATCCTTCTTGTCGAACAGAAGCTTGGGTCTGTTCTTATTAAAAATTAATACCTGCTCCCTTTGAGTGGACTTTTTAAAAGGCTGGTCCGATATATTTTTTCTTAAGTTGCAAAGATTTATAGAGGACCAAGTCTATAAGATTTGATAAGTTTTCTTGGAGTTTCATTTCATAATTCACCTCATGATCAAACGGCCAATCAATTGCGATCCTTAAACCAACTTCATGGCCGTTTGAACCTCTTAAAAAGCCCACTCAAAGGGAGCAGGTATGAAGACTTAAGCCAACTTATCGATAAAGAATCAAAGAAGCTTGCCATATCTTCCTAAACTGTCTCTAATTGCGATTATTCATACTCTGATAGGAGCTTTTTACATGAGACGTCTTCTTGTGACATTCTTTTTTAGCCCCTTTGTTCTTTTTGCTGCCTGTGAAAAAGGGCAACTTTGCCAAATGGATATCCCCGGCTCTCAATGTGCTGACGGGTCTCAGTCTTATGTTAGTTATATTGATAGGGGCTCTGAGAATTTATTTGTTTACGTTCAAGGTGGAGGAGCTTGTTTCGATGCGGTTACTTGCGGTTGTCGTTTGAAAGAAAATAATTGCAAAGGCTCTAACGAAGGAGGAGAGGGAGCCACAGCAGGTTATCTCTCTCGCCCCCCATTTGATTCTCAGATTCATCCCTGGGGGCTAAATGAGAACGGCCCTATCGGAAGCGGCAACTATTTTGAAATCGTGTATTGTACCGGAGACGTTTACACAGGAGCGGGAAGGGTGAATTATGGCAACATTCTCCTACCAAGAGTTGTAAGACACATGGGAGCCGTCAATTTTCGTTTGAGCATTGATAAAGCTAAAGAAATGTTCCCTAATGTTAAGAAAGTTACAATCATTGGAGCGAGTGCGGGTGGTGTTGGAGTGACCTACAACCTCAATCATATCGCAAGAAATTTTGGTCAGACTGAGCTTTTTGTGATTAACGATTCCGGTATTCCGATTCTAGCGAAATACTTACAGGTTAATAAGATTCAATCAGTTTTGGAGAAATGGAATGTCAAAGCTACTTTACCCGATGGGCTTACTCAAGACGACTTAGTTGATTTTGAAGAAATCTATGAGTTTAATGCTTCTCAATTTCCAGGCGTTAAGTTTGCACTTCTGGGGGCTACGCGAGATGTGGTTTTTGATGGCTATTTTCAATTGCTGGGGGGAAATTCGAATTCTGTGAAACTATCCTTAGAGGCAACGTCTCAGGTTTTGGATAAAACAACGAATCACAAATATTTTTTAAATAATGGCAGATGGCATACCGCTACTTTTCTTTCAAGCTTTGGAATGCCCAAAGAGGCCCTTCCCAAATCTCACGGAGTTAATATTGAGGATTGGATCGCTCAAATGGTTGGGAATTCATCCGAATGGCGGAGTTTAACGGCAGAGTAAAACGAACCTTCGCTTTAAAAAGTAGGCGTGAATGTTTTCATCGATCCCAATTTTGTTTTAGAAAACAGCATTGGGGTCATGATGGTTGTTACAATCCCCATGATGATAAGAGTTGAAAATAGATCTTGGTCGATGAGTTGCCGTTGGTAGGCGATATTTGCGACAACCAGTTCCATAATACCCCTACCATTAAGAATAATGCCTGAGCCTAGAGATTCTTTGTGGCTCATTTTTAGAAGTCGTCCTCCCAAATATCCTCCTAAAATTTTGGTCAGAATTGAAACGATGAGAACCCCGACAATTCTCCAAGGATGAGAAAAAGCGTGAATGCTAAAGCTAAGCCCAATATAGGCAAAGAAAACGGGCCCAAGAAATCCGCTAGTGAGGGAGTTAAGAGTCGTTTGTAAACCGGAAAAGACTGCAGTCCCGAAAGCATCATGGCTTAAAAGCAGAGCCCCAAAAAAGGCTCCAATAATAAAGTGGGAACCTAAAGTTTCACTCATCGATCCAAAGAATAGGACAAAAATAATGGCTGCCCCAAAAATGCCCTCAGGGCCAAAGACATCCTCAAATTTATTTAAGGTTTTTTCGATGTAGGAAGTTTTGTGTGTTCCCCATTGAATTAAACGATTAGTTAAAAAAACCAAAAGGGCAAAGATACAGAGTTTGAGAGAAGTTTTTATAACTGAAAAGATCAATGGTAATAACTCCCCTGGAGCAGAAACACTTGGCCTGTCCAAAATAATCCCCAAACAGAGGAGTCCTAAAATATCATTCAGTATTGATGTCGCGATGGCAAAGTGAGCAATCTTACTTTGTAGAAGGTTAAAGGAACTTAAGATTTGGATTGTTACTGGAAGAGCAGTGATAGACATGCAAAGACCAAGGAAGAATGTACGAATCGCATCGAGTCCCATCAAGCTTCCTAAAAGCATTCCCCCACTTAATGGGATCAAAAATCCCAACATGGCTGCAAAAAATCCCCTGCCTTTGACTGCACGGATCACTTCTCCCATTTCCATTTCAAGCCCTGCAGAAAGCACTATAAGAAATACGCTCAATTCGGAAATGCCTTCTAGAGCAGAATTGGGGGAGATCCATTTCAGAACGGTTGGTCCTAAAAGAATTCCTGCTAAAATCTCTCCTACCAGCGCCGGTTGTTTAAGTCTGGTCATCAGTTGGGCCAGAAGACGAGCTCCAATGAGAAGAACCAGAATCGAGGAGAGAAGAGGCATTTAAGGTCCCTTAGAGGTGTTTTTTCACAGTTAAGTTTCCTAATCGCCCTGAGCTACTTTGTTTCGATTCGATATTTGATAGCCTGATAAACATTAGCAATCCCATAACCAAAAGTATTGTTAGGAATAGCTGTACCTTCAACTCCGTTGCAAGTTTGAGTTGTAGTTTTGGCTTCAGCCGTTTGTTTGATAATTCGTTCAGTCTCTTCAATGTTTCCAATGAGAGAAGGGTCGGCTGACCAGAGAAGAGCTACGACTCCCACAAGGTGAGGTCCTGCCATAGAGGTTCCGCTCCATCCATATTCGGCATACCCTCCACTTGGAACTGCAGAACGTACGTCAACTCCAGGCGCTGCGACATGGGGACCAATTTTATGATCATAGGTGCTAGGCCCACGGCTGGAGAAACTTGCGATGCTATCGTTACGATGGTTCACTGCACCGACGCTTAAGACAAGGTCCGAATGGAAGGCAGGACCAGAATTGATTGAAGAACAGCTGCTGCCATCATTGCCCGCTGAAGCAACGACGAAAATACCTGCGGTTCTTAGAGCCTTTAAAACCCGCTCAAATTCTCCCCCATCGCATCCTTCACTCTTGGGGCATCCCCAACTATTGTTGATGACATGAGCTGCCAACTCAGGTTTGGCATCTTGAATGGAATCTCCATTTTGCGGCCATGGAGCAAGGAACCACTGGAAGCACTCTGTATACATTTCAGGATTTCCAATGCCTGAGTCCATATTTCTGCAGGCTATCCATTTGGCTCCGGGGGCCATGCCGATCTGATTTCCTAAGTTATCATCGCCGACGACGGTTCCCAAGGTGTGTGTGCCGTGGCCGTGATCGTCACACGGAACTGCGACATCATAGCCGCAACGTGAATCTCCCCCAATATTTTTATGAACCGAATCATGCCAAGAGTAGGAGTGTTCGGTTTGAGAACCTTCCAAACCCCGATAATGATTTTTTAATGCAACATGATCCCATTTGACTCCTGTGTCCTGACCCGCAACGATGATGTTCTCTCCTGTCACCTTGAAATCTTCCCAAACTTTGGTGGCCCCAATTCTTACAAGATTGGCTCCCGGCCCTTTGGGTTCCTTAGAGGACTTTCTTATTGTTTGTGGGAGTCGCTGTTCGACTTGCGGGTTACCGACGACTCTTAGAACATCTTCTCTTTGTGCTATTTGCATGAGGATGTCTTGGGAGATCTGTTCGGCTACGATCATATTACTAATATAATAGGACCTGGTTTTTATGTTCTTAGATTGGAGCCATGATAGTAAATTACTTTGAGAGCTTTGTGCTGTTTTTACCAGGGTATCGAAAACGGCTTTAATTCGTTCGGTACGACCTGTTGTTTTATTAATATGAGAAAGATCAGCTTCAGACTTGAGATAAATCAAAGCATTAGGAAGGTCTTCCTGATTTATTCTTGTCTCATATTGTTTTAATAGCCAAGGGGATATTTTCGAACCTGTCGTCGGCGACCCTGCCGTTAGAAAAAAAGAAAATCCGACAAAAATAGTAAGATAAAAAAGTTTGATTGCTTTGTAAGGCATGTTTGAGGCTCCTTGGATCCTAAAAGAGTTTAATAGAAAAATTATAATCAACGAAGGTTAGATTGAGAAAGATAAAAAAGAAGAAACCATGCGCTTTAAGGATTCTGGGTTCAGGGGATTATCCCAGTGGTTATCTTTTTTGAGAGAAGATCCGACTATCCATCCTTGGGCCTTTATATAATTAGAAATGTTATTCGCAGTGATTCCTGAGCCAATCCATACCGGGAGATTCACTCGACTTAAAACTTCCGTGAGTTCTCCTGCTGATGCGGCGCTTCCAGTTGCGTGACCGGTTAAAATGACACCGTCGGCTCCAAAAAATTCCGCAGCCTGGGCTGTTTCAGAGATCGAAATATCAGCAGTCACTGCGTGGCTGGAATGTTTCTTTTTTATGTCGGCAAGGATCTTTATCTTTTCGGCTCCTAGTTCTTTGCGCAGCCTCATAAGCTTACCGGCGCAGGAGTCGATAAACCCTTCGTCTGCAATGTGTGAAAAGACAAATCCTTCGACACGGATGAATTGAGCTTGGCTTGCAACTGCGACGCTTAGTGCTTCTTCATTGGCTCCGGCCAATATTTGTATGCCCATAGGCAGTGAAATTTTCTCCCTAACCTCTTGGGCAATCACCGCCATTGAAGCTGTGATTTCTGGGCCTACTTTTGTTTTTAAATAGGGAACATCGTGCATGTTTTCCAGAAGTATCGCTGTAAAGCCGGCTTTCTCTAGTGTGACAGCTTCATGAACAGCGGTTTCAATCACTTTTTCAAAGTAACCTTTGTCCCTGGGTGTACCCGGAAGGGCTCTTACATGAACCATTCCAATTAATTGCCGGGACAAAAGGTTCAAAGGAGTCATTGGGCACTTCGATTGAGTTTAGAGCAAATCTCTTTGACTCGATTCACCTCGATAGGGGCATCTAAAGAGGGTTTGAAAGCTGACCCAATTATAAATCCATCCGCATATTGGCTTAACTCTAAAATGTTTTGGCTGTTGGCCCCACTACCGATCCAAATGGGTTTCCCCTCACAAAAAGTTTTAACCTCTTGAAGAGTCTTTAGATCGACCGGTTTTCCTGTCGCTTCGCCTGAGACAATTAAGCCATCGGCTCCTGAGCGATGAACGGTCTCTTCAATTTCATTTTTTAGGTGTCTTGGGGCCAATGGGGAAGAATATTTGACCGAGATATCAGCGAAGATTTTTATCGTTCGGGCTCCAATCCTATTACGGAATCTTAAAACCTCATGAGCCTTACCGTTAATGATTCCTTGATCGGTGAGTCGAGCCCCTGTAAGAATGTTAATACGAACAAATTGAGCTCGGGCTGCATTAGCGATGGCGAGTGCGCTGATGCCATCGTTTCTAAGAACGTTAATTCCTAAAGGAAGAGAAAAACTCTTTTTTATTTTACGAGCAATTGAAGCGAGGCAGGCGACCGTGGGGCTTGGGACCGAATCGGGAAAGAAGGGGAGGTCGCCGTAATTTTCGATCATGAGTGCATCGACGCCGCCTGCAGCTAAGGCGGAAGCATCATTAAGAACGAATTGATAAATGTTTTCTAAAGAGTTTGCATAATTGGGGCTGCCCGGGAGAGCGGGACAGTGAAGCATGCCGATAATAGGTTTAGGCTGTTTAAACATTTGCGGGTGAAGTTGAATAGAAAAGTAAAATACCTTGTCCCCCGTTAGGAAAAATCCCATCGGGGGACTTAGAATAAGAGTAATTGTCGATGTTTATTCTCGGCGTAAATCTGCTCCACGGTGGTAAGTGCAATTAGCTTGAAATTGGTTCTTTGCACTTGGAGTAGAATCGATCAAGTTGAAGAACTCAGAAATCGCAGGAACGGTGCTTGCGACATCTTTGGTAGACCCATTAAGAAGTTCAACCAGCAGCGACCAAGAGCCATGTTTCCAATAGACAAAGTCTTCGTAGCAACCATTGGCGGGGTAGATTGCATCTCCAGAATTGCCAAACGAATAGCCGTTAATATCAGCGATTTTATGAAACATCTCTCTGTATTTATTATCGTCAAGAGTTTTGTTGTTATCGGTATAGAAACCCCAGGGATAAGTGAAGTTTCCTACATAACCATGTGTTGTCACACTTCCAGCAAAACTACGGACACCTAGAAAGTTAATCAGATTACGAACGCTTTTAAGTTTTCCAAAACCGCTATTGGTACAGGGACCTGGATAGTCGCGATTGGGATCATTTCCATGCTCATATCGGTTGTTGGCGTTGTAACCTGAGATATTAAGAACAGGGAGGATCGTCCACTCAGTATCTCCCAATTTGCCTTTCCACAGTTCATCACTCTTGTATCTGTTAAGAAGGTCTTTCATAAACTCGACTGCTAGAACAGTTGAGCCTCCTTCATTTCCGTGATGGGTAGCAACTAAAAATTGCCCTATTTTAGATTTGTCCATCGTTTGAGGAGATGTGCTAATTCTGATTGCGTACATTTCAACTCCATCATCATTAGCTCCAATAGAAAAAACCTTGGCCAAATTGGGATTTTGGGTCTCAAAAGCAACCATCTGATCGTAAATGGCTTTGTATCGACCCGTTGGTTCTACTGCATAAGAGAGTGAAGCGAGACAAATGCCGATAAGAAAAATATTAAGATTTTTCATGTGAGCCCCTTTTTTTATAATGGAACTTAAACCGTTGCTAAGTCTTGGAATTCGAATTAATTGTAAAAGAAATTAACTCGTTTGGCTAAACTAAAAATAAATTCTTTCTTTTAAAAGTGTGTTCGAAGGTTTAGGCCATTAATTTTTTTTAAAAAAAATGGAACGCAATGTCTAAGCTTCAAAGCGTTCAATATACGGGCAGCGTTGACAGAGATCTTCAATGAGATGATTTCTTTGAAAGCCGCGGATCATAGCTTGTGAGCGAGGGCTCTTTAGTATGTCTTTGAGAGGGGTCAAAGCGATATTTCCCAAGGGAATTTTTCCTTCTTTGTCTAAACAACAAGGGACTACGGTTGCATCGGCTAAGATTCCAAAATGGTTTTTAAGTCCATGGCATGTCCCCTGTGTTCCGCGGACGGGGAGCTCAAGACTGGGCCAAATGAATTCGGTTTCATAATGGAGCGCAAGATAATTCAGTAGTTTTAAACTTTTAGCTTTTTCAAAATTCCAATCTCGAGGAATGGTAATCCCAAAGCGCTTCTCAATTGATTGGTAAATGATTTCGTTGTGTTTATGGTTTCCTTTAATTGAATTAAGATTCCAAAGACGGTAATTAATAAAAAGATTGGGCCGTTTTTCAAAAGCCAATTGAGTAAAGTCAAAAATCCTATTTAAATAAAGCGAAGGATCTTTATCGGGAAAGTTGTCGTAATAGCTATGTAGAGAAAAGCTAACTTGCCTCAAAGCGGGATGAAGAAGCAGTTCGGGGTCTTTAAGAAGGACTCCATTGGTCACAAAATAGACTTGTAGTTTTTGGTTCATGCAGAGGTCTAAAAAGGTCTTAAGGTCGGGATGGGCAAGTGGCTCTCCCATTAAATGTAAAGTCACAATCCGAGTAAAAGGGGCCACTTCGGTTATCACTTTTTCAAACAGCTCTTTCGTCATGAAGGTCTTTGAGCGAATAACTTCCGGGCAAAAACTACACTGCAGGTTGCAGACATTAGTTATCTCAATATTGACTCTTTGAAAGTGAATAGGCGCTCCTTAAATCTAGGCCTTAATCTTATGTCTATACCTAAGACACTTTGGTGACGAAAAGAAAGCACTTTTAGTCAAAAAACAGTTATTACAGCCTGGCCAAGGTGGAAAAATGGGCTAAAAACGGCCTTAAACCTGCAAAATAGCATCAATGAAGATGGTTTGCGTTTTATGGGACAACCAAGGACCGTATTGTTTTCTATATTAGCGCTGGGGTTTTCTCTCAGTTTAGGTAGGCTCACAGCCATCGAATCACAAGATGGAAAGTCGGGAAAGCCCATTGCTGCCTCTGTAGCCATTTTGTCTTCAACGCAGATTGAAGATAGCCAAGAAGAGCGGGAGATAAGAAGAGGTATTCGAGTCTTTAGCTTTTCTTTTCCTGAAAAAATGAAAAAACTAAAAATAGCTTTTCATAAACTTCCTGAAAAGACATCAAGTAGCTATGAGAAATTACAAAAGCTAAAAAATGATGAAGTGCAATTTCTCATTGGCCCAAATACCAATGAGCAGTCTATGTGGGTTTCCGATTTTGCGGAAAAAAACCAACAGATCTTTTTAGCTCCCACGGCAAGTTACTCGAAAATTACTGTAGGTAAAAAGAACTCATTCCAACTTTCGGTTAATGAAATTCTTCAGGGAGCCGCACTGTCTAAATTTGCAATAGAAGATTTAAAGAGAAGAAATATTTTGATTTTAGTCAATCAGCAATCCGTTTTTTCCCAATCTCTGACAGAAACTGTAGAAAAATTGCTCGGGGAAATATCGCGTGAAATCAAGATAGCCAAGTATCTCTATCGTGGTTCGGAGCTGGATCTCTTGGAGCTTAAAAAGAAAGTCAAAACCCTAATTCCGGATCTTGTTTTTGTTTCAGATAACATAACTTCAAGTGCGGTGTTGGTGAAGTATATCTATCAAATAGATCCGTTGATTCCTTTTTTGGCAGCTGACCCTTTTGATGATTATGTGAAAGTTCGAAAACTCCTAAGAGATGTTCCTAAGATGAGGATCTATTTTCCCTCAATTTGGAGTAGTGAAATCCAAAACGAGATTAATGAGAAGTTTCAGGAGAATTACCACAGCCTATTTAAAAATGAGATCCCATCAAAGGACGCCGCACTTATTTATGATTCGTTAAAAGTGTTATCCCAAGCGATTGAACTTGCGGGTGGAGTAGAGGATATAGATAAAATTCGATATTTTCTCGAACGAGTTACTTTCGAAACTACACAAGGGAAACTAAGTTTTAAAGAGACACCGAGCCATTCTCCAATCCGAGATATCTATCTTAAAGTGACCAATATTAAGAGAACTAAGAATGTAAAAATCCTGAGGAGCAAGTGGAGAGAAAATCGTTAGAAAGAATGCTGAGAGCTAGAAATTCTCGAATGACCTTGTGGTTATTTTTGCCTCTATTCTTATGCTATTTGGGGGTTCAGTTTATTTTATTTCAATTGGAAATGAGAAATACCAGGCGAGAAATGGAGGAGTGGAAAAATAAACATATAGAAAGAATTGCCCAGGATATATTTTTGAAAAATACAAGAGATCTCGATTTGATAATCAAGGAGGTTGAAAGAGATTTCGGGCAAGGTGCGTCGTCAATTCAGATAGCCCTTCTTGATTCTAGAGGTAAAAATATCAATGGTATTAAGAATGGTTTTGAATTTCGAATAGGACAGGAAATGTTTTTGGGGACTCAGATTGACCTCTGGCTTGGGGAAATTGTTGAGACCCAAATTTTAAAAGTTGGGGACAATAGGCTAGGATTTTTAAGGATTCAAAGTTTTTACCCCTGGAAAAAGGTGTTTTATCAATCGGTCTGGATATTTTTAGCCTTTCTTACATTGTTTTTATTTTTTAAGCTCGGGGTATGGATTTGGGTAAGGGTTCTGAATAGAAGCGTGGTTGTGCCTCTAGAGACCATGGCTATTGAATTGGCAAAAGACAGGGGAAAACTACAAGAGCTTAGTCCTTTAAAAATGGAACAGAGCGAGTTTATAAGTGCACCAAGCGAAGTGGCGGTTTTAGTTGAAAGCTATAATATTATGGTTCAGACTATCCAAAAGTTACAGGAGAAGGAAAATAGCTTTGTGGCGGCGGCTGCACGAATAGAAGTGGCTAGACAAGTCGCCCATGATATTCGTTCTCCTAGTGCTGCTCTTTCGCTTGCGTTGGAGGGAGTGGACAACATTCCTGGCAAGAATAAAGAGATCATTCTTAATGTTCTCAAACGGATGAATGAGATCTCTCAGGAGCTTCTTGTGATGGAACAAAAGTCGGAGGCCCAAACAAAAATGAAAACAGAAACGGATCATCCTGTTCCAGTTGCCGTTAAGCCAATTATTGAAGCGATTTTTCAGGAAAAAAAATTACTAATAAGCCACCGTCCGCAGCTGTCGTTGCGCGCTATAGAAATTTCAGAATGCCTGGTTTTTGCCCGTGAGATTGAATTAAAAAGGGCCCTTTCTAATCTTATCGATAATGCTATTGAGGCTATTGAAAACGAAGGAGAAATCATCGTAAAAGCGAAAGTTATAGGTAATATTTGTTACTTGTCGGTGAAGGATAATGGTAAAGGGATAGCTAAAGCAGATTTTAACCGGGTGTGGGTTCCAGGTGTTAGTCTTGGGAAAACAAATGGCCATGGTTTTGGATTATCATTTGTTCGGGAGGCAGTCGCATCTTGGGGCGGTCGAACTGTTTTGGATTCCGCCTTAGGAAAAGGAACGGTGATTAGTTTGCAATTGAGAGTATTCGAAGAGGAGAAATAAAAAAAGAATTTACGGCTATTCGTTTTAAGGGATGAGTTGTTTTGTCTCAAGATATTTCGCAATTCCATCGGCCGTTTTGTCGATGAGTAATGGAAGCGAGTGGGTATCCTGAAAGGTTAAGACTCCCGACCAGAGGGGCCTTTGATTTGAAAGATCGATAAATTCGATTTTAGCGGTTAATATAGTGAGTGGTTGAGAAGTTTTGGGCAAAAGCAAAGTGCCTCTTTCTGTATTGCCCACGGTAGCACTGGGCGAACGAGTTACTTCCGTAATGATTTCTAGTTCCTTAATAACTAAAAGGGCCTCAAACTTATCTTTTTTGAGCAGCTTCATGACAGGTTTTAGCTCTCGACTGTCACTTTGTTTAAGAAGCATGGAAGAGGTCAGATTGCGAATCTTTTTACGGTAAAGAGCATCTGAGAGAGATTGCTCGAGCATGAGATCTCCTCTTAATGGATCCCCGGGTGAATAGATCCCAATGCTCCTGAAAGATTTAGTCTGACTGCTAGGAAGTCTTACGACTTCGTTGGAAGGGGCTCCTTTGACAGGAACCTCCACGACCTCAAGAGAAGAGCAGCTCACGACTGTGGTTAATACAATACCTATGGATAATATTTTGAATATCTTCATGCCCTAATTATCGGTGCGGCGCGCTAATGCTTAAGGCAACAAGTGTGAAGTTTCTCTCAAATTTAACGAATAAGTTCACACGTCCACTATAAGTCTTTGCAATTTAGGAAAAAATATATCGGACCAGCCTCTTAAAAAGTCTATTTAAAGATACCTGCACCCTTTGAATGGGCTTTTTAAGAGGTTCAAACGGCCATGAAGTTGGTTTAAGGCGCGGAATTTATTGGCCGTTTGACGATGAGGTGAATTATCAAATGAAACTTTAAAGAAAACTTATCAAGTCTTATAACCTTGGTCCTCTATAAGTCTTTGCAATTTAGGAAAAAATATATCGGACCAGCCTCTTAAAAAGTCTATTTAAAGGGTGCAGGTATAATAAGTTCTAGAATTCGTGGCAAATCGAGGCTTGGTTGGGTGATTAGCTCTGCATGAATACCTAGAGCTTTAGCCCCAAGTACATTTTCCAGGCGGTCGTCAAAAAAGAGAATTTGGTTTGCGGGGCATTGTGCAATTGTGATCAGCTTTTCATAAATCTGAGGTTCCGGTTTTCGGCATCCAAGCTCATAACTGGTTAAGACTTGAGTGAAGAAACGGGTCCAGGAATAGTTTGCTTTGAGGTGTTGGATATGAGTCTCATTAGAGTTGGTCAGAGCGTAGAGTGGATAGTGTTGGGAAAGATTCTTAAGAAGATCCTCGACTCCGGTCACTGTCTCTCTAAGAACAGAATTCCAGACCGCTCGAAATTGTTCCGCTGTAAAAGATTGACTGAAATCTTGATTGAGTCTCTCAATAAATTGGTTTTCGGTAACCTGTCCACGTTCAAACGCATCATAAAGGGGCCATTCATTCATCGATTGGATAGAGTGTTGTACATCGGAATGAGAAATCGAGCGCAAGGCCATGATTTTAGAAAAATCCAATTTGACCAAAACCTCTCCTAGGTCAAAAACAATGGCTTTGATTAAGTTTTTACGCATTTGCCTCCAACTATAATCGTCTTTTGAGGTTAGACTCAACCCTTTTGCTAAGTTTTGTTCATTGGTTTCTTCTGCTAGACTCAGACTATAAGGAGCGAAAGGTATGAAAACTGCGACCCATGTCATTCCTATCGTTGGAATGAGATGTGCGGGATGTGCCCACACAATAGAAAAGAAGGTACTTCAAATTCCCGGTGTGGAATTTGTTTCAGTAAATTTCGCCTCAAAAAAAGCCTTTGTTCGAGGAGAGGCTGCACTTGACTTGATCATTAAGACGGTTGAGTCTCTTGGTTATCAAGTCAATTCTAATCAGATCGTAAGTCCTGAAGTTCAGAAGAAGGAATTAGCTCGTCAAAAAAAAGAGACCCTAGGGGCTTTATTGTTGTCGCTCCCTGTATTTCTTCTCTCTATGCTGCATGTTTCAGAAAGTTGGAGTGGGTGGGTTCAGTTAATCTTGTCTCTCCCCGTGCTTTATTTAGGGAGACAGTTTTTCAAAGGGGCTTGGAAAAGCCTGAAACACAGAAGAGCAACGATGGACTCCCTTGTAGCCATTGGAACAGGAACAGCTTTTCTTTATAGCTGTTTGAGTCTTTATTCCGATGGGATCCTTTTGTATTTTGAATCCTCCACAGTTGTTCTTTCTCTTGTTTTATTGGGTCGAACCCTTGAAGAAATCGCAAAGCAACGATCCTCGACTGCCTTGACTGAGCTAATGACTCTTACGCCTCAGAAAGTAATTCTTATTACCCAAAAGGGGAATCTTGCGCTCAACGAGGAGATTTCGATTTCTCAAATTAAGGCGGGGGATCTGTTTTTGGTTCGACCGGCAGAGATCGTTGCCACGGATGGTGAAGTGGTTGAGGGAATTTCTTCGGTCGAAGAATCTAAACTTACCGGCGAAAGTGTTCCTAAAGAAAAGGGGCCCGGAGCCCAAGTTTACGGCGGAACATTGAACCAGAATGGTCGGCTAGTGGTTCGGGCGACTGCGCTTGGAGAAGAGACACGTTTAGCGAAACTGATAAAAGTTGTTGAAGAGGCCCAGGGCACTAAAACAGAAATACAAAGATTAGCTGATAGGGTCTCGGCCGTCTTTGTGCCGGGCGTGCTTGTTATCGCAGTTGTTACTTTTGTGGGATGGTGGGTGACAGGCCATTCGCTTACAGAATGTCTGTTACCCAGCATGGCGGTATTAGTTATTGCGTGCCCTTGCGCTTTAGGCCTAGCGACTCCGACAGCTCTAATCTCTGGCATGGGCACTGCTGCAGAGATGGGAATATTAATCAGGGACGCAAAAAGTCTTGAGCGAACACATAAAGTGGATTGGGTGTTGTTGGACAAAACGGGAACGTTAACTCAAGGGGCACCCAAAGTGGTGGAGAGCTTTTATTGCCCCACTGGAAAAAACGAACTTCCTTTAATTGCTGCGATTGAAACCCAGGCCAGTCACCCTTTAGCTCAAGCTATTTCCAATTTTGCAAAGCAGTTTGATCCTAAAAAAATCAAGGATGAAACTTTTTCGATCGAGAGCTTTCGAAATGTTCCGGGAATGGGATGCTCGGGCAGAGTTAATGGTAAACAGGTCTTTGTGGGGAGCCGATTATGGATGGAAAACCAAGGGATCAACACGATTGTTGATTGGATCCCTCATGCGGAGCTTGAGAGAATAAAAATCGAAGGAAAAAGCCGTGTTTGGGCTTCGGTTGATAATCATTTGGCCTGTGTTTTAGTGATCCACGATGAATTGCGAAACGGAGTTGAAGAGGCGATTCGTGAGTTAAAAAAGGCAGCTAAAGTAAAAATTGTAAGCGGAGATAATTCGGATGCAGTCGAAAAAGTGGCAAGACAGTTGGAAGTGACCGACTGGATGTGTGAAGTCACCCCAACTGAAAAAGCGGAAGAGGTAAAAAGGTTACAGAAAATGGGGTATGCAGTCGCGATGGTGGGGGATGGGGTTAATGATGGGCCGGCTTTAGCTGTAGCAGATGTGAGTTTTACTTTGGGTGGCGGGACCGACTTAGCCAAAGAAGTGGCTTCGATGACTTTGTTGAAAGGGGAATTAAAACAGGTCGTTGTTGCTTTAAGACTCAGCCACCACGTGATGCGAGTGATTTGGCAAAATCTTTGGGCCGCCTTTTTTTATAACACTTTAAGCATTCCCATTGCAGCCTTTGGTTTATTAAACCCAATGGTTGCAGGTCTTGCTATGGCTCTCAGTAGTGTTTCAGTTGTTTTAAATTCTCTACGGTTAAAAGGGCTTATTCGTCGAGAGGGTGACATTTAAGGTTTAATACCTGAACCCTTTGAGCGGGCTTTTTAAGAGGTTCAAACGGCCATGAAGTTGGTTTAAGGCGCAGAATTTATAGGCCGTTTGATGACGAGGTGAATTGTCAAATGAAACTCCAAGAAAGCTTATGAAATCTTATAATCTTGGTCCTCTATAAGTCTTTGCAATTTAGGAAAAAAATATATCGGACCAGCCTCTTAAAAAGCCCGCTCAAAGGGTACAGGTATTAAGGTTTAAATGCATTCATCAAAATAGCCCCCGTCGCTGAGACATTCAGGGATTGAACTTTTCCAGCAAGGGGGAGCCTAACTAAAAAGTCGCAAGTCTTTGCGACTAAAGATGAGATTCCTTCTAATTCCGTTCCAAGCACTAAGACAATTTTTTCAATTGGAGGAAGTTGTTCCAAAGTTTGGGAGTTTTCACCCAGTGCGGTTCCCACGATCCAAAAACCGGCGTCCTTAAGCTTGCGTAGAGCCTCGGCTAAATTGGTAATCTGGGCGATGGATAAGGTCTCGATAGCTCCCACCGATGCATTGTAGACTCCGGATGTTACTGTGACGCTTCTATCCTTGGGAATAATGACACCGTTCCACCCGAGCCCTTCGGCAGTCCTGCAGAGAGCTCCAAAATTTTGTGGATCTTGCAAATGGTCTAAGGCCAAAACCCTTGCCGAACTTAAGTTGGAAAGCTGACTTAAAAATTCTTTCCAGTCGGCGTAGGGGTAGGGGCGAAGTTGCGCTAGGAGTGGTTCCAAGGGTTCCAAGGATTTTTGTTTCGGAGTAGGTTGATAGTCCATCGCAATCCCTTGCTGCTCGGCAAGCGTTAAAAGAGATTGGATTCGAGAAGAGGCTTTTTCTCTTGGAACAAAGACGATCAGTTTTTTTATCGCCTGAGATCTATGCTGTAATAAATGCGAAATGGCGCTAAGTGAAGTGGTCGAATTCATGAATAACTTTCTGCGAAGATGTTTTCTGTCGCTTGCCTAGGATCGCGACTTAATGTGATCGGTCGACCGATGATAAGATAATCGGCTCCGGCCTCTATGGCTTCTTGGGGACTTGCGATTCTTTCTTGATCTTCTTCAAAAACCTGTTTGAGTTGAGGACGAATTCCCGGTGTGATGAGTAAAAAGCCGGGGTAGAGCAAAGGGCGCAGAAGTTTCGCTTCACAGACCGAACAAACGATTCCTTTAAGTCTCATCTCTTGTGCTAAAATGGCTAACTGGCTTACCGATTTTTGTGAAGTGGTCTCCCAGTCCCAATAGGCAGCTTCTTTGGGGTCAAAACTAGTCAGCAAAGTTATGCCTAAAAGATTTAGTTTCGAATTGCGACAGCCTCGGCTTGCAGCCTCAAGCATTTTCTTTCCACCTAAACAGTGGACCGTAGCAAAATCGACCCCCATCTCGGCCAGCTGTCGAATGGTCGCGAAAACTACTTGAGGAGTGTCATGCAGTTTTAAGTCGACGAAAATCTGTTTTTTCTTTTTGTGTAGGTATTGAATAATTTCAGGGCCCGACCGTGTAAAAAGGACCGGTCCGATTTTGTAAGTTGAGATTTTATCCCCTAGAGTATCAACGAGGCCAAAGGCTTCATCCCGATTTTCATAATCTAGAGCAACGATAACATTTTTTAAGGGGTTCATGTGGTTCCAATCCTCCAACTATTAAGAGTGCTTTCCGAGACGGGTGTTTTTACTTCGAATAACTCTTCTATTTGCTTCACGGAAGAAAAGTGAGTTTTTAATTTAGTGATAAAAGGTTCTAAGTGATTTCGTCGACCGTAACGCGCTAAAAGTCCAGCGATTTGAGTTTTGTGTTCCGGAGAGAGGGTTCCAAAAGAGACGGCCACAGGCCCCTTGTAATTTATCGGTTCATAGAGTGTTGCACCGCTTGAAGGCCAAAGTGTGGTGATTTCTTGAGTCTCAGAGTCGGTTCGAGCCACAATTACTTTTAAGGACCGATCGATTTTAAAATGGCGCCCTAATCTAAGCATTTTGGCCTGGGCCATTTTTTCTTCTGAGGAGCGATAGCTAGTAAATGTATAAAAATCTTTTAAACGTTCAGAGAAAGCTGCTTCGGTTAAAAGGCAGCCGCCTCCCGGGCTTGAGAATGCGGAAATGCCTAGCTTTTTGGCAAGAGCGAGTTGTTCTGTTCTTCCTCGTCCTGAAATTTTTAAAAGTTGTTCTCTTTGAATCCAGCCTTTTTCTTCAGCTAGTGTCGGAGGAAGGTTTCCGCCGCAGAGGGGACGCAACACTCGATGTTCAAGCGGTGACTTTTTTTCGATAAAAGTGATATTAGATTTTGTTTGAGAGAGGGGTCTTTGTCCAACGACTTCACCAGTTACGATAAAATCGGCCTTTTCAGCTTTTAGAACCTCTTCAGCGATGTCGAACATGTAGATTCGGCAATCAATACAAGGATTCATTTGGCTGCCGTAACCGTATTTAGGAGCTCGAACTAGATCGACAAACGCTTCTCCCTTATCTTTGATCACAAGCTTAATGTTAAGTTCTTGAGCGACTTCTTCGACTTCGACGAGGCAACTAAAGGGAGAGGTTAAATGAAGCCCGATCGTTTTAATCCCCCAGCTTTTGACAAGGGCTGCAGCCAGCGCGCTATCAAGTCCGCCCGAAAGCAGTGCAATCGCTTTGGGGCTTTCGGCTGCGTTGCTAAAGCTGTTTTGTGAAGGGATAAGGTTCACGGTTCCTGCTTTAAAAAAGAGTGTCTAATAGTCAAAACGTATATCTATTTTGTTTAAGTAATTCAAGTTGTTAGATGTGATGGGTAAAGTTGTTTAAAACTTGGACGAGATAAGTTCTCGATATCAAGGGGAAAATCGTATCGGTTTTGAGTTTGTGAAATCGGTGGTCACCTGATGTAGACAAATCGGTGCACGCTAGCTTTAAATCACTTCGGCACGACGGTTGCTTTATCACTCTAGTAAGAAGAAACACTTAGAAACGGAACGCAACTTTGAAAAGGGGGCTTTTTTTAAAATAAAAGCCCTCATCAGCAAAAGGAAGACAGCTATGTTTGCACAGTTTAAACAACACCTAGATTCATTACTTCTTAGAATTTTCCTTCTTGGGGTTTTTTTTCTAGCCCTTTTTATCAATAACCCAGCACGAGCTGAAACTATTCCTTCAGACCAAGTACTAAGCGCTTTAGGCGGACAGATTAGGTTTACTAACGGGGGAGCTCCGCAAATAAATGGGCAGGTTCTCCAATATATGACTAATGGCCAAGTGGCTACTACGACACAATTTGTTATTTTAAATCAAGTTTTGATGGATTCAGTAACAACAGTTAGTTCGGGGGCATCCCTTCCAACCGACCGATCGCCTTACGTTGTGGCTAAAGCGAAATTTGATGCGGGGCTTTGTATAATTAATAAAGCGTTCCAGAATGCTTTAGTTTTAGCTTTAGTTCCTCAAATAAGTTCAGTTCGGCAAAATGGGGGAGATAATGATCCTGCTGTTCAAAAAGCAAAACAGCAACAGGCTCTCGCTATGGCTCAGGCTTTTTCTGGAGTGAGAGGGTGTGACCCGCAGTCGCAAGAATCTGGTTTTGACCAGAACCTTCTTAGTTTTATTCAGAGTTTGAGGTTATAAGAAAATAGTCTTACTTTAACAGAAGCGAGGCTTCTGCTTTGGGGGTGGGGCAGCCAGTTCGGGCTGCCCCCGTTTTTTTTAAGATGGTGGTGTCGTTCTCACAAATTGTTGTGGGGTTCGAAATTGAGAAAGTGCTTTCTTGAGTTCCTTAGCCTCGAAACAAGTGAGCCTTACCAAGGTCTTTTCACTCCACACTCCAGCATTTTTTTACCCCAATAGGGGTTGGCGAGTGGGTCATTTTTAAGTTGAACCCAAAACGCATAGCCTTTTGGGAACATGGGACAAAAGAAAAGGTGATAGTTTTGGGTTAAGTCTTTATTTGCTTTCAAATAAGAAACTATAACTTTCGAAACATGGCCGAACTGAATTCTAATTGCCTCATCGTTGGAACTGTTAAGAACCGGGGTTACCACTTCCAGGAGAGCTTTAAGTGGCTCTCTCTGATTTTTTTTGATCTTGGAAGAAGTTAAAGAGGTTTTTAAAAAATCCTCTAGTTGCTGAGCCGATTTTTTTCCATCTTCAAAACTATCTAGAGCTAATGCTTTTTGAATCGGTAAATAGAGTTTAATAGCTTGCGACATGGAGGGAAGTTGAGTCGATAAGGCTAGCGACTGTACACTCATTAAAAGGATGAAAAAGAAACTGTGAGAAGGAAGTGGTTTTAAAAACATGAAGCTTGTCCTTTTGGTCAAAAATAAATATTTTTAAGGAGATATCTTTTTAATCCGTTAGGGTCAAGGGTTTGAAGTGTCTAGGTTTATTAGCTTGAGGCGTTAGGTTGATGAGAGTATAAACCTACCATGAAATTATTCGCCTCTATCGTAAGTGGTTGGGTCTTTGCTGCTTCTGTTTGGGGAGCCCCAGTCTTAACTCTGAACGACTTTCTTTCGCAAGTGAAAGCAAAACATTTGGGCTATCAAGCCTCGCAGTTGGTAAGCCAAGGTGCAATGGAGCGTTCTCTTGAAGGTGAGCTCCTTACTTCGCCGCAGTTATTCTCAAATTTGAGTTATCTTGATGACCAAAGGCCCACCAACAACCCGGCTTTTTTAGGACGGCGAACGGTTTTTGAAAATTACACGCTTGGCGTCGCTCAGCAAACTAGCTTTGGGTTATCGGCTAAACTTAGCTACAGAGTGACTAGAACAGAACTTTTTGGAGTTAATTCCGCTTTTGTTCCATTGCCCAAATTTTACGATGCGGCTCCGCAGCTAGAGTTAACACAGCCTTTGTGGAGAAATGGATTAGGATCGGAAACTCGTGCAACGGCCCTAGTTGTCGAAGCCCAGGCCAAAGCAACAAGTCTTGCCGAATCCTTAAAATCCAAACTTATTTTAGCTGAAGCTGAAGGGGCCTATTGGCGTCTTGCGGTCGCTCGGCAGTTGGTTACTGTGGCTCAAAATGGAGTTGAACGAGCCAAAAAAATTCAGGAGTGGAGTAAGCGAAGAGCTTCCCTGGCGTTAGCCGATAAATCAGATGCTCTTCAAGCCGAAGCTGGGTTGCAGGGCAAACAATTAGAGCTTCAATTGGCTTTGGACGAAGAGCGAGAAGCTCTTAAACAATTTAATAGTCTACGAGGACTTGATTCCGAAAAATGTGAGGAAACCTTTGAGGCTGTGAGTCCAGAGAAAATTGCGGAGCTAAAACCCATCGAAAGACAGGGCAAACGCGAAGATGTCTTAGCGGCTGATGAGATGAGGAAAGCGGCTCAAGCTGCAACCCAGTTAGGGAAAGAAAAAAATGCCCCCACCTTTGATTTAATTTCCTCTTACGGCCTTAACGGTAGAGATTCATCCTTAAGTAAAGGGATTTCCGATGCCACTAGGACGGCTCAGTCTACGCTGGCTCTGGGTATTAAGTTTGCTGCGCCATTGGATCTTGGCACCTTGAATTCGGATCGAGCAGGATATCTCAAAGAAGAAAAAGGGGCGGAACTCAATTACCAACGAAAGCTTTTTGAAGAGGAAATAGAGTGGAATGAACTCAATGTCCGTTTTAATGAAGCTCAACGACGTCTTAAAATGGCCCAATCGATAGAAAAAGTTCAACAGCAGAAACTGGAAAACGAAAGGGCTAGACTTAAAACGGGGCGCTCCGTTCTCTATCAAGTTGTATTATTCGAACAGGACTATGCCAATAGCCAAGTCATGACTCTAAAAACAGAACTCCAAATTTTAGCATTGATGGCTCAAATGAAAACCTACATGAATGCCACCGGAACCAAGACAACAGGAGAAAAATTGTGACATTGGCCGATCTTTCAATCAAACGCCCTATTTTTATCACGTGCACGGTGATCGCTATGTTGGTCGTGGGTTACCTTTCACTCAAAAAGTTGGGGGTAGATCTTTTTCCCAATGTGACATTTCCGGTTGTAACGGTCAGTACACCTTACCCAGGTGCCGGTCCAAGGGAAGTTGAAACACTTGTTTCGAAAGTTTTAGAAGATCAAATATCGACCGTCGCAGGGATCAAGCGACTTCGCTCTCTCAATAAAGAAGGCGTGAGTATCGTCATCGCTGAATTTACGCTCGAAACAGATGTGAAGTTTGCCGAACAACAAGTCCGAGATAAAGTTTCTTCGGCAAAAATTAAATTACCAAAAGAAAGTAAGGAGTCGATTATTCGAAGAGTCGACCCTGCTGACCAACCTATAATTACGATAACCGTTTCGGCAGAACTTCCGGAAGCAAAACTCTACGACCTGGCTGATCAAAGCATTCGACCAAAAATTGAACAAATTAAAAATGTTGGTTTAGTTGAAGTCCTAGGGGGCCGCAAAAGAGAAATTAGAGTGGAGCTTGATAGAAAAAAATTAAATG
>Ga0194119_10003837_pt1 | contig 23794 bp, 24 predicted proteins | sample TA2MahC100mmetaG_FD_148620 | JGI IMG/M metagenome (GOLD analysis project Ga0194119, IMG submission 148620) | Freshwater microbial communities from Lake Tanganyika, Tanzania - TA2015018 Mahale Deep Cast 100m | ecosystem: Environmental > Aquatic > Freshwater > Lake | place: Tanzania: Lake...
CACCCATATTGATGTTGAGAGATTTAATCCCACCGGGTTATCAATTAAAGCCGAAGAGGTTAGGGAATTGATAGCAAGATCTGCTTGGTCACCATCAGTTGGTTCCTGGCGAATTGTGATTATTGAAGATGCTGATCGATTAACTGAAACTGCAGCCAATGCGCTATTAAAGACGATTGAAGAACCAGAGACACATACGCTCTGGTTTCTATGCGCTCCAACTCTTAGCGATGTCTCAATAACTATTCGATCTAGATGTAGGCATCTTCAACTACGCACCCCATCAAAGACAAGTGTTGAAGAGTTTCTTCTTACAAATACAAGCGTTGATTCAAAGACGGCGGCCTTTGCCGCTCGAGTCTCTCAAGGTCACATCGGAAGGGCTAAATTTATTGCAACAAATCAAGAGGCTCAATCAAGAAGAAAAGATGTACTTTCTCTAGCTTTCTCATTAAAAGATATTGATTCCTGTTTTAAAGCAGCCTCGCGCCTTTTAGATGTTGCTCAAGAACAAGCTGAGAGCGAGAATTCGGAGCGAGATAGTAAAGAGCTAAAGCAATTACAAGATGCCTATCAAGGAACGGGGCGCTCACTTATCTCTGGGGGCTCAAAGGCAATTAAAGATCTAGAGAAAGAACAGAAGTCCGCTACAACTAGGTCGATTCGTGACAACCTAGATAGCGCTCTCTTAGACATTGCCACTATCTATCGAGACGTCTTAGTAACTCAAAGTGGCAGCGATGAGATTCTAAATATTGATTTGAAGGCCGAGGTCGCAGAATTTGCCAGCACAACTACTGCTAAGCGCAGTATTGAGCGGATCGAAGCGTTACTAGAGGCTCGGATAAACCTTGGGCGTAACTCAGCCCCCCTTTCTACCCTTGAGGCTCTGTTTTGCGCTTTGAAGTAGCTTTCGGCATTATCGGCACATGCGCCTAGACCATATCTCTTATGCAGCAACTCATGATCAGCTTGTAGATGTAGTTCAAAGGATTGGTTCTCGAATTGGCGCGGCCTTTACCGATGGCGGAATTCACCCAAGATTTGGAACTCGCAACTTCACCCTCGCTCTAAAAAACGGCCACTATCTTGAAGTTGTCTGTCCTTTGGATCATCCAGCAGCGGATGCCTCAGCATTTGGTCGCGTAGTTTCACAGCGTGCTAATGAAGGCGGCGGCTGGCTTACTTGGGTTGTTTCAACTGATGATCTTTCACCAATTGAAAACCGTCTTGGCAGGCAAGCCATTGATGGTTCAAGAAAGCGCCCTGATGGTAGCGAGCTAAAGTGGAAACAACTTGGAGTTCTTGGAACTCTTAATGACTCTCAGCTCCCATTTTTCATTCAATGGATGTCTGGTGATCACCCATCAAATGATGGAAAGGCAGTTGCTGAGATTATAAAGATTGAGATCTCAGGTGATGAAAAGACAATCGAAGAGTGGCTTGGTTCAAATCTATCAAAAACTTTTGATGGCGTTGAAATCCAGTGGTTTGATCCAGCAGTAAACGATGGAGAAACAGGACTTGTAGCTGTTCACTTAGCAACACCTAGTGGCGTTGTACGCTTGGATTAATTCTTACAAAGCATGAAGCTTTAAAGCATCGCCGCCCTAGCTCAGTCGGTAGAGCGCCGCTCTCGTAAAGCGAAGGTCGCGGGTTCGATTCCCGCGGGCGGCTCTTGTGTAGCGCTAATTCAACCTGTCATGTTCTTGTTTGTGAAAAACTTTAGCTTTATGGGAGTTCAGCCCTTCCGGGGTAGCTAGCTTCGTTTTCGGCGGGAGTTAAATAATGATGTAAAGAAGGAATTTATGAGAAAGTTAAAGTTCTTCTTTAACAAACCAATTCATCTGTGGCGACCTCGTAAGTAAAACACTCCCTTCGTGATGAGATGTTGGCAAATCCTCTACCGAAACTACTTTACTCCAAGCTTTTTTCTGAGCGAAAGCATTTATGCCAAGCCGGTCAAGTTGATTGAAAATCTTGAGTGCGTTGTTAGAAGTTCCAACTTCTAACATTATTTCTAGTTTTTGAAAGTTTTCTGGTACCAAAGTCTCGATCAAAACTGCTTCCAGTCCTTCAACGTCCATCTTAATAAAGTCAAAGTCTTCCTGGAGCACTTTCTGAATAGCTTCAACTTGAACTTCGAAAATCTCTAAGTCGCCGTATGGATCTTGTTTAGCACCCGAAATGTGGCTACCTGTAGTGTTGCCAAGAACTCTGGTAAAGCTACTTCTTTGAGTCGAGACTCCAATCGCCTGGGACCGTAATTCCACATCACTGCAGTTGTTTTCCCTCATTGTTTGTTCAAAATACTCAATGTGAATAGGATCCGGCTCAAAAGCAGTTACCATGAATCCCAACTTGCTCATTACAAGTGAATGAACACCGATGTTTCCACCCAAGTCCAACATTTTTGTGTACTTCTCGCGATTAACGGCGTACCAGGCAAAAATAATGAACTCATCAATGCCAAATAGGTGCGCAGAGGATATCGCTCCAAAGTTTCTCTGTCGAACCTTCAACTTACCCACTGGGGTTAACTCAAGATCTAAAATACCATTGCTAAGTGACTCTTGAATTCTTTGGGCAAGAGTTTCCCTAGTTTCAACCCACCAGTCCGAAGTTCGCGAATGGTGTTTATGAAAGGATGCGATTTCGCGTAGCAAGTGGATTGTTACTGACAATTTTTCCTCTCGTGCCTATCCTAAAGAGAGATTTGTTCGTTACTTCTTATAATGCGAGTCAGGAGCATACTACAGAGTTCAAGAAAATTTGTGTATTTCAAATTGCTACTTTAAGTCGAAACGCAGTATTTGTGGAATAATGACTGCGTGGTGCAAAACAAAGATTTGCGATTAAAGATAGTAGAGCTCGCCGTCAAGTCTAAAGAAGGTCATATTCCAAGTTCTTTTTCTATTGTCGACATTATCGACTTCTTATATGGAAACGTGATGCGAATTCACAAGCAAAATCCGGATAATCCGGACCGAGATTACTTCATTCTAAGCAAGGGCCATGGCGCCCTTGCGCTCTATGTTGTTTTAAACAAATTTGGATTCTTAGATGATAAGGATCTCAACTCATATGGGAGTGCGCATTCAATCCTGGGGGGGCATCCAGACAGGGTTTCAACTCCATTTATTGAAGCAAGCACTGGATCACTTGGCCATGGACTTCCCTTTGCGGTTGGTATTGCTTTGGGTTGCCAAGTTCAAAAGTTGAAGAATAGAGTCTTTGTACTCCTAGGTGATGGAGAATGTCACGAAGGCTCAGTTTGGGAGTCGGCTAACATTGCTACAAATCAGAAACTTTCTAATCTGGTAGCAATAGTTGATTGGAATGAGTCTGCGAATCAACTAATGCCAATCGATGACTTAATTGGCAAATGGAAAGCCTTTGGGTGGAGCGTTACTCTGGTAGACGGTCACGCCCCGGAGGAACTCAGACAGGCTTTTGCTCAAGAAGTCTTGTTGAACAAGAAAGGGCCTTATGTGGTGATTGCTAGAAATACAAAAGGGAAAGGCGTATCCTTTCTTGAAGGGCATGGGATTTGGCACCACAAAATACCCAACAGAGAAGAAGTCCTTAGAATTCAGAGTGAACTCTTGTGAACTCGCTTCGCCCTCAGTTTGCGGAAACACTTACTAAGCTTGGACATAAAGATCCAACGATATTTGTGGTTGTTGGTGACATCAGCCACGGGCTGTTATCGGATTTTAGAAGTAAATTTCCTGATAGATACAGAAATATCGGTATCTGTGAACAAGCAATGCTGGGAGTGGCAGCAGGTTTGAATGTCACGGGTTTCAATCCAGTTGTTCACACCATTACGCCATTCTTGATAGAACGCGCATTTGAGCAGATTAAATTAGATTTTGGTTACCAAGAACTTAACTGTAATTTAGTATCAGTTGGTTCGAGTTTTGATTACTCCAAATTAGGATGCAGTCACCACTCATACATTGATTCAGCATTAATTGCGTCAATCGAAGGATCCAAGGTATTCCTTCCGGGGAGCAAAGAAGAACTGGATGTTCTCTTTAAGGAAAACTACAACTTACCCGGTATTAAGTATTTTCGATTAACTGAGAATAGCCACTCCGCCCCGGGGCTTACATTGGGAATGGGCACGGGTCAAAACGCAGTGCTGCGAAGAGGTAGTAGTTTAACGATAGTTGCGCTTGGGCCCTCGCTAACAACAGCCTTAGATGTTAGTGATAGGTTGTTGGAATTGGGGGTTTCAGCGGAGGTTTTATATGTGAATACGTTCAAGCCATTTGATTTCAGTTCTGTACGAGATAGCGTGGCAGAAACGAGAAGATTAGTAACCTTGTCTGAGATAAGCCCTATCGGTGGACTTCGCGACTTATGCTTTCAGGCAATATCGGGCGAGTTCCAATTTGAAGCTATAGATTTTTCAGTGGGCAACTTTGTTCGGGGTTACGGTGATTATAATGATCTCCTGACAGTGGCCAATATCGCTCCAGCCCAAGTTTACGAGAAAATTTTGCGTACCTTCTCTCTCTCATGACGAAAATACCGCAGCAATTTTCTAGAAGTAAGTCAGTGATTACAGGTAAAGAGAATCTAGTTGATGTTTGGGAATTGCCTAAGTTACCATTTACAGAGTTTTTTGGTGGATATAAATCTAATTTTCCAACAGTAAATCAATATCTATTGCTTTGCCCAGAGACGGGAGTTTTTCAACTGAGCAATATTGTGGATTCGAGTTTTTTGTATAACTCAGAAGACTATAACTTTAGGACACTCACTACGTCGAAAATAAAGAGCGAGCTCAAGTTTTTCTTATCTTCAACATCGCTTCTTAGGCATTTAAGTAGAGACATTAGAATTCTGGAAATCGGAGGCAACAATACAGTAATGGCAGAGATGCTTTCAGGGCACTACGACAAATATGCAATTTGCGATCCAATCTTAGAAGAGTCTGCCAATGGTAACATAGAATTTTGGAATGGGCAGATAGAAGACAATATTGAAAGGGCGAGAGACTTTCAGCCGAGAATCATAATTTTGCGGCACGTTCTGGAACACCTTAAATACCCAGTCGAAGTGCTTAGTTCAATAATAAATGCGCTCGGGAAAAACGTCGTTTTTTTTGTCGAAGTGCCCAATTTCAGATTGACACAAATCAGGCAAAGGCTTGACGCAGTTTTCCATCAACATGTCAACTATTTTGATGAACTCTCAATAGAGGCCTTGGTAGGCGTTTTGGGTGGGGAAATCTTAAGTATGGAGAGCAATCTGGAAGGTTCCAATGGTGGCTCACTAGTTTTCAGTTTCACTAATTTCAAGGAGAGTCGAATGATGGGCTCTCATATCGCAACGGGTGGAAATCTTAGAGGCGCCTCATCTCTTGATCGCTTCAGAACTTGCCTAGAACTCTTCCATAAGCAAGTGGAATTGTTAAAGCAATCCATTGATGCTTGGGGCGGTAGTGTAGTGGGGTTTGGAGCAGGTTTAATGCTACCAACCTTGAATTATCACCTAGGCGGAGCATTGGAAAATCTTCTTGCAATTTACGACGATGATTTACTGAAGAAAGGCTCTGGTTATTCAAACTTATCAACTCGAATTTCTCATGCAAGTGAATTGCACGATGATGTACAAAACCTTATTGTAATCACGTCCATGGAAAACCAAAGAAAGATCCGGAGTAGATTGGAAGAATTCCCTAAGTCTAGCATTATTGGATTTCAAATAAACTAACTATTGGAAAACTCTTCCTTGCCCTCCATCTGCTAGTACCACCGCTCCAGGCATAAACGATGCCTTTTCAGAGACCAAGAACATGATGACTGCAGATATCTCTTCGGGGGTACCAAATCTACCTATTGCCATACGATGTCGTAGGAATTCTTCACCATGCTGAGGTCTATTTTTTAAAACATCTTCCCAATACCCACCTTCAGTCATTACAGCTCCAGGCATAACTCCAGTCACAATTATTCCTTGGGGCGCTATAAATCTTCCGACACTTCTTACGTATGCATTAAGTGCGGCCTTGGCGGCGCAATACTGCGGGGGACCTTGATTTTCTAGGGCAGAGATGGAACTTACGTGTGTTATTCGACCCCACTTCTTTTTTATCATTCCAGGAATTACTTTAGAGTTTATTTTAACTGAATTACCTAAATTGTATTCCATAACCTTTTGAAATGAATCGTATGTATCCAAAGGATCGGTAAACTGCAAATTTCCACCAAGATTATTCACGACAATGTCATACTCTTCTATCGCAATAGATTCAAGGAACAGAGCTAACTCATCTGAATCTTGAAAATCAATCTCATATTTTTTGTGCCCTGATCCCGGTAACGAACTAACGAGGTTACTTAGGCTATCAGAACTTCGAGAAGCAACCGTTACGAGCACTCCACTGGCAGCCAAATCTCGAGAAACCGCTGCACCTATTCCACGACTGCCTCCTGTGACAAGGGCCTTTTTTTGCATAAGCTAATCTTATCCTGTAAAAGACTCTTTTAAGTTGCGTTTCGCTTGAAACTCCAACAAAGCAACACTACTGTAATGTTCCAAACACCATCCCCCCAATGGCAATAGGAAGCAGTTTTGTTCGTATAGAGTATCCACAAGTCAACATGTGAGAAAGATGAAGAATCTATATGTATCGAGAGGCTTTAGAAAGCCACAGGAATCTCTTTCTTCGCACACTTGAAAGACTTAATCTTGACGAATTGGTTTCAATCGCTGGCATCTTACGGACTTTCTTGGACAGTCGAGAAAAGTCTATTTTAGTGTGTGGAAATGGGGGAAGTTCGGCTCTATCGCAACACTTCGCAATAGACCTAGGACTTGGTACCCAGAGATTTCTAGGTCGACAGGGATGCCGAGTATTTGATTTAACTGCGAATTCTGCTGTACTAACAGCTGCGGCCAATGACACTGGATTTGAGAATGTCTTTTCCAGCCAAATAGAACTTTATGCAAAGAAGGGGGACTTGTTAATTGCAATTTCTTCTTCAGGTAACTCAAAAAATATAATTGAAGCTGTCTCTACAGCTAGCAAATTAGGTTTGATAACTATTGGCCTTACAGGTTTTGACGGTGGCGTTGTGCGCAGACTCGTTAATCATTCAGTTCATGTTGAGACCGAAATTGGCCTGTACGGGACAGTTGAAGATACACATTCGTTCGTGTTGCACGCACTAACCTACCTAATCCGCCTTGAAGGCTAGGAGTGATTGTGGGTTCGGCTGTAGGAGTAATTGGTATAAATTCATTTTCGGGAAGTACTTTTGCGGCACACATGATGACCAAAGGATTTTCAGTGATTGGCTTCGCCCGGAGCTTAGACACAAGCAAGGCGTTTTTACCTCATCTAAATTCAGCGCAGCCACTTCAAGGGAAGGTGAAAATACATAGAGCTAACTTAGTGACAGATAGCGATTTAATTTGCGAAGTAATTTTTGATCAAGAAGTAAAAGTTATAGTGAACTTCGCTTCCCAAAGTATGGTTGCAGAAAGTTGGAATGCCCCAGAGGATTGGTATGATACAAATGTTTCTGGAATTGCCAAATTAGTACACAGACTCAGCAAGTACAGAAGTCCAAAAATAGAGAGATATATTCAGTTTTCAACACCCGAGGTCTATGGTTCAACCAAAGGCTTACTAAAAGAAAATTGGAACTTCAACCCAAATACTCCTTATGCGATTTCTAGAGCGGCTTCGGACTTTCACATCCGCGCTATGTTTAACGCTTTTGGGTTTCCTGCGATTTTCACACGTACCTCAAATATTTACGGCAGGCACCAGAGACTTTACAGGCTAATTCCTAAATTGGTTGTAACAGCGCTTAAGGGTGAAACTTTTAATTTGCATGGAGGTGGCGGCTCATTACGATCTTTCATTCACTCCAAAGATGTTGCGAAGGCTCTCGAAGAAATTATTTTGAAAGGAAGCATTGGTGAGACTTACCATATCTCAGGAAATGATTTTATCTCAATTCGTAATCTCACTTGTAAAGTATTGGAATTAATGTCAATCGATTTTGATGAGTTTGTAAGGATTGTCGATGACCGACCCGGGAAAGACCAAGCGTACTTATTGGATAGTTCTAAAATCAGGTCAGAATTAGGCTGGAAAGATGAGGTTTCACTGAATAAAGGCATCACTGATGTAATAAGCTGGATAAGCAATTCTTGGGAAGATCTAAAAGATCAAAGTCTGGATTATGTTCATGCACGCTAGGAGTCAAAAGTGAATCCGATGGTGATGGTAACTGGAGGTTGTGGTTATGTTGGAAGCAAGCTTGTTCCACTTCTAGTCTCTCATGGCTTTCACATACGAGCTGTAGATACTCAGTGGTTTGGAAACTTCCTACCAAAGAGTGAGAAAATTGAGGTCGTAAAAAAGAAAGTCGGAGAGCTTATCCGTTCCGATTTTGATTCCGTAAGTTCCGTGATACATCTTGCGAATATTGCAAATGACCCTTCGGTGGAACTCAACCCAACACTTTCTTGGGAGACTAATGTGTTGGATTTTATGCATATATTGGAACTCTCAAAGTCTGCAGCAATTGAGAGTTTCCTTTACGCAAGCTCAGGAAGTGTTTATGGTGTAAAAACAGAAAATCGGGTGACAGAAGAATTGGAACTGGTTCCAATTTCACTCTATAACAAAACAAAGATGATTGCGGAGAGAGTTTTGAAGTCATATGAATCGGACTTTCGGTGCATATCTCTTCGGCCGGCCACTGTATGTGGCTATTCGCCACGAATGCGACTCGATGTGCTCATAAACATGTTTGTATGGCAAGCTCATAGTGAAGGTAGAATAAGAGTTCTGGGCGGCGAACAAATAAGACCAAATATTCACATTGATGACATGTGTGAAGTCTACTTACACTTTCTCAAGAATCAATCACTCTCTAGCGGATCCTATAATGCAGGCTTCGAAAATATATCTGTACTTGAAGCGGCAAAAATGGTAAGTGAGATTATTCCAGCATCAATTGAAGTCGCATCAACCAATGATCCACGATCTTATCGGCAGGATTCTACTAAGCTTTTGAATACTGGATTCTTACCAAAGAAGAATGTTCAAGAAGCAATTTTTGAGTTAAAAGAGAGAATTGAAAATGGTTCTTTGTTTTATGATGATCGTTGGTATACCGTAAAGACAATGAAGTCCCTAGGATTTGGGTCTAACCATGGGTAGAGAGTTAGATTTACTAGCGAGATACCCTAAAGCCAAACGAAACTTAACAAACAGGTTTGAATCAAAAACGGAAGAGACGCGACGAATTGCAAGGCAGTTTGGCTATGAATATTTTGACGGCGATAGGAATTACGGTTATGGCGGCTTTGCATATCACTCTCGTTTTTGGGGTGATGTTGTCGAAGACATCATTGAGCAATACGGCTTAACAGCAAATTCAAGCGTGCTCGATGTGGGATGCGCCAAAGGTTTCTTTATCTATGACCTCCACAGGGCTATTCCCGGTATCAATGTGTTGGGCGTCGACGTGTCAAAGTATGCGCTGGATAATGCACATCCGGACGTCAGGGGTCGACTGATTTTAGGCAACGCAAAAGAGCTACCATTTGCAAGTAATGCTTTCGATCTCGTGATATCAATAAATACCATCCATAATTTGGAAAAGAAGGATTGTGGAAAGGCTTTAGCGGAGATCAATAGGGTTAGCAAGGGTAAATCATTTATAACTGTTGATGCCTATAGAAACTTTGAAGAAAAAGAGCGGATGGAACAATGGAATTTAACTGCCCTAACAATGATGTCAGATACGGAATGGAAAAGCTTTTTTGACGAGTCCGGCTACAAAGGCGATTACTTTTGGTTTATTCCTTAGATAATCTCGATACTCTGCTTTCACTCTACAGGACTGCGTTCCTAATCAGGCATGTGGAATTGGAGATCGCCCGAGAGTACCCAAAAGGAGAGATGAGATGCCCAGTCCATCTTTCGGTCGGTCAGGAGATAACGAGCGCCGTGTTTTCGGTTTTTCAAACAAATCGTGATTATGCAGTGAGTTCTCATCGGGCTCATGCTCACTATTTAGCTAAAGGAGGCAACTTAAATGCGATGATTTCTGAGATTTTTGGGAAAGTCACGGGATGCTCCAAAGGAAGGGGGGGGTCCATGCACCTATCAGATCCAAATGTGAGATTTATGGGCTCTTCAGCAATAGTAGGGAACAGTATCCCTGTCGGAGTCGGCATAGCATATGGAATCAAACTCCGCAACGAAGAAGCAAAATCTTTTATATTTTTTGGAGACGGAGCTACCGAGGAGGGAGTTTTCTATGAGTCAATCAATTTTGCAGCAATACATAATTTGCCCACTATTTTTATTTGCGAAAATAATTTTTATTCAGTCTATACAAGCCTGAATGCAAGACGCCCTAGGGACTTTGAGATTACTAAGGTAATTGGCGAAATGGGTATTATTTCTCGTAAAGTAGCCTTCGGCGATATCGTCGGGCTAATCGAAGCTTTTCATGAGATAGAAAAACGACAAGGTCCTTTTTTCCTAGAAGTGGAAACTTACAGATGGCTCGAGCATTGTGGTCCAAATGAGGATGACTTCCTTGGATATCGAGCAATTGAGGAAAGAGAAACTTTCTTAACTTATAATGTCTTATCCGAGTTGGAAAAGTTAATCCTTAAGGTCAATCTAAAGAATGAGGAATTACTCTCAGCGATAAGATTGGATATCAAGAATTTTGTCAAGGATGCTTTCACATTTGCTCGCGAGTCGCCCTTTCCTGACCTAGCATCAAGTATTGGAGACTTCAATGAATAAACCTGTAGCTCCAGGGAATACAGTTGCCGAAGAAATACTCAGACAACAAACAACTATTCTTGAGCAGTTTCCGGAAGCAGTTATTTTTGGGCTGGGGATAAACGACCCAAAAGGTGTATTCGGCACTACTCTTGGCTTGTTTGAGAGGTTTGGTGAAAATAGAGTATTTGAGACTCCCACAGCAGAGAATGCTTCACTGGGGCTCGCCGTGGGCCTGTCTATAGCTGGCTTCAAGCCGATTGTCGTCCATCAAAGACTAGATTTTTTTCTCTTAGCCATGGATCAATTAGTTAACTCTGCCGCTAAGTGGCGCTATATGTTTGGTGATACCTACAAAACTCCAATGATCATTAGATTGATAGTTGGGCGCGGCTGGGGCCAAGGGCCAACGCATTCTCAGAATCTTCATTCTTGGTTTACCCACATACCAGGTCTAAGAGTCTTCTTCCCTTCATCTGGAGAGGATTTTGGCCAAGTCTTTGAACAAGCTCTTCATGAGAATTATCCAACGATTGTTATAGAGGATCGTTGGGTTCATCAACTCCAGAGCCGTGTTTCTAATCCCTGTAACTTAAATCAATCAACATGGACTAAGCTCTTAGTGACAGGTAACGATCTAACTCTGTTGACATTTGGATTTAACGTTATCATTGGATTTAAACTTGTTGAGTTTTTCAGGAAACTAGGTGTAGGAATAGAACTGATTGATTTGGTAGCTCTAAAACCATTAGATTTACAGCCAGTGATAAACTCTGTAAACAAAACACGTAAACTATTAGTCGTGGATAGTGGTTTCGAGTTGGCATCTATCGGAAGCTACATAGCGCAGGTGATATACAAAAGTGCATTTATGATTCTTGAACAACCGATAGAGGTAATCACTTCTGGTGATCATCCAGAACCAACTTCACATGGCATAATAAAAAATGCAAAAATTAACGCAATCTCAATTGCCAATGTAATTTGCAAAATGAGTGGAATATTCCCTCTACCAGACTTTGAATCCTTAGAAGTATCTACACCTGATGTCCCTAATGAAAGTTTTTATGGACCCTTTTGAAAATTACTATGAGTGATACATTCAAGGCAGCAGTTCTCACGCGACTTGGGGAACCCCTAGAGATTGTGGACTTGAGGTTTCCCTTGTTAGGTTTTGGTCAAGTTTTAGTAAAAGTTTTTTACAGCACCATTTGTGCAAGCCAGATAAATGAAGTATCTGGAGCTAGGGGATTCGACCCTTACCTTCCGCATCTCCTGGGGCATGAAGGTTACGGGGTAGTTGTTGAAGTGGGCAAAGGCGTTACTAATTTTAGGGCAGGGGATGAAGTCATAATGACTTGGATAGAGCAGTCAGGATTGAACTGCGATTCTATAAGGTTGAGCGATGCCCGCGGTAGGTTGTTTAATGCCGGCAAAGTCACCACATTTTGCGAGTACAGCGTCGTGTCTGAGAATAGACTTTTCAAGGCACCAAAGTTTGAAATCAGTCAAACCCTTCCATTGCTCGGTTGTGCCGCTATGACAGGTGCTGGAATAGTGTTGGGTCGCAAAAAGCAAGTAGAGCGATCATTGGTCATGGGGGCAGGTGGAGTTGGATTCTTTTCTGTTTTGTCTTTGAGAAGCATAGCCGGTAGTAAAGTCCATGTCATAGAGAGAAATCAAGCACGTAGAGCACTAATAAATCGTCTGTTCCCAGGAATAGTTGTCTACCAAAGTGTTAAAGACGATGAATTGATCGAAGAGTTGAATTCAAATGGAAAGTTTGATGAAGTCTTTGAATGTACAGGAGAAATAGACAGTCTTCAATCCGCAGTGGAGCTAACTTCAGACATGGGCTCTTTAGGCTTCGTTTCGCATCCGCCAAGAGGTCAAAGTTTGAAGATCGATCCCCATGATCTTCTAAAAGGTAAGCATATTTGGGGAAGTTGGGGAGGAGGATGTAAGAATCCAGACTTAAGGGATTCGGTTATTGAATTGGTTTCTAAGACTCAAGCAATACTTTTGGATGTAATCTCTAAGCCAATTTCCCTATTATCGATAAATGAGGCTTTTGCTTATGCAAAAAAAGGTGAGAGCATACGCGTACTCTTGCAGATGTAGGTCGTGACCTATTCAGCCTGCAAATATCGTTTCAAAGTCCTGGTTGGATGCCATACGATAATAGAAGTCTGCTCTTTGATTCTGACAATTAGACATTATTTTGTTTGCGAAGAAAGATTCATCGGTTGAGTACTAGTTCCAGATTTTACAGTATAGAGTTCAGATAGGAGGCTTAGATTCTAATGAATCAAACAGTGCTGATCCCGGGCTATTTTGTCACTTTACACGCAGGTCATATTCGACTTTTTCGTTTTGCAAGATCGATAGCGGACAAGGTTGTCGTAGCGTTAGAGGTTTCTCAAGTTGATGAAGAAGAGATTCAATGGAGACAAGAGGCGCTATCTAACATTTCCTTCGTTGATGAGGTTGTATTAACCTATGGCAGTCTTGTCGAAGTAATTTCCACAATAAAACCAAGATTTGTTTTGAAGGGAAATGAGTTTAGAAACAGTAACTTTCCCGAGAAAAATTTGTTAGAACAAATTGGTGGTGAATTGATTTTCAGTTCTGGCAGTTACCTAGCAAGTACTGAAGAACAAGAAATATTCCTTGAAGGTAAGATTAGCAACATTGATCAAGTTATGAAGTTTATGTCACACAACGGTATTAGTCCGCAGCATCTAATGCATATTTTAGATAAGTTTAGGGAGACAAAAACTCTAGTCATAGGTGACTCAATTGTAGATGAAATCATTAAGTGTCATCCACTCGGTATGTCTCGTGAGGAACCAGCGTTAGTTGTGTCACCTATAGAGTCAGAACGCTTCATTGGTGGTGCTGCCATAGTTGCGGGACATGCCGCCCAAGCGGGATCCTCAACATCATTGATTTCGATAAGGGGTCAAGATGAAGCGGGAATCTTTCTTGAGGAGAGAATCTGTGAATTTGGTGTAGACTCAAAATTGTTGGTAGACAGAAATAGAAAAACTACCCTAAAAAAGCGATTTAAAACTGGCAAACAAATACTGTTCCGACTAACAGACTTCTCTCCTGATTTGATCCATAGTGAGCTTAGTGAGTCAGTTCTAGACCTGGTGTCTCGCGAAATGAGACGGACCAAAGTCCTGATTTTTAGTGACTTTTCATATGGAGTACTTAGTGGAGATTTGGCACAAAGAATTATCAAGGTAGCAAAAGGCCAAAATGTATTCACTTCAGCAGATAGCCAAACTTCATCTCAGTTGGGGAATTTGTCGAAATTTGTAGGAGTGGATCTCATAACCCCAACTGAACAAGAAGCAAGAATAGAGCTGAGAGACGAACACTCAGGCCTAATCCAGTTGGCAGAAGGATTGAGAAAAAAAATGGAATGCAAATTTGTAGTATTGAAGCTTGGAAGTGATGGTGTATTACTTCATGGGCTTGGAAAAGATATGACGTTAATGAGGACGGAGCGGATTGAAGCTTTAAACAAGTTTCCTGTAGATATTTCAGGTGCGGGCGACTCTCTGTTGGCAAGCTCATCCATAGCACTTAGCCTAGGAGCTAATTTTTATTCTGCCGCGCTTATAGGATCGATTGCTGCAGCAATTCAAGTTTCTAGAATCGGCAATGTCCCAATCACAAGTTCTGATTTGATGCAAGAAATTAAATGTCTACAAGAGCATTAATCTTGTGCGCTGGATTAGGGACGCGCCTTGGGAAAATTGCAATATCAAAACCAAAACCCCTCATTGACGTCCAAGGCGTCCCCTGTGTCGTGCATCAACTGCGTAAACTGGAGTCACTCGGCGTTAAAGAAGTAGTCATAAATACCCATAAGAATCATGAGCAATTCGAAAGTGCACTACACAAGCTAAACCTTGGCCTTTCAGTGACGTTGTCAAACGAACCGAGACTTTTAGGGACCCTCGGTACACTCCGGAAGCACCTAGATTTTTTGGCCAGAGATAATTTCTGGGTTTTGCACGGCGACAATGTCTTTACGGACGACTTGCGGACACTCTCCTCCTCAGCATCTAGATTTAGTGGGGAAATAGTCGGAGCTCTAGGAATTTTTAGAACGATACGCTTTCCGGAAGTCGGAATCATCAAGACTTCAAGTCAAGACTTGGTCACATTCATGTATGAAAAGAGTCGAATTCCTCATGGATTTTGGGCGAATTCAGCAACATTCCTCTTACATCCACGAATCAAAAGGGTGATAGGTAGTCTACGGGAACACAAAACCGATATTAGCGGGGATCTTATTCCTCAACTTTATGGAAGACTTATCTCAGTTCAACTGAAAGGCAAGTTTATTGATATTGGGACTCCTAAGAATTTATCGAGAGCCAGAAAAATCAAAATGTAGAAAAAAATAATTCCTTTTGAATGTCACCTAAAGGGCACCTTACTCTCTCCCCTTAAGACAATATATCTAAGTAAACGATCTGGGACATCAACAAATTGGAACACACCTTCACAATTTCCTTTGCGTAATATCAAATTATCAAGCTATTCGCCAATTTCAAATCCACTTCTAAGTATAGGCGCCAATGAGCCTAAGTAGTTTCATTTCCTCTCTAGCAGTGAGTAATTCATTTATAACAATTTCTGGCCTTGCAAAGTTTCCGCTCAGGTGTCCATCTACGCGGTATATGCACGCACCGATTTTGAAGCACGCCTGCCAGAATTGAATCCACAATAACCCCAGACTTGCCTAAAGCCAAAGAAATACGACAGATGCCGCTGGGGTCACCAAAAGTAAATTCTGCCTTACGAATCGAAAAATTCTGCTGCTTTTGTATCCATACTGAAGTCGGAGGGAATCAAGACGAGACTAGAGAATCTGATATCTGTTCTAATGAGATCAATTTCCCTCGAATTCGCCCCTAAAACCATTACAAGACCCATTTGCGACTCATTCAAAAGCTGTAAGAGAAAGCCTAAGTATCTCACTATGCCATTACCATGATGCGTCTTCCCCCATCTTTTACTATGAGAACAAAAAATCTCAAATTATCAGTTTTTGTCTTACCAACTCTTCTCTTCAAAAACTTACGAAAATGCTCTTTCAAAGCTACAGGACACTTTGAACTCCTCATCTTCAAATTTCTTGATACTTGAACAGTAAATCTGAGTTCCAACACCCGAAGCTCTTCTTATCTCAAATTTCCTGTGCGAGCTAATTCTTTTTCTAACACATAGCCTGACGGTATTGCTATCCCAATTCGTGCGTTCACTCAAGTTGTCTGCAGCCAAACGAGGAGTTCATTCAGCGTTAATGCCATAAATTTCTACGGATAAACTAAAGTAATTTCTCTTTTGAACCAAACTGAGAAGACGTTGGATCTGTGGTCCTACATACTTTCTTAGACTGTGGGACTCGTAAGGCTTGAATCTACTGCGCCAACTAGGGAGCCGCACAAAGAAGAGATGGTTGGACCCGATGATCTATCGTATGAATCTGTTTCCTTCATAGTTTTCACCAACGTCAATTTTTAAACAATTTTCGCGATAATGAAGATGCAGATTCAGATTGTAGACTATTGAGTGCCCAAAGGCCCTATAAATACTACAGCGAAAGATTAAGAATTTTCCCAGGAATAACTAGAAAGCCCTTTAAATTAGTGTAGTTAATCTAATCTGGCTTATCGATAGAAGCGACTGAAGCATTATCAGTGATCTTAGCTTTAGAGATTAAACCCCGAAAACAATATTTACTCGAATGTCAAAGCACAAATTTTCTGTTGTAAGAGATATTGATTTAATGTGTCATCTACCATACCAATCAACGATTTCTTTGTGAAGAGGCCCGATGAGAGGTTTGTGGATGAAAAGAAAGCACATAATTCTTCAGAACTATGTAAGCGAGTGGACCAAACATTCTCAAGCCTTACAAAACTTCTTAACCGGAAGAGGCATTCTTTGAGTTGAAAACTTAATGGCGCTTTTACTAAGTCTTCATTTACCCATATTCGTGGCAAGTGAAGGCAACGATTTAGAAGCTCTCCTGTAGGTATATGGTCAATCAAAATGCCTTTAGTCCCCAGCAATAGAAACAAGGACCACACTCCAGAGGGGTCTCCAAAAACTAAGTTTGCTGCTCGGATACTCAAGAATTGCACTTCTTGAGTAGTGAGAGTGAAGTCTTCTGGGATTAGAAGCCTGGGGTGGAGATTTTCCGATGATCTAACACTTGCGATTTCCTCTGCATAGTCTCCGAGAAGGATTAATACGTTCTTGGGCGATTTCAAAATATTGCGGATAATTGGAAGGTATCTTTGTAGCCCTCTGCCGTGATGCGGCTTGCCACGTGCGCTAATAATCAAAATGAATATTTTTTGGCCATCCGCAGAATATGTATTGGTCATTGACTCTAAGGAGTGACGAAATGCAATTTCTTTTTCAAGAGGAATCTTTAACATGTCATCGGGTATCCGGTCCACAATAGAAGCGTAAATCTGTGTTCCAACTCCATTGGACTTTGCGATTTCGTTATACGTGTGCATCTCAATTCTTTTCTTTACGTATACCTTGCTGCGCTTAAAGTCCCAACTTATGTATTTCTTAAGGTGGAAGGGTGCCAATTCCAACATAATTTTTGCATTTTCAACTTCAATTTGAGTTTTGGAGGGAATTAATCGGAGTGTTTGTGCTACCCGGAGAAAGCGGAATACAGCAGGCCCAACAAATTTTCTTAAGGAGTACTTTGATGTTGCAGAAAAGCGTCGATGCCAACTCGGTAAATAGAACTGAAACAGGCTACCTGGTGGAATAATCCAGTTGAGAGTTGTATTTCTTTCAAATCGCTCACCAATTGATACAATCAAACATGTCTTTCCATAGAAGTCATAGACTCCATAACTATCCAAGACTGAATGCCCGAATGCCCTATAGTTTATAAATATGATTGTTTTGGACTCGCTAAATGCTACTTTGAAGACCGTTCTTACAGCTAGCAAAAAAGAAGTGAGAAATACGAGAGCAAAGAAGAGAATACGCGTAACTCTATCTTGCACGCTCACCACCTATTTCTTTTTCGTTAGAGGAGTTTCCAAGTTAGAACGTCGTAAAAGTAGTTTACCTTAACTACCCACTTTCTATTCAGTGTTTTTAGGCTAGCGGTGCGCTAGTACAATTACCTGAATTGGATTATCAACATGAAGAATTCTAGCTTAATCAGAAGCTGAATTGTGGTAGTGTTTTGCTTGCCATTGGGTTAGAGGAGGCTTTCATGAAGAAATATTGGAATTTTGTGGTTAGAATGTTGATTAAAGAAATAGAAAGATTCCCACGCAACCGAAGATCCACACTTAATTCTCTTGTCAGAATCCTCCAACCGATTCAGTTCTTCAAGGAAAGAACTTTAGTAAAAAAGCTCCTTCAAGATGAAGGAAATGATTTGTTTGAGATCCCTCGTAAAATTGGTTTCAGCGAGTTCAGCTTTAATGAGGGTTTTGGAGATAGACTTGCAGATTTTGCAGTAAGGAAAAGACAAGAGCATTTAGATAATAATGTGGACAAAACTAATTCAAAAGATTATTTAAGACAGATTTGGGACTTAAGTAAAGTTAGAGGCGACTCCCTTTACATTCTACAGTGGGCGCTAGACAAGAAAGTTTTGAGGCCTATTTCGAGATATATGGGCGGGAGATTGCCTCGCTTGCACGAGATATCTATTTTCTATTCTCCAGAATCAAACCATGAGTACGGGAGCGATTGGAAAGGCAGCCAACTTCTGCATATGGATGGGGGTGGCACTCAGTGCGTAAAGATCTGGCTGTTGTGTCAGGATGTGTTAACCGAGAATGGCCCAACAGTAGTCATTCCTGCCGACCAGAGCGCTTTGATTGCAAAGGAAATTGGCTATAAACCCGGTTCTAAAATCTCACAAGAGATTGAGTCCAAGCAATTTAGTGATGCTCAAAAAATCGAGTTAGTTGGGAAAAAGGGAACCTGGTTTGCTACCGATACTGATCGAAGCTTCCACTATGGGTCTCGAACTACTTCAAGTTCCTCAAGACTTGTTGTAATGTTTCACTATATCGACAGCGAATCTTCATATTGCCTACCAATACTTTCAAAGCACTATACACGCCAATTCCGCGCACTTCCGGAAGAGGTCAAAACATACATGTCCAAAGATCCAATTAGGAGGTTTTCACTTAGTCACCGATTCAAATAGTTAATTTCTTTGCTTAAGGGAGGGTTCCCATTGTGCAATAGCTTGAGCACTCTTTAAGCCGGAATCTCCAGTACCACGCAGATTCGGGTGTGGAAACCCCTTTCAAGCCATGTTCGCTATCTCTGTCTCTAAAATCTGGCTTCTTGCAGTTGATAGGTCAACTGAACGTTGGGAAGAAGATTCGCCTCTCGAGCAACTCTAAGTCTTTTTGATATCGCACTTGTACCGTGATCCGATTTAGGCCAAAACCAAGACCAAGACCAAGACCAAGACCATAACAACTTAGAGGTTTTGATAGATACAATCAATTCTTTAATCGATTTAATTTTTTTGTTCTTCATCAAGAGTGTCAGGGTGAAATGTTATGATTCCATACTTATCCGCCGGTGGCGCTGCGCTTGGTTTTCCGCTTCGCTCCAGGAAGAGTAAATCTAAATCAAGCTGGGAAGTACAAATTCATTTACTACATGTCTCCCAAAAGGCAAAGAACTTGTCCATCCAGGGGAAACAGCATTTAGTACATGCGTTGAGTTTTTGAAGCTTCTTACAACAAAGTCTTGCTCTAGACGGCCTGTGGGTAAATGAACAAGTTGGGCCCTTATTCCCGGGGGTTTGCGACTCCAGTTAGCGACTTCACTGGCCTTCGGCACCAGATTAGCCGCTTGTTTTACGATCTCTTTCCTGAACACCTTGGGCCATTCACTCCGAAGCATTTCAGAGAAGTTGTGTGACTCACCTGAAACGAGAGAGCGGGTGCCCTTGATCACTTGCCAAATATCGAAACTGGATAATCCTCTCAAGAGGGAATATTGCTCCCTTCCAAGGATTGGGATTGCTGTTGGCCCTATTTTTACTTTCCCATCAACCGTAAGAGTGAAGTGAACACCAAGAAAAGGATTGATTTTATGGGGGACTGGATAGACGAGAGTGCGCAAAGGGAGCCGAGAGATACTTGTTGCACGATACATTCCCACGAATGGGATCATCGCGTACTCATCTGAAACACCAATCTCTTTTGCAATTCGATCTGACTGCGCTCCTGCACAATTAACAATATGCTTAAACTTGTAAGAGTTCCCCTTAACAACGACCTCTCCCGAATTAAAACTTAGTTTAACTGTAGTTTTGAACAAAATCCTCCCACCCAATTTCATGAATTTCTCAAGCATGAATAGAATTACACTGTGTGAGTTGGAAATTGCAGTATTGGGTGACCAAAGAAACCGCCGGTGGGTTCTAGCTAAAGGCTCGTAAGTCTGTAGGTAACCGCCATCATGAATCTCGAGTTCGACTCCGTTTGCGACACCGTGAGCGTGCAGAAGCTCCAACCTCGATTCTTCCTCATCATTTTGGGTAACAACTACTTTGCCGCAGGTTTGTACAGGTATACCTCCTTCGTTGCACAAACTCTTTAACTCGAGATTTCCCTCTCTACAAAAACGAGCTTTCAATGAATCAGGGGAATAATAAAATCCAGCGTGAAGGACGCCTGAGTTGCGTCCACTAGCGTGACTTCCTATCTTGGATTCTTTCTCTAGAATTAGGACTTTCAGCGCTGGCTTTGCATCTAATAGCGCAATACCAACAGAAAGCCCTACCACTCCGGCTCCAATTATGACGACGTCATAGTACTCTGCACTCACAGGGAGAACTTAGTAGGTTTTTAACAATTAGGCTTGGACCATGTCCGGGGCTAAACCTAATCCAACCTCTCGTTCCATTGGAGCAAATGAGCACATGCTGCACATTCCGGCCTTTAGAGGACTTTAGAATGCGATGTCTTTCTCATCATACGGTGAGGGGCTTGGACTACTGGCAACGACCGATCTGGCTCAGCAATTAGCAGAAACCGACGATGCGATAGCAAACTCCGCTATCGCAAGAGTATTTATTGCTCGACTCTTACCATCTGTAATTTTTGAATCAATCGTGGGAGTTATCGCTGACCACTTTGATCGCAAGAAAGTTGTGGTTATCGGTGACATTCTCCGCGCAGCGCTCTCTATCTCAATGTCCATTAGTAGGGAATTATCTCTGGCTCTCCACAGCAACATTTTTAGTTGAATGCGTGACTCTCTTCTGGAGCCCGGCAGAAGAGGCGACATCGCTCTCATAAAGCGAAGGTCATGAGTTCGATTCTCATGGGTGGCTCGAAGTTTAGGTATATTAGATTTGCGGCTAGAAATCTTGGATTTTTAAGTAGAGAAAAAGTTCATGTTTATAAATTGTTTTTTAATAAAAGAATATTTCGTTAAGTAACCTTGATACAAAAGTTTTTGTTGCTTGCGAATAATTATTGCAGTAAAGCTCATACAAAGCCTTTTAGGTTTGTCTTTAGTTGAGAATCCAAATAGTCAATTTACTTTTCGCGATTTAATTTTAGGTACCCATTCAGAAATAATCTTAGCCGACAGTTTTCCAGCATTGCCAGTGCCATAAATACTTGAAGATAAAAATTTCGCTTGGATTTGTTTATGGATCTTTAGTTCAAGCTCTTTGGTATTCGGCTCTCGTATCTCCACTACATTTAAAGCCCTTTGTCTTCCTGATTGGCGTGTGCCAAGATTAACCACAGGTAGTCCAATGAAAGAAGCTTCCCGTATTCCAAAACTAGAGTTTCCAATCATTACCTTTGATTTGAGGACAAGAGTTATGAATTGTTCAGGTGGCAGATTTATAATGAAACGTACATTCTGTAACTTTCCTGCTTCACGGTTTCTTCGAAGAGTTTTTGATACCAAATTAGTCCCATGGTCTGGATTTGGCCAAAACCAGAACCACTTCATAGGAGATCTCTCAATCACTTGGACTAGAGAGGCAACCCAATCAATAGTTTGTTTACCTTCTAGGGTATCGGGATGAAACATTATTACTCCGAAGTCAGACTCCACATTTATCTCTACCCCCACGCCAGTGAGCTGCCCAGAAATTTGCATAGGATTATTTATTAACTCCGCAACCAAATCTATAGATGGGCAGCCAACTTCAAAGATAAGATCAGAACTTTCTCCTATTTCTTCAAGGTGCCGCTTAGTAACTGAATTCGTAGTTAAGTGAAGATCGGCAAGTTTGCTGTTTGTGTCACGTACTTTGTCGTCTATAGACCCTGAAATTTCTCCCCCTTGCAAATGAATCAAGGGAATTTGCATAAGGGCTGCAGCAGTAGATACCCCGAGAGTCTCAGACCTATCCGCAATTACTAACACGCAGTCTGGTCTAGAGGACATCCATTGATGAATTAGCGACTGTGAACCATCAACACACGAGAGTGCAATTGCTGTCAAATCGTCAGATTCTCTCAGGGTGGAGTGACTTGCAGTTAAGACTCCTTCAGGCATCAATTCAAGAATATTTCCATACCTACCACTAAGGGCTGGCCCAACCAATGTCACGCGAAGTTTAGAATTTCCAGCTATTTTTAAATATTCCAAGACCAAACTTTTGACACGAGCCCAACTTGGCCTTGCCGTAACTACGACATCGAGAAAAGGAGGATTTAGCACGAGAAATCCGCTTGATAAGAACTAAAAAAACTTTGCATATTATTATTGACCTATTTCAGACCTAGAAACAGGACTCTTTGCAATTACAGGAACCAAAGTCCTCTTCCCAATCACTTCCAAGTAATCCATAGCCGATATTTCGCTACTTGGTTTCAAGAAAGCAAGATCATCCAGCGTGATTGTATGCGCCTTGGGTAAACTCGTTTTCCAATAGACGCCCTTTTTGAAAATTTTTCTTATTTCTTCAGACTGGTTGTACATATTCTCTCTCGATACAGGGCTGGAATCTAGCAAAGTCCACTTGTTAGATATCTTCACAAGGAATGCTAAATCATCACTTAAGAGACTTGCTGGAGTATCAGGACCAAAAAATCTTTTGTGGGGTGCCAAATGCACTTCAACAGTATTTACTCCCATAGCGATGGCGCGAAGAGGCACTGATACATCACCTGAGTGATCCGATAAACCAACCTTCACATCTAGCTTGCGCAACTCGTCAATCAAATTTAGAGCTGCATGTTCTAGAGGGGTCGGATACTGACTCACGCAATGCATCAAAGTAACGCGACTCCAAGCGTTATTCGAAGTAAAAAAGTCTTTGATTCGATGTATTTCGTCCCAAGAAACTAATCCAAGAGAGATTAAAATGGGGAGCTCTGAGTCAATCAAGAACTTTAACAAAGGGAAATTAGTAGCTTCTCCCGAACCAACCTTCCATCTTTTGAGTCGACCATTTTGAAAGAGCCACTCTGCAGCCTCAACACTAAACGGGGTACACAAAAATTCTAAGCCGGCTTGGTGAGTGTAAGAAATAAGCTGTTGCCACTCAGCGAAGGAAAATCCAACTCGATTCCAATAGTCAATTCTACTTTTGTCTTGAAGAGAGAACTTCTTTCGAAAGGGCTCTTGATCTGAACTTTCGAATTTTGGTAAGTGCATTTGGAACTTTACACAATTTGCACCAACATCCTTTGCGATATCAACGAAACTGGTTGCAATACCCAAACTGCCTTCGTGAGAATTCCCTACTTCAACAATTAAGTCAAGAGACATACCGAAAATGCTACACTAATTGTTAGATAACGTCATGGGCAAGGAGTAAAGTGTTGATTCATTGCGTAATTCCTGCCAAGGGGACATCTCTGGCGATCAAAGAGAAAAATCTGCAAAAAATTTCAGGACAGTCTTTATTAGAGATATCTATGAAATACGCAGATTCTCTACCTAATATTTCGAATATAGTAATATCAACCGATTCCAAGACTGTTGTAGATGAGATTT